>Ga0079992_130491_pt1 | contig 337818 bp, 365 predicted proteins | sample FaiFalFF_MnMetaG_3_FD_69197 | JGI IMG/M metagenome (GOLD analysis project Ga0079992, IMG submission 69197) | Freshwater microbial communities from Yellowstone National Park, Wyoming, USA - Fairy Falls B (FF_Mn_B) MetaG (SPADES assembly) (version 2) | ecosystem: Environmental > Aquatic >...
CTCGTGTTTAAGATAGTAGAGATAATATAGCAATTGAAATATGTGTGCTTTTTCTAATTTTTCAGATTTTTTGATTTCATGAAGAATTAGCTTATCGTCTCTCTTAATGAAATCTATAGCAATTTTTTGATCCATTATTAAGTCTTTTTTAACGTGTTGAAATGAAGTTTCTTGTAATAATTTACCCAAGCTAACTAAATCAGAAGTTTGTTCCATAGTAGCGAAATGAGAAAAAAGCCAAAGTTTTGTGGGACAAATTATACAATAGTTAACTTGAGTTCCTGTGAAGATTGCTGTTTGGTCTAATAGTTTCATAATAAACATTTATACAAGCTCATAAACAATCCAATTTTTTCCTTGTAGTTGTTTTAAAATTGGAATAGGATAGATTTTCTTTATTAAAATGTTCTTTTTATTCTTCTTTTTATTGTATATGTTTATATCATCAAAGCTTGCTTTTGGATTTATATCTTTAACTGGAATTATTAGAATGTTTTTATTCTCCTTTTTTAAACTTTCAACAGCAAAAATGGCATCATTCGGAGGTTCTTCTCTACTTACACTTTTACACCAAACTAAAGAATCGGAAGTACCGAACCATCTTATATTTTTTAATATTCTTTCAAACTCATTGACTTTTTCTTCTGGGACATCTATGTAAATACTAAAATTTTCTGAATAGTGAACATAACCTCTAATACCAAAAGTCCTTTCAAAGCCATATTTTTCTTTCCTTTTCTTTAAGCGTTTAATTAATATATTCGTAAAGGCGATTTTATTCGGTAGTTTTATTTTAATACTAATATTTTTTGCTACTTCAAAAATTTCCTTTCCATATTCTACATTTCCTGTAGTTTCAATAGCTGTCGAGACTATAGCAAGTTTTATTGTGGATGGTCCCGGCAACATAGACGAAAGAGCGTATTGAGAAGAAAAGTCTGGAATACGGTAAGAAAAAAGACTACCAAATTCGTAAGTAGCTTTGATCCACACCATTGTAGTTCACTTAGCTTTTACAGAATATGGTTTTTTACTTACTAAATCATTTATTCGTTTGACAAATTCTGATACGGAACCAAATTCAATCACATCTATTCCTTCGAGGGTTTTTGAAATTTCTTTAACTTCATCTATATAGTTTTCTTTCAAAGGACTTATGACAGGGACGGGTATGTTATTTTTTGCTACAACAATTATTCCTGAAAAATTTGTTGTATGTGGCAATCTAGTCGAAGTCATTGCACCTTCTGTTTTTGTAAACATAGATTGGTATGCTTTAAGGACCAATCTATATCTCTTCTCTCTATCGATATTTTTAACATAGTCCATCGTTACATTATTTAATCCTATTCTCCATGGTTGAAATACCGATACTATTGCATATTTGCCAGAACGTGTAGGTCTGTGATAAACCATTTGAATAGCTCTTTCTGGTAAATGTTCTTCACAGTACCATTTGTCTTTAACTTTGAATAATTTGCTCATCTTAGGATCGGTTTTGCAACCTTTCGTTGAACATTTCTCATTACCCCAACTCCCGGCTTCTTTTTCTTCTTCTATTGTTATTGTTTCTTCATGTGGAGAATGCCTAGCATGAGTATGAATGTCTCTTAAGACTTGTGGTATACCTAAAGCCCATCCAAATTCAACTACAGAAGATCTTCCTACTGTTGGTTGTTGAATTAAAAATCCATGTATATCACAAAGTTCACATTTTAAGGCTTTTTCTACCGCCTCCTCAGGTTTTTTTGATTTCTTCACTTCTTGGACTCCGTCTGCCTTTTCTGGCTTCAATTTTTTACATGCTTCACAAAAATTGTCCTTATCTGCTTCTAGTTCCCATACCTTTTCTGCATGAATATGTTTTAACATTTCTCCTGAGATACCATCGGTTGTTACTGCTTCACCTGTATTCAGGTCAATAATCCTCAAATTTCTAGGTTCTGTTACATTTCCAACAGTTCCTTCATTATTTAAAGAGTGTGAATTCCATATAATTCTACCTAGTATTGCAATTTCATACACACTTTCTTCTGACATTTATTCACCTCCTTCCTCTTCCGAAGATTTAACAAGAGCGTGAGCAATTAATGCGGCTCTAACTTGCTTTACACCAAATTTATCTATTAATTTTATTATTTCATCTAAACTATTCTCCGATAATCGTCTTAATTTATGTTTTCGTGCTATTACTTCATATCTTCTAAGAAACTTCCAAATAAACTCCTTAAATTGTTCTGGTGTTTCTACATATTCTAATTCTACTAATGAGGCAAAATCTGGTGCCCACAAATCACTAGGTGGTCTAATCGAATTTCTGAACAAAGCACCTAATTCTTTGATAGCAGGATTTAAAAATATTTCAGATAATTTTTCAGACATTTCTCACAACCTCTTCAATTATATCATATTCATATAATTTTGGTTTAATTTTTCTACTTAAAAATATTCTAAGATGTGCTTTTAAATATTTTTCTAAAGTTTCTTCTGAAGGATGAGTTATAAATTCCGATAGATATAAAGCCAAATCTTCATAGCCTGGTTTGTTGGTTAGTCTAAAAATATTAATCCATTGCTCGAATATTTCTGTAGCTTTTTCAGTTGAATCGATTATTTTATGTAGAAAATCTAAAGGATATACTCCTCCTCCATAAGGCTTTCTTTGTTGCCCAGAACCAACCATAATACCAAAAATTAAGTTTGAAAATTTTACAATTCTTACCTTCTGTAGAGAGATTTCTTTCGCCAATAAAACTGCTGCATAAGATAATGTAGTGAAGATTCCAGCTTTATGTGTTATTAAAGAGTCATCAATTTCTTTCTTTATGTCCCTGGCATCTGGTGAAATTCCTATCCGAATACCTTCTGAGGATGGATTAAATAAAATCATTATTAATTGTTCTGCTTTCTTTTCCATTTTCCATTTCCAAATTGTAAAATTTAAATGTCCTATGACAGATAGAAGAAAATCCTCTTTTGGTACATATAATTGGCTTCCTTCATGATAAACAACTCCTTTGATTTTTTCTCTGAATCCTTTTGTTGCACCTAAATCTAGCGATTGATATAATGTTTCATTCTCTTCTTTTTTCGAATTAAAAAATTCTGGTTGTCTTAAGTTTTTGAATTTATCCAAAATTGTAGAAATAGTATTTTTATTTTTGATTAACTTTTTTAATTCTTTTATTTCATTATCCCTTCCCTTTCCTTTTAAAGTTAAAAGTAAATAGCTCCACTTTTTATCATTCTCTTCTGGAAGTAGTGAAGCTAGATTATCAATTTTTCTTAAATCACATTCAGTCTGAGCATCAACAATATAATAGTATCCAAAATCTTTAACTTTAACTACAGAACCAGATAATTTTTGTAAAATCAATCCTAAACCATATGCTTTACTTAAATCGTACATCTGCATACCTGACTTAACTACATAATATTCCATTGTTTTTCACCACCTGTAGCTATCCAATCAGACAATCTGAGAATTTTTGAAACGAATGCATAAAATCTGTATGGAACTATATTATTCTCATAACCTAAATACGGTATGCCGAACTCTAATCTATCACTAATTTTACTTTTGTCAATTATATTTTTAAGATTTATAGGTAAAGAGAGTTCTTCTATCACAGCCTTCCAATTATTAATAAATTCATATGGTTTATATTCTTGAGAATATGGTGAATGATGATGTGCAATTGCAAGTAAAAGAGGGGTGGCCACTTCTCCCCACTCATTATATAAGCTACTCAATGCTTTTGCAGAAACAGTTGCATGTGGTATTCCAATTCTTTTTACATCTATTTTATCGTTATGTGCTAATGGAATCTTTCCGTCCCATCCAATTTTTTCTTGCCAATATTTGTTAAGTTTTCCTAGGTCATGTAAAGCTACAACAATTCTAATTTTTTCAACTAAATCTTTTTTGCTCACACCAAAAAATTCTGAGAATTTCCTTATTAAAAAGCTATATTTTGGAATAAAAAATGTATCTAATATTCGTAAGATCTCTTTTGCATGATTTACCCAAGGATCGTATCTTCTAATAAATTCTTTTTCTTTATTTTCTATACTTTCATTTTCTAAAAGAGTAAAATTAGTTGAACCTTTATTTCCAAGAATTAACCCAATATCACTATCATAATATGCTCCTTCCGGAGAAACTATATAATGTTTGAATGGTAAAATATCATAATAATTTGAAATAACTACTGGTGTGAATTTAAAAGTATAATCATCTAAAATGTTGCTTTCTTCTACAGACCATATTTTCACTCCATTTTCTAGAAGTTTTCTTGCTTCTGAGCGAAAAACAAAAACATTTACATTAATTTTTTGTAACCTAAAAATATCATTTTTATCGTTACATAATAATTGTGGATTATCGTGAATACTTACATAACAAGTATACGCATCTCTTACGCATTCTTCTACTTTACTTTTATCTCTTTCAAATAGGGCTCTAAAGAGTGTTCCCATAATTTCGGCTCTACAAGACTCATCTAACACTTCTTTATAATAGTTGGACAGTATTTTATTAACAAGTTTTCTTTCTAAATTCCACGATAATATTTCATTGTTAAGTTTCTTTAGTTCTTCTTTTGTATTGTTGATTATTTGTTGATATTCTTTTTCTCTATACGGACCATAATCTTCAATGTCAAACACGTAAAATTCTCCGCTGCCTCCCCATCGAGCACATCTGCCTGCTCTTTGGATTAATGAATCTATTGGCGCAAGTTCTGAAATCATAGTATCTGAAGATATGTCCATACCAACTTCAACAACTTGTGTAGATATTAAAATTACACGTTGCTTATTTTCTCTAGAGAATAACTCTTGAAGCAAATCTTCTTTTTCTTTTCTGTCTTGGTCTAAAAATCTAGAGTGAATCAAAATAACATGAGCGTCTAAATTCTTATAATTATTTAACTGCTGGTAAATTTGTTGCGCTTTATCAACAGTATTGCATATTACTATTAATTTTTTATTTTTCGAAGAGTTATAAATTCCTAAAATTTCTTCAACACATATTTTTTTATTTTCTATTAGAGGTTTAGTATGTAGAACTACTCTCCTTTCTTTTCTAGATTGAATTTCGTCTTCATTTTCAACTTCTATAATTTCGGTTTCCTTCCCTCCTATATTTTTAATTTTTTTTATTAACAAATCCGGTAAAGTAGCAGACATTACAACAAATGGTAGCTTTAATTTTGAGGAATGTTCCACTATAGTTATAAATGTTTGTAATCCTCTTTTTGGATCAAATGTATGTACTTCATCGAAAACTAGAAAAGCAGAAGATACACTTCCGGCAAAAATATTTCCCTTTTTAATCGAAGAACTTAACGGCATACAGACATACGCCCCCACAGTTTGATCAATTGTAGTTATGATTATATCTTCGCTAAAGAGTTCACTTTCTATTCTTTTACCATGATGAAATGCTGTTGAAACCTCTTTAGAAGAAGCATATTTCTGGATTCGTTTTGATAAATTTTCTATTAAAGTTCTGGTAGGCAATGAATATATCATTTGAGGAGGTAAAGTTTCACCCTTCTTTACTAAAAAGGAGATTACAGGTATTTCAGTTTTACCAGAACCTGTTGGAGCCATTAAAATTAAAGACTTTCCTTTAGACAATACTTCTATTGATTTTAATTGAAAATCATAAGGATAAAACCCGACTATGTCTTTAAAGATTTGCTTCATTTCCATTTCATCAAACCCCAAATCAGTTTTAAAATCTAAAATTTTTGTTTTTAAATTTAAAAATAATTAAAACTTTATTCAATTTCAATCCCTTCCTTTAAAGCCTCACTAACAATAGAAACTTCTTTCTTTAGCTTATTAAACTCTTCAGGAGTGTAGCAGAGAAAATCAACAGGATAATTTAAATCCCAAAAATCATACATTCTTGCAACCCTTTTAAAGAAATTAAGACCTCTAAATTTCTCTGAAACTACAATCAAATCTATATCGCTATCTTTATGATATTTTTTCCTTACCCTACTTCCAAAAAATATCAGAGCTTGTAGTGGAATTTTTTTCTCAACCTTTTTCTTAAATTTTTTTAACTCTATAACTGCTTTTTTATCCATTCTATTATCACCTTTGCTTCTTCGACAAAAATTTTAGCAGACTTTTCTATTTCTTTAACTTGTGGCACATCTGGGTATCTTGTATAAATGTAAGCCGCGGTTATCTCTTTACACATCTTCAAGAATTTCTTGGGCAAATTCAAATCTTTCCCCAAAATTACTAAATCGTGGACTTTTTTAATTTTGTTGAATCTCTTTAAATAAAGAGCTTTCATTGCTTTTTCAATAGCTTGTTGGGCTAAAAAGGCAGCAACTTCAAATAAACCTTGTTTTAAATTTATTTCAGCTGCTCTTAAGTCCTTCTCAGCCTTTTCCATCCATTTTTCAATTTCTTTCATCTCACCACATTAATAAATCCAAAACCCAAGCTATTTCTTTCACCAAATCCAGCGTCAATTCCAAACTCTAATATTTTTTTCTGTTCAGGATTTAAATAACTAAACCCAAATTCCCAAATAGAACCAACCAGCATTTGCTCTTTTCCATTAATCATAGTATGATTAACAGTTGATTTAACAAACTTAAACATTTCAAAAATTCTATCAATTTCAAAATTTACCTTATAAAATTCATTATACTTTTTAATCAAATTTTCCTCCAATTGTTTAACAAAAGCTTCAAAGCTATATTGAGGACGCCAATAAACATATCTCTTTTTCCTAAATTCTTCCGGAATTCCATATTTTTCATAATTTCTTTCAGGAATCTTTATTATTATTGGGGTAGCAGCAATTAACTTGCAATTTTTTCTTAATTTTGTTTTTATTAAAGATACGCCCTCCAATTCAAACTGCATCTCTCCTATATTAACCGGAATTTTTTTATCCATAAATTCTGTTAATTTATTTTCTAAAAATCTAACAAACAGCTTATCAGGCGAAGAAATCAACAAATTTTTAATTTCTCTCTCTTTTACAACATCACTAAATGGAAATATATTTGAAAAACAAAAAAACTTGTAACCTTTTTTATCATGAAGTATGCTATATTCAGTTTCCTTAAGCAAACTATAGATAAATCCTTGCAATTTATGGAAGTATTTCAAATCATAACTAAAACTTTTTGTTGCTTTCAATTTCAAAAGAATTCTCATACTTTATATTTCTGAAAAGAAAAACTTAATTTGTAAATTTTCTATATAACGAAAATAGTATTGTATAAATTTATTCATCAATATTAACAAAATTGTTAATAATAAAGCATTTAAATATACAAAACAACTTATTTTTCATGAGCTTAACAAATATTTTATCTACCCTAGAAAAAACTGGACTTTTAATTTTTACAATAAACGACCTTAAAAAAATTACAGGTTTGAATGAAGAAACTATTTACGTTTATGTCTCAAGAATGTTAAAGAAGGGCTATATTTATAAAATAGAAAAGGGTAAGTATTCTATTTGCCAAGATCCATTTATAGTTTCTACTCAAATTGTATACCCTTCTTACATATCATTTCTAACAGCACTTTACCTTCATGGAAAAACTACTCAAACTATAAATGAGATATTTGTTGCTACTTCAAAAAGAAAAAAAGAAATTGGCACTTTTGGGATGAAAATAAAATTTATCAAGCTCAATCCAAAATTCATGTTCGGATTTAAAAGAATTGAAAAAGCCAACGGCTATATTTTTTTAGCCGATTTAGAAAAAGCAATAATAGATTCACTTTATCTTCCAAGGTATTGCTCGCTTACTGAGGTTTTTTCAGCATTAAAAGATGCAAATATAGAAAAACTTCTTATTTATAATTCTAAGCTTAAAATAGAAGCTATAAACAGAAGATTAGGATACATGTTTGATTTGCTTGGAATTAAAACAGATTTGAAAATTAGAAGTAAAGCTGTGTACAAACTAAATCCAAGCTTAAAGTCCTTAGGTAAATTCAATTCAAAATGGAGACTTTATGTTAATGAGGTTTTGGTATGATTGATAAAGAAACTTTAATAAGAGTTTCAAAGTTTACTGGTATGAAACCTTTCCAACAAGAAAAAAATTACATTCAATTGCTAATTTTAAAAAGTGTATATTCTATTTGTTCAAGAGAGCTTGTGTTTAAAGGAGGCACAGCCCTTACATTTTTTTATAACTTAAATAGATTTAGTGAAGATTTGGATTTTACTCTTACTAAAAGTTTTAATTTTAAAAATTTAGTTAGTGAAGTTGGCAAAGATTTGGAAGCTTTTGGTGTGAGGAATAACATTATTATTTTGGAAGATAATCCAAATTCATTTTCATTTAGAATTGGTGCAGAAGGTCCTCTTTTTACAAAAGAAATTGAAAGATGCTTTGTGAGAGTTGAAATTAGTAAGAGGGAAAAACTAATTAAAGAAGTTGATATTAAAGAGCTGAAACCAATATATACAGATATTTCTCCGTTTTTAGTTACAGTAATGAATGTAGAAGAAATACTGGCTGAAAAAGTAAGAGCTTTGTTATACAGAGTTAAGTCTAGAGACCTTTATGATGTTTGGTTTTTATTAAAAAATGGTACAAAATTTGATATTGATTTAATTAATAAAAAACTTTCATATTATGAAAGGGTGTTTGATAAAAATGAATTTATAACTAAAATAAGCAGCTTAGAAAAGTCTTGGGCAAACGAATTAAAGCCTATTATAATGGGGAACTTACCAGAATTTTCTGTAGTAAAAAATTTTGTTACAAAAGCCATTTTGTAATAAATATTAACATCAATTGTATAAAACCAAAAGTTAAATAAATCAATCAATTATAATTTTTTATTGTGGGGTGGTTTTATGAATAGAACACATAGATATAAAAAATTTGATAAAGAAAGGCCAAATGTAGCGGTTTTTGTCGATGGTCCGAACATGCTTAGAAAAGAGTTTTCAATAGATTTAAGAGAACTTAAAAAAAGGGCAGAAAAATATGGCAGAATGATAATAGGAAAAGTTTTTGTTAATCAATTTGCTCCAGAAAAGCTTGTTGAAGCTATAATTAATGAAGGCTTTGAATCTGTGATGGTGCTTGGAGAAAAAAATGAAGAAGGGTCTACTAGTGCGGATGTTGATGTTTCAATGGCTGTAGAAGCAATGGAAACTATACTAACTAAAGATGTAGACATTATAGCAATTGCTACAAGAGATGCGGATTTTCTACCATTAATACAAAAAGCTAAAGAATATGGAAAGAAGGTAGTAGTATTTGGAATAGAACCTGGGTTTTCAACTTCACTACAAAATGCAGCAGACTATTTAGAAATGATGTGAATTAGTAGAGAGAATTGGTAAAAAATAATAAATAATTTTTACCTACAATTTTCTATAAAGGTGATTGATTGGAAAAGAAAAAATTTTACATTACTACGCCTATTTATTATGCAACTAATCTTCCGCACATAGGAACAGCTTATACAACAATAGTAGCAGATATTTTAGCTAGATGGCACAGGATAAAGGGGGAGAAAGTTTTCTTCTTAACTGGCATGGATGAACATGGAGAAAAAGTGGAAAAAACTGCTAAAGAAAATGGTAAAACTCCTAAGGAATTTGTAGATGAAATAGCTGAGCAATTTAAGTTCACATGGAAAAAATTGAATATTTCTTATGATGATTTCATAAGAACAACAGAAGAAAGACATGAAAAGGTTGTTATTGAAGTTATTAAAAAAATTGCAGAAAATGGAGATATTTACAAAGGTGAATATGAAGGTTGGTACTGCACGCCTTGTGAAAGTTTCTGGACAGAAATACAACTAAAAGATGGTAAGTGTCCTCAGTGCGAAAGAGAAGTAAAAATGCTTAAAGAAGAATCTTACTTTTTCAGACTTAGTAAATATCAAGAAAAATTGTTGAGATTTTATGAGGAAAATCCTGAATTTTTATCACCTTCTTTTAGAGCTGCTGAAATAATTAACAGAGTAAAAGGAGGATTAAAAGATATAAGCATAACAAGAACTACTGTTAAATGGGCAATACCATTTCCATTAGACAATAAACATTTTATTTATGTTTGGGTTGATGCACTGATAAATTATATAAGTGCTCTTGGATTAGGAAGCGAAAAGTTTAATGAATTCTGGCCAGCTGATGTGCATTTGATAGGAAAAGAAATAAATTGGTTTCATTCTGTTATATGGCCTGCTATGCTAATGTCAGCCGGTTTTGAATTGCCTAAGAAGGTATTTGCTCACGGCTGGTGGACTGTAGAAGGTAAAAAAATGAGTAAATCTTTGGGCAATGTGATAAATCCTGTAGAGATAGCAGAAAAATATTCTGCTGACGCACTTAGATATTTTTTAGTTAGAGAAATGCCTCTTGGAGATGATGGTGACTTTTCAGAAAAATCTTTAATCGCAAGGATAAATGGTGAGCTTGTTGCAGATTTAGGTAATCTTGTTTATAGAGTAGTAACTTTAGCTGAAAAATTTGATGGAAAAATAGAAGGTGAGCCAGAACTTGAAAAAAATCTTGATTTGAAAAAAATTGATGATTTGATGGAAAAATTTGATTTGTTTAATGCCTTAAATGAAATATGGAAATTTGTAAGAGCTGCAAATAAATACATAAATGAAAAAGAAGTTTGGAAGTTAAAAGATAAAGAATTGGCTAATGCCTTGTATAATTTGCTTGAAGCATGCAGAATAATTGCAATTTTAATTTATCCATTCATGCCAAGCACTGCAGAAAAAATAAATGAGCAGCTTGGTGTGAAACTTGGTAGTTTAAAAGATTGTAAATTTAAGAAATTTGAAGGAAAAGTTAAAAAAGGTGAATATTTATTTAAAAAAGTTGAACCCAAAGTTGGTGAAAGTTTGGAAGATAAAGAATTATCTAAAGCAAGTGAAATTCCATTTTCAGATTTTCAAAAAATTGATATAAGAGTTGGTAAAGTAGTTAATGTTGAAATTCCTGAAGGTTCAAAAACAATTTATAAGCTAACTGTAGACTTTGGTGATGAAAAAAGAGTTGCTTTATCTGGCTTAAAAAATTATTATAAGCCTGAAGAATTGATTGGTAACAAATATGTTTTTATTTTGAATCTTGAAAAAAAGAAAATATTAGGAATAGAAAGTGAATGCATGATACTTGCAGCAGAAGATGATAAAGGAAATGTTGTTTTAATCAAGCCTGAAAAAGATGTTGATGTTGGTAGTAAAATTAAATAAGAGTATTAATTTAGCAATTAGGCAAATTGTTTAAAGTTTAATCTGACAAATTTAATTTTATGAACAGAAATTACGAGGAAGTTTTGGAAGGAATAAATGAAATAAGGAAAATTGATGACTATACTGCTATTATTGTAGAAGGTAAACTTGATAAAAAAGCTTTGGAAATTTTTGGTATCGAAAATGTGTTCATATATACAAACGAGCAAAAAATTGTAAATGAGATAAAAAAGTCTGGGTTAAAAGAGGCTGTTATACTTACAGATTATGATGAAGAAGGTAAAAGGAAAAATTATGTGTTAAAAAATTTTTTAACTAATTCTGGTATAAAAGTTAACAATAGCTTTAGAATTTATTTCAGGAAAACCTTTAGAATAACAAAAATAGAAGAAATGGTTTTCTATTTCAAAGTTTTAAAGTTATTACTTTAAGTTTAATGTAGCACAATTTATTGGTGGTTGTAACATCAAACTACAAATTGTAGCAAAAACATTCTCTTGTGTTAGGTTGTAAACATTTAGTTCTCCATATAAGCTTGAAACTGTTAGCTCTGGAGTTGAATTAGAAATAAGCTCAACCAAAAGTAATTGTCCTCTTTCTTGATATGTAAAACTTTCCAAATAATTCTTTATTTGTAAGCATTCTTGGCAACTCAAACTGTAAGAAAATCTTAATATTGTAACTCCCCTTCTAATAAGCTCAGCTTTTACTTCAGGTTCCAGATCATAATCTATAATCAGAGAATTTGGCAAATTTATAGCATTTCTTTTATTTTCCGTAAATCCAAAATTAAATGATTGCAACAATCCTGCAGTTAAGCTTGAGCCCAACATTACAATAATTAACAACAATGCAATTATTGCAGATTTATTCATAATCATCAATAATTTTTATAAATAGTAAAAAATATTTAATGGTTTTGGAAAAGCTAGTTACACCTAAAACTGCAGAAGAGCATGCTGCTATGGTGTTTTTGGCAGGCGGTATAATAGCTTCTGTTTCTGCTCTTGTATCTTATTTTGTGTTTGTAAACAGCAGTTTTGAGCAACAAATTGGTATTTTTCTTTGTTTCTTTGTAACAATTACAATACTACCTTTTATGATAAATATTGGAAGATATGATGAAGCAAAAGAAGAAAATCTTTTGAAAGCTAGAAAAAAAATTAACATATTTCTAAGACATAAAACAATAATCAAAGTTTATATAGCTTTCTTCCTAGGCGTAATTATTTCTCTTTACTTGCTTTATCTGATATTACCTGAAAATGTTGTTAACAAAATTTTTGGTGCACAATTAAATGAAATATATAGAATAAGAAGTAAAATTGTTGGAGATTTTATCTTAACTAATGCTTTTTCAAAAACATTTTCAAGCATAATTAAAAACAATGTTCAAGTGCTTATTTTATCTTTTTTATTTTCTTTGATTTTTGGGTCGGGCGGTATTTACATTTTAACATGGAATTCTTCTGTATTAGCTGCTGCCATGGGAGCCACATTCAAATCTCATGGAGCAATTTACACTTTACAATATTTTCCTCATGGTAGCCTCGAATTTTTAGCATATTTTATAGGTGCTATATCTGGTGGTATAATTTCTGTTGCTATAACTAGAAGGAAACACAAATATTTTTGGTTTGTGGTAAAAGATAGTATGGAGTTGTTGTTATTTTCACTTATTATTCTAATGGTAGCTGCTTTTATAGAAACTTTAGCTATTTTTATCTGAGTTTAAAATTTAAAATTTTCAAGAATAAAAATTTATTAAATGGTTACACTCAGAGAAGCATATCCATTAGAAAATATAAAGCCTTTGGAAAAAAACTATTTCAAGTAGTTGGATATTCACATTGATAATTGTTTGGTTGTCCTCTCCAGTACTTGTTCGTTTATTTATTTTTCCAGAAGTAGTGAGTTATTGGATAATGAATTTTTATATTGGAATAATTTTTATTTTTGTAATTGTAAAATATGTGTATGAAGTTTTTTATATGAAAAGTTATTTTTATGATTTGGTAGATGATTACCTTATAATCAGAAAAGGAGTTTTTTCAAAAAATGAAATAACTTTACCTGTGAATAGAATACAAGATGTCTATGTAGATCAAGATATTTTTGACAGAATTTTTGGTTTGTACGATGTTCATGTTAGTAGTGCCACAATTATTTCTGCTCATTTATCGCATATTGATGGTGTAAATAAAGAAAATGCTCAAGCACTTAAAAATTTGATTATTTCAAAAATTCATTCAAAAGGTGCTTAAATTGGATAAAAATATTTATCCCATACAAATTAATAAAAGGAAAATACTTAACATTATGGCTGTTATTGTTTATGTTGTTTCTGCATTTTTAATTACAATAGTTTTTTTGACAATTTTTAAAGTTCCTTTTCTAGATGCTTTAACTGTTGCTGTTATAGTTTCAATTATGGTTTTTATTATTGCTGGTGCAATTGGTTTTTATGATTACATTTATGTAAAGTCAATTGAATATTATTTAGATGAAAACAATTTTGTTTTGAAAGGTGGTGTGATTTCAAGATTTGAAAAAGTTTTGCCTTACTCTAGAATTCAGCATGTTAGAATACAAGAATCTTTTTGGCAAGGAATCTTAGGATTAGCTTCTGTTTCTATAGAAACTGCAAGAGAAACCGGAATATATGTGGGTTATAGAAAGTACAGGATGGTGGAGAAAAGTCCAACAATTCCTGATTTAAATTTAGAAGATGCTAAAAAATTGAGAGAGAAAATAAGTTATATTTCTGGCAAAATGTATAAACCAATTGCAGGAGTATAATGATTTAAGTGTAATTATTCTAAACAAAAAAATTGACAAAAAAACAAATTGAAAATAAAACCTATTAAAACCTATTATATCCTATACATTAACCACTTCCAGAAACCTTTTCCGCGATGGCAAAGCTTCTGCCTATGCTATTTATTTTTACTCTAACCTTTTCACCTTTACTTGTGTTAGGAACGAATACTACGAAGTTATTTATTCTAGCAATTCCGTCGCCTTTTACTCCAACTTCTGAAATTTCTACATCATATTCTTTGCCAACTTCTACTGGTTTTGGAAGATTGAAAGATTTTCTTTTGAATCCTCCCTTACCTTTAAACATTTTATTAACCTCCATTTAAACTTAATCTAGAAAATCAAACACAGCTATAATACTGTGAAGATTTTCTAGAAATAACAACACAAATTACTACTTTTTCATTCCCTCCTTTAACTTTATTTTGATTTGTAAGCTTATAAACTTATTTTTATAAAAAAAATTAACTACTTGTAAGTGGCTTATAGTAAACTTTATAAACTTTTCTATGTAAATAAAAATTAGCAAATGTGATGAAATATGTTAGTGTCAACAAAAGTAATGGATGCTTTAAAAAACATAGGTTTGAATCTATATGAAAGAAAGTTATGGGTATCTCTATTGTTTAAAGGTTCGGCTACAGCAGGCGAACTTTCACAAATGTCAAATGTTCCTAGATCAAGAACATACGATACTCTTGAAAGTTTAGCTGAAAAGGGATTTGTGATGATTCAGCCTGGAAAACCTGTTAGATTTGTTGCAATAAAACCGGAAGAAGCTTTAGAAAGAGTGAAGAGAAAAATAGAATATGATTTGGAAGAAACAAAGAGAAAAATAGATGAGCTTAAAAAATCAGCACTTATGAAAGAATTAAATAATATTTTCTGTAAAGGTTCAGAAACCATATCTCCAGAAGAATTTACCGGAACTATTAAAGGTGCAAATCAAGTAAATCAGCAAATATCGTCTATGATAAAAAATGCAAATAAAAGTATAAAGATTGTAACAAATGCTGAGGGCCTAAAAGATTTGCATGAGTATCATTTTGAACATCTAAGTAAAGCTAAAAGTAGAGGGGTGGATATAAAAATAGCTGCTATTGTTGATGAAAATGTTGATGTTCTTGAGCCACTTAATAGTGTTGCTAGCATTAAAACTATTAAAGATTCTCCTGTTAAAGGGAACTTTTTGATAGTAGATAGCAAGGAGGTTGTGTTTTCTCTTACAAATCCTGAAAAAGTTCATAAAACTCAACACGTTGCTGTTTGGAGTAGAAGTGAACATGTTGCTTCCGACGTTTTAGAGCCTTTGTTCAAGATGATTTGGGGAAAATAGCTTTTTAAACTTTTCAACTTAGATAGGTATTTTTCTGAGCTATAGATGGTCTAAATTTTATATTTGCCGTACTTTAAATTCTTATCAACTATCACTTCAAATTTTTATAGATAGTACTCGCAAGTTCAAATATTTAAATTTAAATTTTTTAAGTATAAAGTTTAATATGTGGATTTTGTGGAAAAATTGAATCCTTTTAAAATTGCGCAACAGCAACTTGATGAAGTGGCAAGAATTCTTGGTATAGAAGGTACTACTCCGCACAATATATTAAGAGAGCCTAAAAGAGAACTTCATGTACTTATAGAAGTTAGAATGGATAATGGTTCTACAAAAGTTTTTAAAGGATTTAGGGTTCAGCATAATGATGCAAGAGGACCAACAAAAGGAGGAATAAGGTGGCATCCCGATGAAACAATAGATACAGTAAGGGCACTTGCAATGTGGATGACTTGGAAAACATCGCTACTTGATTTGCCATATGGTGGTGCAAAGGGTGGAGTTATATGTAATCCAAAAGAATTGTCAATCGGTGAAAAGGAAAGGCTTGCAAGAGGTTATATAAGAGAAATAGCACCAATAATTGGTCCTGATAAAGATATACCTGCACCTGATGTCTATACAGATTCTCAAATAATGGGATGGATGATGGATGAATATTCACAAATAGTTGGCCATTATTCACCTGGTGTTATTACAGGAAAACCTGTTGCAATTGGTGGATCCTTAGGAAGAGAAGATGCTACGGCAAGAGGTGGAATGTATGTTTTAAGGGAGGCAAGTAAAATCTTGGGTATAGATTTATCTAATGCAAAAATTGCAATCCAAGGATATGGAAATGCTGGCCAATTTGCTCATAAGCTTATAGAAGAATTGTTTGGCTCAAAAGTAATTGCGGTAAGTGATTCAAAAGGCGGAATTTTAAATGAAAATGGTCTTTCTTTCAAAGAACTAAGCAAATTCAAAAATGAAACTGGAAAAGTTCAAGGTTTTAAAGGAGCTTATGAAATAACAAATGAAGAACTTCTTGAGCTTGATGTTGATGTTTTAATCCCTGCAGCCTTAGAAAATGTTATAACTGAAAAAAACGCTGATAAAATTAAGGCAAAAATAATTTTGGAACTTGCAAACGGCCCAACAACACCAGAAGCAGATAAAATTCTTTATGAGAATAAAAGATTTGTTATTCCTGATATTCTTGCAAATGCGGGCGGCGTAACAGTTTCTTACTTTGAATGGGTTCAAAATAGGCAAGGCTACCAATGGGGTGCAGAAGAAGTTTATAAAAAGCTTGATGAGAAAATGACAAAAGCTTTCTATGATGTTTATGAAGTGTATAAATCAAGAAAAGTTCATCCAAGGCTAGCTGCTTATATCATTTCTGTTAAAAGAGTTGTGGAAGCAATGAGATCAAGAGGGTGGTTTATTTAAAATTTTTAACATCTTCCTTTATTTTGTTAATCAAATCTTCTAACTTTACACCATAAGTTACTTTACCCTCTCTTTCTCTAACAGCAACTGTATTGCCTTGCTCCTCTTTTTTACCAACTATAACCATTAATGGTATTTTTTGCAATTGTGCTTCTCTAATTTTATACTCAATTGTTCTATTTTCTTCATCTATTTCTGCCCTTATTTCATTTTCTTTCAAAATTCCTAAAATTTTTCTAGCATATCCTAAATTTTCTTCGGATATAGGCAATACTCTAACTTGTACTGGAGAAAGCCATAGTGGAAACTTGCCTTGATAATGCTCTACCAAAATTCCAATAAATCTTTCTAATGAACCATAAATTGCTCTGTGAATAATTATTGCTTTATGTTGCTTACCATCTTTTCCAATATAATTTACATCAAATCTTTCAGGCATTTGGAAATCTACTTGTATTGTAGCCAATTGCCAACTTCTTCCCAAAGAATCTTTTATATGAAAATCTATTTTTGGTCCATAAAATGCGCCTTCACCAGGATTTAACTTATAATTCGTGTTCTTTTTTTCTAATGCATTTTTCAATGCTTCCTCAGCTTTATCCCACAGTTCCTTTTTTCCCATAAATTTTTCAGGTCTTGTAGAAAGTTCTACATAATACTCAAAATTAAAAATTTTATAGAAATAGTCAACCAAATCAATAAGATTAACTAGCTCTTCTTGAAGCTGATCTTCTGTTACAAATATGTGGGCATCATCTTGTGTTAAAGCTCTTACTCTAAATAATCCTGAAAGCACTCCACTTAACTCATTTCTATGCACTAATCCAAATTCTGCTAACCTAATTGGCAATTCTTTATAACTTCTAAGCTTAGTTTTAAAAATCAATATAGCTCCGGGGCAATTCATTGGTTTAATAGCAAACTCTCCATCTTCTGTGCTTGTGAAGAACATGTTTTCTTTATAATGCTCCCAGTGTCCGCTAATTAACCAAAGTGATTTATTTAGTATTAGTGGCGTTTTTACTTCTTGATAACCTCTTTCTAATTGAACTTTTCTTGAAAATTGTTCTAAAATGTTCCACAAAATTTTACCTTTGTGATGAAAGAATGGCATACCTGGTGATACTTCATGAAAACTATATAAATCTAAATTTTGACCTATTATTCTATGATCACTTTCACCAAGCTTTTCTTGCTCAATAGCAGGCCTTTTGCCTAATCTCTTTACAGCTTCTTCTATATCTACTTTTTCTTCTTCACCAACATATACTCTTGATTGTTCAGCTAGTGGATGACCTTTTACAGACAATGATAATTTTTTATTCCATCCAAATGGTGCCTTGTAAGTTTCTATATTCAACTTTTTTGCATATTCTTCCATATTCCTTAAAATATTTAATGCTTCTTGAGGTTTAGCTAAGTTGTTACTCAAGTGTGCAAATGGATAAATCAAAATTTTGTTACAACCAATTTTACCAAGAAACTCTTTCACATCATCGATAGCTTTTTTTACCAAACTTTCATTATCATTTTTTTCAATAGAAGTAAACAATACTAAAACATCATCTAATCTATAAATTTTCTTTTCAGTTTCTTCAGCTAGTCCAATTTCTTTTTCTATTGGAGTATATTCAATCCAATCTACATGAATTTGAAGTATTTTCATACTAAACCTTAATATTAACTTACCAATTAAAAATAAATATTATGTTCGATTATGAGTATTGGGGTAACAGGAAATTTTCTGGTAAAATTAATATGGCACTTGAAGAGCTAATGCTAAATAAAGCGGCTGAAACAAAAAAAGCTATTATTAGATTTTTCAGTTTTCCAAAAGACACAATTGTTCTTGGGTATGCCCAAGCTACAGATGTTTTAAAAACAAGAGAAATAGAAGTTGTTAGAAGGGTTACAGGCGGTTCACATGTTCAAGTTGGAAATAATATAATAGCTTATTCATTTGCTGTACCAAGAGATGGTTCTTTTACAAATTTTGAAGATATGAGAAAATATTATGCTGAACATATAGTTAATGCATTTTTATCTTTGGGTATTGATAATGTTGAAGCAGATAATAAAGCATCAACCATTAATATTGATGGTAAAGTCGTTGCATCACATGCTATAATTTGGGGTGTAAATAGTGCATTAATGCATGGGCTTATTATTATAGATCCTTATGATGCAGATAAACTTGCGAAAAGAGTTTATTTAGGTACAAGAGTTATTGGTGGTAAAGTTTATTCTGAATATAATGCTATAAAAAATATACCAGCAATATCAAAGGTTTTGCCGAATCTTGCTGAAAATTCTAATAATAGAATAGAAGCAATTAATAAAATTTTGGCTGAAGTTATATTAAATGAAGTTACAAATGGAAAATATGAAAATAAAGTTATTGATGACAAAGTTATTGCTGAATCGTATTATCTACTAGAAAGAAGGTATGGAAATATTAGGTGGACAAATAAGCATAAACCTGTTTTTACTGAAGATGAGATTGAAGCAATTCCTGGTGAAGAATTAAATGGAAGATTGAAAAAAGGCTTAGGTTATTGTTTGTATCTTCAAGTTAAAGATAAAGATTTTAAAAGAATGGCATTACCTGAAATTGTATAATAGCTTTGTAAGCTTAAATCATCTCTCACACCAAAAACATGCATTCTTGCTTTATGTACTATATCCAAATCTGTTATAGGAGCTCCTGTTTCCTATTTTTTAATAAAAAGTCGAGCTTAACATTTTCATTTGGCCTTATTATTTTTGGAATATTTGTTAATTCATTTTTAATAATCTTTTCTGTTTATTCATCAACACCATGAGCTAACACTACGGAAGAAATCATAAGAATTGATATTAATATTGAGATTAAGCTCTTAATAATTAAAAAATTTTTAACAATTTGAATTACAAACTTTTCTAAATTAATAGAAATTAATTTCTATTTATAAAAAACTTTTAAATGCTTTACATTACAATTTAATTGGGTGTTTTCTGTGGTATTAAATACATCTTTGTGGTTAGATAATAAAAATGCATCATATCCTTCTTTAAATGAAAACATAGAAGCAGATGTCATAATAGTAGGTGGTGGTATTACAGGCATTTCAGCAGCATATCATCTTGGTATTGAAGGTTTATCCACAGTTTTGCTTGAAGGTGAAGTAATAGGTGGAGGAACAACCGGATTAAGCCTTGGTATATTAGCTATTGGTAATGAATCTGACTTACAAAATACTGTAAATCTTGTTGGAGAAGAAAAGGCATGTAAAATATGGAACGATTCTATTCAAGCAATTAAATTAATTGAAGATGTTATATCAAAGCATAATATAGATTGTGAATTTCAAAAAACTGGCGGCATATATTTGGCTGTAAAGAAAAGGCATTCCAAGATTATAGAAAATGAAGTTAAAATAAGGAACAAATTGGGATTTTCTGCAGAATTTTTGGATAAAAATCAAATAAAATCTAAAATAAATTCTAATTGTTTTTATGCAGGCCTATTTTCACCATATGAATGCCAATTAAATCCAGTAAAATTTGTAAAAGGTCTTGCTAATATTGCTTGTGAAAAATCTGTTAAAATTTTTGAAAACTCTAAGGTAAAATCAATAGAAAGGGATAAAGAAAAGTTTGTAGTTAAAGTAAATGATCATGAAGTGAGGGGAAATTTTCTTGTTCTTGCTGCTGGCGCTGATATGGAAAGCTTTGGTGTTTTAACTGATAAAATACTACCAATATATACACATGCTATAGCTACAGAACCATTAAAAGAAGATATGCTTGAAAAAATAGGATGGTTTGGAAGAGAAGTAATGTGGGACTCTTTGTATATTTATAGAGATTGGAGATTAACAAAAGATAATAGAATTATAATAGGTGGTGATGATTGTTGGGTTTCAAATGGGAAAAGTTATAAAAATCTATTCAAAGTGCTTATAAATATTTTTCCAGAGCTTAAAGATATAAATGTTACACATTATTGGAGTGGACGCATTGGATTTACTTCAAATTCTATTCCTATTATAGGAATGGATATCAAAAACAAGAATTTAATTTATTCTTCGGGTTATGGTGGGCATGGCTTAACATTTGGATTTTTAGGAGGAAAAATAATATGCGATTTGATATGCAATAAAAATGTGGATGATATAAGCATTTATTCAAGTAGTAGAAAAAGTAAAAAGTTTAATGATTGGGTAGATAAACTTAAGCTTCCTAAGAAAATTAAGCTCAAATTTGTGCAGACATATTTGTCTTGGCTAAAAATAAAAGATAAGATTCCTTAATGGAATTGTTTTGCTGATAGAGTAATTTGTAAAACTTATTGATGAATATTTACAAAATAACTTTTTTTGTTTAAAATTTTATTTGCTCACATAAGCATTGGCTAAATCATAGTAAATTATACCAAAACTATCGCCTGAGGTAGGAGTCATTTTATTTTGCTCTGGTCTTTTACCTTCTGGCAAAACATAATCATCGCCAATGACAACAAAATCAGCACTTGAGAAAAATTGAATGTAAGGTTCGTCTGGTCTTCCACTTTGATAAAGCAATTTATCATTAACATATAAAGAAAGCTTAAATTGAGAAAATTCTCCTATCTCATCTCTTCCAGGCTCTGCTTTTTCTAAAACTATTTTAATTTTTGACCATTGATTTTGAGGTAGTGCTGGAAATTCTTTCCAAATAATGTGGCGCCCGTTTTTTGTTTCTTTTCCGGTTGTTACCACCAAAAGCATTCCTAAATGAGAGTATTTAAGAGAGAAAAGCTGATTTCCGCGAACACCTTCTTCCTCTCCTGTTTTATATCCTGTTCTTCCTTCATCTCTTGTGCCTCTAATTTCAATTTGTTGCAAATATTCATTGCTAAAAGGATATAAAGCAATTTCTTGAACTAATTTTCCTTCGCTGATTGTTTGGTTATAATATTGTCTTACATTGGTTTTGACATATAACATTGCATCAATTTTAAGCATTTTATTTCCTTCATAAGGCAAAACTCCGTTTTCTTTTGATACAACCTGAATTAATCCTGGCCATTCTTCAATAACATTTGCAGTTCCTTTTTCTGTTTTACCTTCAGCCACACCCCAAATAGCAGGATCAAAAGTTTTCCATACAAAATCTATTGCTAATTGTCCTTTTTTAACTTCTGTCATTTTTTGTTATAATAAGAATCTTTATTATTGACTTTTTAAAACGCCAATTTCAAAACTCTTTAAAATTTCTTCCGGGTTTTTTCTGCCACCATGTATCTTGACAAATAAATCAGTTCCATCTTTGCCGCAAATTCTTAAAATTTTATCAGCTCCACCAGGATGTTTATCAATCCAATTTGTTAAATCGTAAACTTTGCCTCTTATAACTGACCAACAACTTTCTTTTGAATTATGCTTTGCTACTTCTTCCATTGTATAGGTTTTTTCATTTTCTTCATTTTCTTCAGTTTTTTCTTCTCCGGAAGTCTGTGTTAATTTTTCTTGATTTTGGCTTTGTATAGACTGATCTTGTAGCGGACTTATTTCTTGTTTTTCAGTTTTTATTTGATTTGGAGACAAAACTTCTTTTTGTTTATTTACATAAATAAAAATGCCTGCGACTATTAAAATTAAGAAAATAATTCCTCCTATTAAAATAATCTTTTTATTCATTGATTTCATTTTGTCTTCCATAATATATTTTAAATGATATTTAATTTTAAATTTTAATTATTTTATGACCTTTGTATAAAATTTTATTTGCGCATTAGAAAAAATAAAGACAACATTGCAAAAGGTAATCCTAAATCCCTTATTCCACTTGGTTCAAATCCTAAAGAAAAAATCGCAATTGAACAAAAATGAATAAATCCCAAAACAGAAAAAATCCTTATAAATAATCCTGAAATTAAAGGTGGAGCGATCAGTGTATCAAAAATTCCATTGACCAAAACTAATTTTGACTTCAAAACTTCATTAATATAAAAAATAAAAAATCTATCTGGAACTAAATAGATCCACTTTGATTGATCTAAAATCTGAGAAATTCCAAAATAAAGAAAAACTATCGCAAGTCCCAAACGCAAAATATAAATTCCTAAATTTTCTTTATAAAATTTTGAATTCATCTTTTTTCTAAAGTCTTAACAAGGACACATTTTAAAAAATTGAAATTGATTTATCGGAGAGATTTATACAAGATATCTTCAAAATTTCTACCACATTCCAGACATTTGTTTATATGGTTTTCCTTTTCTATAAATTTCTTCCATTCTTCCTCATCTTTTAAAGGCTTATCAGAACCTATAAGTTCTTCTTTTCTTTTTTCAATTTCCTCTAATTCAGGAAAACTTTTAGCATAAATATCCCAATTTATTATCTTAACTATTTCCCTCCATACTTCTATTAACTATTCTAAATCTCTTGTCGGGAGATGCTCATGCTTTTCCTTCTGTATTTGATCTTTCTTAAATTTTCCTTCCGGATTAATTCTTTCCATTTTTTAAATTATATCATAAATTTTTATATTTTTCATAAATTCTTTGTAAAGTTAAAATAAATGATGATAAATTGTGTTTTATTTTCCGTCATCTTTTAAATTATAACATAAAAATTTAAAAATCAAATTGTGAATAAATAGTAAATAATAAACTTATATCAAAAACACGATCGTGTTTTATACATAAATTCAAACCTTAACTAACTCAATTTACGGATTTTCTTGAGCTAAGATTTCTTATTTATTTAATACCAAACAACATTCTAACATTCTGCAGAATATTAGAATATCAGTTTTGTATTTAAAAATATAAAATCAATATCTTTATTTTTAAAATGTGTGTAAGAAGAAGTTTATTTTGTTATTCTTTATTGAAATGATATTTCAGGGCTAGTCGCCAATGATAGATAAAAACAGGCAAACCAACAATTAATAAAGCAAGAGCATTAGAAGCAGTTCTTTGTCTTTCCGCTATTCTATTAATTTCTTCAGCTTTTCTTTAATCTATTAACTTTACAGTTCCAGTAATTATCAAAATCAAACCAATAGCCGAAAATAAATAGATATAAATTAATTTAATTATTCCATTAATTTTCATATTTCATAGTTAAACATAAAATTATTCCTTCCACGCATTGGCTAAATCATAGTAAATTATACCAAAACTATCTCCGGTAGTTGGTCCCATAATTTCATCTTTATCTGGAGATTTACCTTCTGGCAAAACATAATCATCGCCAATGACAACAAAATCAGCACTTGAGAAAAATTGAATGTAAGGTTCGTCTGGTCTTCCACTTTGATAAAGCAATTTATCATTAACATATAAAGAAAGCTTAAATTGAGAAAATTCTCCTATCTCATCTCTTCCAGGCTCTGCTTTTTCTAAAACTATTTTAATTTTTGACCATTGATTTTGAGGTAGTGCTGGAAATTCTTTCCAAATAATGTGGCGCCCGTTTTTTGTTTCTTTTCCGGTTGTTACCACCAAAAGCATTCCTAAATGAGAGTATTTAAGAGAGAAAAGCTGATTTCCGCGAACACCTTCTTCCTCTCCTGTTTTATATCCTGTTCTTCCTTCATCTCTTGTGCCTCTAATTTCAATTTGTTGCAAATATTCATTGCTAAAAGGATATAAAGCAATTTCTTGAACTAATTTTCCTTCGCTGATTGTTTGGTTATAATATTGTCTTACATTGGTTTTGACATATAACATTGCATCAATTTTAAGCATTTTATTTCCTTCATAAGGCAAAACTCCGTTTTCTTTTGATACAACCTGAATTAATCCTGGCCATTCTTCAATAACATTTGCAGTTCCTTTTTCTGTTTTACCTTCAGCCACACCCCAAATAGCAGGATCAAAAGTTTTTCCATTATCTCCTTGATCTGGAATTGTTTCTTCAAAGCCAGAATTTTTAAGAAGTAATTGTAAGCGACCTTCTTCTTTATTCCTAAATTTCGAATCAGAAGACAAACCTATCTTGCTTTTATCAATGTTTTTGAACCCAAGACTCAGAATATTGCGGTTATTGACCGTGTAATCGTGTTGCATTATATCGTTGAACCTCGGGTCCTCTGTAAGAGAATTCCTATCAAAGCCATATTGAGAACGCCACTGATTTAAAGATAGTTCTCCTCTCCCTTTGATATATACATTGTATATGCCGCTTGGGTGCCAGAAGAGGTTTTTATCCGAAAAGATTATTTTATTTTCGGACCAGTCGTTAAAGCGATAAAGCTGCCTGAAGGCGGAGCTACTCCCTTGATAGACAAAGATGTTATTTTCAAGGACGAGGTGGTGGTTTGGGATTCCGTTAAAGGCCCACATATGAACATGGTGGCTGAGAACTTGGAAATTCGGGGAAGCATTATTGATGACTATATTATTATTAAATTTATTGTAGATACCTTTTAGCACCACAGGAATAGCCCGTGTGCCAGTAATGCCGTAAATGATGTTGTTCGAGATAGTTGTGTAATCGCCGGCATCATCGATGTAAATACCCATCGCCAAGCCATTCGGCAGAGGCGACTCAAAGTTGTGAACTAGGTTATTGGTAATTAGATTGTCCTCTGCAGTTGCCCAAGTGTAGATTCCACCTCCGTCTTGAGAGTCTCGCATAACATCGGTTACTTCATTAAACTGAATGACATTACCACGCGTCCTGATAAAATGCCTATAGTTGTTTGGATCTTCTCTTTCACCGCAAGAAGCATTTGGCACCCACCCACGTACAACACTGCATATCATCCCCGAAAGGACTATGCCGGAATAAGGTGTGTGAGCCACCTTATTATTTGATACCAGATTGCCGCCGCTGTATTTCAGAAGAATGCCTGGTTTACTACCTATTAATTCGCCAACATATCGCACGTAATTATTAATAATCTTGTTGTTTGAGTTAACATCCGCTTCTTCCTTCCCTTTACCTGGGTCAGGACCCCGCAACCAAATACCAGCACTACCAGTATGTTCGACGAGATTGCCGGAGATTAGGTTGTTCCTAGCGAAACCATACAGAAGGATACCGTTGCTTCCTGAGCTCTGAATCCTTGAGTTTCTGATAGTTATGTTTTCTACATTTTCCAAGTATATCAGAGCACTATTTCGTTCCCAGTCATCCGGGGCCAGTCTAAAAGCGTCGGTGACCATAAACGTTAGACCATCGAATTCAAGATTCTTTACTGGCTTGGATTGTGAGCTACCTTTTAATATAAGCAAACTCTCAATTTCGGGAATAATAATCTCTTGTTCTGTAATGGGTATTTTGCGAGGGTAATAATAGAGCGTGCCACTTCCTTCATCAAGGTAAAACTCGCCGGGAGCATCTAGAAAATCAAACGAATGTTGGATGAAGTATCGATCACCTTCAGTAATTTCGTAAGTATAGCCCTCACCACGGTAAAGTGTAATTAAATTATTGGTGAAATCAACATTTACTATAGGGGCAAGGTCAGCAAACCAATCACCATCATTCCACAAATAGACTTGAGCGTTACGGTATTCAAACGGTTCTCGTACAATTCTGTCATCATAATAGAACTCGGTTGTCTTCTTATCGCTGCTAGCCCTGTAAACACGGAAATATCCTGAATTCGGCTCCCTCGCAGGGACGGCTCGCTGGCCGTTCTCGAAAAGTACAGAAAATTTTTTATTTCCAACATATGCTTTATAGATATTATCGGAATTTTTTACCCAATTAGTGATTCTTGAACCGCCTATAACCCGTGCCTCCTCCCCTGGATAGTTCGTGTAGACTACCTTGTATCCATTCTTCCCCGAGTCCCTATCATCGAATACAAGCGGTGTATTTAAGAAATAGGAACCTTCTCTAAGAATGATGTATATATCAGAACTAACTCCAGCAAGCAACAGATTTCTAACTACGGATTTAGCTTTTTCTATCGTACGAAACGGTTTTTCTTTGGTTCCTTCGTTTTCATCATTTCCGGAGGGCGAAACGAAAAACTCAAGTTTATTTACCCATTTTCCATTTTCACAAACCCAATTTCCAGGAGCGCCAGGTTTTGGACCACAACTTTCAATTTGACATCTCTTTTCGCAATTTGAAGTATAGTCGCAGCCCGGATATTTTGCTTCAAGCTCTTTGCCTGCTTTCAAACAATTTTCTAACGGACAAGCAGGAGCTATTAGAGGGCAAACTTGAGAAGTTGGTGTTTTAGATTTAAAATAAAATAGCTACCACTAACCATTGTTGCAACGATTACCATTATTATGAGAACTTTTAAAATCATATATACTCTTAATGTTATATCCTATTTTTGTAGTTTTTATAAAACTATAGCTTTATATATACTTTCAACTAAATTCAAATTATGAAAAACTCGATTTTATTGATAGAAGCTATAGCAATTTTCATTCTAGTAATTCCTATAGTAACATTATCACAAATAGAAAAACAACCTTCGATGATAACAATTTCACCGCAACCGGCTCAGATAACTACAGTAGAACCAATCAATATACCCACAAAGCCTGAATTAGCAAAAGCTTGTAGTGTAGATGAGGATTGTATTTTGGTGACGATTTGTCCTGCTGCTATTGGAATTGATACACCAATGTGTGTTGGAGGAGAATGTATTTGCGGACCTGGTAGAAAGTATCCGGTTGAAATAAATAAAGAAAAAATAAGCGCTTGTATAAGGCTTAGGGAAAAAATTGATCAAAAGATAAAAGAACTTGGTGAAAGGCTGGAAAAGGTGGGTAAAGAGGTTAAAGATGAGATTGTAGAAAGGCTTTCTGCAGAATATGGTGAGTTACAAAATGAATACTTCAGAGAATGTGCTCCTAAGCCTTCATTAGTAGCTAAAGTTCCACAGGTCTCGCCTGTTCCAATTAGTCCAGTAGTTGAAGAAAAAGTAAAAGTTTGTATAGATGCAATGGATAAAATTAGAGAAATAGAAGAAAAAGCTAAGGAATTGAAAGAAGGTAAAATTGTTATAAATGAAGAAATGGTTAAAGAAGCATTAAGATTAAGAGAGCAATATAAGGAATGTTTTACTCTATCACCAGTACCAGCAATAGCTATAAAAGCTGCAATAGAGAAAGTAGAAGCAGTTGACAAATTTAGGGAGGGGATGAAGCAGTTGAAGGAGGCAATGTTGAACGAAATAACAACACAGAACTTAACTGCGAAAGAGCTTGCAGAAGTGATTAAGAAATATAATGAAGAGAGGAAAGAGTTGGTTAAAACTTTTGTAGAAAAAATACATGAAATAAACATGGAAAGAATGGAAGAAATTAAGGAAGTTGTTGTTGGTAAGCATGTAAAATGGGAAAATGAAAGTTTAGTAAATGTAACAAAAGTTACAATAACAGTAAATGGTAAAAGTATTACAATAGAACCTGGAGATAGTGTAACTATAAACATAGAAGGAGTTGTTGTAAAGTCGCTAATTCCAATAAAAGTTAAAAACAATACAATAGAAGATGCAGAAACAAACCAAACTATTAAAGAAACTCCAGATAAAATAAAAGAAAAGATAAAAGATGTGATAAAAGAGATTAAACTTTTGAAGAAGCTAGATATTCCTGTTTATAGTATAGCTGCGGTAAAGCCTGGAAGATTGCTTGGAATTATTCCAATAAGCATGAATGTAAATTATGAAATAGCAGCAACAAATGGAGAATTAATTGCAACAAGTAAGCCTTGGTGGTCATTTCTTATTTTCGGATAAAAATTATTTAAAGTAATTTTGAAATTTGAAACAAAAGCTAGATTTCAAATAAGTATTATACAAAATAATTAAAATCTAAATTTTTTATTAAATGAGATTCTTAATAACATGTGATCCGGGTTTAGAAGATATAGCAGAACTTGAAATAAAGGAGAATTTTTCAAACGCAAAAGTTTCAAGATTTTTTAATTTTCAAGGTAAATTGTTAGTAGAAATTAAAAATGATTATGAAAAACTTTTAAATTTGCATTCAATTCATCATGTTATAAAACTAAAAAAAGAATTTTATTTGAAAAATGCAAGTATAGAAGAAATAAGAAATGTGTTGGAAAAAATTGATATTGAAGAAATGGAAAATGTCGAAACTTTTAGAGTGACGAGCCAAAGATATGGCAATCATGAATTTACTTCTATAGATATGCAGAAAGTTTGTGGAGAAATTTTTCTAGAAAAATACAAGAAAAAAGTTAATTTGAAAAATTTCGATTTAAATATAAGGTTTGATTTGATAGGAAATTTTGGTTATGTTGGGATTCAACTTACAAAAGATTCTATGTATAAAAGATTCAAGAAAGTTTTTCATCATACTGCAGCTATAAAATCAACTTTAGCATATGGAATGATAAGATTAGCTAATATAAAAGATAGAGAAAGTTTTTTGGATCCAATGTGTGGAAGTGGAACAATTGCTTTAGAAGCTGCAAGCTTGTATCGTGACAAGATAAAAATTTTTGCTGGAGATATTAATGAAAAATATGTGGAAATGGCAAAAGAAAATGCAAAAGTTAATGGCTTAGAAAATTTCATAGAGTTCAAAAAATTGGATGCAACAAAACTTGAAGAATATTTTTCAAGTATAGATAAAATAGTAACAAATCCTCCTTATGGAGTAAAAATTGCTAAGAGGAAAAATTTAAGAATTCTATACCAAAAATTCTTAGAGTCTGCTTCAAAAATTTTATCAGAAGAAGGTAGAATGGTTGTAATTAATTTAAGAGCGGACATGTTTAGAAACATTATTATCCGTTTAAAAACTTTAAAAATAGTTCATGAGAGAGTTGTTGAAAGTGGGGGAATATTTCCTCATATTTTTGTTCTTGAAAAAATTTAAAGATGTTTTTTAAATATAAAATTAAGCCCCGAAAACAGCCCCGTCGAGAGTTAAATCTCGCGGAATCTAGCGGTCAAGGATGTCAGGCTTTGGATCAAAAATCTAAAGCACTGATTAAATAGATGAAGAGAAGATACCTGAAGACAGCAGTTCGAATCTGCTCGGGGCTATAATTGAATTTAAACATAAAAATGTTAAGATGAAATTTTAACAATAGTTTAAATCAAAATTTTAATATGATTGCTATTATTTTTAATTTATGGGCCAGTAGATCAACGGTAGATTTAAGCCGTAATCGTTCCCTTGGCAATTGGAACTAAAATGGGAAAGGTTCAGGGTTCAAATCCCTGCTGGTCCATAAAGTTAAATTTTTTGCAAATAGATTTTTTCAGCTTCGCATTCATCCAAATCAACAACATATATAAAATCTATTTTTGCTTTCATTATTTTATCTAATGGTATTTTTGGTTTTCTGTATTCTTTATCCACAATTTTCTTAAGAAAATTTATATCATCTATATTTCTTTCATCTGGTTTATCGATTAAAGTTTTTGGTATTCTTAATGGTATTTTATTTTTATATTCATCATATTCGTGATTTTCCTTTGTCCCTTTTTTAATTACAGCTAATCCAAACTCATCAGAATAATGGGAATATCTTGCTATTTTACCAACAATTCTTGTGAGTCCTCTATAATTTTGGTAAGGATCCAACACAATTCTTCTAGGATCAAAATAGTATTTTGTTTCAACCTCTATAACTATTGTTTCATCTTTTTTAGATGCGAAAATGTCACAAATCAATTTTTCATAATCAAGCTTGCTTCTATATTCTTCCTTATTAATCCACCATTCCACTTTTGGAGTATAGCCTGCTTCAATTAGTTTATACGCACAAATTAATGTCATTTTGTGATGAAAACCTAATTCTCTATCTAATCGTGTATAAACATTCAATAACTTCTTTTTTTCGTTTTCTTCTAAAAGCTCCCTCTCCAATTTTCTAAACATCTCTTCAAATAACAAAACTATCACCTAAAATTAATTAAAATAGTAAACTTTAAAAACTCAACAAAGTAAACTTTGTTTAAATAAATCAATTAAATTTTTTATACTTTTTGATTTCATCGATTAAATAACTGCTTGTTTTTCAAAAACTATAAAATTTAAAAAATAGTAATGTATAAAATAATTTAGTTGGTGTTCAAGATGGGCGAGAGTTTTTGCTAATTTGAATAGCATATTGGAAACCATAGGCAATACACCACTTGTTAAACTAAATAGATTGACTAAAAAATTTGGGATAAAATCAAATATTTATGTAAAATGTGAGTTCTTTAATCCTGGTGGAAGTGTAAAAGATAGGATAGCAAAAGCGATGATAGAAGTTGCTGAAAAAAAGAAATTAATTAAGCCAGGCTATGTTATTATAGAACCAACTTCAGGAAATACAGGAATAGGTTTAGCTTTAGTAGCTGCTGTTAAAGGTTATAATCTTATTTGTGTGGCTTTAGATAAAGTAAGTAAAGAAAAAATAGATTTGCTTAAAGCATATGGCTCAGAAGTTGTTATAACTCCAAGCTCTGTAAAACCAGAAGACCCAAGAAGTTATTATAATATAGCAGAAATTTTAGCAAAGCTTGTTGGTAAAAAGAAGAAACTTTTAAATAAGAATGAAGTTAAAGAAATTGTTTTGAAAGTTCAAAAGCTAATAGATTCAGAAGATATAAAAACTCTTAAAAAAATACTTGATGAGAAAGTAGATTACAGTAAAAATGCTTACATTCCAAAACAACATTATAATCCAGCTAATCCAGAAGCACACTATTTAACAACTGGTCCTGAAATTTGGAAACAAACTAAAGGAAAAATTGATATTTTGGTGGCTGGTATGGGAACTGGAGGGACAATTACTGGATGCGCAAGATATTTGAAAAAGAAAAACCCGAATATAAAAATAATTGGAGTAGATCCAGAAGGTTCTATTTTCCATGAAAAGTTTTATAGAACTAATGGTGAAATTCATCAGTATAAGGTAGAAGGGATAGGAGAAGATTTTATACCAGATACAATTGATTTGAATATTATAGATGAAATATTTGTTGTTAATGATAAAGATGCTTTTTTAACAGCTAGACAATTAGCTAAAGAAGAAGGAATTTTAGCTGGTGGTAGCGGGGGTGCAGCTGTTTTTGCTGCTTTAAAAATTGCTAAAAGATTGAAAGAAAGTAAAAATATAGTGGTCATTCTCCCTGATACTGGAAGAAATTACATAAGTAAAATTTATTCTGATGAATGGATGAAAAAAGAAGGCTTTATTTAAAAATAAAAAATTAATTTATTTGTATGAAAAATTTTTACAAAAAATTAGGCTTCTCTACTAAAGCAATACATGTTGGTGAAGAACCAAATTATTCTGCTTCTGGTGATGTAGTAATTCCTATACACTTATCATCAACTTTTGCTAGAAAAGAGTTGGATAAGCCGCCTAGCGGCTATGAATATTCAAGAACAAGAAATCCTACAAGAGATGCCTTGGAAAAAAAGTTAGCTGTATTGGAAGATGCGAAATTTGGTTTAGCATTTGCCTCTGGACTAGCTGCAGAAACTGCTATAGCATTAAGTTTTCTTAAATCTGGTGACCATATTGTTGCTTTTGATGATTTGTATGGTGGTACAAGAAGATTATTTAATAAGGTATTTGTTGATAACTTTAATGTTAGCATAACTTATGTTGATGCTAGAAATGTAGAAAATGTAGAAAAAGCAATAAAGCAAAATACTAAGATGATTTGGTTGGAAACACCAACTAATCCTTTAATGAAATTGTGCGATATAAAAGCTATATCTGAAATTGCTAAAGAAAAAAACATAATAACAGTTGTTGATAATACTTTTGCTTCACCCTATTTTCAAAAACCATTAAAATTAGGAGCAGATATAGTAGTTCATAGTGCTACAAAATATCTTGGTGGTCATAGTGATGTTGTTGGTGGTGCCATAATGACTTCTAATGAAGATTTTTATGAAAAACTGAAGTTTAATCAAAATGCTTGTGGTGCTGTGCTTGGTCCTTTTGAGTGCTATCTTGTGTTAAGGGGGATAAAAACTTTAGCAATAAGAATGGAAAAGCACGCATCAAATGCACAAAAAATTGCCGAGTTTTTAGAAAATCATAAAAAGGTTAGAAAAGTTTATTATCCTGGATTAAAAAGTCATCCTCAATATAAATTAGCTAAGAAACAAATGTATGGATTTGGTGGCATGCTATCTTTTGAAATGAATTCTGGAATAAATAAAGTTAAGAAATTTTTAGAATCATTAAAAATATTTTTACTGGCTGAAAGCTTGGGTGGGGTAGAATCGCTAATTGAGCATCCTGCCTCAATGACACATGCATCAATTCCAAAGGAAGAAAGAAAAAAAATAGGTATAGGTGAAAGTTTAATTAGAGTTTCTGTTGGGATAGAGGATGTGGAAGATTTGATTGCTGACTTGGAGCAAGCTTTTAAAAAAGTGTAGGTATTGTTAATTGTGTTTTATTTGTTTTTGGTTAAATGCAATTTATTTAAATACTTATTTGACAAATTAATTAATAAAGTGATAGCTTATGAAAACTGTTATATTAGTTAAGACACCAACTTGTCCGTATTGCCCACATGTTGACAAATTATGGAGAGAGCTTAAGAAAAAATATAATTTTGAATATAAAGTAGTTGATGCTACAACAGATGAAGGTATGAAACTTGTAGAAAAATTTGGTATAATGAGTGTACCGACAACAATAATTGATGATAAAGTTGCATTTGTTGGTATACCAAGTAAAGAAAAGGCTGAAGCTGCCTTAAAATAATTTTTTTAATCGCTTGAATTAATTTTAATTATATGGAAAATAAAGTATACGATGTTATAATTATTGGTGCTGGAGCAGCTGGTCTTACAGCTGCAATATATACTAGAAGAAAACTCCTTAGCACTTTGGTTATTTCTGTAGATATAGGCGGTCAAACTCTTTTAACTGAACATATAGAAAATTATCCTGGTTATACTGGCTTAAGCGGACCTAAGCTCATGCAAATAATGTACGAGCAAGCCTTAAATTTTGGAGCAGAATTTATCATGGGTAGGGTAGAAGGAGTTGAAAAAGTTGGAGATAATTTTAAAGTTATTTTATCAAATGGTGAAAATTATGAAGGTAAAACTTTAATTCTTGCTTTTGGAAAAGTGCCAAGAAAGCTCGGAATACCTGGAGAAGATAAATTTGTTGGTAGAGGTGTTCACACATGTGCTACATGTGATGCTCCTTTAATGAAAAATAAAATTGTAGCTGTAATAGGTGGTGGTAACTCAGCATTGGAAGCTACTGAACTGCTCTCGAAATTTGCAAATAAAGTTTATTTAATTCATCGCAGAGACCAATTTAGGGCAGATGAAATAACTGTAGAAAAAGTTAAGCAGTGTAAAAATGTTGAATTTATCTTAAATACAATACCGATAGAAATTAAAGGTAATGATAAAGTACAAAGTTTGGTTGTTGAAAATGTAAATACAAAAGAGAGAAAAGAAATTAGTTTAGATAGTGTTTTTGTTGAAATAGGATACGAAACCAAAGTTGATTTTGTTAAGCATTTAGTTAAAGTAAACGAGAATAACGAAATAATTACAAACGATTTTGCTGAAACTAGTTGTCCAGGAATATTTGCTGCAGGTGATATTACTAATAAGCCTTATAAGCAAACAATTACTGCTGCTGGTGAAGGAGCAATTGCTGGATTGAGTGCTTATAATTATTTAATGAAAAAATCTGGTAAACCAAGTGTAAAAGTTGATTGGAGCTAAAATTTTTACAATTTAACATTTAGTCCAACTCTCCATTTTAAAAACAATTTTAAAATTACTTTACCGTGGATAATAAAATCTTTAATCAACCTTTTAACATTTGTTTTAAATTCCTTTTTTTCTACCCATTTTACAGGAAACTCTTTTACTTTATATCCTTTCTTAACTGCTTCAACCATTACTATAGTATCCCATGCCCAAGTCTTTTCATGTATATTTTTAATTTCTTCCTCAAAAAATTTTCTAGAAAAAGCTTTAAAGCCACACTGAGAATCAAATATTTTACAACCCAGTAATTTTCTAATTAAAAAATTGTAAACTTTAGAAAAAAATTCTCTTAGAATAGGTCTTTCTGTTAATGATCCTGGTAAATATCTTGAACCTGTGACAACATCATTTTCTTTTGCAAACTTTATTAATTCTTTTAAATGATTAATATCTGTAGCCATGTCAACATCTAAGTAAGCAAGTATTTTACCTTTGCATAAGCTAAATGCATTTTTAAGAGCAAGTCCGCGACCAAGTTTTTTATCATTATGAATGTGATAAATGTTTTTATTTGTTTTGGCAATTTTTTCTGCTATTTTATCCGTTCCGTCTGTGCTGCCATCTTCAGCTATAATTATTTCATATTTCTTCCCTTTAAGAACTCTTTTAACTGCCTCAACACATTTTTCTAATCTTGGTGCCTCATTGTAAGCAGGCAAAACTAAAGATAATTCAATCTTCCCCACTTTAACCACATCAAATTTTTATAATACCAAATTTAAACACTTAATAAATTTATCAAAATATTGATAAATAATTAGTAATGCAAGAATTTGATGTTGTTGTGCTTGGAGCAGGAATAACCGGATTAACTGCTGCACAAGAATTAAGTAAAAAGGGGTTAAAAGTTTGTATAATAGATAAAAATTCTGATGTTGGAGGCTTATTATATTCTGTTAAAGCTGGGAAAACTTATATAGAAGCATATTATCATCATTTTTTTACTACAAGCAAATATTTGATTGATAAATTGAAAGAGTTGAAACTCGAGAAAAGAATAGAATGGGTTTATGCAAGCACTGCTTTTTTCTTTAATGATGGTATATATGAGCTTTCTGCTCCACAACAAATTCTCTTTTTCAAACCTTTAAATTTTCGTGAAAAGTTGGAACTTCTAATCTTAATGCTAAAAATAAAAATGAAAAGAAATGTTGATGATTTGGACAATGTGAAAGCTAAAGATTGGATAATAAAAAACTCGAGCAAAAGCTTATATAAAAAAATATTTGAGCCTTTGCTTAATAGCAAGTTTGGTAATAATGCGAGCAAAATTTCGGCAGCTTGGTTTGTTGAGAGAATGAAATTAAGGTCTGAAAGAAGTTTTAAAGGCGAAAAGCTTGGATATATTAGAGGTGGTTTTAAGATTTTAGTAAACGCTTTGGAAAAGGATGTAAAGAAAAGAGGTGTAAAGATATTTTTAAATACAGAGGTAAAAGATGTTGAAAAAAAAGATAAGTTTGAAATAAAAATAAATGGTAAAAAGATTTTTGCAAAATGTGTTATAAGCACGATTCCGCTACATATTCTAAAAAATTTTAAAATATTTGATGAGAAATTTAAGGAAAAAATTGATTCAATTGAATATCAAAATTCTTTGTGTATATTAGTAAGTTTGAAAAAACAATTAACAAAATACTATTGGATTAATATAGTAAAAGATTCTAAGATAGGAGCTATAATAGAACATACAAATATTCAATCTCCTAAACTTTATGACGGCCATTTGATTTATATAGCTCAGTATCCTGACAATAAAGATTTAGTATGGAAAATGAAAGATGAAGATATATGGGAAAAATATTTTTCTGAATTTAAAAAATTATTTCCTGTTGAAGAAAAGGATGTAAATTGGTATAAAATTTTCAAAGGATTTTATGCGGGTGTTGTTTATAAAAAGGGTTTTAAGAAAAATTTCTTAAGTTATGATACGCCGGTAAGTGGATTTTTCATAGGCGGTTTATTTAATATGTATCCCGAAAGATCTACAGATTTAGCTATAAAAATTGGAAGCGAGCTTGCTGAAAAAGCATATGAATATATAAATAGTTTAAAAATTGGTGATTAAATGATTTTGGAAATACTTATTTGGCTTTTTCTTTTAGAATCAATCAGTTTCGTATCATTACCTTTTACATACTTCTTATTCAATAAATTAAAAGATAAAGGCTATGCTTTTTCTAAAGTTATTGGTATTTTGATTTTGTGTTTTATTAGCTGGTATTTAAGCTTTTTAATAAAATATGAAATAAGTATAATTTTATCGATAACCTTACTTATAACACTAAATTTATTTTTAATCAAGAAAATTAAACTCAGTTTTGACAAAAAAATTGTCAAAATAAATGAAGCTGTATTTGTAATTTCTTTTGTTGCATTTTCTGTTATTAGGTCTTTTACACCTGCTGTTGAAGGTTTGGAAAAGCTTTTTGATATTTCTATTATTAATGGTATAATGCAAAGTGAAAAGATGCCGCCTAATGATCCGTGGTTTGCTGGCCATAAAATCAATTATTATTATTTTGGTCATTTTATAGTTTCAACATTAACAAAAATAAGTTTACTGCCATCATATGTTACTTTTAACTTATCTTTGGCAATGATTTATTCTATATTAGCTGTGGAAATTTTTAGCATACTGTTTAATATAACTGGCAGAATAAAATTTGGGTTCATTGGTATATTTTTGTTTTTATTCATAAGCAATTTGCTTGGCTTCCTTCAAATTTTAACATTCATTAAACCAAGCTTAGTTGAATTTTTCAGCAATAATTTAAACATTAAATATGCTATGACATGTTGTCACAATCCCGAACAAAACTTTTTTCAATTTTTGCTAAGTTTTCCTGTTTGGCCTAGCACAAGAGTTATACCTGATACAATAAATGAATTTCCTTATGCTAATTTTTTGTTCGGTGAAGTGCATTCACACATACTATCATTACCTGTGCAACTGCTTTTCATTTCAACTTTATTTTGCATTTATACTTCAAAAAATCATAAGAAATTTTTGATTTTATTTTCATCTTTGCTATTGTCTATATTGTACATCACAAATAGCTGGGATTTATTAAATTATTTTCTTCTATTTTTAACAATTATTATAGTTTTGTTTTTTGAGAAAAAAATTAATTTAAAAAATTTGCTATATTACTTGTTTTTATTTTTGTTTATGTTTGCAATATTTTCTTTACCGCAAATCTTAACTATAAAAAAGAAAGTAAATTTTGGCATCACCAATGAAAAAAGCAATATATTTCAAGAATTAATATTGTTCCCAGTTTTTATATATTCCATTATTTATTATTCAATTGGTTTGATTAAAAGGAACGAAATTTATAAAATTCTCTTTATAGTATTATTTTCTATCTTTTTGTATTTTCTGACAAACATCCAATTAATAATTTTGCTATTCCCTTTAATTTCATTAATTTTATTGAATATTTCACATAAAAAAAATAAGTTCATTGATATTTTGATTTTATTCGGATGTTTCATTATGCTATTCACAGAAATATTTTATATCGACTCAAGATACAATACAGTATTTAAATTTTATTACCATATATGGATTTTTTGGTCTATTGCTACTGCAACAATAATCCAAAAACTAAGTAAAGAAAAAACTTTTACTTTGATATTGTTAATACTTATTTTTCTATCTTTACCAATGACCATATTTGCAACAATTGATAGAATAAATCAAGGATTAAACGAGGGTATGAGCTTGAATGGAATAAAATATATGGAAAAATATCACAAAGATGATTACAATCTTCTAACATGGGCAAGAAAAAATATTAATAAAAATGAAATAATATTGGAAGCTTCTGGTGATGCTTTTACTTATTCTTCAATATTTTCTTCTTATACAGGATTTCAAACACTTGTTGGATGGAGTAATCATGTTGGCATACATCATGAAATTTGGCCTGAAGAAAGAATCTCTGATATAAAAACAATTTATGAAACATCAAATGAAACTTTAGCTAAAGAATTAATAGAAAAATATAACATATCTTATGTTTTTGTTGGCTCTGTTGAATTAGCAAAGTATCCTAATATTTCATTAGAAAAGTTTGGTAAACCAATTTTTGTTTCGGGTAATGAATTTATATTTAAAGTGAAGTGAATGAGAAGCTTAATTATACCTGCATATAATGAAGAAAAAAGAATAGGAGAAGTTATTGATATGTTAAAATCTAATTTAAAAGGTTATGAAATAATAGTAGTAGAAGATGGCTCCACAGACAATACAAGAAATATAGCATTATCAAAAGGTGTAAAAGTGATATCATTTAAAGAAAATAAAGGTAAAGGATTTGGAGTTAAAATGGGTTTTTTATCGGCTAAAGGTAAATATATAGGTTTTGTTGACTCGGACAAATCAATTAAACCAATTTACATTAAAAAAGTTTTTGATAATTTGAAAAATTGTGATGTATCAATAGCTTCTAGATATTTAAAATCATCTAAAATTAAGGTAAAACAGCCATTTTTTAGAAGATTAGCATCAAGAATTTTCAATATATTAATAGTGAGGCTTTTGTTTGGGTTAAATATTCATGATTCACAATGTGGATGTAAAGCCATGAAAAGAGAAGCTGCTTTATACTTGGCTAAAAACACAAAATCCAATGGTTTTGAATTTGATGTAGAAATGCTTTGGAGAGCTAAAAAGAAAGGTTACAAAATTCTTGAAGTTCCGATAGTTTGGAGTCATAATAAACCTTCTACATTTAGTTTAAAAAAGGGGCCAAAAATGATTTTATCTTTATTGAAGATAAGATTTTCTTAAGTGATTTGTATGTCTATAACTGTTCTAGGCATAAATGATGGTCACCCATCTGCTATATGTTTAATAAAAGATGGGAAAGTTTTGTATGCTGCTATGGAAGAAAGGTTTGATAGAATAAAAAATTCTGTTAACTTTCCATATTTGTCAATTAAAAATTGTTTTGAATATACAAAAGTAACTCCTGAAGAAATTGATTTAATAGCATTTAGTTCTAAGGATATTGATCCTGCTGATTTAAATGAGATAGCTAAAAAAACTAGAGATACGAGAATTACTGTATTGGGTTTTTCATACTTATCTCTATTAATGCCTGTACCATTAGTAGAAAAACTTTGCTTAATTGGTGCAAAAATAAGGCATTTGATGAAATTGAAAAGGTATTTTATTGAATACAAAAAGTACTTTAAAAAACTTGGTTTGTATAATAAGGAAGTTGTATTTTATGATCACCATACAGTTCATGCTGCAACTGCCTTATTTTTCAAGAAAGATAAACCTAAGAAAAATTTGATTTTTACATGTGACGGTGAAGGTGACGGATTGTGTGCTACTGTTTCGATAGCAGAAAATGATGTCATGGAAAGAAAAATAGCAATACCATTTTTTCATTCTATTGGAAAGATGTACAACGAAGTTACATGGTATCTTGGATTAAAACCATGGGAACACGAATATAAAGTAATGGGTTTAGCTCCTTATTCTGATGAAAAACATGCTGAAAAAACATGGAAAATATTTAAAAACATGGTATCTTTTACCAAAGATGGAAGAAAATTTAAAAACAATACTCATAGGTGGGCACATACTTATGGTTTACTTTTAAAAAAAATGCTTTATAAGCATAGATTTGATGCAATCGCTTATTCTATTCAGAGACTGATTGAAGAAACTTTAACAAAATGGGTTGATAGTAACATAAAATATTATGGTATACATGATGTTATGCTAAGTGGTGGTGTTTTCATGAATGTTAAAGCAAATCAGAAAATTATGGAAATGGAAAGTGTTAAAAGTTTGTTTGTGGTCCCTTCTTGTGGCGATGAAAGTACTGCTATCGGAGCAGCTATGCTAGGATATTTAGAATTGTGTAAACTGAATGGAATAAAAGCAGATTTTCAAGGAATAAAAGATTTATACTTAGGACCAGATTACAATAACAAAATTGAAGATTATGTTAAAAAAATTGACAAGAATAAGTATAAAGTTGAATATTATGATGAAATAGAAGAGGAGATTGTGAATATAATTAAAAAAGATGGAATAGTTGCTAGGTTTTCAGATCGTATGGAATTTGGAGCTCGTGCTTTAGGAAACAGAAGCATATTAGCTAATCCTTCAAACATAAAAATTGTAAGAGAAATAAATCAACAAATAAAGCAAAGAGATTTTTGGATGCCTTTTGCCCCCGTGATTTTGAGGGAAAGAGTAAATGATTATATAGTTAGACCAAAAGAGGTAGATGACCAATACATGATTTTATGTTTTAATAGCACAGAATTGGCTAAAAAAGAAATTATGGCTACTTTGCATCCTTCTGACTTAACATGCAGGCCACAAGTTTTAGATAAAGATTGGAATGAATCTTATTATAAAATAGTGAAAACATTTGAAGAAGCTACTGGAATTGGTGCTTTATTAAACACATCTTTCAACTTACATGGTGAACCTATGGTTTGTAGTCCAGAAGATGCTTTATCAACCCTAGAGAGAAGTGGATTGAAATATCTTGTTTTAGGAAACTATTTAATAACTAAAAAGTAAAATTTCTAAATAATGTTTGAAATAGTTTTGTGGTATTTAGCTATTCAATTGTTGCATATTATTACACTGCCCTTTTGTTTAAAGATTTTTAAAAATTTACCGGATAGTGGATATTCTATAAATAAAGCATTCTCTATTTTAATTTTGTCATTTTTTGTCTATTTTTTGACAAGAATGCTAATGCTTAAATTTAACATTGTAACAATTGTGTTGGCTATATGTATTATTAGTTTTCTATCAACTGCAAATTACGAAAAAAATTTTTTAAAAAAATTGAAGGACAAAAATTTTACAAAATACATTTTGGTTTCTGAGTTAATTTTCCTCTCAATTTTTTCCTTAGCAGTATTTTTCAAATCTTTAAGACCTGATTTGGATCATGGAGAAGGACCAATGGATTTTGCTTATATTAATAGCATACTTCGTTCCGAAAAACATCCGCCACCATATCCATGGTTTGCTGGAATTAGTTTAGAGAATGTTTATTACTATTTTGGCCATTTCACTTATGCTATACTAATAAAGCTTACGAATATCGAATCTAGTAAAGGATATGTGCTATCTTTAGCAACAGTTTTTGCTTTGATAGCTATTTCTTCCTTTTCTTTTGCTTACAATATTTTGAAAAATTATAAAATAGCATTTTTTTGTTTGTTCATGATAACATTTGGTTCTAGCCTTTTAGGTTTACTGCATTTGATAAACTCGATTTATCCAAAAATAGACTTTCATATAACTGGTTATAAAATGCCAGTAGAAAATGATTTCTTATGGAGGCTTTTTTATGGAGGTGGTCTTTTTTGGTGGGCAACAAGAGTTATACCATGGACAATAACAGAATTTCCTTGGTTTAGTTTATTGTGGGGTGATTTGCATGCACATTTTATTTCTTATTCTTTCATTTTTGTATTTGCGCATTTGGTTTTAGATATTCTACTTTCGAAAAGTAAAGGTTCGAAGAAATTTGGGAAAAATTTCCATGAATTAATTCAAAAAATATGCATTTTTTCAATTTCTCTTGGATATATGTTTCCGCAATTTGTGTGGAATTATCCATTATATGTGGTTTTTCTTGGATTGAGTTTATTTTTTATATTTTATCATGAAAAAAGAAAATTAAAATTTTTAGTTTTTTTTGCAATTATCTTTTTTTTAAGTATTGTGCTTTATTTTGAACCAATAAAAAATTTATTAGAACTAAATCCAAAAAGATCTGGTTTAAATATAGAAAATTTAAAAACTAGCTTGTTTAGCTTAAATGTGCTTTATGGATTTCAAATTTTTTTAATTTATTCATATTTTATCCATAAACTTTATAATTTGCTAAAATCTCAAACTAAAAGAACTTTTTTGGTTTTATTTTTCGGATTCTATTTCGTTTTATATTTTATTGTACTAATGAGTTTTTTTGATAATCCAAAAAGATTCGATGACCCAATAATAGTTAATTGGTTCGATTTAAAATCAATGCTTTTTGATTTTCAAATATTTGTGTTACTTTTGACTTTCACATCAATTTCTCTTTATATTTTATTTTTTAGAAAATATGAAGGAAAAATAGAAATGTTTTTAATAATTATGATATTGTTTGGAACTTTTGTTGTATGGGTTTATGAATTATTTAACATATATGGAAGGTATGTTTTTGTTTTTAAACTTCACCAAAGTGTTTGGATATTTTGGAACACTGCTTCTGCAATAATAATTTATTATTTCAAAAGCAAACTTAACTTTAAAAATATATTTAACACAGTCTTCTTATTATTGTTTGTAGTTTTGTTTTCTTCTTCAATAATTTATTTAACTGTTACATCTATAACAGAGACAGACAAGTTTAGACCAAACTATGGAAGAAATTATTTATCAATAGATGCTGCAGAATTTATAAAGAACAATTATCCTGAAGAATATGAAGCTATAAAATGGATAAATCAAAACATAAAAGGAAATCATATTATTCTTGAATTTCCGGGAGAATCTTATGAATTCTATCCTAGACCATCAACTTTTACTGGATTAACTGCTTTTGTTGAATGGAAGGGACATGCTGAACAAGTAACATTAAAAAATACAAGAGAGAGAGCAGAAATAGCAAATTTTATTTACAACACTACAGATTCTGAAAAAGCTTTAGAAATGCTTAAAGAAAATAATATAGAATTTATTTATGTTGGTGGCAAAGAAAGGGAAGCTTATTCTTTAAATTCTATAATTAAACTTGAACAAGAGAAAAAAATAGAACTTTTATTCAAAAATAAAAATGTTGAGATTTTTAAAGTTGTTTAAAATAATATGAAATTTTGCTGCATTGTTTAAGTTAGAGATAGAAATTCTTCAAAATAATTTTTATCTTTATTTCACAAATTATATATGGCATTTTCAAATGTTAAAAATAACCAATAAATTATGGTGTTTATTATAGTTAAGCGTTCTGTCAACTAAATGATATCACATATTTGTCAACTAATTGCTATCGTGTCTCCTGTTGAATGCTCTTATCCATTTGTCTATACTATCTTTTACTGAATTTATGTTTCTGAAGCTGAAATTGTTCAGCACTTCTCTCTGTATGATAGAAAATTGTGTACCCATCTGATTTAGCTTAGGTGAATGTGTTGGCAGAAAGACAAACTTTATTCTCTTATATTTCTTTCCCAGCCAGTGGCTTCTGTGATTATCTAAGATCATGTACACATCCTCGTCAAATAGCTTATCTATGTAGTCCAGAAATTTCCTGAAGTTATCTTTGGTAAGCCTATCAAAGTATTTCCTGTAAATTTTATGTCTATGTGGATTATAAACAGCAAACATTACAGCTTTACCTTTAATTTTCTGGTTCTTCTTTATGACAGCTGACTTGAAACACCATTCATAACCAGGATATCTCTTGGCTACTATTGTTTTCTCATCTTCAAACAAAACTATACAATTAGGCTTCTTTAGCAAGCGCTTAATTCTAGCCATTTTAGCCTCGTATTTTGGGGTCTTCTGACATAAGTTCTTGTCTGACTCTTCTGTAAGACAGACCTTCTGATAGAAGTATATTTCTTACTTCTTCGTGGCTTATTTCTTTAACTATCTTCTTCTTTATCAGATAAGCTTGCAACTTCCTCAGGCTCCATGTGTTGAATGGCAATCCCAAATCCTTAGGTTTTGTGTGAATATCGAAATTATCTTTTGTTCTATCGCTTTATCTATAATAGGCTTCCTTTCTATAATGCCATTAATTCCATATTTATTGAATCTTCTTATCCATTTTCTCACATTGTCAGGATGAACATTCACCCTTTTCCATATTGCTGATACAGGATAGCCTTCATAGCTTAAAGCTATTATCAAGCATCTATAGCCTATCTTCTTGTCGTCTAGAGAGGAATAGATGAAATCTCTTTCCTTCTTGGTAAGATTTCTGACGAAAAGTTCAGCCACAATAATAATTTGTATTTTCTATAAGATAGCATTTATTTGACAACTTATGGTATCAATTTGTTGACAGAACGGTTAAGGGTATTCCAACTTTAGCAAATTCTAAAAATGTTAGAGTTTCGCCATATTTCCTTTCAGCATTTTGTATGATTATCACATTGCTTGCTGCTCCTGGGATAAACAAATTTCCAGCAATAGTGCTTCCAGCAGCTAAAGCAATAAGTTCTTTCACCGATGCACCAACATGAACAAGCATAGGTAAATACAATGCAACCAAAGAAACATTAGAAATAAATTGGCTTATAATGATGCTTACAGCAAGTATCACTGGTATAGAAGTTATATTCATGTTAGATTTTGTGATTATTGACTGTAATAACCCAGTTTGCCAAACACTTTCCATTAAAATGAACATTGAAGCAAAGAAAATTAATGTATGCCAGTCGATATTTCTGATGATAGCATGGCATGCCAAATCTGAAATTTTACATTACCAACTTTTCTTATAGCAATTAGTGTAAAGACAAGAAATAGTGTGATAATTGGTATGGATGACATATTATTTTTCTTAGCTCAAAAACAATTATATGATTTTCTATTACACCCCACTTTAATAGCATACTTTTTTATAGCATTGTTAAAATACTTTTAACTTGACAGCTATATAGATAATTGAGCAAAAAACTATTAATAAAATTAAGTTCAACAATGAAATTTTTGTTAAATTTATAGAAACTTTTGATAAAGATGAGGGATTTAATAATGATGGTTCTTCTGAACAATTTTGTTTTTCATAAGAAATTTTTGGTAAGAACATATTTTTCCAGCACTTCTCCTCTAAAAAGGAATTAAAGGCATCGCCTATTGGGTTTCCTGAACACATGAATGGGTTTGTGATAGCACCTAAAAAGTTTATTGCTATTGATAAAACAACAAGGAGCATCATGCAATAAATCAATATCTTATTCCTATTTTCAGCAAAATAGAAAACTATACCGAACATGATAAAAGGTATTGCGGGTATCATTTTTCTAATTCCAAAAGTGCATGCACCCACAGGATCTCCAACTGCTGCGTTGAAAAAAAGTATGATCAAAAAGCATGATGAAAAAAGGATTTTTTCAACTTTATGTTTTTTTGAAAAAATAAAAAAAAGGTAAAACAGATAAAAAGGGGAATACACAAAAAAGCCATGAGATTCGGAAAAAAGCATCTTATAAACAACATTCATGTTTATTCTTTCAATCTTTGGTTTGTTATAATCTTCTGGAAAAAATGGTAAATGAAAATATGGTATATCAAGGAAGCTTCCTGTGACTAAAAAGTTGTAGATTAAGGCTAGTGAGACAGGAACAATAAAAGAGAGAATTCCAAAAAATAAATTTTTTAACTCAATCTTTTTGTTTTGTTTGGTAAGAACATAGAACAAATAAACTATTAAAGGTAAAACAAAAATAAAAGATTGATATTCGACCAACACGGCAAAACCTAAAAAGAAGAAAGAAATCATTAAACTTTTCAATTGATTCTTTCTTTTCATTTGATTTTGAATGTAATAAAATGAAATAACGATAGAGGAAGCAACAATAGAATGTGAAGTAAACACAGTGGAAAATGGAAAAATTAATGTACCTAGAGCGTATGCGATTAACATGAGATATTTCAACTTGTTTTTAATGTAGAGGCTAGTTATTTTTTAGAAATAAACTGCTCCTACAGATGATATCAGACCCACAGAAAATGTTGTTACAAAAAAGTACACCAAGCTTTCATTTTCTTGAAAGCTTAAACCGAGTTTGTTGATTACAAAATAAACTAAAGAGCCTACAAAAGAATTTCCTGGAGGCTTATCAGAATAAAATTTACCGTTTATAAATGCTCTATCGTCGCCGATGTTGTACATACTTTGATTTATATCCAACTTTTTAAATTCAACAAGCGACTGAACTAGAGCCAACCTTGATATATCATTCCAACTATGTGGCCCGCCCGTAAAAATTGCATATATAAGAAAAATAAACAAAAATATCCAAATCTCTTCATTTTTTAACAAAAACAGCTAAGTCCACCCCCGGTCTTAAAGTGTATCTACTTACATTATAACCTTCTAAATTATCATAAGCTAATCCTGTGCTTTCTGAAACAATAATTATTTCCGCATATAAGTATTTCTCTATACTTAAACCATCTTCAAAACTTGGATTTTTTATTAGATTTTCATTTTCACCTTCTCTAATTAATGAAATATCATCAAACCATATTTGCCCCTTAGTTTTACCCCAATTTCCTATTGGCATTGTTAGCCATAAAACATTACCACCTTGAACATAAAACTTTGTTGATACAAATGTCCAATTATTAGTGCCTGTGAGCTTTTCAGTTTCAGCTATTATCTGATCTGGCTCATCGTTTTTATCAGTTCTTATGTAAAGTTGACCATATTTCCAAGCATCTATTGGTTCCAAATCTTTTGTTTTAATCCAACCAGAAAGTATATAATTTCCTGCCCCTTTGATGTATATTTTTTGTCTCCATTCGCCATCTGTTCCATTGCCACCATCTATTTTTCCACTTCTCTTACCTGTTTTAGCTTCATTATCCCAAATTGCTTTTCCATCACCAGACCATCTTATATTCTTCCAATCTTTTGGACCAATATTTTCGGAAAAATAGGCAACATTTGTATAATCTCTAAAATACCATGATAAAGGATACTCTGTTTCGGGTATATTGACAACAATTGGAATATTTTTTCCTCTTTCTTTTGTTATTCTATCAATCATTTTCAACATTGGTTTTATATCATCTACAGTCTGAACATAAACAAGATAATTTTTCTCATCAGAATATTTTACAAAACTTGTTTGCCATGTTATGTAAATACTGTAAAATGAAATTAAAAACAAGAGCAAAATCACATATTTTTTTATCTTATTGTTTAAATATTCAATTAAAGCGGCTGAACTTATAGCCAAAGGCAAAACAATATGAACAACATTATTTGGTTCTTTATATGGCATTAATAGATAAACTATTAAATTAAAAATAGCAAAAAGAGATGCGAATCTTGTATAATGGTTTCTAATGAATATAGGTAACAATATTCCTGCTATGCCAAAAATTAATATAGCTGTATCATATTCTTTCAATATTCTTAAATAAAATGATGGTGGTTGGAAAAATCCTTGTTGAGTTCTTGTTTTTGTAAACCAATGAATAAAAGGTTCTTTCAAAGCTGTTATAAAGTTTTGTGGATATCTGAAAAAAGATGTATATAGAAGTGAAAATATTGAGATAAATATCACAAAACTTACAAAAATTTGCCTTTTGTTATTTTTCATCCATCTTAAATATGAATTTTTCTTCAATCTTTTATGTATAGAACCTTTTGTACTCAAAAACTCTATTAAAAATTCTAATCCAAAATAAGCTAATAGAAAAACAATAAATATATAAACATTTTCTTTAACAGTGAAAAGAAATGCTAGAGAGGCTGAAAAAAGATATAAATGCTTTTTGTCTTTTGTTTTTGAATAAAGATACAAAAATACAATAGAAGACATTGTGAAGAAAACAAAATAAGAATCATGAACGGCAAACCTTGAATAATAAACAAGAGATGGTGATAAAGCTATAAGTAAAGAAAGTGCTATTAATGTTTCTTTTTTTAAATAATTTTTCAAAAGCCAAACAATAGCAATAGTTGCTATACCAAAAATAGCTTGAGTTATTCTTAAAGTTATGTCTGACATACCAAATAAGTAAAAGAACAAAGCAGTTATGTGGTATAAAAATGGTCCGTGAAAATCTGGATGATATGTATATTCTCCTCTTTCAAGCAAAGCTCTACTAATTATTGCGTGGCCTCCGCCTTCATCAAAGTGTGCTGGTCTATTATCAAGATTATATAGCCTTAAAAAAGCTCCTGTCAATAGGATTATTATGAATATTAAAACCAAATGATTATCTTTCATAAACCTAACCTTTTTCTAAAAATAATTATAATTAATCCTGCCGTACTTAAAAATTTACCAAGTATATCAAAAAATGTTTCTCCATAGTAAAGTTCCACATGATTTTGAGTTGGATAAACAAGAATAAAAGCTGGTGAAACCATGAATACTTTTTCTGCTCCCTTAACTTTCCAATTGGGGAAATAAGAGACTTTAACTATATGAGGTTTTCCTAAACAATTAGTATCAAAACTTATCCTTTCATTCTCTATAATTTCATTTTCTATTTTACATTCAGCATTCAACTCTATTTTTGGTATATCTTCTATTTTAGGATTATCAAGAGTAGCAATAAATTTATCATCACCATTCCACACAATTGGCACATCAATTTTTTCCATATTATTAAACCATTCATAAGAAAGTTTCCTCCAATCTTTTGTTTTAACATTTATTGGCTCATATTTTGGAACTTCAATAATTTTACTTTCATTTAATTCCCATATTTCAAACTCTTTTGTTTTATACAAAAGATTATAATCTTTCCTTTTTGCTAGAATAGATTTTACCATTTCAGAAGAAGCAAAAAAATATTTTACTCCAAATAACTTTAAATGTTTTGTTCCTTTATCAAAATCAAATCTTGGGCAACCATTTGTTAAAGGTCCGAATAAACAAGAGCATCCTATAGAATATTCACAATGTGCGTTATATATGTAAATTCCATTAAATGAAGATTGAAAATGAGTACCTTCAGTAATTGGCTTGTTAGAAAATATTGGTATGGTTTCTGTAGCTCTAGAGCTGCCCAAACCTTTATCATATTTTTCTGGATCATATTCATAAGCAACTCTACCATAAGGCAACTTTGATAAAAATTCATTTACTTGATAGTATTCATAACCCAAAGGCTTACCTTCATAACCTTCGTAATTCCATTTTATCCAATATCTAATATAAGTTACATGGTTTTCTACCCACAACATGCATAGTATAAGAATTATAATTGGTATGATTAGTAAATGCTCGTTTTTAAAGTAATAAAATGGTATTGACATATTAAGTAAAACCGAGATGTATATCATGGGTAAAAATTTAACAAGTTGTAAATGCTCTAAACCGCGAAAGCCTATTTTGTTTAGCATCGGTGTTACTAAAAAAAGAATAGCAGAAAAAATTGCAAGATAGAAAAAAATTAATCTTTCTTTATCTTTTTTTAAAAAAATTAAAACAGTGGAAATAAAAGATAAAATATAAAAAAATAAAAATGGTTGCGGCATAAGCATATCAATTAATTCTTTGGTTGAAGATGGCGGAAACCATACGTGTGGTAATGTGTATGAAATCTTAGCTAGCATTGGTATTAGCCAGAATGAAGAAAACAAAAATGTCAAAATGTAAATTTTTATACAATACTTTAAACTTTTTTTAAAATCTGTTAACAGATAAAATAAAGTTGAAATTATGCTGAATATAAAAAGGAAAAAATGGCTGAGAATTATTAATGTGAGAATAAAAGCGTTTGATATAAAGTTTTTATTGTTTTTTAAACCATGATAAAAAGTTCCTAAAAAAAGTATAGATAATGCTAAAGCGAAGCTGTAAGAAAATTCGCCAGCTAAAGTGCTTGGTATATTTCCTCCCCACATTGAATAAATTTGATTTGGATTTATCCTTTCGACAAATAGAAATAGAAGAGTAATAGAAGATGCTATTGCCGGAACTGGAAATTTAAACTTCATTAGCTTAAAGGATAAATATGTGCAAATTGGAAGTAAGAATGTTCCTAATACTGTGCCTATTTTAAAGGATATGTTTAATGGTATTAAGTATCCTAAAATTCCGGTTAAAAAAAATAAAAGTGGGAAGTAGAATTGAAATGCTGGATAACCCAAAAACCAATCTTGGCTCCAGCCAATAAGTTTTAATTTTGGAATTAAATACTTGTTCATAAACCATGTGCCATAATAATGCCCTACAGTATCGCCAGCACTTATAACTGTATTTGAAATTAATAAATATGGTGTAAAGTAATTAAAAAGAAATATTGTGATTGAAAGTAGAACTATAATATCAATTATCGATTCCTTTCTTTTTATATAGGCTTTCATTTAATTAATTTTTTCAATAGCATGATTTATAATAAATTTAAATTTTTGATGAAATAAGATACACACCAATAACTATTAAAATTATTCCAAGCATTCTGAAAAAGGTTAGATTTTCATTAAACAAAATCTTTCCTAATATTGCAACAAAAATATAGCCTATTGCTATAAGCGGATAAGCAAAGCTTACCTCTTCTTGTGATAAAATTACTAACCAAATAAATGTAGCTGAAACGTAAAGGATAACACCTAAAATAACAAATTTTTCTCTTACTAAAGAGAATATTTTTGAAGTAATCAAATCTTTTAGTTCCATTCTTCCAACAGAATTCATACCCTTCTTTAAAGAAATTTGTCCGAATACTCCTAGAGTAACACTAATTAAAATCAAAATCAAAACACTCATCTTACCTACCTTCATACTAAATATTTAATTTTTAGTTAAAGATAAATTTGGGGTTTGGCACTCTTATTTTTGAAAATTTTCTTATAAAATACATAACAAAGATAGATTACCACAAAGCTGATCAAAAAGTATATCAAGTATCTATTTGGTAAAAATTCTTTGTTTTCTTTCTCAATTTTTATAATACCTGTAGCAAAAGAAGAATAATGTAAATTATCTTCATATTCAATAGAAGCTAAAACAAAATAACTGCTTCCCTCTAGAGCACCAAAGTTTGAGACATCAAATTCTATTTTTCTTTCCTCTTTTCCTTTTATAAGTATAGTTTTTTCCTTTTCTGAAACTTTTAATTCCTTTGGTAAAAATAATCTTATTTTCAATTCATGCTCTGATTCATCAAAATTTTTAAGTTCTAAAATAAGTTTTTTGCTTGATTTTCCTGCTAACGACAATTCTTTCATGCTACCAGAAACTTTAGAAAATGTGTTAACTTTATAGATTATAGAAGTATAAGAAATTGCTGAAAATGGGTAAGAATTTGCATCCGTATATTCTGTTAAAACTATTGCAGGATATCTTCCTGGAAGTAAATCCTTATTTCTTGTTATGTTTAATGTGCTTTCAATTGGATAATTTGGTTCTAATTTGTTTATAAATATTTTATTGGAATCAAAACCTTCTGGAAGAATTAAAGATATACTTACCGAAAAAGCTGCTTCGTCTCCATAATTTGCTAATGTTAAGTTTGCTTGTGTTTTGTTTTCTATCTCTATTTCAGAAATTGTTGTTGTTAAAGAGATAAATTTAGCATAAACTATATTAAAAAAAATTAGTATAAAAGCTGTTGATACTATTGCTAATTCTTTAATACAATTAAAATTATTTTGCTCAAATTTTTGAGAATTCTTCCGATTAAGTATCATATTTTCATAAATTTCAATAAACATCAACATCATTTATTCAAATCAATTCTAAATTCATATCCATATCTTTCAAATCCTAATTCTTCATAAAACTTGTGCACTTTTTCTCTATCAAATCTACTAGTGGCTATTAATTTATAACAACCAAGTTGTTTTGCCATTTCTATGACTTTTTTAACTAACTCTTTACCTATTCCTTGTCCTCTATATTCTTCTTCAATAAAAACATCTTCCAAAAGACCGTAAGGACTTGGATGTAAATCATTTACGATTAAATACAAATAAGCTCTACCAATTACTTTATTTTCCTTTATTACTTCTAATTTGTATGCAGTTGATTTAATTTCTGATTCTTTAATAGTTATGCTCATTAATGATATTTTAGTGTTTAAGAATTTAAAATGTTTCTACTTAGAAAAAATTTTTGTAAAATTAGAACTATTTTAAAAGTTTGAGTTCTTTCAATTTATTCAAAACTTCTAATGCATGACCTTCAGGATTAACATCTGGATAAACAAACTTTAGTATACCATTTTCATCAAAAATAAAAGTGCTTCTCCTTGCAAAACCTGTAGATTTTAAAACACCAAACTTTTTTGAAATTTTTTTATCTTTGTCAGCAATAAGTGTAAAGTTCAAATTGTATTTTTTAACAAACTTTTGATGAGATTCTACGCTTTGTGTGCTTATCCCAACAACATTCACTCCTTTAAATTTACTTATATTATCTCTAAATGAACATGCCTCTTTGGTGCAACCTGGTGTATCGTCCATTGGATAGAAATAAATTACTGTAGGTTTTCCTATAAAATCTCTAAGATTAATTTTGTTTCCATTATGATCAAAAGCTTCTATACTTGGTAGCTCTGAACCTATTTCTAACAATGCTATTTTTATTCACCTTTTTGTAATCTTTTTTCTACATCATCCCAGTTTACAATTTTCCACCAATCATCCACATAACTTGCTCTATCAGGACCTCGGTCCAAATAATACGCGTGTTCCCAAACGTCCAAAACCAACAATGGCTTAAACCCAGCTATGTGCATCAAGTTATGCTTCTCTACTTGAAATACATACAAATTATCTTCATTGTCTTTTACTAAAATAGCCCATCCTGAACCTTCTACAGTTTTTGCTGCATTTCCAAATTCTTTTTTAAAAGCTTCAAAAGAGCCAAAGTTTTGATTTATTAAGTCAGCTATTTTTCCTCCAGGCTTATTATTTTCTTCTGGTGACTTCATATTCGGCCAGAATATTGAATGTAGAACATGACCATTCATATGAAAGCTTAAATCACGTAAAGTTGCTCTTATATCTATTTCAATTTCACCTTTTCTGAATTTATCTAATTTTTCTAATGCTGCATTTGCTCCATCTACATAACTTTTGTGATGCTTATCATGATGAAGTTCCATTACCCTTTTTGATATTATTGGCTCTAATGCATCATAGTTATAAGGCAGTGGAGGTAATTCAAGTTTTTTAATTTTCATACTTAATTATTATAACGTTGTTATATTTAAGCTTTACTTTTGATGAAGATGCTAATAAACTTTAAATTTTTGGAGTTATAAAGATAAATAGAATGAATTGCAGGGGTCGCCTAGTCTGGTCAAAAATTGGCTAATGGCGGCAGAGGACACAAGAAATTTGTGTCCGGTGGAGCTTAAGATGCTCACTAACCCTTAAGCTTTGAATAAAAGATGATAAGAGACCTGCTGGGTTAGATGGTATAAAAACCAGACTAATCCCGTCGTGCGTTCGAAAGAAAAACCGAAAATCGCACCCCCTGCAATAAATTCATTCTTACTATCACTCTTAATGATGGTAAAAAGTTTAAGTATGATAAATTCCAACAAAACTTTTTTGTCTTAAAAGCAAAAAATATTATTGTGAGAAAATTAGGAGGAATAAGTAAAACAACTAAAGCAAAAAAATTAAATTATTTTTAAGTAAATAGTAAGGAAAAAATTATGGATTATAAAATTAAAGATTTGGAATTGGCTGAAAAAGGAAGGAAAAAAATCCAAATTGCTACAAGACAAATGCCTGTTCTTAGCTATTTAGAGAAACTTTACGAAGGCAAACAACCATTTAAAGGAGTTAGAATAGGTGGTTGTCTTCATGTTACAAAGGAGACAGCAGTTTTAATTAAAGCTTTATATTCTTGTGGTGCTGATATTGCGTGGTGCGCATGTAATCCATTAAGTACACAGGATGATGTAGCTGCAGCACTAGTTAAAGATTATGAAGTCTCATTGTATGCATGGCGCGGCATGACAATAAAAGAATATTATGAATGCGTCGAACATGTTATAAATTATGCACCACAAATGATTATTGATGATGGCGCAGATCTTCATGTCCAAATTCATAAAGACAAATATAATGAAATAACAAAGGGTGTTCGTGGGGGAACAGAAGAAACTACTACTGGTGTGCAAAGATTAAGAGCCTTAAAAAATGAAGTAAGACTAAAGTATCCAATTATTGCAGTTAATGATGCTAAAACAAAATGGGATTTTGATAATGTTTATGGTACAGGTCAGTCTGTAATTGATGGAATATTAAGAGCAACTAACACATTAATTGCTGGGAAGACTGTTGTAGTAGCTGGTTATGGTCATTGTGGAAGAGGTATTGCAATGAGAATGAAAGGCATGGGAGCAAATGTAATTGTTACAGAGGTCGATCCTGAAAATGCACTTAAAGCAGTGATGGAAGGATATAGAGTTATGCCGATGAGCAAAGCTTGTAAAGAAGGAGATATTTTTATTACAGCAACGGGTTGCAAAGATATTATAACTTCAAAACATTTTGAAAAAATGAAAGATGGTGCAATACTTGCGAATGCAGGACATTTTAATGTTGAAATTTCGGTAGAAGATTTGGAAAAAATTGCAGTAAGAAAGGAGGAAGTTAGACCAAATAATTTTGAATACACACTTCCAGACGGAAGAAAAATTTATCTTTTGGCAGAAGGTAGATTAGTAAATTTAGTTGCTGCAGAAGGTCATCCATCAGAAGTTATGGATATGAGTTTTTCAAACCAATTTCTATCATTGCTATACCTATATGATACAAATTTAAAGCCTGATGTATATGATGTTCCAAAAGAAATTGATAAAAAAGTGGCTAAACTTAAGTTAAAAACTTTAGGAATAAAAATAGATAAATTAAGTAAAGAACAAAAGAAATACTTAAAACAAAGTGAACTAGGAACTTAAAATTTATTTGCATAAACCAGGACAATAATATTTATGAGTTATAGGCTGTTTATCAAAATACTTGCAATCCATAAGTTCTGGTGGAATCATTGATTCGCAAGGTACTTTACAAAAACATCCAGTACTTTTAGTTACATTTAAAATTTTCTCTCCTTCTATTATCTTAGTTTCACTATAACAGCAGCAAGTTTTAGTATATGCTAACAAACCTTTTGGAGTAAAACAATCAGAAGTTTCTCCCACATCAATTTCTCCTGGTAAACAGCTTGCTATTTCTCCATGTATAGCAATCCTACAAATTCCAAACATGTTAATGGATTTACACTTTTCAACACATTTAATCACATCAGGCTCTTGCTTCCAAACTTTTTTAATTCTACTAATAACATTTTCATGCATGCTTATAGAAACATTTATGGCATTTTCTATTGCTATTTTAGCTTTTTCGGGTACTTTTTCTAAAACTATTTCCAAAATCACTATATGTTTCTGAGTAACATTTGAAATATGTTCCGCTAAATCAGTTACATTTTTTCCTAAAGCTATTCTGCTCATAAGTATCTCTTGTGCATTTTTAACTTCTGATTCATATTCTTTTATCAATTTTTCTGAAAATTCTGCCTTTCCTTTTTCTATCATACTTTTTGCTTCACTTAATCTTAATTCAGAAAAATGTAAATGTAATTTGAATTTCGATTCTTCATCAAATGTAAGAAGTAGTCTGATTTTTTCAAAAAATCTTGATAAACCATATAAAGGATTGTCTGGTAATATAAATGGTTTGGGTAATTCTTCTTGTGACAATGAAATATTTATTGTTAGAATTAAAATGAAAGTTGTGGTGATTAATAAATTCTTCATAAAATTAAGTTTACAGAATTTAAAAATAAATGAAGATTATTAAAGCTATTTAGCAATGCTTTCTGCTCTTGCTTTAAGCTCTTCTAACTTGGCTCTCATGCCTTCTATTATACCTTCTAGGCTGCTTGGCTCAAGTGCTGTTTCTGCGGTAATTTCAAATTCAAATCCAGGAGGTCTAAGAAATTCGGAATCTAAATAAGCAAGCTTTCTATCTATATTTGAAACCATATCATGTAAAACTTTGAAACTTTCTGATTTCAATTTTTCTAGCTCGCTTAAATAAGAAAATATGTTTTTAATTGCTTCCAAACCTCTCCTTATCTCAAATAATGACAAAAGAATGTTGTTGTATTTTTCCAGCTTGATAAATATTGGTGCTACTTTCGGTTTTTGTCTTTCTTCAATTCCAACCTCTTCTTTTTTATATATTGGCTTCTGCTTTTCTTCAACTACAGGTATATTTTTCTGACTCTCTTTAATTAATTCCTCTTTTGTTGGTAGTTGTAAGTCAATAGCCCTTTTTACTTCTTCTACTTCTCTCTTCAAATCTTCTGCTGCTTTCTTGCCAAAAAGGACCATATAACCAACTTAAATAAATTGTATTTTTAGTTTAATTTAAGTTTTATTTTTAATTAAATAATTTAATAATGAGAATTGACCCAAAGGATATAAACAAAATACTTCTACCGAGATTATTAACATTAATAACTTGTGATGATGGAATAGGAGGAATTGATGCAATACCATGCGATACTATAATTCCTGTTTCTTCCAACCCAAGTATAGTTATAGTAACAATAAATCCTAGTTACAAAATTTTTACAAACATATTAAATCGGAAAGATTTTGTAATAAATATTTTGCCGAAAGAATACTTAAACAAAATTTTGAGTTGCTTCAAAAATTTTCCGAGAGGAATTAACAAGTTGGAGCAAGTAGGACTTAGCTATTATTCTTCTGAAAAAGTTGAATCAAAAAGAGTAAAAGAGGCTAAAATATGGATTGAATGTAAATTGTCTGATAAAATTAAAGTTGGGGAAAATATGCTAATTTTCGCTGAAGTTGTTACTATAGAAGTTGATGAAAGTATAGTTACTGGAGATAAAATTGATTTAAATAAGTTAAATCCTCCTATAAGAATTTCTGAAAGCGACTTCTCAGATTTTAAAAAGTTGATTTCATGACTGTAAGATGCCCGTACTGCAAAAATATAACTAATGAACTAATGTCTTGTGATAATTGTAATAAAATTGGTTGTGTTAGATGCATAATTAAACATAGTAATCAATGGTTGTGTGTTGATTGTAGAAAAATATCAAGTAATCAGTCTGCTTTTCCTAAGTGGTTTGGGTAAAATTACTATTGAATATTTTAAATAAAAATCATATGTCATGAAAAATATTAGTATAGAAATTCAACTGATTATTGTGATAATTGATGGATATAGAAACTAAATTGGAATTAATAAAAAGACCTCCAACTGAAGAAATAATAACAGAACAAGATCTAAGAGAATTATTGGAAACAAATGACCATCCTGAACATTATATTGGTTTTGAAATTTCTGGTTTACTGCATTTGGGAACATTAATAATGTGTGGTAATAAAATAAACGATTTAACAAAAGCTGATATTAGATGTAAAATTTTTCTAGCTGATTGGCATAGTTTTATAAACAAGAAATTAGGGGGTAGTTGGGAAAATATAATAAAAGCTTCAAAATATTTTGAAGAAGCATTTAAGTTTTATTGTCCAAAAGCTGAAATAATTTTGGGTTCAGATGTTTATCATAACAATGATGAATACTGGAAAGATGTTATAAGATTTTCTTCGCACATAACTCTTGCAAGAAATACAAGATGTTTGACAATAATGGGAAGGAGTGAAAAAGAAGATTTGAATTTTGCACAATACATTTATCCTCCGATGCAAGCAGTTGATATAAAATATTTGGGCAAAAATATTTCACATGGTGGCATGGATCAAAGAAAAGTTCATGTCTTGGCAAGAGAAGTTTTTCCTAAGTTGAAGTGGAATAAACCAATAGCTTTGCATCATCACTTACTATCCGGATTAGCTGAACCGCCAAAAATTCAAAGTAATGATAAATTAGAAAGAGTTATTGCTGCAAAGATGAGTAAGTCTAAGCCTTGGACTGCAATTTTCATTCATGATACAGAAGAGCAGATAAAAGCAAAGATTAATAAAGCGTGGTGCCCAGAAAGGCAAGTAGAATCTAATCCTATTTTAGAAATTGTAAAATACATAATTTTTAGAGAGAAGGAAAGTTTTATTTTAGAAAGAGAACAAAGGTTTGGTGGAGATTTAGAATTTAATTCTTATGAGGAGTTGGAAAATGCTTATGTAAAAGGGAAAATTCATCCTTTGGATCTTAAGTTAAATGTAGCAAGAGAATTAAATGAAATTATAAAGCCTATAAGAGAACATTTTGAAAAACCATCAAACAAAAAATTATTAGATGTTTTTAAAGAAACTGAAATTACAAGGTAAAGACTTTAACAATATAAGTTTTTAAATTATGATTATAAAATTATGTTGATAAAATTTGAAGAAGCTGTTATTGAATTTGGAAAAAGACCTGAGGAGAGAAGTTTAGAAGAATTGATTAAAAAGTCTGTAGTTATTGTGGATAAAAACGCTGGGCCAACATCTCATCAAGTATCTCTTTGGGTAAAGGATATATTTAAAGTTAAAAAAGCTGGTCACAGTGGGACCTTAGCGTAAATACAAGGAAATCCTGCTGTGACTGGTGTATTGCCAGTAGCTTTAGAGAATTCAGTAAAAGCAATGCCTTTACTTACAGGATTGGATAAGGAATATGTTGGTGTGATGCATTTACATAAAGATGTAAGTGAAGAGGTTTTGAAAGAAGCTGTTAAGAAATTTGTTGGAAAAATAATTCAAGTTCCTCCAAAAAAGTCTGCTGTTGCTAGAAGACCAAGAGAAAGAGAGGTGTATTCTTTTGATATATTAGAAATTGAAGGTAGAGATGCTTTATTTAAAGTTAGATGCCAGGCTGGAACTTATATAAGAAAACTTGTGAGTGATCTTTCTTTAGAACTTGGCTTTGGTGTGCATATGTCTCAACTCAGAAGAATAAAAGTTGGGAATTTTACAGAAGATCAAGCACACAATTTAACTGAGATAAGAGATGCTTATGAATTTTGGAAAAATGGTTATGAAAAATTTTTAAGAGAAATTTTAATCCCGATAGAAAATGCATTAAATCATGTGAAAAAAGTTTATATAAAAGATTCTGCTATTGCATCTGTAGTAAATGGTGCTCCTCTTTATGCTAGCGGTATTGTAAAACTTGATGAAAACATAATAGAAGGTGAAAATATTTGTATGTTTAGTTTAAAGGGTGAATTAATTGCTATAGGAATTGCAAAAATGAACAGTAAAGATATGTATGAAAAAAATAAAGGCATTGCTGTCAGAACTGATAGAGTTTTTATTGATAGGAGCGAATTGCCATTTAACGAGAAATAAATTTAAATATGGGTAAAAAATATTTATGAGTTATCAGCAGGCATCTGATTTAGATGAAATATTGTGGAATCAAGTTCTAACATATAATCCAAGAATTAAAGAGAGAAAAGATATTATTGGATACTATGCTGACACATCTAAAAAAGAATTTATAATAACTGTAAGAAGAAATATTCCCGCTCTTAAGAAAATTTTTCCAGATAAAGTATTTGATAATTCTGGCATTGAATATAAAGTAGTATTGAGAGAACTTTTAGCCTCTGCTTACTAATTTTATTTTTTCTTTACCTCAATATTTTTACCATCGTAAGTACTAATCACAATAATATTACCCTCTTTATCTACTGTTTCCAAATGAACTCGTCTTCCCCAAGCAACATACAAAGCTTTCAACAATGTTTCTTTTGTTTCTTCTGGATCTAAAGTCAATTCACCTTTTGTTATACCCAATTTTTCATAACCTTCCAGTTCCTGAACAAGATAAAGTTCTCCATTATCATTATAATTTCCTCCTCCCTTTTCTACAGCTATTCTTGGTAAACCTGCATTATAAGCCCTGAAAAGTAAAGTATTTTTCACATCTTCATAAGCTCTGCTAATTATTGTATAAGTATCTTCTTCTCTTTCTCCTTGCTTGGGCTCATCTCCAGAAAAAACTAAAAGATGGCTTGCTTCTCGATCGAAAAAATCCTTAGTAAAGTAATTATCTATAAAACTATAATCGTCTTCAGTTTTTGTTATTTCCAAAACTTTATCCCAACCTTGATTTAACTTTTTGTTAAATTCTCTCCTTAAATTTAAATCAGTTAAATTTTCCCACTCCAAGCCGTATTTTCCTTTATCCCACCTATCAATAACATCAAGCAACAAATTCATACCCAGCCAATAAGGATTTGCCCCAATCATTCTTATATCCCTAGGTTGACTTGCGACACCCATTGTCATTTTCATCCAATCAAAAACTTCGCCTATTGGTAAATCTGCATCTAAACCATATTTCAAATTAACAAGAGCTGCAAAACCTTCATGTAATATGTGATTTAAAGCTTGAGAATATTCTTTCCTTTTTATAAGATACATTAAGTTCAAAATTTCTCTTTGTTGAGGTGTTAAATTTCTTGAATTATCAATAATGAATTTCATTACATCAAAATTTCTTTTTGGTGGAATCTCTGGCTTTTTTGTCTTTTCTTCCAACTCTTTTTCAAGTCTTTCTCTTCTTTCTTCAGGAGTTTCTACTAGTTTGCTTAAAAAATCTTTTTCTTCTGTAACTTTTTTAACCTCCTCCATTGGATACAAATCTACTAATGTTGATAGTGAATCTGCTATATCCATCCATTTTTCCACCTCTTCTTCACCAATCTCTTGCTCTAATTCCATCAATCTTTTTCTTGCGTATGCCAAAAATCCTCTAGGTGATTCGTGCTTAAATTTCTTTTCAACTGGATTTACTTCAAACATATGAGCATGACCATAAACATGGGAAATAACTAGTTTTTTCGCAACATCGGTGCTTGCATCATAAATATAAGCATCGACTGGCTCTCTTATGTTCTTGTCAGAAACACCACTTGGAACCACAATTTCAAATATCTGAGTATATCCCAATTCATGCTCCATTTTATTAACCAAATAATTTTGTCCTATAAGCCAGTGTTGAGGATAAACAATCCATCCATGAGTTGCAGTTATGCTATAAAGTTCTTCAGCATTTATTATATGGAAATCTATATCTGGCAAGCTTAACTTGTAATTTTCAATACAAAATTTGGCTATATTTCTTGCTATTTCTGTCCACTCTTTATCCAGCATAATTCCTCTGAAAACATTTATTCTAGGTTCCATGATTATCTCCTCTTTCCAAAAAATGCTTTAAGTGCCTCCCATATTTCTTCTTGCGATTGCATTCTATATAATCTCACGCTTCCTTCTTGAATATTATTACTAAACTTCGATTGTAATTTATTATAATAATCACTCTTCCAATCTCCAAAAGATGTTTCCAAGTAGCAATACCTTGTTACATATGGTATAATTTTTTCAAGTTCTTGTAAAGCTGTATCAGTATCCCAATTGCCACCATCTGTGTACTGAATAATGTAAATATCTGTTTCGCTTGGCTCTATTTTTCTTCTAACTTGTGTTTTTCTAGGATAATCTTCTCCTTTAATCATAGCTTGTATAATTTGATAAGCGGGTGTGAAGCTTGTGCCGCCACCCGGCTGTAATTTATAATAACCTTCTTCTGTCTCTTCCCATGCCCAATCATTATGAGCAATATATACTCTTTCTACTTGAGAGTCTTTATAAGATTCTGTTAACCATATGTCAATTAGCTTTGATAATGTCCATGAAGCTTCCAAATCATCTTGTGTTATAGAGCCAGAAACATCGCGTATGTTAATAATAATAGCATCTTTTTGTTCTTTGTAAATTATTTTTGGCATCTTGTAGCGCAAATCTTCTTCATCAATTTTTATCTTAAGCTTTTTTCCTGGCTCAAATTCTATTTCTTTCAATTCTTTTCTTACCCATGCTAATTTTGCTTCCAATCTGCTTTTAAGTTCATTATAAACATTTAATATCTCATCTATATTTGCATTTTCATTGTTTTCTTTAGATTTCAGTATTTCTTCTATTTTTTTATTAACATCTGTTATTTGTTCATAAAGCTTTCTCTCCAAATTCTTGTAAATTTTAGTATATGAAATATGCCTTTCAATCATAGCATCTATCGTTTCATCTATATCAAGAAGAGATTCTGGACCTCTTGGAGAATAAGAGGGATAAATCATTTTTTCAAACTTTTTGCGCTTACCTGGCTTTACCATTTCTAATTCAAGCTCATCTTTGAGATAATTTATTAAATCTTTCATTGTTATTTCTTCATATATAGCATCTACAGCACCTCTTCCACCCTCATGGCTTCCTCCACTTCCAGCTCCTTCATCAGGAAATAGTGGCTCACCTTCTTCTCCTGGGCCAGAAGCAATATTTGGTGCCCATGGACCATAAACTATATGAGGTATGTGAAGTATTGGTATTCTTATTTTTATTGGTTGACCTCTTTTTAAAGCACCGAGCTCATAATATTTGATACTTCCTATAGCTTTCTTTTTCGCATCTTCTATTCTTTTTCTATATTTTTTCCTTGCAGAACCTACAGGATCAATAATCATTTTTCATCCTCCATTCTTATAGATGCAATATAAATTATCGAGTCTGCACATTCGTCACAATGTCCTAAATGTTCTTTTAAAATATTCTTTAGCTTATCATATCTTTCTTTGTCTTCTTTATTCAAATCTTCTCCTCTGCTTATAATTTCCCAAGGTAAAAACTTTTTCATTTCTTCACTTACATTTATAACATAGGGCTTTTCTGTTACCAATTCAAGAAATGTTGGGAATCTCCAATGCTGTATTTTATATGTTTCTATAGCTTTATCAAACTCAGAAGTACCATTTTTGTATACATTAAGTTTTTTAGCCACATTTTCCAATTCACTTTCTATTGGAACTTTACCTATACCTATAACATCCACTTCTGTTTTAAATTCTACATTCTTCATTTCAAGTAATTTTTTATAATAAGAAAACAAATTTTCTATCCTATTAACACCACCTTCAATTTCATAAACATTTGCCATATATCCTATCATTAATCTACCAAAAGCTATGTTGTCTGCTGCTTCTAATGCTACATCCAAAGCAAGCTCATAACCTTCTGTATAATCATATTCTGATTCTAAATTTGTACCGAGATAACTTGAATCCAAATAATTTATTATTCTTTCCAAAGTTAAACAAGCATTTGGATTATCTATTGTATTAAACAATTCTTTAATTAATTTTCTTGAAGATTTTCCTATATTCCAACCATCTTTTGTTGGTTTACCAAATGGTAAACGCTCTCTTACTATCTTTCTTTCCTCATCATTTAAAGGCAATCCTGTATCATATTTTTCATAAATTTCTAAATATTTTTCAAATTCATCTCTTCCTAACCCACGTGTATCTATTCTTGTTCCTACTACAAACTTAGAAAGAACTTCTAGTGAGCCTGGAGAAATGTGAGAAAATGGTAATTTAGATTTTAGAAATATTTCACTTTCAGCACTGTAAGATAAATTTCTTCTAACAAAAATTGGATATAAAGCATCAACTAAAGGGCTTGTATCACCTAGTTTCTCTATAATATCTGAATTTGCATATAACAATACAACCAAATCTGGTGTTGCGATTGAGCCATCAATAAGCTGAACTTTTGAATCCCTTAATTTAAGTAATAGTTGATAATTTGTATCAGGAATATCTTCTATTTCTGTATCATCGATTTCTATATGTAATATGCCTCTATTTGCTTTTTTAATAGCATTTTCAAAAATATTACCAAATTCTTTATGTGTTAAAGAAATAGATGCTATTTGGGGTTTTAACCTTACGACTTTAACTATTTCATTCAAAGCATAAAGTATATAATGATGTTCTTCATCAATAACATCTCTTGGTAACATTGTTTTAACTTTAGATTTTGCTCTTTCTTCAAATTCACCAAATTTTTTAATCAATAATGAATTATAAATTTTTGAACAACTTGGACACAAGTCTTTTCCACCTAAAGATGAAAAATACTCCCTAATTTCAGAAGGTATAAGAGAATGCGATGTTGAAAGCAAATTAATAGGATCTTCATTAAAAGGGCACGATATTTCTTTACCTTTGTTAATAAAATAAAATGTATATCTTGAATTTTTTTCAAGATAATTAACAAGACCTTCTTCTAATAATTTGCCTATTTCTGACTTACCGCTTCCGGTTGGTCCTATGAATGACAATAAAAGTATTTGTCCCCTTTTGTAAAATTGTGATGCAGCATATATTCCCAATACAGTTTGGTTAATAACATCACTTAATCCTTTTATACTATACTTACCTTTTCTAAAGAATGGATACTCTGTTATTTCTCCCCTTTTTAAACTACCTTCTGAAACTATTCTATAAAGCCTTTCGGCACTAGTTTCTGTTGTTTCTGGATAATTTTTTACAATTTGAAGATATTCAATAAAGCTTATTGGTTTATAACGAGATATCTCTAAACCAAAGGATAAATTATTCGCATCACCCTTCTCTTTTACAGATTTTTTCATACATCTTCACATTATTCCCTTTCTATTTCTTTTCTCTTAATTTACCGGCAACTCTTAATGCATAACTAGCGCAAGATTTACAATAACCCATTTTATAAAGTTCTTTCATAACATTTTCATTAGCTGCACTATACAAGGTTGATATATCTGATGCCTTAGACAAATCTGGCAATATTTTTTCAATAGCATATCTTTCTATAGCTTGTCTGAATGTCGGATTTTGATCAATAAGTTGTTCTACTAAACTTTCCATTTCACTTTTTCTGTTTTCTGAATATGATTTTTTCTCAGTTAATCTATAAATAACATAATTTGCCATTTGTTCCCTAAACTTCTCAGGATTTACCACTCGAGAAAATTTTTCTATGTCTTTTAAGAAGTTCTCATCTATTCTTGTTTGTTTCCCGGTTATAGGATCAAAATAACTTGATTTACCCAATTTGTATTCGTATACTTGAGAAAGGTATCTTACTCCAATATTTATTATAGTTTTTTCTCCAACCAGAGCTTTATTAACATCTCTAACTATAGCTTCTGTGTATAATTTATCGTAAGCTTCATTTAATGCTAAACTTATTGGTTCTTTTCTTTCTGTAGGTGCTCTCATATCAACTAGTCTTCTTCTGGTATCGGTTGTAATTCCATCATAGCTTCTGATTATGAAATCAAAAAATGGTAATGGATCTATTAATGACAAACAGCCATAAAATCTTTCGTCTAGTAAATCTTCTATTTGATCCTTAGGTATTTTTTCTAAATATTCTATGAACTTTGCTGGCAAATCTTGGAAAAATCTAAATGGTATACCATTTTTAATACCTTCAGATAATTCATGCATTGGATGGCTTTTTGCTGCTGTTATTAATTCTTTATAAAGTTCGTCAACTTTTCTTTCTATTCCATATGGCACTTCACCATTATAAATTAAAGCTTTCTGCAAAATTGTTATCTTAAAATCAGATGACGGATCATCTAAAGTTGCCATCACAGCCATTGGTGCCAAAAATCTTTCTACATAATGAGGTGGAACATGAATACCATTTTCTCTTGTAAGAGAAGAAAACACACGCTTCTTTAAAGCTTCGGCCAAATCATCAATAACAGTTAAGTATCCCATTTCTACTCTTTTTGTTCTTGTAGTAAAGTATTCTGCTAATTTAGGACTTGTTACAACTTTTCCATATTCTTCTAGATTGGTAGTTGCAAAAATTACACAATCTAGTTGCACATCCCATGTTTCATTTACTTTTAAATTTCTACTTGTAATCAAATCTAATATTTGATCTAGCAAACCAAGTTCTCTTGCTTTTAATAATTCAGAAAAATGAACTATGTGTCTTTGAGGGGATGGGCCGTTTATTCTTCCTCCAATACCATAATTTAAAACTAGTGGGTGGTTTTTGTCTAAGAAAATGTTAAATCTATCTAAATTTATGTCACCACCAAATATTCTTTTAGAATCATAAGCTTTCTCATCTGTATGCCTAAACTCGAAAGTTACAACTTCTTCTCCGGGCCTTAAATTAACTACTTCTATCAAATCTCTCCAATCATCTACACCATTATTTTGTAATGTATTAATAACATATCTGCAACTCGGGCATCTTGTGAATTCTACATTTAACTTTTTCCATCTTTCTTCTGGTTTTAAATTTTTATTTACTCTTTCTACTATTTGATTTGTCTTATCTCTTTCATAAAAACTTAAAGGCTTGTCACGAGAAGGACATAAAATTTTTTCTAGACCGCCAAAATATTTAGAATAGTCTTCTAAATTAAACCTCACTGTATAAACTTCTCCATGCGGTAAAGTAGAATATGCATCAAGTGTATAAGAAATTAAATTAATTAAATCTGTTTTTCCGGAGCTTGGCGGACCTATTAATAAACAAATCCTACCTTGTGCATCTCTTCTAACAGACCCTTCTTCCAAATATTTCATTATACTATGCGCAGCTTCTTCCACACCATATAAATAAATTTCAAATGGTTTTGTTGCACCTCCTCTTTTCCACGGAGCTTCTACTCTGTCATCTAAAAATTTCCATCTATCTGGCTTCCAACTTTTATTTGATTTTTCTTTTCCAAACATTCTAAGTGCTGCATATGTTCTCTGAAATGAATTAAAGCCGAGAGAAGGATATGTTTCGAGTAGATTTTCAAATTCATTTAATGAATAAATTTTTCTCCTAAAATTATCTGGGTCTATTCTTATTACATCGTATAATTCTTCAACACTCATATGATTATTATTTACTACAACGCTTGCAAATTCTTTAATTCGTAATATATAGTACTAATTTCGTACCAAAATTAATATTAAATTTACTAAAATCGTAATTATTATTATGAGAATTTTTTTAGACGAAATAGACAAAAAGATTTTAACTATACTTAAAAACAATTCAAGAACGAGTTTTACCAAAATAGCAAAAGAATTGGATTTGTCAGAGGGTGCTATCAGAAAAAGGATAAAATATCTAGTTGAAAGAGGAATTATAGAAAAGTTTACAATAGAAGCTAATGAAATGTTATATCCTGTAAAAGCAATTACTTTAGTTAAAGTTAATGTTAAAGCTTCTATAGATAAAATTGTAGAAAGTATCAAAAAACTTGAAGGAATTAGTAATGTTTATCCAATAACTGGTGCGTATGATATTTTGGTTGAGCTTTCTGTAGAATCGAATGCAGAACTTCAAAGAAAAATCACATCAATAAGAAATTTAAAAGGAGTGGTTTCTACTTTAACTATGAGTGTTCTTAAGTAAGCAATTAAAATTTAATTCTTATTTAATTCTAAGTATGGAACTAAAAGAGAATGTAATACCTAGAGAATATCAAATAAACATAGCAAAAACAGCAAGTAAAAAGAATACCTTAGTTGTTTTACCAACCGGCACTGGAAAGACTTTAATAGCAATTTTAGTAGCAATAGATAGATTAAAATTATATCCGGAAAGCAAAGTTTTAATGCTTGCACCCACAAGACCTCTAACTGAACAACATGCGAAAACATTTAAAGAATTTACAAACATTAATCCTGAAGAAATAAATGTTTTATCTGGAAAAATAAAACCTTCTGATAGATTAACATTGTATGAGAAGTCTAAAGTTATTGTTGCTACTCCACAAACTGTTGAGAATGATATTAAAAACAACTTAGTTAGACTGGAGAACTATTCTCTTCTTATAGTTGACGAATGTCACAGATCTGTTAAAAAATATTCTTATCCTAACATTGCAAAAAAGTTTATGTTGCAATCAAAATATCCAAGAATACTTGGATTAACAGCATCTCCTGGTTCTAGTAAAGAGAGGATAGAAGAAATTTGTAATAATTTGTTTATTGATGCTATAGAAATCAGAAGTGAAACTGATGATGACATGATTAATTATATACAGCCTATAGAGAAAGAAAATGTTTATGTAGAGCTGCCTGAAAATTTCAAAAAGGCTAAAATTTTATTAGAAGAGGCATTTAAAGAAGATGTTTATTGGTTAAAAGAAAGGCATTACATTCCAATTTCTAATCCTACAAAGAAAATGCTTTTAGATTTACAGAAAAAAATAATGGATAATTTGCTTCAAGGAGAAAAAAATCCTATTTTGTTCCAAGTGATTATAAAAGTTATGAACGCGATAAAAATTCAATATATGTTGGAATTGCTTGAAACGCAAGGTGTAAGTTTTGTTTATGATTATATAAAAAAGTTAGAGTTGAGTAAGAAAAGAAATGATAAATTGCTAATGAAAGACCCAAAAATAAGAGAAGTAAAGAAAATTATTGAGGATTTATATCATAAAAATATTGAGCATCCTAAGCTTGATAGATTGTTGGAAGTTGTTAAGTCATTAATTGAAAAGAAAAGTACTTCGAGAATAATTTGTTTTGCTAATTATAGAGCTACTGTTAATAGGATAAATAGCATGCTAAATGATAACAATATAAAGTCAGAAATATTAATTGGTCAATCAATTAAAAGTGGCTTTGGTTTAAGCCAGAAAAAACAAATTGAAACAATACAAAATTTTAACGATGGTGTTTTTAATGTTTTAGTTGCTTCTAGCATAGGGGAAGAAGGTTTATCTATTAAAGACGTCGATGCTGTAATTTTTTATGATGCTGTTGCAAGTGAAATTAGAAAAATTCAAAGAAGTGGAAGAACTGGCAGAACTGCACCGGGTAAAGTTATTTTTATAATAACAAAAGATACTGTAGATGAAGCATATTATTATGCATCTTTAAAAAAAGAAGCTAAAATGAAAAAGACTTTATATAGGATGAAAAATAGAGGTGTGGTTAAAAGAAAAATTAGTTTGTTAGATTGGATAAAAAGTAGTTGAATTTTATGCAAATACAAAAAGTATTGGATATGAATAAGATATCGATAATAGCTGACTATAGAGAAAAAGAAATTATAAACATTCTTAAATCTTTTGGTGTAGTTGTAAATGAAACTAATTTGGATATAGGAGATTTCATAATAAATAGCAATATTGTTATAGAGCGAAAACAACATTCAGATTTTATATCATCATTAATTGATGGTAGATTATTTGAACAAAGCAAATTGATGAAGGAAAATTTTAAAAAATCAATAATAATTATAGAAGGTTATTCAAACAGACAAATAAATGAAAATGCTTTATATTCTACTATTGCGAGCCTGATTATAAAATACGAAATGATTTTGATAAATACTAAAAATCATTTTGATACTGCTAAGACAATATATTGGATTGGAAAGAAAAGTTTGGAAGAAAATAAAAGTTTACATGCTTTCAAAGTTGTTAAAAAACCGAAAGAATTAAAAACAATTCAAGAGAAAGTTGTTTCTAGCTTGCCTGGAATAGGTAATATTCTTTCAAAAAGACTTTTAGAAAAATTTAAAACTTTAGAAAATATTTTTACTGCTAGCGAGAGTGAATTAAAAAAGGTTAAAGGAATTAGCGATAAAACTGCTAAAAAAATTAAAAAAATATTAACGGCAAATTATGAATAATTATTCTAAAATTTTACCATAACCGATAAGTCTCCACCTACCTTCAATTTGCTTAGAAATAACTACTCTATCTTCCTTATAAATACAAACTGGTATCTTTAAATCAATTTCTATTTCTTTTTTCTTCTTGTTTTTAACAATTCCTATAGATCTAGCTGTGCCAACATTAATTAATAAAGTATCGCCTACTTTTATTTCCTTTGCATTAGCTGGCAAATCTTTTAAAATTCTTTCTATAAAGTTTATTTCTAATTTAATTTTATTTGTACTTTCAGGTAATGTACCAACTAGCCCGACTAAATTTCCAACTAAGGAATCAGATTTTGTTATAAAGGGATCTAAATTTGTCATTACTCCTAATAATCCGCCGGCTGTAGCTTCTTCTAAGTTTCTTCCAGCTTTTTGCAAACCAACTATTTTTGTTTTAAGAGAAATATATTTATCACCTTTTTTAATACCTGGCTTTATTTCTATTTCATCACCAATTCTAAGCTTACCTTCTGTTAGAGAACCGCCAATAACGCCGCCTTTTAAATCTTTTATTGGTGTTCCTGGTTTATTTATATCAAAGCTTCTTGCTATAAGCATTTTTGGCTTTGCATCAACATTTCTTTTTACTGTTGGTATGAAAATTTCTATAGCTTCAAGTAATTTATCTATATTTAATTTAAGTAATGCAGATACTGGAATTATTGGTGCATTTTCTATATGAGTTCCTTTTATAAAATTTTTAATTTCATTGTAATTTTTCAAAGCTTCTTCTTTTGTAACCAAATCTATTTTTGATTGAACTATAACTACATTTTTTATTCCAGCTGTTTCTAAAGCTATCAAATGTTCTATTGTTTGAGGTTGTGGACATCTTTCATTTGCAGCAATTACTAAAATCGCGCCATCCATTAAACTTGTGCCAGTTAAAACTGTTGCCATTAGCGTTTCGTGGCCTGGCGCATCAAGTATACTTATTGTTCTTAAAGGTTCGGCATCAGAAAAGCAATAAATACATTTATTGGATGTTGTATATCGATTACATTTTGTACATTTGTAAATTGTAAAGTCGGCATAACCAAGCCTTATTGTTATTCCGCGCTTCAATTCTTCAGAATGAGTTAAAGTTAGTTTTCCTGTAAGTGCATAAGTAAGTGTAGTTTTTCCATGGCTAACATGGCCAAGCATTCCGATATTACATTCTGGTATAAGTTTTGAGTCAATTTGCTCCGACATTAATAAAAATTAGGCTATTTTATTTAAATAAGAATTCTGTTGTTACTTTTTATTCAGCTTTTTACTCAGTCTTTGATTCTTTTGGTTTTGATGGAATTAATTGTTCTAACGGAATTATACCTGGTTTTATTACTTTAACATTAATTTGGCTCAAATCATCTGAAATTGTATTGCCTCTAACAGTCTTTCTTTTTCTTTCGCCTTTTAGTTTTGGATGAAAACCCGGTGGTCCTTTAAGTAAAACTCTTCTTCTACCAGTACCTTCAACGCTAGGATGCATGGGAAATCCATCTTTATCGCTCCCGCCGGTAATTTGTAAAGTGTAACCAGTTAATCCAATAAAATCTCCATTTACTTCGTCTCCAATCTTTTTCCCAAACAAAAATACTATTTTATCTTTTTCTACATCTAATTGATAACTTTTCTTTGTTGCTGGATCTGATACAACTATTTTAACTCCCATAGTTATCATTAAATTATAGATATTTTGTATTTAATAATTTAAAATTCTATTTTACTTGCCAAAGGTATAATTCAAAACAAGATAACCAAATGAATCTCTTAAATAAAGTATGTCTCCATCATTATTCCAAATCGGAATTTTTCTATTCAAGAAAAAATGTGTGTTATTACTTTTTCCAAAACCAGAATTAATAGTGATGGTTGAATTTGGCTTTAGAGTTAGTTTTAGCTTATAACTGTTCTCTGCATTATCACTAATAGTCCAATTAGAAAAATCTATTGTATAGTTACAAACATTTTTTAAAGTTACATATTCATCATTAGGATTCGCATTTCTTTCTATATAATTAAAATTTCTTACCTTTATACATCCGACATATTTTGAAAGCTTCCATAAGCCCAATTGTTTTAATTTAGCTTCATTTTCTGCATTAATCAATTCTTTCTTATATTTTGTATCTGGCTTTACGATAAACACGTGTGCATAACCATTTTTAACTAGTTCTAAATTGATTAGTTTGTCACCAAGAAAAATATACCTCAGCAATCTGCCATATTTGTCGTTATTATTAACATCTTTTTCAAGTTTAACTGTCTTGTTTTCTACTAAATTCTTTAAAGCTGTCTTAGCCTCTTCAAAATAATAACTGCCTTTTTCAGGAGCATTTATTCCAATAAGTCTGACTATATTACCATTACTTAATTCAATTGTATCTCCATCGATTACTCTTACTACCATTGCTGTTTGAACATTTCCATTGCTTTCTTTTAAATAAGCAAAAATTACAACAATTAAAAATATTAAAGCAAATAGAATGGCTTTTGTTTTTAGATTAACCATAAAATTAATCTTAAACTATAAAAATTAAATTAACTTTCAAAACATAAATCAAAATTGCCTGTTGTTAATTGGTGTTTTATATTTAGTTTTATTTAACTTACTTTTCATTGATAATATTGGGATAAATCAAATGGTGCAGCAGCAATTAATATACCAATGTTTACAAAAATGATTTTTGATGTTCATCTTCTATTTTTCCAATACATAACAAGAGTTAGTATCAAAAAAGATGCAGCAATAAACCATAAATCTTCAATTTTAAATATCTTTCATTTTTAATTATTTTTAATCTTTTTCTTCACAACACCTTTTAACATAAAGTATGTTATTATAGCTCCAACAACTAAACCTATAAAAAATATTACTACATTTAAAGTGCTAAATTCTGGAGTTGAAGCACTAACAACTTTTGCAAGATCTGATGTAGATATTTGAGTCATCTTTGGAATATCTTCTAAACCATATACACAAATTTCACCTGTAGGTAGAGAACAAAATCTCTCAGGTGGACAAGTTGTTAATATTTGCTGCTTTACTCCAAAACCACATTTACCAACTACTTTAAGTATTTGAATTACAATTTCTGGATATTTGGTAATAATCTCTGGCATAAATAACCTCAATATTCTTTTGCAAAATTTGTAATCGAATTTAACTGTTGTGTCAAATCCGTTTCATCACCATAGGAAATTAAAATTCTATCAGAATCTTTGAAAACATAATTTTCAAATTCATCATTCGGTTTCTCATTAACATAAAATTTTAAAGTATTTTTAATATCATTACAATACCTATCTCCATTATCAAGAATGAAACAATTTTTATCAAATTTCATGCCAATACTTTCAAAAAATATACATAAAGGCACACCTGTAGCATGCATATGTAGTTTGTATGGATTATCCAAATGAATATGGATAAAACTAATTTTTCTCTCGTATTTCGAATTATTAAAATCAATTGGAATTCCTTTAATGTATACTTTAAAGATAGCGTGAATATGTTGAGAGCCTAATACACCTATTGTTGATTTTGGATCCATGTTACATTGTATTTGTCCACTTGCGATACACGATTCTATATCCATACCACATATATCACACTTACCATCATGGTTTTCGTCCATGAACTTCATTGCTAATTCTCTATCATAGCTAGTAAAACTTGAAGTAGAAACTTTGGGTTGGGAGGTGGTTTGGATATTTGGAAATAAAAATTTGCTTGCTATGAAAACAAATACAAAAACAGTAAAAATAATCACAAAGCTTACAAACACCAATAAAAGTAAATTGTTGTTATTTCTTCTATTTCTCACACTATGCACCTGCGACGAAAGCATAAAACACCTATTATTCTTTAAAAATTTGAACAATATAAAAAGATATTTAGTAGCGTGACGAATTGAAAAATATCTGAAAGCTGTCTTTTTTACTTCGTCACAAATCATAAATAAAAATTTAAGAGCTTCATGAATAATTTATTAAACCGTGTGCAGAAAATTAATATATGCCAATTTATAAACTAACTGAAGAAGGAGAATACTATTTAAAGCATGGTTTGCCTGAAAAAAATTTAGTAGAACTATTGAAAAACGGACCAGTTTCTATTAAGGAAGCTGAAAATAAAATTAAAAATTTTAACATCGCTCTATTATGGGCAAAAAGAAATGGTTGGATAGACTTAAAATTTGATAATTTGGTTTTAGTCAAATATCCTGAAAGATTTCGAGAACAAGAAGCATTAGAATCCATAGCTAAGGGTGAAGAAGTAAGTCAAGATCTTATTGATATTTTAATACAGAGAAAATTGGTTGAAAAAGTAAAATCAGAATTGGAAGAAGTTAAAAAGCTTGTAGGAAAAGAGGTTTTACATGTTACTAAAGAATTGATTAAAACTGGTATCTGGAGACAAGTTAAATTTAAAAGATATGATGTTACTGTAGTTGGTGAGAAAATTTATGGTGGTAAAAGACATCCTTATGTTCAATTTTTGAATGAAGTTAGAAAAAAGTTAGTTGAACTTGGATTTAAAGAGGTTAGAGGTCAGGCAATTGTAACTGAATTTTGGAATTTTGATGCATTATTTCAACCACAAAACCATTCTTCTCGCGATTGGACACAAACATATACTTTAAAATTTCCAAAATATGGAAATATATCTAATTCATTAATTGTAAAAAGAGTTAAAGCTACTCATGAAAATGGGTGGGAAACTGGATCTAAAGGGTGGGGATACAAATGGGATATTAAAAAAGCTATGCAATTAATGCCTGTTGCACATGATACTGCTTTTTCTCCTATGATGCTATGCTCTAAAGAACTGGAAATTCCTGGAAAATATTTCCAAATTGTAAGATGTTATAGACCTGATGTAATCGATGCTAAACACGGTGTTGAATTTACTCAAATGGGTGGATTTATTATTGATGAAAACTTGAATTTCAGACATTTATTAGGATTGCTTAAACAATTTGTTGAAGAACTTATAGGAAAATATGAAGTAAAATTTACTACAGCTTATTTTCCTTTTACTGAGCCTTCGTGTGAAATTTTGGTAAAGCATCCTGAATTAGGATGGATTGAATGTGCTGGTGCTGGAATTTTCAGATCAGAAGTAACTGAACCTTTAGGTGTAAAATTGCCTGTGTTAGCATGGGGATTTGGGATAGATAGATTGGCTATGATTAAATTGAGAATAAATGATATTAGAGAGCTTTTTTCAAGAAATCTAAAATGGTTGAGGGATTCAGAAATATGCCTACAATAGAAGCATCATATACAGACTTGTGTAAGCTAATTGGAAAGAAATTATCAATAGAAAAATTAAAAGAAGCTATAGAATATGCTAAAGGTGAAATAGAAGCTATAAATGGAGATTTGTTAAGAATTGAAGTAAAAGATACAAATAGACCAGATTTGTGGTCTGCAGAAGGTATAGCTAGAGAAATTAAAGGTAGGATAACAAAAGAATTGGGTTGTCCAAAATATAAAGTTAAAAAATCGAAAGTTGTTGTAGAAGTTGATAAAAAAAATGCAAAAGTAAGACCATTAACAGTTTGTGCCGTTGTTAGAAATTTAAAGCTAAATGAATCTGCTCTTTCTCAATTGATTCAACTGCAAGAAAAAGTTTGTGGAACTTTTGGGAGAAATAGAAAAGAGATTGCTTTAGGAGTTTATGATTTGGATAGAATTAAACCTCCAATTAGATTTACTACTGTCAAGCCAAATGAGATAAAATTTGTTCCATTGGATTTTGAAGAAGAATTAACTCCAAGAGAAATACTCGAAAAACATCCTAAAGGTAAAGAATATGGTCATTTATTAGCAGGTCTTAAAGAATATCCAATTTTCATCGATTCTGCTAATGAAGTTCTTTCTATGCCACCGATAATAAATTCAAATTATAGCGGTAAAGTAACAACTAAGACAAGAAATGTTTTTATAGAATGTAGTGGCTTCAAATTTAACTTTTTAATTCCGGCACTTAATGTAATAGTTGCGGCTCTTGCAGATAGAGGCGGAAAAATAGAAAGTGTGAAGATAATTTATCCAAAAATTATTTATCCTAAGCAAATAATTTATACTCCAGACCTTTCTCCTAAAAAAGCTGAAATAAGCATTGATTACATTAACAAAATTTCTGGATTGAATTTGTCAGCAAAAGAAATTTGTGAATTGTTAAGAAAAGCAAGATATGATATTGTTAAATTAGCAAAAGGTAAAATTGAAGTCATGTATCCTGCTTATAGACAAGATATAATGCATGCTCGTGATATTGTTGAAGATGTGATAATTTCTTATGGTTATAACAGAATTGAACCAATAATACCAAAACTACCCACAATTGGAAAAACTGATGAGAAAGAAGTAATTTCTAATAAAATTGCTGAAGTAATGGTTGGTCTCGGTTTCCAAGAAATTTTATCTTACACTTTAACAGATAAAGAAAACCTTTTTGAAAAAATGAATTTATATCCGAGCGAAGTGATTGAAATAGAGAATCCTGTATCTTCAAAATGGTCTGTATTTAGAAATTGGTTGCTCCCTAGCTTACTTGAATTTTTATCCCATAATCAGCATTTAGAATATCCTCAAAAAATTTTTGAAATTGGAAAAGTATTTATAATTGATGAAAAAACCGAAACCAAGACAAGAGATATTTTAAAAATTGCATGTTGTATAAGTGATACCAAAATTGGTTATGAAAGTATTTCGTCTGTACTAGATGCTTTCCTTTCTTCAATTGGAATTAAGTATAAATTAAAAGCAACTGAACATCCAAGTTTTATTGAAGGTAGAGTTGCTGAAATTTTAATTAATGATGAATCTGTTGGAATAATTGGAGAAATTAATCCTCTTGTTTTGAACAATTTTAAAATAGAGATGCCTGTTGTTGCTTTTGAAATTGATGTAGAAAGTATAATAAAATATAAAAATTTTAGAAAATATTAACATCGTAAATACAAATTTTTAAGATTCGATATTTGTTTAATAATTTAATTTGATAATAACAAAATTTAAACAATTATGTAGCAATAGCAACAGAAGTTCGATTAATATCTTCCTGGCAGATTAGCTGAAATAAAATATAAAAACTATGGTAATACATGGTTGAGAGAAAGTTATTTGAATAAGCAATTTAAAACTAAGTTTAAAAAATGCAAAAATTTTCTATAAATAATTAATATCTTTTATGTACAATGTACAATTTAGTTAAATATTTAAAGTTTTATTTTTATATACACATAATGGTGAAAAGTAATGTCAACTGAATCTATCCGTAATCTTGAATCTAGTTTATACGATCCGCAATCACCTTATAGATATCGTTTATTATATCTTGGTGAAAAGATACGTATGTATAAGCATCATAAGTCAAGGTCAAAATTATTCAAGATATTTTCTTTTGTATCAGGCGGTTTAATGTCTTATTACCTTAAAGTATTATATGATTATGGATTAATGTCTGTTGAAAATGTTACTTCATTTCCAGAGTTTTATGTTTATCCTTCTTCATTCTTTTTATTATTTGTAGGACTTGCTATAATACATCATAAAAGAACTAAAGAATTTGAAAAGTCATTAAAAAATGATGAAGAAATAGGAAGTCAAAATTTTGAGTATAATATGCATTATGTAGAGGAACTTTACAAAAAACTTATCAGCAGCGGTACTCTACAAGATTACCAACTTATTAAAGGAAATATTAGAAGGCGTGTAATTAAAGAAGTGTAATTAAAAAGTTTTTCATTTTTAGCCTTGCTGCAAATATTCTCTTTTCTTTAGCGATGTAATATATCCAACTAATATATTTCTAAGCCTTTTGGAATGTATTTTTAAAAGAGTATTAACTATTTCTTTATTTTTGTTAAAATCGTCCGTAAATTTATCTTTATTTTCTTCATAAATTTTTGATGCTATATTTTTTATCACACTTGTCTTAACTCTACCCAAAAGTACCACCTATATATTTTATTATCTTTGGAAAATAATTTTTATTTTTCATATTTTGAAAAATTTATCAAATCTCAAGCAGCGGCCAATGTTTTTTCTTTTGGCTTTTCTTCCGTATCTTTTTTATTTTCTTGAGCTTCTTTAACTTTTAAAATTTCAGACAACAAATCATCTATGGAACTTTTCTTTAAATCTAGCTTCATTCTCATTAGCTTTTCCCAAACATCTTCACTTACTCTTAACATTTTTACTTTCTTCGTCAATTTAATCACTATTTATTTATTTTGTTTTTAATTAACCTAAAAATCCCATCCTAGCCATTATAGAAAATGCACCAAAAACTAAAATAGAAATTATTAATGCATGTTTAAGTCCTGCTAATATCGAGCCTTCGCTTATTTCACCAGCTATTATACCAGAAAAAAATCCTGTTATTAGGCTTATTGAAAAGAATAAAGCTATATAGTATGCTTTTATTGATGTTAAATCTTTTATAAAAACTGAAGCTATTGGAAAGTAAATTTTTTCACATATAGTCAAAGCTAAGCCACTTGCATCTTGACATGGATTAGCAACTCCTAATGTAGCTCGAAATGTAGCACCTGGTACAACAATTTGTGGTGAAGTCACTTGAAAAATAGGTGCCATAAATTTGTTTATAGCTGCAACTATTCCAACGAAAATTATTGCTATCGCATACATTAAAACAACATATTGATTAAGTATACTTTTCCTTTCTTTTTCAACTTCTCTCAAGTTATTTATGTTGCTTGCAATATGTTCCAAAGTAGATGGTACGTCTCCGCCTGCAAAATATGCCTCTTTTATAGTTTTTACTGAAACATAAAGCCTTTTACTTTTTTTCACCCTTTCTGCAAATTGATCCAAAACTTTATCTAAATTTATATTCCATGAAATCTGATTTGCCATCATTTTAACTTCTGGTGTCAATTTTCCATAATCGTATTTTGAAACAGTAATCATTGCTTGATGTAAAGGCATTCCTGATCTCATAGCTTCTGTAATATTCATCATTAGCTTTGGAAAATTTTCTTCCAAATCTTTTAAGCTTCTATAGCTTTCATAAGAAAAAATTATTTGTGGTGAAGCAACTATCAATACAGAAATTATAATTATGTTTCCAATTATACCTATATCCCCAGACAATATACTGGCTCCTATCAATATTACAGAAACTATCAAAGTTATTAAAAATATTTTAAGCCTGTATGAAATTTCTTGCTTCATATTTATTCCCAAGACGGTGTTAATTTTTTAATCAAAAATACAAAAGCTGCGGATATTGCTGGTATAAATATAAAAACTAAGAAAGATTGTAATACAATAATGTTTTCTGATGTTCCTCCGCCTAGGCCGGACATTATAGAAGTTAGTATTGTGAAGAATATTGCACCTATAACAACTAATGTTAAGTATATTTCGATGTATATTGTTATTTGACGAGAAAATTCTGATAGCTTTCTTTTATAATCTAGCATTAAATTTGCTGATTTTTCTTTTAAGAAAGTTACGATATCTCCGCCTGTTCTATTCATAGAAAGTATTCCCCACAATATTTCTTTCAAATTCTTAGAAGGGCATCTCTCAACAGCTCTTTCTAAGGCAGTGTTGATATCTAATCCTAATAAGTATATATCATCATTTATTTGTTTTATTTGTCTTCCTGTTTCTCCTGTTCCACTAAACTTATAAAATATTCTAAATATTTCTGTTAATTGCAATCTTGAACCAGCTATAGAAGCCAAGTTTAGAGTTAAAAATGGTAAAGATTTGTCTATTTCGTCTCTTTTTTGTGATATTATAGACTTTGGGCGATTTATGTAAATAATAAAAACTACTAAAGCGATTGCTATTGAAAATGTAACAGATGTTATAAAGCCGAAAAGGAATGTGCTGAGAAAGAATGAAAGTATAAAAGAAAGCAATGGCATAGATATTAAAAATACTAAAAATGAAACAAATAGCGATTTTGCTAAATATTCTTGTGGCGTTAATCTTATTCCCGCTACTCTTAATTCAGTTCTCAAGTCTGGGAAAAAAAATGAAATTTTTTCGGAAATGTCAGAAAAAAGTCTCATTGAAATTTTTTCTAATTCAGCCATTAAACCTCGCCTTTTATTACAGAAATAACTCTTTCTGGATCAGTGTAGTAAATGCTTAAAACATTATAAATATCTTGATATTCTGATATATTTTGTTCTTTTAACCAATTTAGCACAAGCATTCTTCTTTCAAATTCTTCAATTATATGTTCTTTTTTTATTCCTTTTTCTTCTGCTATAGATTCAAGAAGAAAGCTTTTATTTACAGTTAAAAATTTATCGCTCATAGGATCCCATCTAAAAACTTGATTCAATTTTGGCATATTAGTTTTTCTATCAAATCCTGTTATTTCTACTATTTCTGTTACCCTTCTTACTTGTAAGTCCCTAAATCTTGTAGCAGTCATAAAAACAATTGCGTCCAAAGCTTCAATTAAGCTAGGTGGTAATGAAATTGGTGGTGTAGTTAGTCTATCTATCAATCTTGGTATATTTTCTGCATGTATTGTTGATAAGCTGGGGTGACCAGTTGCCATTTCTTGAAACAAAACAAATGCTTCTGGTCCTCTTACTTCTCCTACAATTATGTAATCAGGTCTCTGTCTTAAGCTCTCTTTTAATAAATCAAATAAATCTATTTCCCCAGGCATTTTTCCAGCAGATATAGGAACGCGTGCAACATGTGGAATCCAATGTGGATGTGGAAGCTTGAGTTCTGCCGTGTCTTCTATAGATACTATTTTCTTCTCAGGTCTTATGAATAAAGATAAAATATTTAGCAATGAAGTCTTGCCGCTTGCGGTTCCGCCTGATACAAGTATACTTTTACCAAAATCAACAGCCATCCATAAATAAGCTAACATCTTCAAATCAAGAGTATTATAATTCAATAAATGTATTGGTGTGAGTGGTTTGGAAATAAATTTTCTAATTGTAAAATTGCTGCCTTTTCTAGCTATATCTGTCGCTAGTGTAGCTTGTACTCTTGAACCATCTGGAAGTATACCGCTTAATAAAGGATTAAGAATTGAAATAGATTTTCCTGTCATTTGCGCAAGTCTCATCACAAATGAATCTAACTCCTCTGGAGAATCAAAAGTAACATTTGTAACTAGTGAGCCAAGCTTAGGATTTCTATGAAAAACAAATAATGGTACTCCTACACCATCACAACTAATATCTTCTATTTGCTCATCATTCATGATTGGTTCTATTTTTCCCAACCCAATAAAATCTCGAATTATATAATAGTGAAGTATTTTATTTTCTGTATCTGAAAGTTTTATGTTGTAATATGATAAAAGTTCCTCAACTTGCTTATGTAAATACTCTTCGGCTTCAAATCTTTTTAATTTTGAAAAATCTACATCTAACCTTTGTTCTATAAGATTTCTAATTTTCCTTATTGTATCTTTTAATTTATCTGATAAAGGCGGCTCTATAACTTGATAAACATACCTGTTAGATTTATCATCCCAAAAAATCTTAACATAAGCAAATATCGGCTCGCCTTTTGTAGGATTGCTTGGTATAAGAGGATACACAAGTGATAATTTCTTCTCTTCTTCTTTAGTTCCATATAGCCCGCCAACTTTTACTTTCTTTTCAAACATAAATTCTGGTATTTCTAATCCCTCTTTTTTTTCAGTTTCTTCAACTATTTCTTCTTTTTCCTTTTCAACAACTGGCTCCTTTAAACGCTCTATTATTTGAACTATCTCTGGTTTTATTTTTTCAACTTTTTCTTCTTTTTCTGAACGCGAAATTATCTTATATCCTCTTCTAAGCCTGTTAAAAATTCTTCTACCTACTCTTGTACCTCTCATTCAATCATCTAATCTCTAAATTATTTTTAGTTTTATTATATGTTAATGTTAATTGTTTGGCTAACAAGCCTCTACTATCAGAAAAATTTATTGTGCTATTTAAATTATGAATTGGTGATAAATAAAATATATCTGTCATAAAATCTTTTATTTCAAGTCCTGAATTATTTAACCTTAATTGAAAATCGGCAAAAATATTTTGAAATTTTAAAGTTTGATTAGTTTGATTGCTTACAAAAATTAGTGTTCTATTTATTTGCTGACATTGCTTACATTGACTCGATAAATAAACTATTTCTGATGAAATAAAAGAATTTGTCAACATTGCAGTTGAAAATTTTAAATCCCTATTAAAAGAGTAATATTGAGAAAAAAGTATGTTTCCTAATGTTGTAAACAAGCTTATACCTATTGCAAAAAATAGAACATATTGTAATATTGTAGATTGCCCTTTCATTAAATTAATATTTGTATTTACTGCAAAATAATTCTTAGCTTTGTAGTTATATTATTGCCTTCTTTAACTGGTTCCTCCCTTGTTAATCTTATAGATTTAGAAGAAGAAGTTGAAGGTGATGTTATTGGTTTAACAATATCAACCTTATAATAATTTTCGCCTGTTGTATCTTTTAATTCTATGAATTTAATTCTATATGTTATTTGAAACCTGTCTCCTTCTACTCTAATTGAACTTCCACAAACAATATAAGAATTATCTTTACCAATTATGCCTATTCTGTTTATTGTTTCATTACAAACTGCACCAATTCCGACTTGGTAAAAACTTCCATCATCAGGAAAATTTGAAACTTTAGCTAGAAAAGAAAATTCTAACGAATCATTTACATCATCTAATCTCCACACACCATCAGCAGCTACAGTATATATTTCATCACCACCAACATTGATTATATACTGCATTCTCCTTGGAAGAGAATTTGGATTGTCGGGATTGAAGTTATTAAAAACCCTTTCCACCAAAGAGGTATCTTGTTGTTTTTGAATAAGTGGTATTCCCCAAAAATAAGCTGTAGAAACTAGGCTTATTGCTACAATTGTTACTAAAACAATAGAAATTATTTCTGATTGGGCTTTTAACATACAATTAAATATTGTACTAATTAATTTATTATTTTGGTGGCACCGGAGGTATCATTGGTCTTCTTAATGGTATTGTAGGTAAACTTCTTCTAATTTTTTTATCTAGCTCTTCCAAAGCTGCTACCATCGTTTGGTTCAATTCTATTAATTTCTTATTTCCTTCAACTATTTCATTTAACTTAGCAATTAATGGATCTGTTGAAGAAACTTGTGGGACAGCTACTTCTTCTACTGCTGAAGCTTTAATATAAGTAATTAACTCATTAATGCTGTTTAACAAAGCATCTATTCTTGGTGGTAATTTTGCTATTTCTAATTTAAGTGAATCATTTGACTTAGCCATTTCTTCTATAAGACTTTGATTCATTTTTATTATATCAACAATTTCTTTTAAAAATTCTTCACTGCTTATGCCTCTTTTCATTTCTAATTCTTCTATTCTTTTCTCTAATTTTCTTAATGGTGATAATGGTATTATTTCAAATTCTTCCTCTTCGCGCTTTTCTGGCATAATAATATTTTAATTTTATTTAAAGATAAATCTTCTTATTTTTTATTTGGATAAGCTTGCTGCTGCAGGAGTCGCCTAGCCTGGTCAATGGCGCTGGGCTTAGGACCCAGTGGGTTAGATAAAATTAGACCAATCCCTTCGTCGGTTCAAATCCGACCTCCTGCAAAATCAGCTTTATTAACTTAGTTTTTATTTTTAAAACTAACAATTTATGTATTAAATAAAGGTGTGCTTCATGATTTCTCTTGGTATAGAATCATCTGCTTATGTGTTTGGTGTCGGTATAATAAAAGATAATGGAGAAATTATAGCAGACCAAAGATTAGCTTATATACCAGAGGCTGGAAAAGGATTGATACCAGAAGATGCAAAAAAATTTCATCTCAAAAATTCAAAAAAAGTTCTAAAAGCAGCATTAGATGAAGCAAATTTATCTTTGGATAATATTGATGTAATAAGTTATACCGCTGGTCCTGGGATTCCACCTTGTTTATTAGTAGGTGCAGATTTGGCAATTAATTTAGCTAAAAGGTACAAAAAACCAATTGTTCCTGTACATCATGGAATTGGTCACATTGAAATTGGGAAGCTAATGACAGGTGCGAAAAATCCAATTATAGTATATCTTTCTGGAGGACATAGTGCAATACTTGGTTATGTAGAAAGTTTTTACAAAGTTATAGGTGAGACTCAAAACATAACCTTGGGTAATGTTTTCGATATGTTTGCAAGAGAATTGGGTTTACCTATGCCCGGTGGCCCAAAAGTTGAAGAATTGGCTTTAAGTGGAAAATATGTTGAGTTACCTTATACAGTTAAAGGATGTGATTTATCTTACTCTGGCATACTTACAGCTGCTCTCAATTTGCTTAAAAGAGGTGTACCAAAAGAAGATATAGCTTACTCCTTACAAGAAACTTGTTTTGCTATGCTTACCGAAGTTACAGAACGTGCGCTTGCTCATACTAATAAAGAAGAGGTTTTGCTTGTTGGAGGAGTTGCTGCTAATAAGCGTTTACAAGAAATGATGTCAATAATGTGTGAGGAAAGAAAAGCAAAATTTTATGTAGTTCAGCCTAAGTATAGCGGTGATAATGGTGTAATGATAGCTTTATGTGGTTTATTGGAATATAAATATGGTTGTACACCAAAAATTAAAGATAAAGTATTACCAAAATGGAGGATAGACGAAGTTCGGATATGTTGGATTAAATGATTACTCTGAATTAATTTAATAAATTTTTATTTTAAACCAAATCTGTTTCACTTATAACTACAAAATCTCCCACTGACCTTACTGCTGTAAATGGTATTAATATTCTGCCCCTTTCGTCAGCTTTTAAATTTAAATCTATTAGATGTTTTGTTGGTTGCTCCACAACTATATTTAACAGCTCTCCACTTTCGGTTATAAAATCTATATTTCCTACAACTCCAAATTTTCTTCCACTTTCTCCACTAATTATTACCTTTCCTATAATATCTCCTGCTCTTACTCTTGATTCCGCCATAATTAAATTTATTAGTTATTGTTTATTTAAAGCTTTATGTATAAATCTAATCAAGATACAAGCAGTTTGAATATTAAGTAGTTGGTGGCAATTAGAATGTTATTTAAAACATCAAATGAATGCTGATTGAATATAAAATACAAATATTAAACAAACAATTAGGAAAATACTATATTTTAAAAATTTATAAAATAATGCCTTATTGTTTGATTGAATTATCCATATTAGTTTACTGATTATGCCTGAAATTAAACTTATTATAACTAACTCTCCAAACATTTGTAAAGTAATGATGTTTTTGGAAACAAGAAGAGAAAGAGATGCAATATTAGCTCCTACATTTACAATACTTGATACAAATGAAATAATGTAAAATGATGATAAGCCAAACAAATCTTTAAAAGCTAGTAAAGCTGTGCCAATTATTAAAAATATTGTTGCAAACAAAATTGCTGTTTTTACAGAAAATGGAGACTCAAAATCAAGTTTGCTATTACCAAAGCTATCTAGCTTTAAAGATAAAAGTATGAGCAACACAATTAAAAACAGTACTGGAAGTAATGTGGATTTAATTATCAATAATGTGCCGCTAACTATTATTGAAATTACAATTACTTGAGAAATTAGCATTCCTACAAGTGATATAAAAATTCCTGAAAGTGCATTATTTTCTTTTATTTTACCCTTTTTCAAAAATTCTGATAAAGTATATGCTGTCATGTTACTGCTAATAAATCCAGAAATTAAACTTGATAAAAACAGGCCTTTTCGATGAATTTTTGATAAAATATATAAAACAAAATTTAATGAAGAAAAAATTACAACTATTAGCCAAAAGTAAAATGGATTAAACACACCAAAGCTATCTATTGGTTCATTAGGAAGAAATGGTAAAATGACAAATGCTATTATTGAAAATTTTATTGTTGAATAAATTTCTTCCTTGCTCAATAAAGAAATAAATTTTTTAGAATGTTCTTTTATAGCTAGAATTGCTGCTGTTATTATGATTAGCACTGCTGCAAAAAATGCTTGACCTAAACCAATAAGAAAACCCCCTGTAAATACCAATATAGCAGCAATATATGTTGTTGCACCAACAGATTTGTGTACATTTACTTTAGCAAGATAGACCATCGAAGCTATTACTGTAATTAATGCATATGATATAGCTAAGGTTGTTATGTTATAAGTTAAAGTATAAAAGTATCCAAATACAAATCCTAACAAAGATGTCAAAATAGAGGTACGAAATCCCAAATAAATAATTTTCTTTTCCACACCCTTACGAAATTCACGTTCTAAACCAACTAATGCGCCTAACAATATTGATAATGATATTCCTATTAGAATTGAATTATCAAAGCTTGATATCAGCATAATTAGTTAAATTAGTTTTTGTTTTATAAATTTTATTTTATGGTAAGATGTTTTGTTGGTATAATGGTGCCAGAAGAAATAAAAGACTGTATAATTGATTTGCAAAGAAAAATTCTTAATAGCAATATTCAAGCCAAGCCTGTTGAAAGAGAAAATTTGCACATATCCTTATCTTTTCTTGGAGAAGTCTATGATTTGCAAAATATTATTGAAAAATTAAAATATTCTGTTTCTGGCATAAAGAAATTTTTTGTTAAAATTAAAAATATACGCTTAATTCCTAATGAAAGCTTTGTTAGAGTAATTGCTTTAGATGTAATTGAAGAAAGTAACAGTTTAGAAAATTTAAGAATGAGGATTGTTAAAAATGTTGGTGGAGAATCTCATGAACCTCATTTAACATTGTGTAGAGTTAAAAAAATTTTGGATAAAAGGAAATTTATGGAAAAAATAAAACAAATGCTAAATTGCGAATGTGGAGGCTTTGAAGTTAAAAATGTTCAATTAATTAAAAGTGAATTATCTAGAGTAGGACCAACTTATAGCATTATAGAAAGCTTTTCCTTAGTTGATTAATAATTTTATTCTTCTTTTAAATCATCAATACATTCTTCACAAAGCCATTGTCTATTAATATTTTTTAATCTTTCAGAATATTCTGAACATGATTCACATATGCCTGCTGTAGTTTCTGCTTCAATTATTGGCTCTTCTTCCTTCATTTTCAATCTATACTCCAAAAGATCTAACATTTCAGGAGAAGTTCTTGCTATATCTGTTAAAGATAATAAACCAACTATTTTACCTTTATCTAAAACAGGAAGTCTGTGAATATTTATTTTTTTCATTTTTCTAACTGCAGTCAATATATCATCATCGGCATTTATTGTTACCAAAGGTTTACTCATAATTTGCTTAACTTTTAATTTAGCTGAATTTAAGCCTGTAGCAACTACTCTTTTTACCAAATCGCTATCTGTTATTATACCAACAGGTTTACCTTTTCTCAAAACTATTAAAGCTCCTTTTCTATGCTTTTTCATCAATTGACCAGCTTCTTTAACAGTTTTCTCCTGGTCGATTGTGATTACAGGTGATGACATCAAATCTTTTACCAAAACTGGCATTTTTCGCACCTTATAAATATTTTTATTGTTTTTATCTTATTTAAATTTCTTTAAAAAGTTTTCAAAATCCTCACCACTATTTATATCTATTTTATTCATTGGTTTTGTGATTCTTATTTTTCCATATCCAAAATCAACTACAACATAAAATGGAAAACCTTCCAAAAATTCTTTATCATAACCATAATAGTAAAAATATTTTTTTCTTGAAGATTTTACTTGTAAAAATAAGCAATTTTTATTTTTAATACAAATTAGATCAGCTTCTCCAAAGCTTCCTCCTGCTCTTATAACTCTATACCCATGTTTTTCCAGGAGCAGCCTTATTTTTCTTTCCACAACATAACCTTTTCTTTTATTTTTTACCATAGTTATTTTTATTTTATTTTAACCTAAATATAAATTGGATTTTATGAGAATAGTTGCAATAAGCTGTATTCACAATGATGTTGAAAGTATACTTAATTTTTATGATAAACTGGAAGAATTAAAATTTGATATTATAATTTGCTCAGGAGATTTTACAGATTCTGTTTTTCCAAAAGGATTTGATAGAGTTAGTGTGGGTAGAGTAATTATAGAAGAATTAAAAAGTTTTAACAAGCCACTATTAGCTGTTCCGGGTGCTTGGGATAAAGATTTGATTAAATTATTAGAGCAAGAAGATATAAGCATACATGGTAAAGGAAAAGTTATCGGTGGTATTGGATTTTATGGTTTTGGTGGAGCTAAAACTCCATTTGGCTTGCCTTATGAGCCGGAAGAAATAGAAATAGAAGCTGGATTAGAAAGAGCTTACAAGGATGTTTTAAAAGCTGGAGTAAAAATTCAAGTAACACATGCACCACCAAAAGATACAAGACTTGATATAATAAGCACCGGCATACATGTTGGTTCGGAAGCTGTTAAAAAATTTATTGAAAAAAATCAGCCAAATGTAGCAATATGCTCGCACATACATGAATCAAGAGGAGTTGATTTTATAAAAAATACAAAAATAGTTAATTCTGGTAGATTTCCAGAAGGATATTGTGGTGTGATTGATATAGAAAATGGAAATGTTGAAGTGAAAATAATTAATTTGATATAGATAATAAAATATCAAAATCTTTTTAAATATTAAAATTTTCAATTAACTTAACAAAAATTTTTTGAGTGAATTTATATGACTGAAGCGGAAAACTTATTAGATGCAGAAATTGTAAAAGATTCTCAAATTAATGAAAATGTCTTAAAATCTGTTCCTGATTTGAAAGAAGTAAATGAATTAGCTGAGAGATTGGATTTTTACGATGTTATTATACTTAAAAAATTTTACTTGGTTGGGAAGGATTCGTTTCCAAATACAAAACCTTATTGCTTTCCCATACTTTATAAAGAAATGAAAGAATTGCATAAAATGAAAATTGGTATGGAAGCTTTGAGAAAAAGATTAAAGGTATTGTGTAAGTTGGGATTGTTAGTTCAAGTGAATAATTCAAATCCGTCAGTTTATTTTCCTGTACCAGAAAAAGAAATTTTTGTTAAAGCTGTTATAACTAAATTCTTTTTAATTAATGGAATTACAAAATTTGTTTAATTGATTTTTTACAATAAAAAATTTTTGGATATAAAAATAATACAAAGGTTAATTAAATGAGAAAATGCTAATTTTTCGTATTGAACTAGATGTTAAAGTTTGATTTCATATAGGACAGTCAGATTTGGAGATACAATCTATTGGTTGTACGAGTGGTGTAAATTCTTCTTCCGATGGTGTAGTTAAATTTAAAGATATGGCAGTTGTATAGCCTTCATTTATTATATCTCCTAACTTTGTTTTAATTCGCCAATCGAGTAGGATATTCGTTTCTTTATCGAAGCAAAGAGTAGTTGTGGTTTCTCCTTGAAAAGCTGTGTAGCAATCGGCAACTCGATTGATTATATTTTTTGTTTCCTTTAAAACGGAACTTGCTAATGCAAATACGTGCAATGGTGGATCGGAAAGAAGTGGACGAATACGTGGAGTAGATTCATTAACACATACCCATGTGTAATCTCCAACACTAGCATCAAATGTCTTCCCACAAAAATAATAAATTGCTTTCGACGGTCTCTCCTGCCAGTTTTTAATATATTGTAAACTTGGTGTCTCTGGTCCTGATAATACTTCTATTTTTGTTAAGTTGCCTCTAACATATTCTTTGAGTACTCTTCTCCATACTCCATCATTCGTTTCAGAGGTTATCACATAGGCTAATGGTGGTTTACCAATTTTAGGTCCAGTTTTAGGACTTGTAACTGTTTCACTTATCTTAGGTCCAGTTTTTGTAGAATAAAAAAATATTATTACAATACTAATAACAACTATCGTCAAAATAATGCTTAAAATTAATGAAATACCCTTTCTCATGATATTAGCCTCACCATCATGATTAATATCAGCATGTAACCTCGTAAAACATTCCATTAATAAAATATCTGCAAACTGTTTTTAAGCCTGTTTTTAAACCTGTTGTACAAGGCACTTTAATAGTTGCTGTTGCTCCTGGTGATATTTCAGTTTTATCAACTGTGAACTGTCCGTATGTTAACGGAATGTCATCTTTAACTACTGAAATTTCTTTTTTTGAGTTAATTGTTGAAAATCCCACATTTTTTATGACTATATTTACATTTCCATCATTAAGGCAGTAAGAATCCACTATTGAGATTAATTTAAGCTCACTCAATCCGCTTTGTAAATTTTCTTTAATTGTTCCTATGAACATTGAAGTAAAAATCCATGAAAAAACGACACTAAGAACAATGAAAATAATTACTGGTATAATAACTATTACAAATGCCCTAGCTAGAGTAACTTGATGAAGTTTTGAAATTCCTATAATGGCAAGAAAAAGAGAATACAAGCTGAGAAAAATTCCAAGAAAAGGTATCCAACCTACAAGCAAATAGGGTGTGACAGCATAAGCTAATGCTTTATAAGTTGCTGAATAATCTCCTTTACCACCAAGAAGCATAGCTACTATATGAGTTATTGCAGCTCCAACGAAGATTGAGGCGATTAAGGAAATATAAATAAATATTGGTGTACCTACTGCTATGGCAGAAAACAATCCAGAAAGTGGTCCAAAGCCAAGAAAGCCGCCTAAAAGCATCGATGGTGTAGCAAAAAACAAAACAATTGTGAAAACTAAATATACTAAAGAAACAATAACGAAAAATTTGAAAGCTTCCATTATACCTACTTCGGTTTTTACACTTTCAAAAAATTCATTAGGCTGAAAAATAACTTTCTTAATTTTTTCTAATAGAGTTTGTATCAAACTCATTAAATCGGACCACTTTTATTTATATTTCGCTTTTGATTTTAAAATATTTTTATTAAGCAATTTTTAACAATATCTTTTTAAAATTATTTTTATGAATGAAAAAGAATTGAACGAAAAGAAAAAAGGGTTGATTGATAATTTAATTTCTATTGGAGCTCTTAAAACGCCAAAAATTATAGAAGCTTTTAGAAAAATTCCACGGCATAAGTTTGTTCCAGAAAATTTAATAGATTCGGCTTATGAAGATATAGCTCTACCTATAGTAAAAAATGCTACTATTTCTCAGCCATATACAGTTGCTATAATGACAGAAGCATTAGAGCCAAAAATAGGAGAAAAAATACTTGAAATTGGTGCAGGTAGTGGATGGCAAGCATGTATTTTAGCTTATTGTGTTGGCGAGAAAGGCAAAGTAATTACTATGGAAATAGATGAAGATGTATTTAATTTTGCCAAAAGAAACATTGAAAAATTTGGTATTAATAATATAAAACTAATTCTTGGTGACGGTTCTGCTGGTTATGAAAGAGAAGCGCCATTTGATAAAATAATTTACACGGCAGCTGTTCCAAAAATTCCCAAAATAATTTTAAAACAATTGAAGGTTGGTGGAAGAATAATTGCTCCTGTAGGATCTGTTTTTGAACAAACTATGACTGTGATTGATAAAGTTTCTGAAAATAAATTTGAAGAAAAATATCTTGGTAGTTTTTTATTTGTTCCACTTAAAGGAAAATTTGGATTCAAAAATATTAAGTCTTTAACATATTAACAATTTCTTTTAAGCTCATCATCTTCTCAATTTTCTCATCCATTATTTTTAATTTAAATTTCTTGCTTTTTACTTCCTCTGGACCTACAATTATAACATATGGTATTTTTTTGCTATTTGCGTATTCCAATTGCCTACTCAGATTTTTATTTTTAAGATCAAAATCAGCAGGAATATTCTCCTTCCTCAAAAAATCAACTATTTCTAAAACTCTTTCCCTCATATCATCATTTACAGAGGCAACAAAAACTTTTGGTACTTGTAATAAATTTTCTGGAATTAACTTATTTCTTTCTAAGGATAAAATTAACCTTTCTATACCGCCAGCTATCCCAACAGCAGGCATATCTCTTCCATAAGCTTTACTTAAATTATCAAACCTACCTCCAGCCCAAATAGCGCCAATATCTTCATTTCCTTTATCATAACATTCGAATACATTTCCTGTATAATAACCAATGCCGCGCACTATGCTTGTATCAATAACACAATACTTTTCTCTACCCACAACTTGTAAAATATAAAATAGTTTCATTAATTCTTTCAATCCTTCGTTGAATTTTTCATTGTTTATTCCAATTTCTTTAATTTTTTTAATCACAATTCCTGATTTACCAATATTATTAATAAAACTCATTATTGTTTTCACTTGACTGTCTTCCAAACCATATTTTTTAAATTCATTTACCAATTCTTCTTCAGATAACTTTCTTTTTTTATCTATAACACGCATCACATTTTCTTTTTGTTTCTCATCACTAATTCCCAAAAATTCTAAAAATCCTTCTATTAACTTTCTATTGCTAATTCTTACTTCAAATTCTTTCAAACCTAAAGCTTCTAACACGTCAATACCAACAGAAATAACTTCTAAATCTGCTTCCACTTCTTTACTTCCATAAATTTCTAAATCCCATTGATAAAAGCATCTATATCTAGCAAATTGTGGTTCATCATATCTCCACATATTAGATATACATGCGATCTTGATTGGTTGTATAGAAGTAGCATCTGATGCAGCCATTCTTGTCATCCCAACTGTTAAATCAAATCTTAATCCAATATCTCTTCCTGCTTTATCTTTAAACCAAAAAATTTCATTTTTAATGTCTTCTCCTGCCTGAGCTTGTAAAGTTTCTAAATATTCTATTGCCGATGGCTCAACCAATTGAAAACCATACCTCTTTATAATCTCTTTTATTTTTTCATATATCCACAACCTTACAGACATCTCCTTAGAATCTATATCCCTCATACCTCGAGGTAGACTTATAGTCATTATAATTCACTTCAATAATCTTTTAGAAAATTATTGTTTTAAATTTCACTTATTTTTTTGTTTTAACCTTAATTGATTTGTATGTTAACAAGAATCCTAATCCTCCAGAAATTAAACCAAGTATAAGTATAATTATTGAAATTACTATTGGGATAATAATTGGTTCAAACACTTTATGAGCTTCATTAGCAGTTAATCCCAATCCTCCTAAATTTTTTGGAAGCATGACTTTTGCTCCCTCATAGCCACCGTACATCATAAGCCATGTTACTATAATTATTCCTATATTCATAAGTAATAAATGGGACAATGCTAGATAATTTGCTATTCCCTTATATTTCAAACCCAAAATATTCTCAATATAATTGTAGAATAATGCTGAAGTTGCTACTCCTATTACACCTACAACTATATACATAACATAGCCTATGGTAAACCACATTCCAGCACTACCAAATGCTATAACTCTTGATACTTCTGGTTTTACATAAATTTGACTTATGACAATATAGAATGTCAATAAAACAGCTAAAAGACCTTGAATTATTGCTGCGGCCAGGAATCTTTTTGTCCAAACACCATTTTCAGCTTTAAACATACAATTAATATTTAATTAAAAATACTTAAATTTTTAAAACTGCTATTTTCAAAAATTTACCAAACAATCATTGAATTTTTAATTTTTCTAATTCTTTTGCTAAAAACAAATCACATTCTTTATGTATTTCTATAGCGGTTTCTTTGCTTACAATCTTTGTGTCAACTTCTACTACAAATCCTTTTTTATGATAACCTGTGAGAGAATTATTATCATCCCAACTATAAACACCAACAGATAAAAATCTTAAGTATTTATTATCAACTTCTAATAAATCATCGCAAGGATTAATGAAATTTTTATTAAAACATATGTGTTTGACCAAATCTTTAGCAATTTCATATTCATTTTTTGTGTAAGTGCTGGGAAGAATAATTAAAAATCCAAAAGCTGTTTCAAGATTATCATGATGATCAATGATAAATTTTGGGTTGTAAGTTTTCACCATTTCTGTTAATTCGCGTGTTTTATTTTCTCCAAATATTCCAAAATCTCTGTTTATATTAACACAATTATAGTTATGGTTTTTTGTTGGATTTACTTCTGGTATTGCAATATATTTTATAGAACTGAATCCATTTTCAATTTCTTTTAATGCTTCTAATATTCCATATTTTGAATACTCTTCATCCCCATGTATTTTTCCTACAGATAAAAGTGTTTTGTTGCCATTTCCTGTTTCATAAAATTCTATTGAACCTAACCTTCTTTTTCTCATGAATAATCAAACTACTATTAATCTTTAAGAGCTTTTTCATATCTTCTTTTATTGGAGTAACTATATAACCATGCTTCATATCACCTAAAACTGCACATTTATTTTCTCCCCAGTACCAGTAATAAAAAGCTATATATGTGCACATTATAGAATCTAACAAATCTTCATACTGTTTTAGTTTATTCCCTCTCAGCTTGGTAATATCTAAATTCAAAAGCTCTTTGTTTATTTTAAGTTTAGGAATAAGATTGTCTAATGACATTAATAGCTTCTGGTACCTTTTATATTCTATTAATCTTTTTCTCAACTCGCCTCTCTTGTATTTTAGTATTTTTTCCAAATTGAATATCGAAACTATTGCTGGATGCGGAAAAACTTCAATTACATTCCTGCAGTTTCTTCTTGGCTTTATATAAGGGTTATGCTTTATACCAATTTTTTCCAGTTTACTTACAATTTTTTCTCCTCTTAATCCACCGTAAGTGTTTAATCTTTTTCTATTAGCTGGGTATGCTGACGCATCATATTTCATAAATAATTTTTGTAAAATATCTTCTGCTATTCTTCTTCCAGTTTTATTTGGAACTAAAAGTGGTGCATCTATTGCTATCAAACAACTTTCTTTTCCAATAAAATTATTAATAAAACTTATAATTTCTTCATCGTTTGAAATTTTATCTTTCCAAAAAATTAGCTCGGCTACACTTTTAGATTTTAATTTAGCTATGGATATTGCTGAATTGTTTTTAGGGGACCAGGCCAAATCTAAACCTACAAAATAAATCATATAATGATAAATATTTTCTAAACTAAAATATTTATCAAAATACAGTTGGTATATTTTGCAAAAAATTCAAACTTAATCTTATATTATAAATCCTAAAAATGCTATTAAGATTACTTTTATAAAAACTGTATAAATTTACTTTTTGTCCTAGGCTCCCATTATATACATTAGCAATTCAAAACCATCATGGCCTTAAGGCCTTCTGTAGAGTGTTTCTCAAGTAGGTGTAAAATTCCTTTTCCAGCCCAACCGATTTTAGATAATGCTCAAATCTTAGTGGAATTGTTATAGAATGATAAAATCTGTACTTACCTTCTTTTTTTTAGGCATTCACATACCTTATCTATGTAACACCTTATAGCTACTTTCACCAAATAGTCTATAGCCATACCTTCAGGTCACCCTCGCACCATGATATATAATTTATAGGAATAACTTTAAGTATTTATTAGAAAAGCTCTTTATATTTGGAAATTGTTTAGTTTTAAATATTTTTATTTTTAAACATTTAAGTATGAAAATTAGAGAATTGAATACAAGTGAAAAAATTCTTGAAAATTTTGATGAATTAAAAAATTATGATTTGATAATATTTAGAAACATTAATGATGAAAATAAATATGAAGGTAAGTTTCATGTTATTATAACTAGCGAATCTCCTGCATTAGGTGTTTTAAAACTGATGGATAAATATTTAAAAGAAAAGCTAAAAGCGCGGTGTGTAATTTTTAATGAACCTAAACTCGGAAGCCTTGGATTTTATTATAATAAATATCATGATTTTTTTAGATGTTATCAGGTGAATATAAAAAATAGAATTGTAGAATACTGTTCTAATTGTTGTTCCAATCGTTATTCAATAACTCTTGATATTGATTATATTTTATATGTGGAAAATTGCTTTTATGGAAGAGGCTTGCATTTAGATTTTGATATATTTAAAAATATATCTAAATTAAATGAAATGGTATTGGAAGAAGTAAAATCATTAGGTTTATCAAAAGATGAATTGAAAACATACATAAGAAATTTTTTAGTCAAAGGGCCTTTTGTTGAAATTAATGGAGATAAAAAAATAATAAATGATTTAGTTGAATATTTAAAAAATTCTCAATTAGAAAAAATAAGAACATATTATGAATACCCGCTTACCGAAGAAGAAAATTTGTTGTTAGAAAAATTAGATGATAAAAATTATGAATATTATCAAAGTTTGTTAAAAATGTTTTTGATAGCAAATGAACTTGGTTGGATGGATAATCTAAATATAGAAAATGTTAGAAAAAATATAGTAGATTACATGAAGAAAGAAGTACAAAGAGTAAAGAAAGTTTAGCAAGTTTTATAAATTTATCTGGAGATGGGAAAATTGTTATGTAACTTTTTTATATGATTTGGTTCTTCATGCTTTTAACAAATTCTTTTATATTTAATTCAAAATTATTGAGAATACATTTAAACAAAATTTAAGAATTTAAAGAAATAGGGATTAGTAAAAGTTAGGTCATTTTAAAACTTACAACATTATTTAAAAATAGATAAATTATTTTTTGGATAAGCTTAATTCTATTTTAACGCTAAAACTAACTTCAATTATTTAAACATCGTAATCTATTGAAATTTGTTAAACTTAATTTGAATGAGGAAAGTTACATTTGTATCAAAGGATTTAATAAATAAAAATACTGCGCCCAGAGTGGGATTTGAACCCACAGACTCCATAAGGAGTCACAGCTTAGCAGGCTTTAGCGGACATAAATATCTGTCGCCTTACCAGGTTCGGCACATCTGGGCTGAAATTCATTAATTTAAATTAAAGAAAATAAAATATTAATATAAGTTTTAGTTAAATAATATACAAAGGTGTAAAACAAATGCCTGTAACTGTGAAAGATATTGTAGACATGATGAATAAAGATGTTTTTACTGATAGAGGATTTTATGCAGGTAAAGTTGTTGATTTAGAATTTGATTTGACAAAGTTTAAAGTAAGAGCTCTTGTTATTGAAGTAGCAAAGGGTAGCATTTTGGAAAAGATTGTGGGTGGTAAGAAGGGGTTAATTGTTCCTTATACAATGATTAATGCAATTGGTGACATAGTTTTAATAAAACATATTTCTAGTGAATCAGAAGAGCCAGAGATAGAGCAATAAGTATAAAAAATCAAGATTCACTAATAATTCTGCAAGGAGTGCTAATTTTAAGTGATGCTCTTTTTAAAGCAATTTTACCAATTTTTTCATTCTCTTTTTTAATTTTAAGCATTAAAATTTTTTGTCCTTCATCAACTTGAGCAGCTTTACTTGCAGGATATCCAAAGCTTAATCTCATTCCTTGTGAGAATCTATCTGCACCTGCTCCTTGTGCAATAGCATGTTCTCTTACTATATGGTGTGGAAAAACCAAAACTTTAAAAAAATAATTAGCTGTGCCAATTTTAGATTCTAAAAATTTATGTGCTACAACGCGCGCTGCTTCTAATGCATTATCTCTAATCTGTACAGCTCTTTTTGCAACAAGAAATAAAGTGTAGTCAAAATCACCAGTCTTATTTCCCATTTCAAATTGGTGAAGTTTCTGATGTGGCTCGCTTTTAACATAACTTTTTCTTGGAACTTTCATGCTAATTCTAGTATAAGGTCTTTCTATTCTTCTCATTGTTCTTCCGGGTCTTAATGGCATATATTAGACACCTTTATTAATTTTTCAATTTAATTTATTTTTAAATTGTTCCGTTTTCAAATATTTAAATTAATTTAAGACAAAAACAAAAATATTTAAATACTTTAATCTATAATAATAAATACTATGGCAGCTAAACCACATTTGAATATAATAACAGCGGGACACGTAGATCATGGTAAATCTACACTCTTTGGTAGATTGTTATATGAATCTGGGGCTATAAGAGAAGATGAACTTAAAAAGTTGAAAGAAGAAGCAAAAGAATACAAAATAGAAGGTGGAGAATTTGCATATATTGTTGACACGATAAAAGAAGAGAGACAGCGTGGTATGACTATTGATATTATGCATAGACCTTTTGAAACGAATAAATATTATTTTACAATTATTGATGTTCCAGGACACAGAGATTTTGTTAAAAATATGATTACTGGTGCAAGCCAGGCAGATGGAGCAATACTTGTTGTTTCTGCGAGACCAGGAGAAGGTGTTCAAGAACAAACTAAAGAACATGTTTATTTGATAAAAGTTTTGGGAATATCTCAAGTAATAGTTGCAATAACAAAAATGGATTTAGCTAATTGGGACAAAGCTGTTTATGAAAAATTAAAAAACGATGTTATTGCTTTAATGAAACCATTGGGTTTTCCTGTAGATAAAATGCTATTTATTCCAGTTGCTGCACAACTTGGCGATAATGTATTTAAAAGATCGGCAAACATGCCATGGTATACAGGACCAACATTAGTAGAAGCGCTAGATACATTTCAAGTTCCACCGAGACCAGTAAATAAACCATTAAGGATACCTATTCAAGATGTTTATTCAATCACAGGCGTTGGAACAGTACCTGTAGGTAGGGTTGAGACTGGTGTATTAAAAACAAACGATATTGTAGTTTTTGAACCATCTGGCGTAAAAGGAGAAGTTAAGTCTATAGAAATGCATCATCAGCAAATACCACAAGCCATGCCTGGTGATAATATCGGATTTAATGTAAGAGGAATTAGTAAAAATGATGTTAAGCGGGGTGATGTTGCTGGTCATCCAGATAATCCTCCAACAGTTGCTAAAGAATTTATAGCACAAATAATTGTTTTGCAGCACCCAACAGTAATTGCTGCAGGCTATACTCCTGTATTTCATTGTCATACAGCAAGTGTTGCTTGCAAAATAGTAGAAATAATAGCAAAAATAGATCCAAAAACGGGTGCTGTTATTCAAGAACATCCAGATTTTATAAAAACTGGTGATGCAGCAAGAATTAGAGTTGTTCCCACAAAGCCAATGGTAGTTGAAAAACATTCAGAATTTCCAGAGCTAGGTAGGTTTGCTATAAGAGACATGGGCCAAACAGTTGCCGCTGGAATAGTTTTAGATGTGGTTAAAGCAAAGTAAACTTGATTAATTTGTTTTTCACTTTTTAGTACAAATTTTTGAAGTAAACTTTTCTGTTAAATTTATAAAATTAGAAATTTAAAGTCCAAAAATATTTTTGGTAGATTAATTGAAGATAAAAGAAACTTATTGTTTAAATTGTAGAACAAGGCTTAAACCGAGAAAAATATTTTACAAATGTGATAATTGTGGAGAAGTTATAGATATAATTTATGATTATGATGAAATTAAAAAAAGTATTCCTAAAAATTTCTCACAAATTCCTATAAGTCATTGGAAATACAGCTTATTTTATCCTTTTGAAAAAAACTTAGTGAGTTTAGGCGAAGGCAATACACCTTTAATTTTTTCGGAAAAACTTTCAAAAAGATTAAATAGCAAAGTTTTCTTAAAATATGAAGGCACAAATCCGACAGGCTCTTTTAAAGATAGAGGATCATCTTTAGAAATAAGTTTTGCAAAATCTTTAAATGTAGAAAATATAGTAGTAGCTTCTACTGGAAATATGGGTGCTAGTTTGGCTGCTTATTCTGCTAAAGCGGGAATTAAATGTAAAGTATTTTTACCAAAAAATGTTTTGAAAGTGAAAATTGAGCAAATTAAATCCTATGGAGCTAAAATTGAATTTTTTGGAGAAACTTATACAGAAGCTTTTAATTATGTTGAGAAAATTCATGGTAAAAAATATTTTTTAACTGGAGATTATCCTCTTAGATGTGAAGGTGAGAAATCTGTTGGATTTGAAATTGCAGAACAATTAAAATTTAATTCTCCTGATTTCATAGTTTCACCTGTTGGAAATGGCACTTTAATTTATTCAACTTGGAAAGCATTTAAAGAATTGAAAGAGGTTAAGTTAATAAAAAAACTACCTAAGTTAATAGCAGTTCAAGCTTCGGGATGTAATCCTATAGTTAGAGCTTGGAATAAGGGTTTAGAAAAAGTTGAACCTATAGAAAAAGCTAAAACTTTAGCAACTGCAATTGCATGCGAAAATCCTGTTTATGGAAATTATGCTTTAAAAGCTATAAGAGAATCCAATGGATTAGCTGTAGATATTTCTGATAAAGAAATGAAAATAGCTAAAGGTATTTTGGGGAAAGAAGGGATATATGCTGAGTTATCTGCTTCAGCAAGCCTTGCTGGTATTATAAAATTGAAAAAAGAAATTTTTGGAAATGTTGTATGTTTAATTACAGGACATGGTTTTAAGGATTTAAGTTTGGATTTTTAATTGATGAAATTCAAAACCATAAACAGACTTTCCTAGTTAAAAATTTGGCAATAGTTTCTGATTGAAAAAGAAAATAAACTTAAATTAAAGAATACAATAACTATTTATGAAATTTGAATTGGAAGGTTATATCGAATTTAGTGAAAATGTTGATTTTTTAAGTGCTAAGATGCCTGAATTGGTGGCAAAAGAGATAAACACTCAATTATTTAGAAAAGGTGTGCCTCAACAACAAGAAGGAGCTAGGCTTATAAGTTGGTCTTTTAGTCTTAAAAAAATGTTTCTAACTATAGAAGGAACCACTTACCTTAGGCCGCACGATGCCCTTCTTAGGTTAAGAAATTACTTTAGTGAGAAATTGGGAAAAGAAAATAAAATTGGTGTTAGAAAAATTTTTATAAAAAAATATTTAATCTCATTTAAGCCACAAGAGATGCCAAAAACAGATATAAAAGTAAATGTTCCTTGGGTTAAAAAAATTTCTAAAGAAAATGATCAAATTGTTTTAGAATTGCAAGATTTGGATTCAACTGCTATAGAAGATAGATATGTTGAAAGAATTATTAGAAGGGTGGAAGAAAAAATTAGGCAATCATTATATGGTGGGAAAGCAGAACATTGGGAATTATTATGGAAATCAAAAGAAAAGGAACCTGTGTGGAAAGAGAATCCTACAAGCGAGTTAGAAAAAAGGGGTTGGATTAAAAAATTTGATGTTGGTGTTTGGTGGCATGGAACATTTACTACAAAATTGATGAGAACATTTCAAACTATAGCAGAAAAAGAAATACTTAAGCCACTTAAATTTCAGGAAATAATTTTGCCAAAAACAACACCATTAGAAGTTTGGTTAAAAACCGGGCATGTTCCCGGATCAAGTAATTCTTTTTATTATGTATGTAGACCAGAAACTTGGGATCCAAATTTTTGGGAAGATTTTTCGGATTACGTAAAAGTTACTGGAAAAATACCTTATGATATGCTTAAGAGCAAAATTGCTAATCCTACAGCTGGAATTTGTTTTGCTCAGTGCCCGCCATTTTATTGGTATTTTGAAAAAAAGCTTATACCAGATGAAGATTTGCCTATAAAAGTTTATGACAATTCTGGTGTTTCTTATAGATGGGAAGGTGGCGGCTTACATGGCTTGGAAAGAGATAGCGAATTTCACAGAATAGAATTGATTTGGATGGGAACGAAAGAGCAAGTGATAGAAATAAAAGATAAGTTGATTGAAGCTTACAAGAGAATTTTTAATGATATTTTAGATTTGGAGTGGCGTATGGCGTGGGTAACACCTTGGTATATGCAGCAAACAGGACAAATACAAACAGAAGAAGATAAAGTTAAAGGTACGATAGATTTTGAAGCTTGGTTACCTTGGCGTGGCGAAAGAGAAAAAAGTGAGTGGTTAGAATTTCAAAATTTAACAATTGCTGGTACCAAATTCAGTGATGCTTGGGATTTTAAAACCAAGAAAGGGAATGAAGTGTGGACTGGTTGTTCTGGTATTGGATTAGAAAGATGGATGGTTGTATTTTTATCGCAAAAAGGGATTGAGCCAGAAAAATGGCCTAAACAATTTTCTAAAATATTTGGAAGCATGCCAAAACCAATTAGAGTTTTATAATATTAGAAATTTTTTTCTTTAAGTAATTTGTTGCAGGTAGCTCTTTAGGATCAACTTTGTTTTCTTTAGCAAGATAGTAAGAAACAAAATCGCCTAACAAAATTAAGTAAAGAATTCTGTTCAATTTATCAGAACCTTTAGCAACGATTTCTGTATAATAAGAAGTATCCAACAGATTTTTAATTATATCAATCATATTTTTCACTTCTTTAGTTTCTACATTATCTCTTAAAAACAATATATGATAATTATCATTCAAACTTTGCCAAGAATTTATTTCATTATGGCACAATTCTGTAAACAAATCATATTTAGCAAGTGCTTTTGAATTTTCATTTAATTGCGATTTGAATCTGTGACCAATTGATTGATAATGTGTATAAATTATTGTTAATTTTCCATTTAAATTTGGTGCAATTTTTTTTGCTTTATTTTCTATTTCTTCCATTTTATTTTCCAATTCGCTTAAATTGAAATTCAAATTTATCAGACCTAACTTTTCAAGAAAATTCAATAAACTAAATAACATAAATGGTAATGCTTCCCTTGGTAAATAGCCTGAAGGTAATTTCACATAAGGTATTTTTTTGTCGGCAAGAATTTTTTCAATTTTGCCATTTGAAACAATACCAAAAATTTTACACTTTCTTTTTAAAGCTTCTTTTAATGCATATATAGTTTCTATAGTATTTCCCGAATAACTTACAGAAATAAACAAAGTGCTTTTATTTGCAAATAATGGTAAAGTAGATTTCTTGCAAACATAAATTGGTTTATCAAAATTATCTTCAAGTAGGTCTCTTACTATATCTCCAACTATTCCTGAACCGCCCATACCGGAAATTACTATATTAGAAATTTTAGAATAGTTTTTAGGAACTCTAATTTCATAATTTAAAGCTTCTTTACCAAATTTGACAAAATTCCTTATATTTTCTAAAATACTCGATCACCAATTAATTTAAGTTTAATAATTTAGAAATAAATTAAGTGATTACATGACTAAAGGAACACCTTCGATGGGAAAGAAAAACAAAATCACGCATATAAGATGTAGGCGTTGCGGTAGAAGTAGTTATAGAATTGACAAAAAATATTGCGCTGCATGTGGATATGGAAGAACAAGTAAAATAAGAAGTTATAGTTGGCAAACACATGATGTAAATAGAAATAGAATTAGATAATGAAATTTACCAATAAGAAAATTCTCTACCATCTTTTATCTTAGCTACAATTTCAACATAATCGCTAAATCCAACATCTCTTATCTTTTGCATTAACTGAGCTTCTATTTGGAATATTCCTGTTGTATCATTCATTTCAGCTATTATTCTAATTGGCTTTTTAACACCTTCTTTTATTTCAACATTTTCTATAGATAAAGCGGAGAACTTGTGTATGTCTGGCTTAGATATTTTATAAGGTATTCTTGCTCTTCCTTTTGTCATATCAGTACCATCTGCTGTTGCAATTATTTTTGATTCCAAACTTGTTGAAGTGTATTCACCAAGATGGCACAATATACATTCAAAAATTAATGATCTAATTCTTGCAATTTTTCCAATATCATTATAAATGTTGCTCAATACTCTTGTAACTATATCTTTTGCTAATATAGCACCGATTATATCATGCGATTTTCTTGATACACTCATACCAATATCATGAAGATATGCCGCGAGCATTAAAGCTACTCTAACATCTTCGTTATCACCTATTCCATCAGTTATAATATTTCCATTAATTCCTTTTGATTCGAGTATTTTGTATATTTTTAGTGCATTTAACAAAACAATTTTTGCATGTACTCTGCCATGATCGTTAAATCCCATTCTAACTATTGAAACTTTGTTTGCTTGTTCCAAAATATTAAATATCTCTTCATCTTTACTAATAATATCCCACAATTTGCTACATTTTGCAAAATCTTTAATCTCTTCTTTTATTTTTTCATCTATCTCGCTTTCCAGTACCATTAACTTATTAGTTGTTTTTGTTTTTTAAATTGTTTATTAGCTTAATGCAATGACTATTACTGTAAAATAGTTCTATAAAATTTGAAATATTTTGAGTTGTTTGATTTAATGGCAAGATTTTTGAAACAGAACTTATTCGTTCAATGAATCCATAAACTTTTGAAAACTTTCATCTTTCTCAAAAATTTTAAAGAATGGCAAAAATTCTTTTTTTACTTTTTTTGTAGAACAATTTAATATTTTTGAAAGTTTTTGCAGCTTTTCTTTCTCTTCTTCCCTTTCTTCCTTAATAGAAGATAAATACCTTATCTTTGAAGGGAATTGATACTTAACAAATTTTCTATACATCTCACTCTTAGCTAAAGAAACTCCAGCGGTCATCAAATCGTTCATGTATCTCATAAGCTTCCAATAGTTTCTGTTAATTATTCTTGCTCTAAACAAATCTGCTTTTGCTAAAGCTTCATAAGCTTTTGCTATTTCATCCGGCTTCTCATATTCATTAGCAATGTTTTCCTCAATCCACAACATTATATTTTCCGGTTCTAAGTCAACATCTGCAACGCTTAACCTTGCTGCATTAAAAGATGAAGTTTTAAATAGAATCTTTAAAGCTTCAAACATATCTTTTTCTCTTTCCCTGAAACCTAAAACATCCAAATCTTTTAAATTAATTTTATTTTTTCCACTTGCAACAGTTTCCAAATCATTTATAGCAGCTCTTAAGTCGCCTTCGCTTCTTTTTGCTAGCTGGCGCAAAACTTCTTTATCATACTCTATTCCTTCTCTCTCACAAATTTCTTTTAGCTTTTTCTCTATATCCCAAACTGGTATTTCGCTAAAAGGAATTAACTCACAATATTGCCTTAAAAATCTTAAATTTGGATCATAGGGGTCATTTGCTGTTAAAACAACGGGATGTTTGCTTTCTTTTATTATTTTAATTATTGCTGATATTCCACCAGCATCCTCTTTGCCAGCAATACCATCAACTTCATCTATCAAAAATATTCTTCCTTTCTTGAAAAAGCTAGCAACAGAAGAGGCATAACCAAAAACTTCTTCTATCTGCTTTTTGCTTCTTGTATCGCTTGCATTCATTTGAATTAGTTCTAAATTTTCATCCCTAGCAAAAGCTTCAACCAAACAAGTCTTTCCAGTTCCTGGTTTACCATAAAGCAAAGCAGCTTTAGAACCTGGCTTCCATTTTTTGTACCATTCCAAAAATTTAGCTAGAGCTTCTTTTTGATTGACAAAATCTTTCAAACTTTTTGGTCTATATTTTATAACAAACATATTATTTCTTTCCTTTATCATGTGAATATAATAAGAAGCGGGCGAGCAAACTTTCAATCTGGATTAATTCATTTGCTCCTTCAGAAATTCTAAAATCAATTTCTCCACATTTTTCTACCAGATCGACTTTTGCTCTATCATCTATATCTAAAGAAGGAATTTGCCTATGAATTTCCGCAACTATATCGCTACCCGCCAATCCTTTCTTAATCATCATATCCTCAAGCATTTTCTTCGCTTCCATAAACTTCCCGCTTAATGCTAATTCTAACATTTGTTTAACTTCTTGTGGCTTAGCCAGAGAAGCAGCTTCATAAACAACATCTTCAGTAATTTTTTCTTTTAAGGCAGAAGCCACTTGTAAAATATTAGCTGCCCTTCTCAAATCTCCTTCAGAAATTCTAACAACAGCTTTTATTCCATCTTCAGTTATTTTTAATTTTTCTCCCTTAACAATTCTATCAATAAATTCCTCAACATGTTTATCTTCTAAAGCCTTAAACCTAAAAACAGCACATCTTGATTGTAAGGGTTCGATAATTTTTGAGGAATAATTAACACAAAAAACAAAACGAGACACATTTGCATACATCTCCATCATTCTTCTCAAAGCCTGTTGAGCCTCGTTAGTTAGTGCATCTGCCTCATCTAAAATTATTAGCTTGAAAGGAACATTCCCAATAGCAACTGTTCTAGCAAATTCTTTTACCTTTCCTCTTATTACTTCTATCTTTCTTTCATCGCTCGCGTTGGTTTGCAAAATATTTTGCCTCCATTGATCGCCATATAATTCTTTAGCTAAAACAAGTGCTAACGTTGTGTTATGAAGGATTAACCCATTTCCACCAACAAAGTTGTGTGAATTTTCTATTTCTAAATCATAAACTTTTCCATAACCTTTCTCTTCAATCTTCTTTATTCTATCCCAGAAAATTTCCGCCTTAACAAGGAAATCTAAAAGCTCAAGTGTTGTTATAAGCTTTTTAATAGTTAGTATTTTAATCATTTCATTTGATATATTTTGATAAAGAGCTGCCTCTCCTTTACTTATGAATTCCGTTAGATAATTGCCTGAGCCTATAATCGCTTTCGACCACTGCAATTCAATTATTTTATCCCTGCTCTTTTCCAAAAGTGTTTCATAAATTTTTTTAACTTTCGTATAACTCCCTCTTTTATTCCTAAACAAATCCTTCAATTCTCTCTTATTTTTTGTTAGATCTTCATGAGCAAAACCGAATATACTCATCACGAATCTCACGCTTTCTGCAGCAAAAGGAAAAGCGTCATTAGTATTTCCATTTTTTGTTGATACTCCAAATTTTCTTGTAATATTTTTACTTATTCTTGCAACAAAATCTCCTTCTTTTAGTCCTTCTACACTTTTCCATGTTGGTAACCCATTTTCTAATGTTAAAAATGGATGTTCAAAAGTAACACCAATATTACAACCGGAGTGGGTTTCTACTGAGTATATTTTGTCTTCTCTTTCTATTGTGCCTTTTACTTCATGAAAACTGAATTTTCCGTTTGGATCAAGGGATAAAACCTTTTGGCCTTCTTTTATTTCTTCAACTTTTTTTAACCCATCAAATGTAAATATTAAACTTCCCTTTTCCAAGCACTTGCCGCTACCGGGGGGTCCTGCAAAAAGCATATGTGGAATATTTTTACTTTTTGCAAACGCCTTAACTCTTTCTACAGTATTTTCTTGGTTTATTATTTCATCAAAAGTTTTTGGTCTGTATTTTTCTGCCCAAATTTCGAATTCTTTTAGCATAATCCTTTATTGGTTTTGCTAATTAAAAATTTTATTATTTTCAATTTAGCAAAAATCTTTAAAGTAGGTTTGAAAATCATGTATAAAAATTGTGCCAAAATTGTGAAAATAGCATAAGCTCAGGTAGGCTGAATGAAGATTTATTGATATATTGATTTCTACTTTAGCTTCTTACTAAAATTAATGAAAACTAAGCAATAAATAGCTCAAAAATTGTTCGAAAATGGCTTAATCAATTATCACAGAACTGATGACACGACAATTAGTTTAGTAGAAATAAAACTAGCTAAAGAGTAAATTGTTATTAAAACAAATTGATATTTATGGATATAGAAGAGTATGAATATATTCCACAGAAGAAAAAGAAGTATAAAAGCAAGTTTAAGAAAGATTTTAGAAGAAAAGGCAGGAATGTGATTATACTGAAATAAAGTATTCTGTATTACGAGCTTGTTATTAGAATGGGGGAATGATTACCATGAAATATCGCGACTTTTGCTTTTTAAACATTTAAAAAAATTGCTTGGAAAAAATTTATCGCGCCCTCGGTGGGATTCGAACCCACGACCTACCGGTTAACAGCCGGGTGCTCTACCACTGAGCTTTCCTCATAACTACGAGGGCATCAGCTTCCGAGGGCATGAAAATAATTTTAACATTTGATTTATATTTAAGTTATTCAATCAATAATTATGGAAGAATTAAATAAAATAGAAGTTGGGAAAGTGTCACATTACTATGGAAAAATTGGTGTAGCTGTAGTTGATTTAACAGGAGAATTAAAAATTGGAGACGAAATATTGATTGAAGGAAAAGATTCAAAAATAAAACAAAAAGTAACATCAATGCAAATAGAACATGAAAATGTAGAAAAAGCTGTGGCAGGTCAGTCTATAGGATTAAAGGTAGATGGTAAAGTAAAAGATGGTTATAAAGTTTACAAAATAATAGGTTAAAATTAATCAAAGATAAGCAAAAATCAATTTTAATTTAGTGAAATTTATAATTCTATTTATGGATTATTCGGTTTTAGCTGATGTTTATGAAAAATTAGAGTCAGTATCTTCAAAATTAGCAAAAACAGAAATACTTGCAGATTTATTTAAAAAAACTGAACCAAAAGAATTGGAAAAGGTGGTCTTGCTTTCTCAAGGTCGTGTATTTCCAATTTATTCAGAATTTGAACTTGGAATTGCAACACAAATGATGATGAAAGCAATTTCAAAAGCTACAGGATTAAATGTAAACAATGTAGAAGAATTATTTAAAAAAACTGGTGACTTAGGATTAGCGGCAGAAAAAGCAATTAGCTCTAAAAAGCAAATTACTCTATTAAGGAAAAAACTTACTGTAGACCATGTTTTTGAAAATTTACGAAAATTGGCAATGATAACAGGAGAAGGCTCGCAAGATAGAAAATTAAATTTAATTTCTGAATTAATAGTTTCAGCTAGTCCTAAAGAAGCACGATATATAGTTAGAACAATACTTCAAGAATTAAGGATTGGGGTGGCAGAAGGTATAGTTAGAGATGCTATAATAAATGCTTTTTTAGCAAAGCCAGATATGAATAAAGATGAAATAGAAAATGTTGCAAAAGTTGTTGATTATGCTTGGAATATACTCTGTGATTTTGGTGAAATTGCAAAAATTGCAAAAGAAAATGGTATAGAAGGGCTTAAAAAAGTTAAGATAAAAATTGGTAGACCAATAAATGTAATGCTTGGCGAAAAAGCTGAAAGTATAGAAGAAGTTGTAAAAGAGTTTGGGAAAGTTGCTGCTGAATATAAATATGATGGTATGAGAGCAATTATTGAAAGAAAAGGAGATGATGTTTGGGTTTTTACTAGAAGATTAGAAAATGTAACAAAACAATTCCCAGATATAGTGGAATTGGTGAAGAAAGGTGTTAAATCAGATGAATTTATTATTGAAGGTGAAGCTTTGGGAATAAATCCTAAAACAAATTTACCATTGCCATTTCAAGTTTTATCTCAAAGAATACATAGAAAATATGATATTGAAAAGATGCAAAATGAAATACCCGTTCAACTTAATTTATTTGATGCTATTTTAGTTGACGGTAAAATTTTAATAGATAAGACTTTTTTGGAGAGAAGAAAAATTTTGGAAAAAATAGTAAAACCAATTCCTGGTAAATTGCAACTGGCAAAACAAATTATTAGTGATGATGTAAAAGAATTGGAAAAGTTTTACCATGAAGCATTAAATGCTAAACAAGAAGGTATTATACTAAAAGTTTTAAATGCGACTTATACTTTTGGCAGACATGTCGGCACATTCTATAAAATAAAACCAACTATGGAAAATTTAGATTTGGTAATAATAGGAGCAACGTGGGGTGAAGGAGCTAGAGCAAATTGGCTGACAAGTTATGTTTTAGGATGCAGAGATCCAGATACAGGAAAGTTTTTGCCTGTTGGTATGATGTCTACCGGCTTAACAGAAGAGGAGTATGAGCAAATGACTGAAATCCTTAAATCACTAATAATTTCTGAAAAAGGTAAAGATGTTAAATTAAAACCAAAGATTGTAATAGAAGTTGGTTATCAAGAAATTCAAAAATCGCCCAATTATGAATCCGGCTTTGCTTTAAGATTTCCTAGATTTATCAGAATGAGGCCAGACAAGGGTCCGGAAGAAGCAGATACAATTGATAGAGTAAAAAAACTTTTTGAATCACAAGGAAAAACTGGGTAGTAAATAAAACTCTTTTATTTAAGATTTTTGATATTTTTTACTTTTTACTTTTCTCTATACTGCAATAGATCTTCCTTCTATTTTTATTCCTGGTTCAAAAGGCTTTTCATCAAACTTGCCAAACATTTTTATCATATCTTCTGTTTTCTTATCCCCAAAATTATCAGAACATTCTTTACAAATTGTAACTACTTTCTTACTTTCTTCATCTCCTATTGTAAATACTGCAACATTTTCTTTATTGCACAAATCACACTTACCTTCAAATGTTGCAGAAATTTTTATTTTCACAAATATATTTTTGAAATTACTTTAATATAAATTAAGTAATTCTAAATTCTTCCCATTCAACTTTCTTTTTTTCAATTAATTCTTTAATTTTATTTTGTTTAGATGTTAGCTTACTATTGCCAGACTTGATTTCCAAAAATGTTATTTTTTGTGGATTGTCTTCGGAATAGCCATCAAACACAATTAAATCTATAGGATCGCCCAACCATCTAACATCATGTGGATTATGTTTAAATCTGTCTAAAAATGGTATAAGTTTCTCCAAAGTTTTTCCTGATAAAGCTCGTGCACTTCTATTTATAGCGTCTTCTCTTATTCTTTTTTCTTCTTTTTCTACCCACTCTTTTACTTTTTGTTCGAATTTCAACTTCCATTCATTGTTTTTGTAAATTAAATAAAAAACTAAGCCAAGTAAAACAATTATTATTGTTAACAAAATTTCCTCTAACATTACATTTAAAAATTTAACTTTCTTACTTTAAGTTAGTATGAAGAGCATTGATTTTCAAAAAGATTTGTTGGAACTAGAGTTATATTTAAATGAAAGCGTAGTTAAAAGAGTTATAGAGGTTAGAAAAGATCCATTAAGTTTAAACACCACTTCATTATCTCCAGAAAGGGCAAATAGACCAAAAAAATTTAGCAAAGAAGGTTGTGTTTTTTGTCCGCCTTTGATTTATCAAATAACAGCATCACAAAGAATAATACATCAAGATGGAAGCATAACCATACCAAACAGCTTTCCCTTTTTAAAACCACATCATGTTACAATATTTCCCTATCATAAGTCTAAAATAGAAGAATTGGACGAAAAAGATTTGTATGCTTGGATTGAAACTGGTTATGAAATGGCAACAATTTATAAAAAATTAAATGTAAGGCTTATGTGGGATTTTATAAATTTTGGAAGAAATGCTGGTGCTAGTATAGAGCATCCACATGCACAAAGGGGTGGTGTTACAAAAAGCATTAAAACAGAAGCTGATAAAGAAATTAGTAATTTGAAAAGAAAGATGAAAAATTTAAATGAAAATCCTTTTGAATATTTGTTTAAAAAATATAAAGAAAATGATTTGTTTGTTTTTGAAGATGATGTTCTCTTTATTAATACACCATTTGCACCAAAATTGCCTAATGAAGTAATGATAACTTATAAGCCAGAAATAACTGAGTTGACAAAACTTAAATCAAATGCTGATAAGAATAAAATAGCTTTTGCTATAAATAAAGTTCTGCGTATATTAAACAAAGAACTAAATGTTACAGATTTCAATATAGTTTCTCATTATGCTCCATTTAAATTGGATTGTCAAAAATATTTTAAAATTCATTGGCATATTTATCCTAGAAATTTAAATAATCTTGCTGGAATGGAAATGAATGGACATTATGTTGTTGATGTTTTTCCAGAATATACTGCAAGTATTCTAAGAAAAAATTTCAAATAATTATTCTGGCATCTACTACAATAGAATTTGTTTCTGTAACTACTAAGGGATTTATATCAAGTTCTTTTATCTCTTTATTTTCTTCTAAAAGCTTTGATGTTTTTAGCAAAACATTTACAATTGAATCTATATTGTATTTTTTACCTCTATAACCAGAAAGTATCTTGTACCCTTGAATTTCTTCAATCATCTCTATACAATCTTTTCTGCTTACTGGTATTAATCTAAAACTTACATCATTAAACAATTCTGTAAAAATTCCTCCTAAACCAAACATAAGAACTTTGCCAAATGTAGGATCTTCTTTACCTCCAATAATTACTTCTTGACCACTAACCATTTTTTCTACAACCATACCTTCTATTTTAGCTTTTGGTAACTTTTTTCTAACATTTTTACTAATACTTTCAAATGCTTTTTTCAATTCATCATCATTATTAACATTTAATACAACACCACCAACATCTGTTTTATGCAAAATATTTGGTGATACAACCTTAATTGCAACAGGATATCCTATTTTTCTACTCGCCGTTAAAGCTTCATCTAATGTCTTAACAAAAGCTCCTCTTGCTAATGGTATGTTATAATAATTTAACAATTCTCTTGCTTCTAAGTATGTTAAGTTATTTCTTTTTTCAGCAGCCGCTTTTTTAAACAAGCTTTTAGGATTCATCAATATCAATTATATTTTTGTTTTTATTATTTTAATTCTTTCAAGGTTTTAATATCACAAACTTCAAAATATTCAACTTCTGCTCCTGGTACAATTTGGCTCTTTCTTTCTTCTGGTATATCTAGCTCTAAAACAGAATAATCTTGTAAATCCATTATTTGAGCTTTATTCCCAGAAACAGAAAGTACTTGTGCCTTCTTTTTTAAAACAATTGGTACATCTACAGTTTCGTCAGCAGGCGCAATCATGCTTCTCCTAACATTATCTAATAAACCTATTCCTTCTACTCTAACTTTAGCGTGACCGTGCTTTGGCTATTAGAAGGTTTAACTTCTAATATTTGCCTGAAGTTGATATTTGAACCTTTTCAACTCTGCACGGCACACCATCCAGCATAACAAAACCATTTGGCTTCAAGTCTTTAATTACCGCGGTTGTTTTTTCTATATTAATCACCTTTTTCGTATTATATAATTTTTCTCTTGTAGTTATAAAATTTAAATTTTTTGCAAACTTCTCATTTTAATAAAAATCACAAATTTTTAACACTACTTTTTGCACCACATGCCTCACAAATTAAATAATTTATCCTACCTTCTGTTACAATTTTTGTATCAGGGTTTTTGCACGACTTACAAAAAACAAACTCATTTATATAGCTTTCAATTTTTCTCTGCAAATCTTCTTTTCTAACATTTCCATAAAGTATTAGTTGGTTTCCTTTTATACTGCATGCCAAAGCAACTTCTTTACACAAATATTTTGACAAATGCTTTGAATCTCTTCTAATAGCGTCCGTTATTTCTGAAAAATTATGAATGATTGTTTTATTTCCTTGAATCTCATGTTTTACCTCAGGTACTTTAAATCTACTTGTTTGATTAGATTTTTTTGGAAGTTTACTCATTGCTTCTTCCAGCATATTTTCATAATCATAAAAATCCATAATCTCACCCTACCTCCACAAGTTTAAATTTTCCGACTCGTGGCTCAAAAATTATCCCCTCGTCCAAAAGCTTAGTTATTATATAATCTGCTTCACTCTCCTTTAAGCCACTTTCTTTTAAAATTTTATCCAAATCTACACCATCGCCATTATCCAAATTTTTTATTATGTTTATTACAATCTCTTCCAAATTTGTTTTTTTATCTTCTAACTCATTGCTTAGTATAAAATCCAAAGATTCCTCATCCAATCCAAAATTATATACACTACTTTTAACAGCTTCTATTCCTCCTTTTAAAACTAATCCTTTTATTCTGTCTACAATTTCTTTTGAATGTAGAATATTTTTTAGAACCTCAAGTCTTCTAAATGATATATAGTTTAAGTCTTCTACTTTCCTAATTATTTCTGGTGAAATGTAAATTTCTTCATTATACTCTTTTATTTTACCAACAATCAACAATTCGTCACCAACTTTAATTTCGGAATTATTTTTAACATCTTCTCCAAAAAATTTTACTCTAATAGAGCCGCTTCCATCATCAACTGTAATTGTCATATAGCTATTATCAAAACTTAAGAACTTATCTATAACTGTGGCAATTATATTTACTCTTGATATTTTTCTACCAAACTTATCAATAACATAATTTGGTTTCAATTCGTCTTTACTGCCTTTTAAAAATTTTCCATTAATTAATTCTTTTATTCTAACTTTTAATGCTGGATTTCTGCTAACCATATACTCACTAAACTTTAATTCGATAAAAACATATTTATAATTATGCCGATAAGTACTGCACCATATAAAAGAAAATATTACCATACTAAATCTAGGGGGAGAGAGACTACAGTAATTTGTGATGGTTGCAAGCGTGAAGTTCCAAGATATAAAACTTTCCTAGTTACAAAAAGGTTTGGGTTGAACGACCCGATTTTATTACAACAAGTGGATAGAAGATTTATACATACGCTTACAACCAAATTAAGGTATTGCCCTTCGTGTGCAAGATTTAGAGGAATTGCGCAACCTGGGAAAAGTGTTAGAAAAAGCCACTTGAAAATATAGTGATAAATAATGGTTGGAAAGAAATTGGAGATTAAGGGACTTTTATATAGAAAATTGTTTAAGAGTGAGGAAAAAAAAGAAATTAAACCGAAGTTTTATATAAAGAGAGTTGAAAAAATTGAACTTAAAAAAGTATCAGATATAACCAAGATTGATGTTAGTTATCAACTCATAGAAAATTTTGTTTCTGTAAGAATAAAGTGGGACCCTGAAAAGAAGGAAGTAGTTTATAATGTAATAGAGCCCACATTAAGCGAAGAAGACAAAAAAATATTAGAAAGTTTGTCTGAGTTTTTAATAAGTGTTATTGATATTGACTTATCATCTATAAAAGATACAGAAAGGGTTATAAGTTATTTGGAAAACAAGATTTGGGAATTTATAAATGACTACAATATAGACATAAAGCCTGAAAATTACTTAAAAATATTTTACTATATCTACAGAAATTTTGTTGGATTAAACGAAATAGAGCCTTTGATGCAAGATCCTTATATAGAAGATATAAGTTGTGATGGTGTAGGAATACCTATCTACATAATCCATAGAAAATACGGTACAATGAGAACTAATATTGTATATAATGATATAGAAACTCTTAGAGATTTTATAGTAAAGCTTTCTGAAAGGTGTGGTAGATATGTGAGTTATGCTGAACCTATACTAGATGCAACTTTACCTGATGGTAGTAGGGTAGCTGCTACAATAGCATCTGATGTAGCAACAAGAGGTGCAACATTTACAATTAGAAAATTTTCGGAGCGTCCTTTTTCTCCTATAGAGCAAGTAGAATTAAATACCGTATCAACAGAAATGCTTGCATATTTATGGTATCTAATCCAACACAAATCGTCGGGTATAATTGTAGGTGGCACTGCAACAGGTAAAACTTCTTTTTTAAACTCCTTAGCTATGTTTATTCCTCCTGAAGCAAAAATAGTTTCAATTGAAGATACACGTGAACTTAGGCTTGCTCATCAACATTGGATAGCAGGTTTAGCACGAGTTGGTTTTGGAGTACCTACACCAACAGGCGAAAAATATGGAGAGGTAACTTTGTTTGATTTATTAAGGGAAACATTTAGACAAAATCCAGATTATGTAATTGTTGGTGAAACAAGGGGTGAAGAAACTTATGTTATGTTTCAGGGAATGGCTTCTGGGCATGCTAGCTTATCAACATTTCATGCTGGCAGTCTGGAAACTTTTGTAAAAAGAATAACAACTCCACCAATAAATTTATCACCAACTTTAATCGAAAGCTTAAATTTTATAATAGTAATGACTCATGCTAAAGAAAAGGGAGCGTCAGCACGAAGAGTTAAAGAAATAATAGAAATTATTTCAGTTGATCCCAGAACAAATGAGATAGCTACAAATGTTGTTTTTAGATGGAATCCTGCAGAAGATAAATATGAAAAAGTCAATGATAGTGTTTTAGTGAGAAGGATAGCTGGAAGTATAGGAGCTAGTTATGAAGAAGCTTTAAGAGAAATAGAAAGAAGAAAGCGTGTTTTGGATTGGTTGGTTAATAGGGGTATAAAAGATTACATAGAAGTCAATAAAATTATAAATGAATATTATAAAGAGCCTTTAAGAATAATGGAAATGATTGGTGAAACTATACCTGTAAAGCAAGCAGAAATTATAAAACCTTCAGAAGAAGTGAAGGGTAGACCTAAAAGGGTATCTATACTAGAATTGTTAGGTTTTAAATTTTTGAAGGAGAAGGAAAATGTTTAATTATACGAAATTGGCTATAAAAATTTTTGGATCATTGTCTGCCAAGTATGAAAAATCCTTTATTTTTATCAAAAATAATTTAGCGAAAGCTGATATTAAAAAAACTTTAGTAGCTTATGTTAGCATTGCTTTTTTAACATCTGTATTAGTTTTTGTTTTTAGCCTGATAATTTCTATTTTTTTAATGATAATAACTCAAAACATTTTTTTTAAATTATTATTATTAACTATTCCCGTGCTATCTTTTGCTTTTTGCTTTTTAATTTTCATGTATTACCCTTCATTTAAAGCAAATTCTAGAAGAAAAAACATAGAAACAAACTTGCCTTTTGTATTAACCCATATGGGGTCAATAGCAGAGTCCGGAATTCCACCGCATATTATATTCAGGCTTATTGGAAGTTTCAATGAATATGGTGAAATTGCTAAAGAATTTAGAAAAATTTCTAGAAATATAGATACTTTTGGTGTAGATCCTCTTACTGCTATAAGATCTGTTGCAATGAAATCACCGTCTGAAATATTTAAGCAAATGCTCTTGGGGTTTGTTACAACTACAGAATCTGGTGGAAATATAAAAGTTTATTTGAAATCTGCAGGTGAGAGAGCTTTGTTTGAATGGAGAATGAGAAGAGAGAAGTTTCTAAATCAATTATCAACTTATGCAGAAATATATACTGGACTAATGATAGCTGCGCCCTTATTTATAATTTCTTTATTAGTTGTAATGGGGATGATATCGCAAGCTGGAATGGCATCAGCTACAATAGCCGGATTTGATATGGTTAAATTAACTGCGCTAAGCATTTATGTTGTGGTTCCTTTGATGAATATTGGATTTCTATTGTTTTTGAGGGGGGTAGAAGTTGAGATATGAAAGATTTTAGTATTAAAACATCAAGAATTAAGTTTTCAGAAAATCTATATTATTTTTCCGGAATTTTGGTTGGGTTAGTTTTTATTTTATTAAACCTTTTTTTAATAGAAAAGCTGGTAGGAAAAGCTTTATCAAGCATAATATATGTCATTTCAGCTGTTTTTATTTTTTTACCTTTTATAATAAAGTGGTATAGCTCTTACAACAAGATAAAAAAATTAGAAAATTACTTTCCTGTATTCTTAAGAGATTTAATCGAATCTGTAAGAAGCGGTATGACATTACCGCAAGCATTTAAATCTGTTTCGGAGAATGATTATGGTCTGTTAAGTTTTTATATTAAAAAAATGTCTCATCAATTAGATTGGGGTATACCAATAAACAAAGTTTTAATAAATTTTTCAAAAGAAACAAAATCTAAATTAATAGGCAGGTTGGTTTCAACCGTTATAGAAAGTCATAATTTTGGTGGTAATATTGTTGATACTTTTGAAGCTTTAAGTAAAACAATAACAGAAGTTGATAAATTAAGGAGGGAAAGGATTATATATTTGCAATCTCAAATAGTCACTGGTTATATAGTTTTTTTCGTATTTTTAGCTGTTATAATTGGTTTACAGATATTTTTAGTTCCAAGTATTAAAGAAAGTTTTAAAGCAACTGTAAGTGTTTCGAGTGCAGGACAATCAACAGAAAAAGATATAGAAGAAATGGTAAAACAATACAATGAGTTATATAGAAATTTGATTTTGATTCAAGGTTTTTTTGCTGGATTGGCTGTTGGTAAAATGTCTGAAGGTTCATTAATAGCTGGAATTAAGCACAGTTTGTTTATGATTCTGGTTGGATTTATAACATTTACACTTATTGTTGAAAATCCTAATCTTATTCCAATACCCAAAATTGGTTAATTTTTGAAATTTTTAACTTTAAAATTAAACTATTAATCATGAATTTTTGGGGTCGTAATATAGCTTGGTCTAGTATTCCGCCTTGATAATAAAAGGTAAGGGTGGCGGCAATTTTCGCTAAAACCCGAGTTCAAATCTCGGCGACCCCATTGATTTTTCACGTTTGTTAATCATTATTTAAAGGTAAAACAAAAATAGAATTATGATTATTGCTGCTACATCAGATATACATGGCCCAAATTTTTTTAATGAATTTGTAGATTCATTGAAACAATTATCTGTAAAACCGGATTTGTTTCTTTTAGCAGGAGATATTATTGAAAGGGGCATGATAGACTGGTACGAAAAAATACATCAAGCTCTTATTGAAAAAGTAAAATGTCCGATAATTGCTTGCTTTGGCAATAATGAATTTATACCGGACAACAGAATAAAAATGATTAACATGTTTAAAGATGTGAAGTTTTTAGATGATGAAGCAATTGTATTAGAAGTTGGTTCAGAAACTGTTGGTATAATTGGTACTATTGGTAGTTTAGATAGCCCCACAAGATGGCAGTTAGAACATATACAAAATATAAGAAAGATATATGAAAATAGAGTAGACATGGTTGAAAGATTTTTAAAAAGATTATCTACAGACATTAAAATTGTGCTTATGCATTATGCACCTACTTACAAAACTCTTGAAGGAGAAAATTATTCTGCTTTTCCAGGTCTTGGATCTTTTAAATACGAAAGTGTTTTTATAAAAAACAGACCAACTTTAGTTATTCATGGTCATTCTCACAAAGGCATAAAATTTTCTAAAATAGATTCTGTACCAGTTTTCAATGTTGCTTTTCCTGTTAATAAGGAAATAGTGGTAATAAATACAAATGACTTAAAAAGATTTTAGTTAGCAAAATGTTTATAATTTAATTTATACATAGAAAACTTTAAATATTTTCCTTTCAAAATAAACTTTATAAAGATTGTGATTGTAACAACTACTCTAAGGTGATAAAATGGCTAAAAAATCAAAATTCAAAGAAAGTTGTCCAGAGTGTGGGGGTTATGATTTTGTTGAAGATCCTAGCCGAGGAGAGATTATTTGTAAGAATTGTGGATTGGTTCTAGAGGAATCTATGGTTGACATTGGACAAGAATGGAGAGCTTTTGATGCCGAGCAAATGAGTAGAAGAGCTAGAGCGGGTGCACCACTTTCTTTTGTTAAGCACGATAAAGGTATAAGTACAGAAATAGGTAAAGGAGTAGGTGAACTGTATAAAGTGCCTACAAAGAAAAGAGCTCAATATTATAGATTAACTAAATGGCATAAAAGATTAATTAAAAGTAAAGATAGAAACCTTTCTTTTGCTTTTTCAGAACTTCAAAGAATTGTATCATTTTTAGGATTGCCAAAAACTGTACATGAAAGAATTGCAAAGTATTATGAAGATGCTGTTAATAAGGGTTTAGTAAGGGGTAGAAGCATAGAATCTGTAATTGCAGCTTTAACTTATGCTGTTAGCAGAGAAATGGGCACACCAAGAACACTTGATGATATTGCTGAAGCTAGTGGTGTAGATAGAAGAGAAATAGGAAGAACTCATAGATACATTGCACGTGAATTAGGACTAAGAATACTTCCGGCAGACCCAATAACATATGTTCCAAGATTCTGTACACTTTTAGGATTAAGTGAAAAAGTTCAAGCAAAAGCAATAGAAATTTTGAAAAAAGCTAAAAAATTTGAAATTACTTCTGGTAAAGGTCCTACCGGTGTTGCTGCCGCTGCAATATACATTGCTTCTGTACTTGTTGGAGAAAAAAGGACTCAAAGGGAAATTGCTGACCTTACAGGTATAACAGAAGTTACCATAAGAAATAGACAAAAGGAAATTGCAGAAAAATTAGGTATAGAGGAAGAGGTTGAGAAAAAAGCTAAAGAAGAATAAACTCTAATTTACACCAAGAGATAAGCAACCATTAACTGTAACTAAACCATAATCATTTAATTGTATGGTATCTTTACATTCATTTGGAGGCTTGCACAAATTATCACATGCTCTACCAGGTATTTTATCATTACATTCTGGACACGGATCGGCATCCAAAGTCCAACTACCACCAAAGCTTGTGATACATGTTTTACAGCTAGTGCAAACAGAAAAAACAGCACTTTGACAATTTGTTGATGTCATTTGTGTTGTGCTCTTAATGAACTGAGAATAAATCAAATAACCTATAACAGCAAGAACTATAATTCCTAGAACTAAAAGTACAACTTGAGTTGTTGCCAATGCTTTCATATAAATAAATTTGCTCAATTATTTTAAAATTCATTTCAACATTTATTCTAAGATAACTAAATTTTTTATATAGGTGATTATATCGCAGATACTTCAATTACAAAACTAACTATACAAGGATTCAAAAGCTTTAATAAAAAGATATCAATACCTTTTATGCCTGGATTTAATTGTATAACTGGACCGAATGGTAGTGGTAAATGCTTACGTGGCGATTCTTTAGTACAATTGTCTAACGGTGAAAGAAAAGCTATTGCTGATATAGTTAATGAAGCATTTGTGAAATCTGATAATATTGAAGAATTAGACGATGGATTTGTTGTAAAAGACAATCCAACAAATGTAGAAGTATTGAGTTTAAACCTCGAGACCCTTTTGATAGAAAAGAAAAAAGTGGCGGCATTTGTAAAAAGGAAATGCCCTGAAAATTTAATTAAAATTAAAACAAGGTCGGGAAAAGAAATAGTGTCAACAGATTATCATCCTGTTTTTACATTTAGAGATGGTGAATTAATTGCTCTCAAAGCAAGCGAACTTGAGCCTGGTTTGAAAATAGCTACACCACGCTTCCTTGATGTTAATGGTGGCATAGAAAAGCTGAGCTTTGCGAATACATTTTCTAATGATGATAAATTGTATTTACCTTATTCTAGCAAGCTTGAAAATTTTATAAAGTCGCTTATAAAAGAATTTGGAGGGATAAAGAAACTTTCACAACTATGTGACGTACCTTATACTATAATAAAGTCAGTTTTAAACAAGCGGCCTATTAATGTATATTACTTAAGTAAGATTTTAAGAAGAACTGGTAAAGATTTTTGTTTTGATAAGCTAAAATCGAAGACTTCTCATAAAAGTTTCATTACTAAATTCAAGTTAACAGCCAAATTGGCAAGATTTCTTGGTTATATAATTGCAGATGGTAGCTCTTTAAAATCAACGCATCGATTAAGATTTGTTAATCAAGAAAAGGCTTTACTAAATGATTTTTCCTACATAGCAAATTCTCAATTTGGGTTAACTTCTTCTATCAAAAGCTATAAGTCTACAACACACGATAGCATAATTTATTCAAAACCTTTACAAATTTTCCTTGAAAAAGTATTTGGTATCAATCTTGGTCAGAAATTTTCTATTGCAAAGGTACCTAAACAAATTTTTGTAGCACCAAATAGCATTAAAAGCCATTTTCTTGCAGGACTGATAGATTGCGGTGGTTATGTTAATGTTGTAACTAGGGGCAACAAGCATCAGTGTTATGTTGAGTATTCAACTACAAGTAAAACTTTAGCGGAAGATGTTTCTACTTTGTTGTTATCTCTTGGTATAATAGGGTTTGTAAAAGAGAGGAGAAAATGTGAAACCAATTCAAAACAAAGGAAAGTTAAAACTTACTATTCTGTCATTATATATGGCTTGAGAAATCTCAGAAAATTTGTTGAGGCTGTTCCTCTAAGATCTAAAAAAGTTGAAAGGCTAAAGGAAATTACAAAGTGGGAAATTGAATATGGGAATAATTTAGATGTTATACCTGGGTGCACTATATTAATAAAAAGGTTAGTTAAGGAGTTGGGAATAAAAATAAAAAATGTGAAATCTAAAATACCTAAACTTGCTGCATATTATGAAGGCGGATGCAATGCAACTAGATCGGGTTTATTAGAAATAGTTGAATTTGTTACTGAAAACTATTCTCTTACTTTTGAGGCAAAAAGTATTATAAAAAAATTACTTTTATTGGCAAACTCAGATATATTTTGGGATGAAATTGTTTCTGTGGAAAAAATAAAAACTAATGAAGATTGGGTTTATGATTTGTGTATAGATGGGAATCATAATTTTTTAGCAAATAATGTTATCGTTCACAATAGCAACATCCTTGATGCTGTAGCGTTTGCATTAGGTAGAACTTCTGCAAAATCAATGAGAGCTGACAGATTAAATGAATTGATTTTTCACGGATCTGGAACAAAAAAACCAGCTGAGTATGCTTCAGTTAGCTTATATTTTGATAATTCTAAAAAAGTATTTCCATCAGATGAAAATGAAGTTGTAATAACAAGAAAAGTGAATAAATCTGGTGTATCTGTATTTAAATTGAACGGCAAAACTGTTAATAAAGAAAAAATATTGGAATTTCTTTCTGCAGCAAGAATATATCCGGAAGGTCATAATATAGTTTTGCAAGGTGATGTAACAGAAATAATAGAAAATAGTCCTATTGAAAGAAGATTAGTTATAGATGAAATATCTGGAATAGCTGAATATTCTGAGAAGAAAGAAAAGGCGATGAAAGATTTGGAAGCTGTTGATGAAAAACTGAAAGAGGCAGAAATAATTATTAATGAGCGATATGAAATTTTTAAAAGATTAGAAAGCGAAAGTTCTGCTGCCATAAAATATCAAAATTTGCAAAAAAGGTTGCAAATACTTAAAGCATCTCTAGCAAAGAAAAAACTTGAGATAGCTGAAGTTAACCATAAAAAAATTTTAGAAAGTATAGAAAAGCTTGAGAAGGAAATTAATAATATTAATAAAGAATTGGAAGATACGGAAAAGGGTATTGCTGAAATAGATTCAGAACTTAGAAGAATCGGAAATAAAATAATAGAAATATCTAAAATTTTGGAAAGAAATAAAGAAGCGTCAGAAATAAGGACAAAGCTTTTGATTAAAAAGGATAGATTGTCTTCAAACTTGAGAGAAATAGAAAGGCTTGATGACATAATTAAAAGGTTGCAAGTTATAGAAAGCAAGAGATTAGAATTTCTAGAAGCTTTGCCTACAGCTGTTAAAGCTATATTAGATGCTAAAATAAATGGTGTTTATGGTGTAATAGCCAATTTAATAAAAGTTGATGAAAATAATAAGCTAGCAATAGAAGTTGCCGCTGGTAATCATTTATATGATTTGGTAGTTGAAAATGATGATGTAGCTAAGTTTTGTATAGATTATTTAAAGAGAGAGAAAATAGGTAGAGCTGTTTTTTTACCTTTGAATAAGATAAAGGCACAAAAAATAGAGGATAAGAGTTTGTTAAAAAAACCTGGTGTTATCGGTTTAGCATCTGAATTAATTGAGTATGACAGAAAATTCGCTACTGCAATAGACTTTATTTTTGCTAACACGCTTGTGGTAGAAGATTTAGAAGTAGCAAAATCTATTGGTATAGGAAGGGTTAGGATGGTTACTTTAGATGGAGATCTTATAGAAAAAAGTGGTGTTATGATTGGTGGTTGGATGCCTCGTGAAAAAACACCAAAGTTAGAAGAAAATATAAGTGACTACATAGAAATCAGAAATAAGTTGAAGGAAGAGATAGAAATTCTATCAAAAGAAATTGTTGAACTTGAAAATTTGTTAAAAAAATATCCTGAACCTCCTGAAGTAGGTGCACTAAGTGAACTTGAAAAAACAAGAATTGATTTGGAAGGCAAGCTTGATTTGTTGAATGGAAGAAGAAGAAGCTTATATGAGAAAAAACTGAGTCTTCAATCAGAATTGAACAAACTAAATATACAAAAAGCAAAAATTGAAGCAGATTTAGAAAGTTTAAAAATAGAAGTTCAGCAATATGGACAGATAGAATATATTGATGAAAAAGTAAGCACTTTAGAGCAACAGATTAATAAAACTTTTGAAGAATTAAATGCTCTTGGACCAGTAAATTTTAAAGCAATTGAAGAGTTTGAAAGATTTAAAACTGAGTTTGATTCTTATAAAGAAAAATATGTTAAAATACTTGAAGAGAAAAATGCTGTATTGAAAATGATTGACGAAATTGAACAAAAAAGGAAGGAAGTATTTTACAAATGTTTAAATGAATTGAGCAAACATTTTAATGAAATTTTTAATAAGATGACTGGCGGTACAGCAAGCTTATCTTTAGAAAATCCAGAAGATTTGGAAAGTGGTTTGTTGATAGAGGCTAATCCGTTTGGTAAGAAGTTGGTAAATATAGATTCTTTATCTGGTGGAGAAAAATCTCTTGTAGCACTTGCCTTTATTTTTGCTATACAAAAGTATAGACCTGCGCCATTCTATATTCTTGACGAGATTGATGCTGCCTTGGACAAAGAAAATAGTGAAAAAGTAGCAAAGATTATAAAAGAATTTTCGAAAGACGCTCAGTTTATAATCATTAGCCACAACGATGCCACACTTAAATATGCTGATAGGTTATATGGTGTAACTATGATAGATGGCGAATCTAAAATAGTTGGTTTGGAATTGCCCGGAAGGTGATAAAGTGAAAATAGTAAAAATTGGTTTGGTTCAGGCAAGAAAATTTTTTGACAAAAATAAAAGTTCGGAGCAAAACAGCGAAATTAATTTTAATCATTCATTGCAACTATTGAAAAAGTTTAACCATAATGATGCTCATATAATAATTTTCCCAGAATTATACCCATTTAATGGTACTACTATTAAAGAGCATCAGATTGAAGCTCTTTCAAAAGAAGCTGAAAGATTAAATTCTTATATAATAGTTGGTGAAACTTATAAAGGAAAGTATAATTCTGCTACAATGATTGATAAAAGTGGTGTAGTTGATAGACATTTCAAGATGAATTTGTGGTATGGAGAAAAAGAGCTTGGGATTTCTCAAGGAAAAAAACTAAAGGTTTTCAAATTAGGAAAATTTAAAGTTGGTATTCTAATATGTTATGATTTTTATGAAGACATTTTTTCTAGAAAGTTAGTTGAAAAGGGAGCTGAGATTATTATTGTGCCATCAGCATCTGTGCCAGCTTTCCTTAAGTACTGGACTCATGATTTGATTTATCAAAGTTATAAAAGGCTTGTTCCTATAGTTTATGTTAATGCAGTTCTTTACAAAAGTTCAACTGGCGAGTTTTATGGTGGCGGATTGAGTAAAGTGGTTGTACCTTTCAAAAAAATAGTTACTTACAAGGAAATGAGAGAAAGTAAAGATGCTATACGTGACCCGAAAGATTTAATTCTAGTTGAAATGGGAAAAGATGAATCGGTAGCTAAGGTAAAGCTGGATTTGGATAAATATACAAGATTTAGGAAAAGAAGGTTTAGAAAAGAAGGTACAGTAAGATGATGTGAATGTTGTTTGGGGTACAGCATTTATTTTGCTATAAAGTTATTTGTTAATGAATGCTTCTAATGCAGGAAGTTTATCTTCAGCAAGATAAGCAAGACCCGAACCGCCGCTTGTTATCCTTTTACCGCCTAGATATTCATATGCATAATCAAGCTTTATTTCATCCATCGAATCTGCAGAATTTCCACCAAGAGTATAATTAAAAGTTTTTAATCCCATGAATCTTGTAACAAGCCTTATTGTATTCTTATAGCCTTCTTCATATTTACCAACTGGGCCTGCATAAATTATAACTTCTGCTTCTTCTAAAACATCATAAAATTCTCTTAAAGTTTTTTCTCCTATATCTACAATTAAGCCACTTTTGTTTTTCAATTCATCAACATCAACATTTTCTTTCGAATTAAGAACGAAATCAACAGGATACATAATTCTCTCACCAAAATTTTCTACAAGCTTTTTAGCAATATCCAACACTCCAGTATTAATTAAAAGAGTTTCGTTTTCCTTATTAAAATTGTCTCTATTTTTGATATAAGATATAGATTGTCCTGGTATGCCGCCGCAAAGAAGTGTAACATTTTCATTTGATGCTATTTTGTATATATATTCAAACTTTTCCCATTTTTTACCACCAAAAATTATGGCTGTTTTCTTACCTGATTTTATATGCCTTCTCATTTCTTCCAAAACTTTCAACTCTTCTTCCATCTGCAAGCCTAAATAAGATGGAAATCTATATACAAATGCTGTTAATGAAGTATCTGCTCTATGCATTGTTGCTGGAGCATCATTTATATAGAAGTCAATTAAATTTGAGAAAAATCTTACCATTTCACAATTTTTCTTTTCTTCAATATTAGCAAACTCTCTCTTTTCGTCAGCATGATCTCTTACATTTTTTAACAAAAGTGCTTCACCTTCTTTCAATTCTTTTATTGCTTTTCTTGTATTTTCATCTGTAAGAGAGTTTGAATAAATTATGTTAACTTTGTTAGTCAGCTTATTCAAAACATTTGCATGTTGCTCCAAGCTTTCTAAATAATCTTCATCTCCTTTTCTGCCTTGGTGTGATAATATTATTGGTATTATACCATTTGTTACATAACTTTCTAAATATTTCGCAACTACTTTAAATCTTAAATTATTGTGCACAATTTTGCCATCTCTAACAGGAACATTTATATCAACTCTTAGTAAAGCCTTGCCTTTTAAATTACCAATTTTATTACTTATGAAATATTTATTAAGCAACTCATAATAATTTGCCATAATATCCCAAATTCTTATCTGTTTTTTCTATTGATTTTTTAGCTTCTTTTTCTATGCCTAGCATAGCTCTTATTGCATCTATGTTTTCAGGAATTACTATACTTTCTTGAGGAACAGCTTGCTTGAAATAAAGCCAACCATCTTTAACTTGGATAGAATCTTTCCAAATAATAACTTCATATAAATCATTTCTTGGCCTGCCATATTCTCTTGCTAATTCTAAAAGCTGACCAGTTGAGGCTACACCATCTTTCTTAGAAACGAAAGTTATTCTTGGGTATTTTGATAAGATATTAAAAACTGTTTCTGCATCAACTTCTTTACTTAACTTACAAGCAATAGAATGAACATGAAAATGTGTAGCTGGAACTTTATCCGCCATACTCATTATACTTAAATTTGGTATAACTGTTTTGACATCTTTCCAATGATGGCTTTGTGGATCAATTTCTATAGCATCTATTGGACCTTTCTTTGTTTCATGTGGATCGGCTGCTCTTCTTGTTAAGCATGCTATAGCATGTTCTATACCTATTTCTTTAAATATTGCATATAAACTTCTGCATAATCCTGTTGTATTACAAGAAACTATTCTTACATAGTTTTTACCTATAGCACTTTCATAATTTACTTGAGCGACAAAAGAAACATCTGCAACTTCAGCTTCTTCTCCTCCTTGAAAGATTGCTTTTTTGTTAAACTTTTTGTAAATTTCTTTGTTTTTAATTCCAAATCCTTCAGGAGAACAATCAACAACTACGTCACATAAAGGCAATAAATCTTCTAAACTTCCTTTAACTTCAATTCCAAAATCAAGAAAATTTTTAATATTTTCTTTGCTAACAGAATAAACATCATATCCTTTCCTAACAGCAATTTTTGCATCATAATCTGGAGTGTTTTTTGTTACTCCAACTAATTCCATATCATCTTGCTTAGAAACAGCATCTGCTACTCTTTTTCCTATAGTTCCATAACCATTTACAGCTACTTTAACTTTACTCATTAAATAATTATTGATAAAAATTTTTATATAAACTTTGTGTGTACATAAAAATTGATGTTTTGCATAGAACATTTCTGCTATTTTTATATCCACATAAGATATGGGCAGAAATTTATTCTTTTCTTAGCTTCTCTTACACATTCTATAAAAATATTAATAAAGCTTTGGATGATAAATTTATAGAAATACAGATAAATTAATTAAAGATATTGATGAAAGAAAAATTTGTAATAGATACAAGCAGTATTATACATGGAGTACTTCGAGAGTTTGTAGAAAAAGAAAAAAACATAGAAATAATTATACCAGTAGCTGTTATTGACGAATTACAAGCTCAAGCTTCGAAGGGGCGTGAGCCTGGATTTATTGGTTTGGAAGAAATTAAGAAAGTTAGGGAGATTGCTGAAAAAAAGAAAATAAAGATTTCTTTTGTTGGTGAAAGGCCCAGCTTAGAAGAAATTAAATTAGCTAGGTCTGGTAGAATAGATGCCCTAATTAGAGATGTGGCTAAAAAAGAAAATGCTACTTTATTAACTGGTGATTTTGTCCAGGCTTTGGTTGCTGAAGCTGAAGGCGTAAAGGTAAAGCATATCCCGCATCCAGTTAAGTTAGAAGGACTTGAATTTGAAAAGTTTTTCACAAATGATACAATGAGTATTCATTTAAAAGAAGGTGTTGCACCTTTAGCTAAGCGTGGTGTGCCTGGAAATTTCAAATTAGTAAAAATTAGAGAAGAACCTTTAGATAGAAAAGAATTGGAAAAAATAATAAAAGAAATTCTGGAAGCTACAAGAATAAGTGAAACTGCATCTGTAGAAATTGTTAGGAATGGTGCAACAGTTATACAGTTTGGTAATTATAGAATATCTATAGCACAACCTCCATTTAGTGATGGCTTGGAATTAACGGTTGTTAGGCCTTTAGTTAAACTTAGTTTAGAAGATTATAAGCTTTCTGAGAAATTGATGAAAAGATTGAAAGAAAGAGCTGAAGGCATATTAATTGCTGGGCCACCGGGCTCTGGAAAATGTGTGTATTCAGAAGAATTGATTTATAATAGTCATGGTATTCCTATTAAAGCCAAAGAAATAACTGTTGGTGAGAAAGTTTTATGTTTGGAAAGAAATGGATATATTGGAATATCACGAGTTAAAAGAATTTTCTTTAGAAAAGAATCAACATTGTTTAAAATTGAGACAAGAACAGGAAGAATTATTAGAGTTACTAAAGAGCATCCATTCTTGGTTATAAGAGATGGTATCCCAAAATGGATTCCAGCGAGTGAATTAAAAGTTGGTGAAAGGATAGCCTGTATTAGAAAAATACCCTTTTTTGGAAAGCCTCAAGAAATAGATTGGATTAACTTATTGGATGAAAACAAAATTTGGGTGAGATTAAAGAATGATTTGAATTATAAAGTTGGAATTGAAGAAAAATATCTTGGTAAAAAAAGAGACATACTTAGCTTCTTAAGCAGAAATCCTAAAAGTACTTCCTTAGTTATAAGCAAGAATATAAAGAGTCATATTAGATACACACGAGAGTGTTTAAGAGAATTGATTAAAGATGGTGTAGTTAGAAGGGATGGAGCTGGAAATAAATATTTCTATGAAATCGTAAAGAAATTTTGGGAGCCAAAGGAAAATGATATAATACCGCTCAAGGTTTTCAAGCAAATTATTCGAGAAATGAAACTAAAAAAGTCAGAAATAAAAAATTGCGTTAAATCTATTTTAAAAAGGGATTTATGGCATACAAGCACAGAAATAAAGCCTATATGGAAACTAACGCCCGAAATTGCAGAAATTCTAGGCTATTTCATTGCAGAAAGAGATAGAAGAATAGGAATATGTACTGATACTACAATCGCAAGAGAAAGGTTTAAGGAACTGATGGAAAATGTATTTGGTCTTGAATTAAAAGAAAAAGAAGAAAAATTTACAGTTTATTCGGACAAATATGCTACATTGAACGAACTATTCACAAAATGCTTCAATATTGTTGATGTAAAAGACAGAAGAAAAGCTTCGAAAGCTACTGTGCCAAAATTGATATTCAATTCAACTAATGAAATTGTTTCAGCCTTTCTAAGGGCATTTTTCAGTGTTGAGAGCTCTATTGATATAAAAAGAGGCTATATAGAAGTTATCAGTGCAAGTAAAAATTTAATCACCGATTTGGCAAGACTTCTTTTAAGATTTGGCATAGTAAGTAAGATATATTCAAAATTTGTGAATAATAAAGAATATTTTAAGTTAGAAATATACGGGAATAAAAATAGAAAATTATTCTATGAAAACGTAGGTTTTATAGATCCAGATAAGTTAGATACTTTGTTGATTTCGCTTAACAAGAGTGGTCCTAGAGTTTTTGATCTCATACCTGCGGGGAATCTCTTAATATTGATAAACAAATTTCTTAAGTTAGGATTCGATAACTATGATTTGAAAAAGAACTATTACTCGCCTGAAAGGCTAGAAAATTTCTTAAGATTAATAGAATCGAAAATAACACCAGAAGTAAGCTTATCTGTAATATTGGCTTATGAGCTATTGAAATTCATGAATTCAGAATATTTATTTTGGGATGAAATTAAAACAATTGAAAGATTAAGTGGAGATTTTGAAGTTTATGATTTTGAAATTGAAAACTCTCATAATTTTATTGCTGGTAATCTTCCAATTTTAATTCACAATTCGACTTTGGCTAGCTCTTTAGCAGAATTTTATAAAGAGCAGGGGAAAATTGTTAAGACTCTTGAATCACCAAAAGATTTACAAGTCGGTCCAGAAATAACTCAATATGGGCCTTTAGAAGGAGATTTTGAAAAAACTGCAGATATACTTTTGTTAGTTAGGCCAGATTATTCTGTGTATGATGAAGTTAGAAAAACTAGAGATTTTGAAATATTTTCTGATCTTAGGCTTGCAGGCGTAGGTATGATTGGTGTTGTACATTCAGCTGATGCAATAGGTGCTTTGCAAAGATTTATTGGAAGGGTAGAACTGGGAATGATACCGCATGTAATTGATACAATAATTTTTGTTAAAGATGGTGAAGTAAGACAAGTTTTAGAATTGAACATAGTTGTAAAAGTTCCAACCGGTATGACAGAAGAAGACTTAGCAAGGCCTGTGGTTGAAGTAAGAGATTTTGAAACTGGAGAGTTGGTTTATGAAATATACACATTTGGTGAAGAAAATGTGATTGTTCCTATAGATAAAAAGGTTATGAAACATCCTATTAGAAAATTGGCTGCTGAGAGAATACTTGAAGAAATTAAAAGATTTGATTCAAATGCTAAAGTTGAAATTGTAAATGATAATAAAGCTATTGTTAAAGTTGATAATAGAATAATTCCTAGGATAATTGGAAGGGATGGTGAAACTATAAAGAAAATAGAAGATAAGCTTGGTATACATATAGAAGTTGAGCCAAGAATTCCTTCTCTCGGAAAAGAAGTTTATTTTAGAATTGATGAAAGTGGTAATTCTATTAATTTTTCTTTTGATAAGAGCTTAATTGGAAGAATTGCAAATATTTATTTAGATGATGAATTTTTGTTTTCTGCAACTATTGGAAAAAAGGCAAGTATTAAGGTAAGTAAAGACTCTGATATAGGGAGAGAATTGATTAAGGCTATTGTGAGCAAGAAAAAGATTAAAGTTATTGTTTGAAATCATTGGTGTAAAAATATTTTTAATTATCCATGGGGTTCTTCTTAATCTTTTTTATCTATATTTGCTTCTATTTATATTTACGGTAAATGATGCTTACTAATGTTGTTGGAGAAATTTCAGAAAGGAGTAAAGCTGAATGAACTGGAAAGAATTTTTGTTATCGTCGAAAAAAAGAATATTTTTATCCCTTGTATTAACGATTATGTTTATTATTATTATGTTTATTATTTCGATCGAATACCGAAGGCTCTGCGCCTGTTTTCCAAACACACGAGATTGTACGGATTATTACTCTTACTTGTTAATTAAAAGCGGGTGCCATTGTACTTGCACATCTATTGATGAAGTTTTTTCACAATATCTATGGTACGTAATAATCCCATTTGTAATAATATATTCAATTCTTACTTTGATAGCTGAAATCTACCGAAGATATGTTTCAAAGAGGGTTAAAAAATGGAGTGGAAAAATATAATTCTTTCTATTATATTTGGAATCTGATTACACTATCCATATATTTAATCAGCATAAATTCTTCAACCAATAAATACTACAGTTATCTCTTTTTATTTGCTCTTTATTCTACCATCATCCTGAACCAGTTTAAATGTTCCATGATATTTATGGGTACATATGTACCCATCACAAAATAAATTAAAAAATTGATTTGCAACAACAATTAGAAATTATTCTTAAATTTCTTTAATTCTTCCAAAAACTTATACGGTACATAAACACTTCCTAATTCTGTCCCTCCTTCATTTCCATGAAAATCTGAACCGCCTGTTTTCAGCAAACCATGTTTTTCAGTTAATTTACTTAAATATCTTTCTATTTCTTTTGACCTTTTCTTACCAAAATTATTATAAAAATACTTGACTTCTAACCCACATACACCTGCATCAATAGCTGTTTTTACAACACTTTCCATATCATAAAATCCTGGATGAGCTAAAACAGGGATGCCATCTGCTTTTTTTATCAACTTAATACATTCTTCCAATCTAAGTTCAAATTTTCTTTTAACATAAAGGTCGCCACCAAAACTTGTTCTTTTAAAAAAATCTTCTCTTGAAATTTTGCCAGGATTGTTTTTTTCTATAACTTTAAAAACATGCGGTCTTCTTGGTACAGCTGTTCCAGCTATTTTTTTAACTTCTTTAACTGTAATCTTAAATCCAGCTTCATTTAATACTTTAACTTGATTATATAGCCATGTAATTTTTGCCTCATTAAGTTTATCCAAAACATTCAAAAATTTTTTGTCATTGCAATTGATTAAATAACCTAGCATATGAACTTCTACCAAATTTCTTTCTTCTTCACTTTTAACTCCAATTTCTATACCTGGTATAACTTCTATCCCAGTTATTTTATAATTTAAAATTTCTTTAAACCCAGAAAGTGTATCGTGATCTGTTATTGCTATTGCTTTTAAACCTTTCTTTTTCGCTTCTGTTACTAACTTTTTTGGTGAAAAGGTTCCGTCCGAATGATTTGTATGTGTATGTAAATCTATTCTATATTTCATAAAAACCAATTTAAACTGATTTTGGAACAAGTACTGCTTCTTTTACATCAAGATAGCCAGAAGATGTTTTATTATCCCAAAATCTAGTTACATTTGTAAATTCTATTTTTTTATTAAACATTGGTGCATCAACAACAAATGAATTGTAAGAACCTCCTTCTCCAAGACAATCAAATCCAAACTTTTTACTTCTGTTGATTAAATCATTTAAAGAATTTTCATCAATTACTTTACCTAACCAATCTGCACCTAAACCATCGGTTGCAACATCTGTTATTATTATCTTTAATCCCGAATTAATTTCTTCTTTTAGCAATTGCTCTGATGTAAAGTTTGAATATGGTACAATTACTTTAATTTTATATTCTTCTGCTACTCTTTCTACTTCTTTTATCTGTGTTTTTTGTAGTCCAACTCCGCCTAAAACAACTGCATCTATATTTACTTTATCAAATACTTTTCTCAATTCTTCTGCTTCTTCCCTAGCTCCTAATTTATCACATTTCAAAATTATTATTGGTAATCCCATGGCTTCTGCTTGTAAAATTGTCCATTCTACTGTAGGATAATGCCAAAGATATGCAGATGTATCTTTTGGTTTTATTGCTATTAGACACACTATTTCATGTTTATTATCCAAACACCATTTTACTGCTTGTGTTGAATCTTTAGGCAATATAGAGCAAATGCTCTATAATTTTGCCCCCACTAAACAATACTGCAACTTTCAAATACCTATCACCTATATATTGTAATACTTTTTAAACTTTTAAAATATTTATAATCTATCGTTAATAAGTTCAAAATAAAAAAACAGAACAATTGATATTTTTAATATTTGAAAAACTTAATTAAAAGATTATGAAAGCTTTAAAAAATTTCAGGTTGATCATACTGCTAATACTTACATTTGCGTCTTCTTTTACTTTAGCCTATTCAGTTGTTTCAAAACAATCTGGAATAGTTGTTTTATCCTTAAGTAATGCTAATTGTACAAATGTTTATGTTGGAAATGTAATAACTCAAATTGGAAACAAAAAAATAGAATTTGTAGATGATTTTGAAAAAGTTGTGAAGAATTTAAAAACTGGTGATTTTGTATCTATTGTTACAGATAGTGGTATTGGTGAGTGTGTTACTGTATCTGATGGTAACATTGGTTTAGAAGTTGATAATGTAAAATCTTACAATATAAAATTATCTCCAGATATAGAAGGTTTAAGGAGAACTATTTATAGAGTACATGGAAATTTGACAAAAAATGATTTGTTGGATATTAAAAAAACATTAGAACACAGAGCTTATTTATTAAATTTTCAATATGTAAAGGTTTCTGTTGAAAATGAAAATTTAGTTGTTAGTGGCAGCTTATATGAAGATGTTGACAAATTAACTTCAACTTGTTATTTAAAGGGAAACATAGTTACTACTTTAATTTTGAATAATGGTTTTGGTAAATTGAAAATAGGAAATAATAGTTATGATGTACAATTTTATGACAATGAGGTAAAAATAGGCAATTCTACTTTCTTACAAAATCAAACAATATTCATAAATAATCTAGAAATTAAATTTTTGAATGTGACAAATTCTTCTGCAATTGAAGTTATTAATTTTATAAAAAGTGAAGATATTATTTCTACTTTTGGTTATGTAGGTATAAACCAAGATAAAAATTCTGGAATTTTTTACTTTAATCTTCCTGTAGTTCCATCTCAAAAAAGCATTGATGTTTTAAAAAGTGTTGTTAAAAATTTAGGCTCAATTGTTGTTGGAGGTCAAGTTGTACTTAATGGAAATATAGAATTTTATTTAGATGATACTTTACTATCAAGCTTACCAATACCATTTACTTTTGCTACACAACCTATACAATCATTATCTATAATAGGGATTGGTGACAGTGAAAGATTTGTAAATGATTTGAGAGAAAAAACAGTAATGTGTTTAAATTCGAAAGTTTTAAGATATGGTTTTGAAAAAGTAGATAGAGAATTTGTAGAACCAAAATATAAGAATGTTTTCTATTATTTAATTTTTTCTTCAATTTTTTCATCGCTTCTATTTCCACTTATCCTATTTATAAAAAACAAAAATAAAAATGAGTTGAAACTATCAATTGTTTTAACTCAAATTCCGATAATTTTTGGTATAGCATTAATTACACAAAATGTATTTCCAATAGGATGGATAATAGATATTCACACTCCATTAGGAATTGTCTTATCATCAATTTTAATGCAATTAAGAATGAGATTTGATAAAAGGATTCTACAAAAAAAATTATTAAAATATTTTGACTGGATTATTTTCATAATAGGCTTCTTAACCCTATTCACTTTTTTAAAAAGTCTTGGATTAGTTTTGTTGATTAGTATTATCCTAAAAAGTTTTATTTACCATCCATTGCTGAGAAATTATGATTAAAATAATTCTTAATATCTAATACCTTAGATTTATTCTCTCCTGAAAGAAACATTATTTCTCCTCCACATTCAACACATTTACCAATTAAAGGTATGTAGTTATAAGTTTTATCACATTTATCACATATAAATGCATTAAATGACTTTAAAATACTTTCGACTTTATTTTGAATCTTATTATTTAAAACTTCATTTATAAGTACCTGTTTTCCAACTCTAAACAATTCATCTTTTCCTATCCCAATAGCTTCAAATACTCTTTCTAGTGGTGGTAACAATTGATTTTCTATATAATATTTTGAATCAATTTTTAATCCATGTTTTTTAACATACTCCGGATCTTCAGCACGCTCCGAAATATTTTGAAGCCCTTTTATTATAACAAAACCTATCCTTTCACCAACAATTGGCGCTGATGCCAAATCCCTTTTCCTTAGCCTTTTTACCAACTCTATATGTGGCTGAATACCTTTATATTCTTCTGGATCTTTTGAAATACTTTTTGTAATAACGAGTTTATCCAAATCTATTTTATTTTCCTGAAGATTATGTACTACTTCTTTTACATAGTTTAAAGCTTTTTGTGGATTTTGCTCTTTCAGAATTATGTTTAATATGTTATATAAAACTTCAGAAACAAGATTACACCAATCTCTTCTTACTGTTTCTATACCTTTCATAACTATTTTATCTTCCCATCTACCATCAACTTTTTCAAAACTCCACCCAACATATCTTTTTTTAGCAAGAATTAAAAAGGTTTTAAATATATTTTCTATTTTTATTGTAAGCTTGCCTTTAAATTCTTCATTTATAAGATTAGCCATTTCATTACCAATCTTAAGTGCTTCATCTAAGTCATTAGTATCTGTTTTAATCATTACAGAATCTGTATCAGCATAAATTACTTTGTACTTTGTTTTACCTTCAACAATCTCTTTTGTCTTTTGTATATAGTATCTACCGCAACTTGTTATTGCATTAGCTATATCTAATATGTAAAGACGTGCCATTAAAAATCCTGTATAACCATAGAAAGCATTAGCCATTCTTTTCAGTGCTTCTTGTTTGGCATCTAAAGATCTAAGAATTGATTCATTTTTTTCCTTTTTCATTTCACTTTTTACTTTTATCCTTTCTTCCATCAAATTTTTTACAATAGATGGTATTATTCCTTGCCTAACATCTGGAGAAACAAATTTAGCACCATATGGTGTTTTTATAAAATCTTTAATTTCTTCATTATTGATAATTAATGTCGTTGGACAAATGTTATAACTTATAAAAATTGATGGGTACATTGACATAAAATCCAAGTAAATTGTCGATGTTGTATGAAGGCCTATCTCTGGCTCAAGAACAAATGCTCCTTTTAGTTCTTTTACATTCCTTTCTATTTCTCTATTGCGTTTTTCTTTTTCATCTGGTTTGTTTGGTATTACAAAATCTCTTTTGTTAAATTCTCTTAAGAGTAAATTATCAACTTTTACAGATTCTCCACTATCCAAAGCATCTTGTAATAATACACCTGAGACCACGCTTATACCAATATATTTATCAAGCAATCTTTTCTCTAATAAAAGCTTTAAAACTAAAATCGAATCTTTACGAGAATATTCTATAAGAGTTTTTATTTCTTCTGGTGTGCCATTCCAATATTTTGGTATGTCACTTCTTGATAACTTAACCTTACCTTCACCAAGTATATATTGAGCAACATCTTCCAAACTAAATCTTTTCAAACCTGTAAAAAAACCGCGCTTACTCATTTCTTTGATTATATTATAAGGATCTGCTATAATTCTTCCAGGTATTGAATTCAAATATTTATTTTCTCTAAGTTTCTTACAATTTATTGGTTTTTGATTACATCTACCAAGTGTTCGGGGCAAATTTAATATTCTCAAACGTTCATTAATATATGGTAAATCAAAATTGTTTATGTTATAACCAGTTATTATATCTGGATCATAAGTATCTATTATGTTTATTAATTTTTCCAACATAGATTTTTCATCTGTAAATTCAATAACATCTTTATCTTTAAGAGCTACATGTTTTGATACCAAAATTAAAGTATTGTTTGAATTAAAACTTGGATAAAAAGCAAGAGATATTATAATTATTGGATCTTTCTTTGGGTCAGGTATGCCGTTTGATGCAACTTCTATATCAATAGACAAATATTTAAACCCAACATCTTTAATAACATTAATTGGTTCTATTTTTTCTGCAATTATTTTTTTATTAGTTTTGACTATTTTTGTTAGGTTAGTGGGTTCGCCAGTAACTTTTATCCATCTCATACCAAATATTCCAAAATCTGCCATGAATCTATATTTAAATAAAATATCTGCTTCAAATGTTTTGATTACACAATCTAGTTTATTTAAATAATCTCTTACTTCAGGCACTCTTGCTGGGTTGTTTAAAGTAATTTTGATTAGCCTGGATTTTTCCTTATTAAATCCTATTGGAAGAAATTTGTAAACTATTTCTTTACTTTCTACAATATTTGAGAATTTTTCTAATTCTTTTAAAACTTCCTCTTCATTTTTTGGTAATATGTAGAAATATGGTTTGTAGTTATCATAAAAAACTACAACAGCCTCACCATTTTCATCTTTACCAAATATTCTAACAACAGTTTTATTGTTTACATTTATATAATCACAATCAAGAACTTGTACGATTGTTTCCATGTTTTATTTTTAAAATAAGTCCATTTTTAAACATTCTTGTTTGTTTAAATCTATGATGTAAAATATATTTTCCTTTAATATTTTATCTATTGAGAGGAGAATTGTATTCTTGTAATTATATTGAATATTATTACCTCCGTTTGTCACAAAAAAATCGGGAACTATATCTATAATAAATGGTGAAAATTGTATATTGTTTATTTTATGATAGTAGATAATTCTTTTTTTGAGAAAATTTATCATTTGATTTATTATTGGTTTATTTGGTGAAAAAATACTTTGATGAGAAAGTAATACATTAAAGTTAAAAATAGAAAATAATTTAACTTTTTCGGTATTTTGAATTATTGTTACATTTTTTAATTCTTTTTTGATTAATAAACTATCTTCAAAGTCAAAAATATGAAAAAAATTGTATTCTTTGGAAACTTTTTCTATTAGTTTATTTAAAATATCTTCAGATTCAAACAAACCATAAGAAAAAATAAGGGCAGAATTGTTTACTTGGGTTTTTGAGGCTTTGAATAAAGGTATATCTGGGAAAATTATATTGGTTATTTTAATATTACCATTATTTTCACAAACAAAACCTAATATATCTCCTTTTTCAACTAAACTTAACAAATTTTCATTTAAATCTGAAACAGAAGCTTTTAATAATTTCGTATTATCTTGTAATTCAATTATTTTGTTATTTTTATCAAAATCTATTACTTCTGCAATTAATGAAAATTTCTTAGTGTTTTTTGTTATTTTATTTATAGATGTTATGTTTATGAGTTCCCATCTATTTCTTAATAAATCTTTTACTTTCTCATAAGTTAGTATCTTATCTTGGATTAATTCTTCAATAGAAATTTTTTCTGGAAGTGGTATACTTTCTTTAACTAATATTGGTTGTATTTCCATTTTTTTTAATTCGTTTTCAAATTCGTTAATAATATTAAGGGTTATTATGTAACTTTTTCTTGTTTTAGTAAAGTTAATTAAGTTAAGTAGTTTATCTTCAGAATAGTAGTTGTTGTAAATATAATTTAAACTTTCGTTGTTAATTTGAAGTTTATGGTTTAAAACTGTTTTTAATATAGCTTCTTTATCCATTAATTAAATAGGATTATTTTTTAAGCATATAAACTGTTAACCCTTTTTTGTTCTCTTTTTTAGAGTGGGGTAATTCAATAGGTTGTATTTTATCATTATTTACAAGTTCATTTATATATTTTTTTACAGTATTCCAGTTTACTTTTTGATTTAATTTTTCTGAAATAAGTTTTGTTATAAAAGCTGTTGTTAAAGGTACTGAAGAAGAAGATAAAATATTTATTATTTCTGATTGGATTAAGAACCTTTTAGAAGGTCTTCCTCTCTTCAAACCTTTAACACCTCGAAAATTAATTATAATTTTTCAAAATAAATTTATTATCTATACTATTTTGTTTTGAATAAACAGTTAAGGAATAGAGATTTTAGTTTTTTATAGTTTGGTTTAAATGAAGATTTTTGTCAACTATAAAATATAACAGTGTTATATTTCATTATAAGGTTTATCTATAGAGAATTTAATAAAAAGAAAAGTAAAAAACTACTTACTTGAAACTAAAGATGATTTAATTTTAAAATTTTTCAAAAAACTATATTAAATTTCAAAATTTTTACTTTTATTTTCCGAAACAATGAACAAAAATTTTAGATTAATTATATTTAACATATGAACAATCATAGAAATTTTTAGAATAAATATTAAAAATTTTTATCGTTACATATTAATCTTTGGATAAATTATAAGAAATGTTTAATATTATTTTGCAATAAGAACTATAACCACTAAGAATACTATGAACATAACTATAGTTAAAACTATAGATCCTATATCTGTACCACCAAAAGTAGAGAAGCCTTGTGGAGCAAAAATACTTATTATACCACTAGAAAGAAATATACCACCTCCTACCAATAAAGCAACAATTAAAACTAACCACCAAACACCTTGACCTTTAAACCTTTCAGATAATTGTTTAGGTAAATCTTCTCCAAAAAACATAGTAGCTATCATTGCTATAACCATTATAACTAACATAGCAATCATTCCTTGAAGGAAAAATAGTGCAAATTGGTTTGTAATATCTATACCAAGAATTATAGGTGATGCCCAAACCATGAATGCTGCACCTAAGGAAACAACGGCATTTACACCCACATTCTTTTCTGGTTCACCAAAAATTTTAGATTTTCTCAATAACCCATAAAATACTGCAGATGTTATTAAAAAAGGTAATAAAAACTCAAAAAAACCTAATCCTTTTAAATTATTTATCACCATATCAAATGGTGTGGGCATTTTATTCACCTCTTACTACCGAAGCTGCAATAATTAACATAAATATAAATACAGATATACCTGCTATAAATAATGTAATATTCTTAGGTATATTTGTACTTGAAGGTGATGGAGGTTTAAGCATAGGTTGCCATAAAATTTCAGCTACACCGCTTATTAAAAACAATATAAAACCTAAGGCTACCAATGCAAATAGGGTAGTTCTATGGGTGAATGTTTTGGTAAGCATTTCTGTAAGATTTGGGTAAAAAAAACTTGCTATAAGAAAAGAAATTAGAAATATAATTGCTATAATTGACACTTGTGTGAAGAATGTTACTATATTGGCTAATAAACTTGGTGCTCCTGTTATTATTGGATAGCCTAAAAATAAAAATGCTACACCAATAGCTACAATACCATTAAGTACTGCTGAATCTCCTAAAATCTTACTTTTTCTTAAAACACCATAAAAAAGTGCAGAAATAAATGCAAATAAAATTACATCATATACACCCAAACTTAAAAAATTTTTTATTACACTCTCTATTGGAGATACCATATTATTCAGCTAAAATAAATTAAAACAAGTAAAAATTTAAAGTTTTATAATTGGGCTTGTTTTTAATTTAAATTCATGGGTACATATGTACCCCTATCTAAATTTCAAAACAAACGAATCTTCTAAAGTTTACTGAATTAGAAATGTTTCCATGTATTTAAAGGTACATATGTACCCTCTTATATATAAAAATTTCCATCAATTGAACAATCAACTTAAAACAAACGAAATTATTAAATCCAAACAAAACCAAATAATTTATTAACAATGTTAGATACATTTTTCAACCCAAGCTCAATAGCAGTAATAGGAGCCAGCCACACACCAGGAAAAATAGGATATGAAATACTTAGCAATATACTAAAATCCAATTTCAAAGGAAAAGTTTATCCAGTTAATCCAAATGTTACATCAATTTTAGGAATAGGAACATATAAATCAATAAAAGAAATAGAATCTCCAATAGATTTAGCAATAATATCACTTCCAGCTCCCTTAGTTCCAGAAGTTTTAAGCGATTGTGTTAAAAAGAAAGTAAAATCAGTAATAATAGTTTCTGGAGGTTTTTCTGAAATTGGAGAAAAAGGAAAAAAACTTGAAGATGAACTCAAAAACATTATATCAAAATCTCAAACAAGAGTTCTTGGACCAAATGTGCTTGGAATTTATGATAGTTATACTGGATTAAATACAATATTCTTACCTAGGGAAAGAGTCAAAATGCCTGAAAAAGGAATTATAAGCATTATAAGCCAATCTGGCTCAATTGCTTCTACATTAATTGATGTTTTAGGTGAGCACAGAATTGGTATAAGTAAATTTATATCTTATGGTAATGCTATGGATATTGATGAAAGTGATTTAATAGAATATCTAGGAAATGATCCAAACACTAAAATTATAGCAGCTTTTATTGAAGGTGTAAAAAATGGAAAAAAGTTTATTAATACTGTCAGGTCAGTTTCAAATAAAAAACCTATAGTAATTTTAAAAGGTGGAAAAACAGAATATGGTTCTAAAGCAGCTTTAAGTCATACTGGTGCTTTAGCAGGAAGTTACAAGATTTATTCTTCAGTTTTCAAGCAACTTGGTGTAATAGAAGCCAAAACATGGGAAGAATTTTTGGATTTTTCTAAAGCATTTTTACAACCAGTACCAAAAGGAGACAGAATTGTAATAGTCACAGATGGTGGTGGTTGGGGAGTTCTTGCTACCGATGAAGCAGAAAAACTCAATTTAAAACTACCTCCACCTTCAGAAAAGTTAAAGAAAATTTTAGCTAAAGATACAAGCGAAATATCAAGCTTAAACAATCCAATAGATGTAGTTGGTGATACTACAGTTGAAAGATTTAAATCAGTTATGGAAACATTGTTAGCGTCAAATGAATATGATGGAATGATTTTAATTAGTTTATTTCATGTCCCTACTTTAGAAACTACAATAATTGATGTAATAGAAAGTATGAAAGTTTATGGAAAGCCTATATTATGTTCTTCTGTTGGAAGTGAATTTAGTACAAGGTTAATTAGAATTTTGGAAAGCAGAGGAATTCCTGTATATGAATCACCTGAAAGGGCTGTAAGAGCAATGAAAGCTTTAGTTGATTATGGCAAAATAATCCATAAAAAATGAAATGCTTAAATTATCTAGATAATATATCCAAAACATTTGCCCATGCAACTTTACAATTATTTATATTATAACCTCCTCCTCCAAAAACTACAATTTTACCTTCACAAACTCTTTCAGATATTTTGTTAATTTCATTAATAAATTTGGAATAAGCTTCTATAGAGTATTGTAATTGAGTTAAAGGATCACCTTTTATTCCATCTACTCCAGCTTGAACTAACAATATTTCTGGTTTAGCCTTTTCGACTAATTCTATTGTTTCTTTCAAAACATTTAACAATTCCTTATCGCCAGAATAAGGAGGTAAAGAAAAATTTCTTTTTGTACCAGCAGCTTTACCTATCCCTATCTCATATTCAAATCCTGTTCCAGGAAACAATGTGGTTCCATCTTGATGTGCATCGACAATCCAAACTCTTTCATCATCTTCAAATCTATAAAAAACACCATCTCCATGATGAGCATCTATATCTATGTAAAAAACTTTTTCAACTTTCATTTTCTCTAACATGTATATTATGGCAATTGTTACATCATTAAACACACAAAATCCGGAGCTACTATTTTCTTTTGCATGATGAAGCCCGCCAACTAAGTTGAAGCTTTTGTTTTCTTTACCTTTCAAAATTCTCTCAACAGCTTCTATAGCAGCACCTACAACTGTGCTTGAAACTTCAAAAATTCCTTTAAATGTTGGTGTGTCAGGATCTAAGTAACCATCTTCGCTTTCTGAAACTTTTTTCACCAAATTTATGTAATCTTGAGAATGAAAAAGCTTGAGTATATCTTCGTTTGCCATTTTTGGCTTTACTTTTATTATATTTTCTCTGTTCAACAAGCTTCTTTTTTCAATTTCTTTCAAAGTTTCTTTATACCTTTCTACAGAAAATGGATGATTTTTAAAACCGTATCTGAAATACTCCCTCCCAAAAAAGAAGATGACATCACCCATATTATTTAAATAATCAAATTGATTATTTTAATTAATGGAAAAGGCTGTGAGTTTTGTTAAGAAGAAAGGTAATATTTTCTTACCATCTAAGGAAATGAAAAAGATAGCATGGATAAGTGACGAAAAGATTTATAAAATTGCAGAAAAAAACCCAATTAAATTTTGGTCAAAACTTGCTAAGGAAGGTATAGTTTGGTTTAAAAAATGGAATAAAGATTATGTTTCTAACCCACCTTATTTTAAGTGGTTTGTTGGCGGTAAGTTAAATGCTTCCTATAATTGTTTAGACAGGCATATAGCAACATGGAGAAAGAATAAAGTTGCGATAATTTGGGAACCTGACTTGCCAGAAGAAAAAAATAGAATTTTAACTTATTATGAACTTTATCGTGAAGTTAATAAATTTTCGAATGTTTTAAAGAATTTAGGAGTTAAAAAAGGTGATAGAGTAACAATTTATTTACCAATGATTCCCGAAGTTATAATTGCTATTCTCGCTTGTGCTAGAATTGGGGCAATCCATTCAGTTGTTTTTTCAGCTTTTAGCCCGCCAGCTCTTAATGTGAGAATAAAAAGTGCAGGTTCGAAAGTTTTAATAACTGCAGATGGTTATTACAGGAGAGGCAAAATAATTGACTTAAAAGCTAATGCTGATGAAGCTATAGAAAATACTGAAATTGAAAAAGTCATTGTTGTAAAAAGAGCTGGTAATGAAGTAAATATGAAAGAAGGAAGAGATTTATGGTGGCATGAATTAATGAAAGATGCAAAGTCATATTGCGAACCAGAAGTAATGGATAGTGAAGATATATTATTTATTCTCCATACTTCAGGCACCACAGGTACCCCAAAAGCAATTCAACATTCAACAGGCGGATATTTAGTTCAAGCTTACTGGACTGCCAAATGGGATTTTGATTTACACGATGAAGATATTTTTTGGTGCACTGCAGATATTGCATGGATAACTGGCCATACATATGGTTGTTATGGTAGCTTATTAAATGGAGCTACAATAGTTATGCACGAAGGTACATTAGATTATCCTCATCCAGATAGATGGTGGGAAATAATTGAAAAATATGGAGTGACAATTTTTTACACCGCACCGACTGCTATAAGAATGTTAATGCGATATGGTGATGAATGGGTTAAAAAACATGATTTAAGTTCTTTAAGAATCTTAGGAAGTGTTGGAGAACCAATAGATAAAGATGCATGGTTCTGGTTTTTCAAAGTTGTTGGGAATGAAAGAGTTCCAATAATAGATACATGGTGGCAAACTGAAACAGGAGGAACTCTTATTAATTCTTTACCCGGAATCGGACCTTTTATCCCAACTTTTGCTGCAAGAGGATTTCCAGGAGTTAAATATGCTGTACTAGATGAAAATGGTAAAAAAGTTAAAGCAAATCAAATAGGCTCATTAGTTTTGCTACCACCATTTCCTCCAGGAATGTTACGAGGCTTATGGAATGATGAAAAGAGATATATAGAAACTTATTGGAGTAAGTTTGGAAAAGAAGTTTACTATACTGGAGACGGAGCTTATATTGATAATAATGGAATGATAAGAATTACCGGTAGAGAAGATGATGTTTTGAAAGTTGCTGGCCATAGATTATCGAATGCTGAAATTGAAAATGTTATAAATTCTCATGAAGCTGTTGTAGAATCTGCTGTAATAGGGATGCCAGATCCTATTAAAGGAGAGGTTCCTTTAGCTTTAGTTATACTTAAAGAAGGTTTGCATCCAAGCGAAAAGCTATCAGAGGAAATAATAAATTTAGTTGTTAAAGAAATAAGTCCTATAGCAAAACCAGCAAAAGTGATTTATGTAAAAGATTTGCCAAAGACAAGGTCAGGTAAGATAATGAGGAGGATATTGAAGAAGATAGTGATGAATGAAGAATTAGGCGATATATCAACTTTAATGAATCCGGAAAGTGTGGAAGAAATAAAAAAGCTATTCAATCAATAATTTAAAAGTTTAATTGTTAAAATAATTTTTTGGTGAAATATAATGTCTATTACAGCTGCAATGGTAAAATCAATGGATTTTTTATTTGGTGGCATTTTTATATTACCACCTATACTATCAATATTGTTTTTTTCAATCCTAATGTCAATAATAACTTTAATTTTAAGCAAGATTTTAATTAATAAAGATACTGTGAAAGAAATTAAGGCAAAAATGAATGAATTGAAAAATGAAATTAAAAAAGCAAAAAAAGAAAATAACACAAAAGTTGTTTTGAATAATTTAAAAGAAATGATAAACTTGCAAAACATGTATTTAAAAGAGAACATGAAAGTTTTTGTAATAAGCTTGGTTATAGGTTTAATTTTTCTAATTTATATGTCAACCAAGTATGCAAATGTTAGCTTAAACTTACCTTTTCTAGGAATTAATATAAATTGGATTTATTGGTATATAATAACTTCTTTAATAACAAGTATCATAATTAGAAAAATTACTGGTGATATTTAATTGGAGAAAATAAGAAAAGTAAGGACACCAGGAAATAGAATATCTATTCACAAGAAAAGAGCTAAAGTTGGAATTAAACTTTGTGCTAATTGTAAAAAACCTTTGCATGGAATACCAAGATTAACTCCTTCAGAGCTAAACAAATTGAGCAAAACCAAAAAAAGAGTCAATAGAGTTTTTGGTGGTTATCTTTGTAGCAATTGTACAAAAGAAGTTTTAAGAGAAAAAACATATTCTTTGTAATTTACTTAGATTTCTTAGTTTCATTTTCGGAAGAGATATTCTTCTAGAAGCTGATTATCACTATTTTGAATTTACATAAAAAATAGAACAAGTACCCACAGTAAAAACAATTCATTATCCAAATACGTTTAAAAAATGAAGCAATTTATTTCACTTTAAGAAATCCTAAATTTAATCTTCTATTTGCATAACCGAAAAGCTTTTATATAAGTTACTACTATAATAATTATCGATAAATATGGCACAAGCTATGGTAGGTAGTTTAGGTGGGCAGCCTGTATTAATTTTGCCAGAAGGTGCTATAAGAACTACAGGTAAAGATGCACAAAGAAATAACATTGCAGCAGCAAAAGCTGTGGCAGATGCCATAAGAAGTGTATTGGGACCAAAAGGTATGGATAAAATGTTAGTAGATTCTATAGGAGATATAGTAATAACAAATGATGGTGTCACAATTTTAGAAGAAATGGAAATTGAACACCCAGCTGCAAAAATGATGGTTGAAGTTGCAAAAACCCAAAATGAAGAAGTTGGTGACGGTACTACAACAGCAGTAATAATTGCTGGTGAATTGCTTAAAAATGCTGAAGCTTTGCTTGATCAAAATATTCATCCCACTGTAATATCAAGAGGTTACAAACTTGCAATGGAGGAAGCATTAAAAATTTTAAATGAAATATCAAAACCAATATCAATAGATGATAAAGAGACTTTGAAAAAAATTGCTATAACAGCTCTTTCTGGAAAATCAGTTGAAAAGGGCTCACCAAAGCTTGCAGAACTTGTAGTAGAAGCTGTAACTACTGTTGCTGAAAAGAAAGATGGGAAAATTATAGTTGATCGTGATAATATAAAAAGAGAAAAGAAGCATGGTGGTAATGCTGAGGATACAACCCTAGTTAGAGGAATAGTGATTGATAAAGAAGTGGTCCACCCTGCTATGCCTAAGAAAGTAGAAAATGCTAAGATTGCACTTTTGGATGTTGCATTAGAAATTAAAGAGACCGAAACTGATGCAGAAATAAGGATAACATCTCCAGAACAAATGCAAGCTTTTATTGAGCAGGAGCATAAGATGTTAAAAGATATGGTTGATAAAATTGTAAAAACTGGGGCAAATGTTGTTATTTGTCAAAAAGGAATTGATGATATTGCTCAGCACTATTTAGCAAAAAAAGGTATACTTGCTTGCAGGAGAGCTAAAAAATCTGACTTGGAAGCTTTAGCTAAAGCTACTGGAGGTAAAATTGTTTCTAATCTTGAAGATTTATCAGAAAAAGATTTAGGATATGCTGACTTAGTTGAAGAAAGGAAAGTTGGTGGTGAAGCTATGACATTTATAGAGGGATGTAAAAATCCAAAAGCTGTTACTATCTTGGTTAGAGGTAGTACAGAGCATGTGGTTGATGAAGTTGATAGAAGTATAGAAGATGCGATTGGTGCAGTAGCGAGTGCAATAGAAGTTGGAAGAATTGTTCCTGGTGCAGGTGCTCCCGAAGCTGAAGTTGCAAAAAGACTTAGAAAGTTTTCTGAAAAGTTTTCTGGACGCGAGCAATTAGCAATACGTGCTTTTGCTGATGCATTAGAGATTGTACCAAAGACTCTTGCTGAAAATGCTGGATTTGATCCTATAGATATACTTGTTGCACTTAGGTCTAAACATGAAGAAAAAGATGGCATTAGCTTTGGTGTGGATGTTTTTAATGGAAAAGTTGCAGATGCTTATGAGATGGGTGTTGTTGAACCATTGAAAATAAAAACTCAAGCTATAGAATCAGCTGCAGAAGCTGCAGAAATGATACTTAGAATAGATGATGTGATTTCTGCTGGTAAATTGAGTAAAGGCACACCTTCTACTCCTTCAAGTGGCGGCGAATCGTCAGAAGTTGAGTAAAAAAATTTAAATTTGTTCATTTGCTAAATAAAAATTTTACTTTATCACCAACAGAAATGTTGTTATTTCTGCTGAAATTTGCATTAACTTCCAAAACATATTTTACCGGATAAATAGATTTATAAATTTCACATGGCTCTGCTAAGCAAGGTTGAATGTTTTCTTTTATCTCATTTATAGTACCGTTAGAAGAAATAAAAATCATATCCAAAGGTATAAAAGTATTTTTCATCCAAAATGCCACATATTCTTCTCTTTCAAAAATAAAAAGCATTCCATCATTTGTACCTAAGCTTTTTCTAAACATCAGACCTCTTTTTCTTTCTTCATCTGTATCTGCTATTTCCACATTTACAACTATGCTTTTCTCTCGCGTATTTATTTCTAATTTACTTTTATCTGTACAACCACTTAATATCAAAAAAATAACTAAAAACAAATAAATTTTGTATCTCACATTTTCCATCCTTTAATAATTTTCTAAACAACATTTATTGGTTTACCTTCTAAAAAACTTTTTATATTTTTAATTGTGGTCATTAAAACCCTTTCTATAGCTTCCTTAGAATTAAAAGCATTATGAGGTGTGACTAAAACATTTGGCAGTTTCATCAAAATATGATTCTGCCACAAAGTTCTTATTTCATTTTCTTTAATTTCTCCTTTTGTTAAAATTTCAAGTTCCTCTTTAATATCCTCCTCCTCTTCCAAAACATCTAAGGCTACACCTTTCAAAATACCCTCTTTTAGTCCATATAGCAAAGCTTCTGTTTCTACAACCTTACCACGAGAAGTATTAATTAAATATGCTCCTCTTTTTATAAGTTTTATATTTTCTTTGTTAATCAAATGATAAGTTGATGGATTTAAGTTAACATGTATAGTAATAACATCAGAATTTTTTAAAAGTTCTTCCAAAGATGTGTAAGTTATATTATACTCTTTAGCAAAATTTTCGTCTGGATGAACAGCATAAGCTAATATGTTCATTCCAAAAGCTTTGGCAATTTTAATAACTTCTTTCCCAATTCTACCAGTTCCAATTACCCCTAATGTTTTACCATAAAGTTCCTCTCCTCTCAAACTTTTCAAATCAAAACTTTCAGTTTCTTTAATTTGATCAATAGCATGATAAATTTTTCTCATTAAATTGAGCATGAGTCCAATTGTCCACTCGGCTACAGTTTTTGTACTATATTCAGGTACATTACAAACAGGTATTCCTTTAGCTTTACAATATTCAACATCAATATGATCATAACCAGTAGAACGTGTAACTATTAGTTTCAAGTTTGGTAAAGAGTTGATAACCTCTTTATTAACTTCTGAAGATATTGACACGGAAATAATATTTAAGTCTTGAAATTTTTTAGCATTTTCGCTTGATAATCTTTCTGTAGTAAATAAAATTTCAAAATTTGGGAATTCTCTTTCTAAGACCTCTTTTTCCCAACCTTCTATATCAAAAAAACCAATTTTCATCAATTCACGCTCCAACAAACTTTCTTATTAATGGATGTGCTTCTTCTAAATTTTCTCTTTCAAGCTGTTGGTACATGTTATAAATTATCATTACTGAAAGAAGTATTCCTGTACCTGTGCCTAAGGCACCTGTTAAATCTGCAATTGCAGCCAAGAATCCAACAATAAATCCTCCTATCACTGTAAGCTGTGGTATGTATTTGTTTAAAACAGATTCAATTACTTGAGGATGCTTTCTATAACCAGGTATTTGCATACCAATACTTTCTATTTGTTCTGCTACAGATTTTGCATCCATACCCGAAGTACTTACCCAGAACTTAGCAAAAATAACAGAACCTATAGAAAAAAACAAAACATAAGTTATTATTCTAATTATTTCATTTATTGTGAAAAAATTCTCTTGGAAAAATCCAATTAAAATATTGCCTGGTGTTGATAAATAATAAACAAGACCACTTATTGGCATATTGTTAGAATCAAAACATCCTAATAAGCCGCAATTAGTAGCTGGATCAATGCCTATTCTACCAAGTAGTTGAAAATTTGCTATTAATGCACCTACTAATATAACTGGAATATTGCTTGTATAAACTAAGTTTAATGCCCAGTTTCTACCAAAGCCTCTTAAAAGAGTAAAAGTTAATGGTATGCTTATTGTTATGCTTTGGATATAGACAACTATTAGAAAAATTATTATAGTTGAGATTAAAGGCAATATGCTTATAATAGCACTTGTTGTATTTGATGAAAAAATGAAATAGAAAAAGTTCCAAATAATTCCAACAAAGGGACCTGTTGAAAATGCTGATGGATTATAAAATGGGGAGAATAAGCTTTGCATTATTTGTGTTGCCACACCAGCAACAATGAATAAACTCACTCCAGATCCAAATCCCCATTTTTGCACAATTTCATCTAAAAGTATAACTATTATTCCACCTAATGCTAATTGAAGGGTTACTGCTAATTGAATAGCAATTGATTTTGGCACTGGTAATACACCACCAATGACATATGCAAATCCTTCTAGGAAACAGAAAGCTATAGCTAAAGCTTTGTTCCATGTTTGAAATTTTCTTCTTCCTTCAGGGGTTTTTGTATCCAAGTTTATAATTTTCGATCCCACTAAAAGCTGTAAAAGTATTCCCGCAGTAACTATTGGTCCTATACCTAAGGTCATTATACTTCCTATTTTTGAACCTAGCACCAATTCAAGAAATCTCAGTTGTTGTGATAATTCTGAAGTTGAAGATATGCCAAAAACTGTGATGTGTGTTAGAAGCAGATACAGTGCCAAAACTATACCTGTCCAAGCAAATCTTTTATTTAAAGTTTGTTTTAACACTGGCTTTTCTACAGCTGGTAAAAATTTTTCAATTTTTGATGTAAAATCTTTCTTTTCTGAATTTTCTTCACTCATATCTTTTCTATTCTACCTCCAACTTCTTTTACCTTTTCTTCTGCAATTTTAGAAAAATATTTGGCTTGAATTATAATAGGTTTTGTAATTTTGCCAGAGCCCAATAGTTTATCATAACCAATTTTCTCCAAATTTATTTTAATCTTACCTTCTTCTTCTGAAACCAAACTTTTATCAATTTTATCTATCAATTTATCAAGTTCGCCTAGATTAATTGTCTTAATTTCTTTTTTTGGTTTTTCAAATCCATGCTTACCAAAATGTTCTGGCTCATATTTAACAGTATAGCTCCACTTGTGCTTATGCATCCCCGCTTTACCTCTACCTCCTCTGCTTCCGCCGCCCCTCCATTTTCTATGTTGACCATGATAAGTTCTTCTTCCTCTGAATTTTCTATGCTTTTTTTCTTTTCTTACTACCATATTATCTTAAAATTAATCTATTCGTTTAATAATTTAAAAAACCATGGGACGCGATTGTTTATTAAGGTCAAATTTTTCATTAATTATAGAATACACTTTGTTAACATTTTTTAATCCTCTCATAATAATCTCATTTTTATTACTATTGATATAAATATCACCATAGTCGAAAATTCTGCCTAGTATGCTTTGATTTATTTTAATGCTCTCTATTTTGCTGTGTTTAAGTATAATCTGCTTTTTTGATAGAATGCCTGATGTATGAATTATTTCATTACTTGTTATTATGTAGGAATTTCCGGTTTTAAATATTTCTGGCTCAGCTAGTAATGCTGTGAGAAATATTAAAATAAATAAAAAAATAATTGCTGATTTGGTTTGGCTTAAATCGAGATTTTTATAGAAAGAAATTAGGAGTAAGATTAATATTATGGATAAAAAATAGTTAACTGCAAATGACATTCTTGATGGCTTATAAATTAATTCTTTTGACATATTTATAATCACAAGTAAAATAAACCTTAAATTCTAAAATAAAAAAAACTAAAAAACATAAATTAAAAAATCTTTTAAAGTCACGCTTTTAATATTCTTCTTCCTCGGAATCTTCTTCCTCGTAGTCTTCGAAATCTTCCTCCTCTTCAAATTCCTCTTCTTCATCACCGTATTCTCTCAACTATTTCACCTCGGAATTTTTACTAAATTTAATTAATAGATAACTATTTAAATCTTTAAAATTTATAAATTTTTCTATTTAACTCTACCACCGATAAATCCCAAGCTCCTTGCGATAGCTAGGATTAGTTAACATAAAAGTTTTAAGTTATAAAAATTTAACAATAAACAAAACAAAAACTGCTACCAAGAGTATTCCCAAGATAAGAATGATAATAGTTGGCTCTGTGAATAACGCAAAAAATCCTGTAATTGTAGATGGTTTTGTTTCAGTTGGAATTTGTATCTTATTTACATTGGTATTATTTTTTGTTTCTTGTGTTTGGTTTGATATTGGTTGTACTTGATTTTGAACATATTTATTTTCATTTAATAGCAAACGCTTAGCCCTTGTTTTATCTATAATTATTTTGTTTGATGTTTTTATTGTTTCTACATTTCCAAAATTATCAATAGAATTGTACCTTACATAGTAAATACATAGATTTCCATCAGGACACGAAATAGTTATTGGTGATGAATAAATTGTGTTAGGATAACAAGCACCAATTGTGTCAATACAATATAATGTTTGTTTGCATCCACTCAAATCATCTACACAAGTTAAAGTAATGGTTTGATCCATATAATGCCAATTACCATCAGAATTATCATATGTTGTTGGTGCAGTATTATCTGAATTAACTTTGAAAGTAACAATTCTTGGTCCAACAATTATAGGATCATGTTTTACTAGAATTATTTTTGCCTGATAATTTCCTGGAGTTTGCGGTGTGTAGGAAAAACTTAAATTATTTGTCCCTTCAGTTAAAATAAAGTCTTCTGTAAATGTTTGAGAGCTGGTTTGATTTTCTATAGTAATGTATAGCGTTGCATTGTCAGAAACATTACTCCAAATTGTTATTGGTATAGAAACTGTTTGGCCTAATAGAATGTCATTAGCAGAAGCAGAAAATTCTAAAGGTGAAATGTAAGTTAATGTTAGATTAATTGTGTTAAAAACTGTAGCTGTTAAATTTGATTGGTTATATTGAATTACTGCATGCACAAGCTTAATTCTTGTTCTATTGTCTATTGTTTTATTTATTTGCAATTTGTAAAATTCGGGTGGATATAGTTCAGTTGAAATATTATTGGAAGTGAAGTTAAGGCCACTGTGAGAAAGAAGATTTACTGTTGGTAATGTGATATTTTGGTAAGTTACATTTGAATTTGTTACACTACTAGATAAAATTACAGCATCAAATGGTAGGAAATATTCAAAATTTTTTAAAGGAATTATTGGCTTAAATAATTCGAGTAAATGATTATCAGCGTCAGTTTCTATAGTTGTGCTGCCATTTGATTCTACCAAATTATAAGATACTGGAATAATTATATTGGTTGTGCAAATAGAATTGTTACAATTTGTTGTTTGTGTATAGTTTTGTTTTTCTATAATAGGATCTTTTATTAGCGATGGATCACCATATAGAATAAATCCTCTTAATGTCTTTGATTTTATAGCACTTAAAGTAAATAAGTTAAATGGGTCCCATACGAAAGTGTCATCTGCGAATTCGTTTATTGCTTGTATTAATGATTGACCAATAGTTGAGCCTTGCTTGAAAAATCTTGTGTCTATTTCTGAAGAAAATGGAGCATAGTTTATTGCAGACATGCCTATGAAGGAAGCTGAGCCTTTATTTAAAAATGAATTTAGCATATCTCCTTTTGCTGCTAAATCAGAATTGTCCCAAACTATTTTTGAATCGATATTTGGAATATCGCTTGGATAAAAGCTATTGCTACCATTGTACTGATAATTTTCTAAGGAGTTTATAAATTCTTTATATCCAAGAAAACCAGTATCATCCGGAAAAACATTTGGCAATATCCAACTGCTTCCATTTCCTCTTCCTTCATAGTAAATTATATCTTTTTTTGGTAAAGAATTAATCAAATTGCTTTGATTTAATGTTTTCCATGGTTTAGGCCAGAGATAATTTCCGACCAAATTAACTACAAAATTTTCTATTTCTGTTCTATTAGAAGCATTTAATGGAAAGTTTGTTACCAAATAATTCAATGCGCCAACCCAATCTGGTGATATGCTTTTCCAATCATATTCCAAATACATTTCTAATGATTGCTCTGCATATTGCATTCCTTTCAAAACAATTAATACTTTTGATACAATTTTTGCTACTGTTTTGCCCAAATGTTTTGCTACCTTTTTACTAATGTCTTTTGTGGTATCAAGAAAATCTTTAATGCTTGTTGGTGTTAAATCACTTAAAAATCTAATTGGGTCTGCTCTTCTTTCTACTAGCCTGTCTACAGTATAACCTTGATCTTCTAAGGTTTTAGCTATAGTTCTACCATTCCACATTCCACCGCCAGCATACAAAAGAATACTTGCCCAATTTTGATGAAGATATTCAGCTGCTACCAAAGCAGTTTTATAGTTTGGATTAAAGTCACGAGCAAACATTAGAGATGCTATAGTATTATCATTTGGCAATCTACCTACAGCTACATCTATAAGAGTATCATTATTCAAATCACCATAATCTAAGTCAGAATCAAATTTATTTCCATCTAATGGGTCATTAAAATTTATTATACCAAGCAATTGTTGCTTTTCAACAGGATCTTCTCTTTCGAAAGATTTTATATTATCCATTAAAAGCAAATAGGAACCATTAATAATGTATTCAGTGTTGTTTATGTAAAAGCCATAAGAATTTAGTTTGTTGACAGTGGAAACAATATTGTTGTAAACTGTATCTGGGTTAGTTGCAGTGGTTAAAAGGATAAAAGCATTTTTATTTGCTGCTATAATTGCTGAAAATGGATTGTAGTTTGAAACTATAAGATAGTTTATGTTTTTATTTTGGTTTTTCATTAGTTGTAAGTAAAGATTTTCTATTTCTTCTGTAGTGTTTTGATATAGTTTGTAATTATTATCAGCATAGCTTATATTGAAAACCAATGGTTTGTTTAAAATTGAAGCTATTAGTGATGCACGAATGTTTTTACCTTTATCGTTTCCTGCGTAAACTCCAGTTATGTTTGGATAAAACAAATCAGGAATATCGTTATAATCAGTTATTCTGTAAGTTACAATTTCATAGCTACCAGTATTTCCAGAGACATTTCCTAGAATAAAAATTCTCATTGGCCAATATTGGTTTATGTAATGGATTATTCTATCGTCTATTGTATCTGAAATTATTGTTGGTACTTTAAGCGAAACTAATGATAAAATATTTTTCCAATTGTTATCTGTGATGAATAAAGATTTTCTAAGTTTATCTAAAGGAATGTGAGTTATGGCAAATATAGAAGAAGAATTAGTTGCAGTAGAATTGTTGTAAATTAATTGAATTGTTATTTGATGTCTACCAAGAAGATTGTAGGGAATAGATGTTGTTAAAGTATAGGTATTATCTGGATTGTTTATAAAATCAGTAATTGTTAAAGGTTTGTTGCCTATTGTTAAAAGAAAATTATCTTGAGTTAATGTTGTTAATGGAATGTTGTTTAAAGTTGCATTTATGGTTAAATTAAAGGATTGATTTATGTTTATTGTATGTGGTAGTTTGGTTATTGTTAGAGTTAGTTGTTGGTAGGTTTCTTTGGAACCGAAGGAATAGGTTGGTTCGGGGAAAGAATATTTTCGTACTCTGTCCCAGAATATATACTGATATTGAACATTTGGAATTGCTGCACCATCTACCATGTGATAAGGTACAAAGGTAACATTTTTGTATGTTACATTTATAGACCATTTTAAGCTATTATCGATATAAAATGATGTATTTCCTTGTGTAGAAACTATTTTAAAAATATGGTTATTCCTGTTAAAATCTAACTCGCCAGAGTCATTCATTGAATTGTTGGTTACAACCTGAGAATGTATCTTATTTAATACATTATGCCACTCACAAAATGTTATTATATCTGTACCATATCCGCACCAACTTGCTGAATATGGTGGGTAACCACTTGATAAACCAATTCCAAATCTAGGAGCTGGATATAAAATATCATACAAGATTGTTGTATTACTTTCAAAAACAAATCCTGTGTCATACTCGAACGATTTATTAAAATATATAGAAGCCCCCCAAGACCAAGACGCTTTCAGTACAACAGCTTCGGCTGAAGAATTATAATAAATTTCATTGTTGGTGCCCACATCTCCATCATAAATTAGCCACGGCGTCAACATATCATCTTTAGCACTTGTAAACAACATAAATACATCCTTAGCTCTACTCGTTGAATTTACTTCTGTAGTATTTCCATAGTAAAGGTAAATATTAGTATAAGAGTTAGCTTGAATTTGTTTAACTTTAACCCAAACATAAGCCCAATTACTATTGTTTTTATCTTCAATCCAGTATGGAATTTCAACTTCAGAGCTATCAGTAGAATTATACCAAGTAAATCTTAAATCAGAAAAATCTGGTTGCATATTAGTATCATAAGTAATGTTGATTGGTATCTGATAATCAGTTAAAGTATTGTTGTTCATGCTATTGTTTATAATTATTTGTTGTCTGTATTTCCAATCACTATTCCACCATGCTATAGATGATGGTAACATGGATAGAAAAATTACCAAAAAAATCATCATTTTAACGTAATTCATAATCTAAAATTTAGATTAGAAAAAGTATTTATTCTTTATGTCTAATCTCTGATAAATTACTTTATAATGCTTATCGGTTATGCTCAAGAATTTATTTTGTCGTTTCTATTCTTTTCCAAATTTTTTCAAAAGATTTTCTTCTAAAAATTAACCAATAAGCTCTTAGCCAAGAAATTAGACAAACGAAGCTAACGATAAACATTTTGTGAAATTTTGTGAGACAATAAACTCTAAGTAAATCTTTCAATACGAAAAATCTAGTAGCTCAATCCTCTCTCAAAACTATTAACTTATATACTATCAATTAACCTTCTTTTTTGCTAATATCCATGTGCACATTCCAATTGATGTATTCGTTAAAATTGGAAATCCATAAAATAGATAAAAGCTCCCAACTCTTGCTATTTTAAAGCCGTTGTTTTTAATCAATTCTATAATTTCATTAAAACTATAAACGTATTTGTGTTGATAATTATGACCATTCCACCAATCATCAACTACAAACCTTCCAATTAATTTATCGAATTTAGCTATTAAACTATCTCTATTTGGTGTAGTTAGAAATAAGTATTTACTAGGTTTTAAAACTCTATGAATCTCCTTAATGAGATTTAATCTGTTATTCAAATGTTCTATAATTTCGCTAGCAAAACATAGGTCGAAGTAGTTATTAGGAAATGGTAGGTTTTTCTCTAGATTGTGAATTATTTTTTTGTTAGCATCATTATATTCTAGAGAATTTTCATCCAAATCTAGCGCGAAAATATTTCTAAATCCGAGTTCTCTAAAAACATTATTGAAGATACCAATACCTGAGCCAATATCTAGAATATTTTCTCCAGAGACGTGTCTTATAAAACTCTTTACAGATTCTTTTCTTCGTTTATCATACCAAGTTCTATATAGCATTCTTATATTCATCAAGCCACCTACTTTTTAATAGCTATTTCATATATTTCTTTAAGTTTTTTATTTCTTTCTTTAATAGAGAACTTTCCTTTTTCCACTAACATTTTACCATTTCTTCCCATTTTTCTCCTTAAAGAAGAGGATTCTATTAATAAAGACAATTTTTCAACCAGTTGTTGCACGACTATTGGCAATTTTTTCTTCTTCAACACTTCTCTATCAAACATCTCGATAACAAAATCTTTTCTGAAATCTGAAAGAGGAGAATAAATTAAAAATCCGTTCTTTCCATCTTCAACTATTTCTGGAATTGCAAATATAGATGTAGCAACTATTGGAAGGCCAACTGACATAGCTTCCAACAAACTATAGCCAAAAGAATCGATATAGGTAGGTAAGCAAAATATATCCAGTTGCTGATAAAAAATTTTAAACAACTCATCTCGTGTTGGATAATTATTCTCAGTAACTTTTATTGGGAGATTCTTATACCCCTTTAATAATTTATGTGGCACTTTTGATTTTATCCAAAGTTCAATATTGTCATATTTCTTTGAAAGAATTTTGAAGGCTTCTAAAAGCTCTCTTCCCCCCTTTTCGTAGAAGCTTGTTCTTGTTGCTAAAAAACCAATTCTTATTGATTCTCTCATCTTCTTTTTAAAAGTTCTAGGTTCAATAGCAGGGTAAAGAACTTCTGTCTTGCTTTTAATTTTAAAAGGAGGGTTCCATGCGTTAAAAAAAGAATACATAGAAGCTTTGCAGTGTGGTAAAATTTTCTTGCAGTAATCTAAGGATAAAAATTTCAAGGCTATTCTTCTTACACTTTCTTTTTTAAAATTTCCAAAAGAGCCTATATGCTCAATATCTACAACCCAGGGCTTTTTATTTAAAACTAAAAATCCTCTGGAAGAGTGTATTAAATCAGCGTTTAATGCTGGTAACCAAATCATTCTTGGAATACCAATCTTGTGGACAATTTCTTTAATATTGTCTTTTAACCTTCTCTTTATAGGACTGTAAATTGAAAGGGAGTCGTATAAATCTTTTGGAGGAGCATTAATTAGTTGAATATTTTCTGGCGGATACTTAACTAAAGTTTCATATATAGGATGTGTCCCAAAAAAAGCGTATACTCTGATTGATTCTTTCATCTAAACACCAACCATTTTTCTTATTTGCTTTACCCTCTCATCGTATGTGTGTCTTTTTAAAACTTCACTTTTGCCTTTAATTTCAATCTTTCTTCTTTCTTCTTCATGCTCTAAATAGAAGTTTATTTTCTCCTTAGCTTCTTTTACGCTGCTATAAGTTACTAGATGGACCTTCCCTTTAAAAAGGTCAAAAAGTCCATTCTTTATCTTATCTGTAAGAAGCAAGTTACCACTAGCTAGAGCTTCAAAAACTCGCATGTTTAAATCTCCTTTCAAACTTTTATTCAGGATTATCCTAGATTGACTATATATCCTTGTCATATCGAATTGCCACACATTTCCAATGAAGGCATTAAACAGATTAAAAATCTCTTTGACTATTTTTCCTCTCTTTAGTTTTAGATAAAAAGCTCTATCAAATAGTTTCTGCTTTAAACTGTAAGTTGGTAGATAACCTATAAAACACACATCATATTTATACGGAAGATTAAAGCCCTTATGAAGAAGAGGGTCACAAGCGTAAGGAAGCCAAAAAACCTTTGCACCAAAATCCTTGTAATAATTCAAATAGTCTTTTTGAGCTACAAGAATATAATCAAACTCATTAAAATTAACGAATTTTAAATGCTTATCCAGGCGTGTATGCGAGTCCATAGCATAATAGATTTTTGGGTATGAATACTTGGAAAAATTAAAGTTTAATCTCACATAATCAAAAACAAATATCAAATCTGGTTCAACTTTTGTAAGTAGGTTTTCGAACTCTTTAAAGTCTTCGAGCTTAAATGGTTTTATTTTTGAGAAGTATTGTTTGAATTTGTTAAAAATAAGCGGGTGATAAGGATATCTTGCTGAAACTACATTACACTTGTTTCTTAAGAACACGAGCTTATAAAAAAATGCTGTTTCAGGAACTTCGATTATAAAAATCCAAGGAAAATCTTTCATAATAAATATTATTGTGTTCATAAAAAATACTAATGAGAGTTTGTTTCGTTAATGACACATTTTTATTGGGAAGAGGGGTAGATACTGTAATTTATGAACTAGCAAGAAGATTGGGAAAGAAATTTAGAGTCAAAGTTATTTGTGCAAAAGGATTCTGCAATTATAAGCCAGAAAATTTTGAAATCGAGGAAACTGATATAGGTAAGGCCTTTACAGGAAGCTTTAAAGATTTATCGTTTCCTATAAAACTTTTGAAATTAAGGAAATTTTTAAGAAAAGTTGATTGTGATGTAATAAATTTACATCATTCAACACTTTTTCTAGGGCTCATTGGAATGAAGAATGTTGTAGTTACTTACCATGGCTCTCCACCAGCTTATGGTATTTCAAAGTATTCAAGAACTTTGATTAATTTTCTTGGTAAGATTTCTCTAAGATTTGCGAGAAAAGTTATAAGCATATCAGAATATTTGAAAAGAGAATTGGCTAAATTTGGAGTTCCGGAGGAAAAAATAATTATAATACCTAATGGTGTTAGTGAAGAATTTAAACCAACATGGAAAGACAAAAATTATATGCTCTTTGTTGGTAGATTAGAGAGACATAAAAGAGTTGATGAATTAATAAGACTGGCTAAAGAAATTAATTTCAAACTTAAAATAGTAGGAGATGGGCCAGAGAGAAAAAAGCTAGAAAATTTGGTTAAAGAAATTGGATCACCCGTAACTTTTGTTGGCAAAGTAAGTAGAAAAGAACTTATTAAGCTTTATCAAGAATGTTCTTTTTTTGTTTCAGCCAGTAGATGGGAAGGTTTCGGCTTAGTATTTTTGGAAGCTAATGCATGCGGAAAGCCAGTAATAGGATATAATTTGGCAGCAATCAAAGAAAGAATAAAAGACGGATTTAATGGATTCTTAGTTGAGAATTTTGAAGAATTTAAAGAAAAGGCATTAGAGTTAAAAGAGCGAGCTAATCTTAGGAAAAATATAGGTAAAAATGGAATTAAAGTTGCAAAAAGTTATAATTGGGAAAGAATAAGTGAGATGTATGCGAAAGAACTTAAAATCTAAGTATCCTTTAGTTACATTAATAGTTCTTAATTGGAATGGAGAAGAAATAATTAAAGGTTGTTTGGAGTCGCTTCTAAAAGCAAAATATCCCAACTTTAAAGTCGTTGTTGTAGATAATGCCTCTAAAGACAAGAGCGTAGAAATAGTTAGGAAATATTTTAAAGATAAGGTTGATTTAATAATAAATAAAGAAAACCTTGGATTTTCTAAAGGAATGAATGTTGGTATAAGGTACGTGCTTAGAAAATATAAACCAAATTATGTGGGCTTATTAAACAATGATCTCTTATTCCCGGATAAATTTTGGCTTTTGAAAATCGTAAAGGCAATGGAAAATGATAAGAGTATTGGAGTAGCTTCTCCTATGTTTATTTTTCCTGATGGAAGAGTTCAGAGAGTCGGTGAGAAGCTTGGTAATAATATAGTTTCTATAATAATTAGAGTACTAACAGCGCTTCCTGAGAAAGAATACAAAAAGAAACCTAAAGGAATAAAGGAAGTTGATATTTTTTTGGGAGCAGCACCAATATTTAGAGCTGAAATATTAAAAAAATTTGGTTTATTAGATGAACGATATTCACCCTTTCTTTGTGAGGAAGTAGAATATTCCTATAGATTAAAAAAATGTGGATATAAAAGTGTTACTGTTTGTGATTCAGAAGTTATTCATTTATTAAGCTATTCTATGAAAAAAATGACTAAAGAAGAAAAGAGGAAAGATTTGTTTAAGGTTTATATTGCAACAAGAAATGCCCTTTTGTTCTCGCTTGATTATTTCGGCTTAGTTAGAAGTCTTATCTTTTCTCTACCAGTTATAATATTTGCTACTTTTTTCGGACGAGAAGAAAAACACAAAGGTTTAACATTTAGAAATCTGAAATTGAGAAATAATCCTACATCAAGATTTTTTCTTCTTATTAGAGCTATTTATGAAGCCTTTAAGTTAAAAAGAGAAAAGCCGCAGATAAAATAGGATTCATTCCAGTTTAGAGTTACGATGCAAATCTTTGGGTATTTACTCATATTTTTAAATTAAGCTTAGAAATAAATAAAAAATATGAAGAGAATTTGTATTTTAGCAATTGATAGTCTGAAAGGGAAAAATGGTGTAAGCAGAACTATATCAGATATAGCATATTATATGAAAGACAAAATCGTAATTTTAACAAATAAATATAACAAAAACTCTACATATAAATTTCCAAAACAAACAAAGATTTATGAAAAATTAGTTGTGCCAAGAAAACTTTCTTTTATATGGACCATTTTACCACTAAATTATTTAACTGTAAATAGATTTCTTAAAAAAGAAAATATTTATATAATCAATTCGCATCCTGTGATTAGTGGGTTACTTTTTTTATACATATTGAAATTAGTCTTTCACCGAAAATTAAAAATCTCAGGTTTCATCTATGATAGAGAACAGTTAGCTAAAACATGGTATAGAAAAGTAATTTTTAAGCTAATCAATTTTTTTGGTGAAAAAATACCATTTAGTATAATGGTACTTGACAATAAAATGAAAGATTTAGTTAAAAGATTTTTTAAGTCACAAAAAACTAAAATATTTGTTATAAGAATTGGTGTTTCTAAAACTATTCTGGAATATGAAAAGCATAAAGAAAAATTAAAACCCACTAAAAAACTATTATTAAAATTAAACAAAATTAGCCCTAAAAGTTTTAAAATCTTATTTTTTGGTATACTTATTCCAAGAAGAAGAGTTGAAGATCTTCTTAAAGCGATCAATTTGTTAAAATCTGATTATCCCTTCATTAAGGTTAAAGTGATTATTGGCGGATCTACTAAAGTTGACAAGGATTATGTCAATAAACTATATAAGCTAACCAAAGAGTTAAATCTCAATGAAGATATTGTGTTTGTAGGCGAAGTCTCTGAGAAAGAATTAGCTTATTTGTATAAATTTTGTGATGCTTTTGTTTGGCCATGTTATCCTCAAACGTGGGGAATAGCACCGTTGGAAGCGATGTTGTTCGGTAAACCTGTTATAGTCTCAACTGGTTCTGGTGTTTCTGAAGTACTTAATAAAAAAACTGCCATTCTAATACCACCAAAAAAACCAAAATATATTGAAATGGCTATTTTGAAATTATTTAAAGATAAAAGAACTTATCAGACTCTGTCTAGAAACGGACGAGATTTTGTATTAAAAAACTTAACTTACATTAATACCGGGGATGAATTAAGCAAATTGTTAGGTATAAATTAGGATAATTGTGATTTCCACCATTTGATTGTTAGTCTAATACCTTCTTCCAAGCTAATTTTAGGTTCCCATCCTAATTCTTTCTTGGCTTTTGAATAGTCTCCATAAGATCGATATATATCAAGACTCCTACTAGAAGTCCAAATTGGTTTTAAATTAGAATTAATACCAAATTCATTTTTGGCTATTTCCAAAATCTTATTACATAACTTTCCCATGCTGATTTCTTTTCCAGAACAAAAATGGTAAATTTCTCCCCTTTTGCCTTTTTCTGCGGCTAACATATATCCCCTAACTATATCAGTAACATAGGAGTAATCTCTTGTTGGATTGGGATTGCCTAAAATAGGATTTTGGCCTTTGAGTATTTGAGAGATAACTTTTGGGACAAAAAAATCACCTGTTTGATATGGACCAAAATGGTTAAATGCTCTTGTAATAACAACATCAAGCCCTTCATTTATTAAAGGTCTTAAAACTATTTCTGCAGCATATTTTGAAGCTGAATAAATATCATTTGGTTTTGGATCTATATACTCTTTTAAAGGTAATAAACTTTCTGGTTGATTTCCATATACATGACATGTGCTAACATGAATCATTCGCTTAACATCATTTTTCAAAGCACACCAAGCTACATTAAATGTGCCTATTACATTAACTTCAAGTGTATTTTGAGGAACATTTCTTGCTTCGATCACCGGAACAACGGCAGCTAGATGAAATACTATATCGACATCACTCATCGCTTTTAATATCGTTGTTAAATCAGTTACATCGCCCAAAACCAACTCAACTTTATCCTTTATATCTTCTAAATTTACAGTACTTCCACCTCTTCTGACAAAAGCTCTTACGTTAGCTCCAGCTAGAATTAGTTCTCTACATAAATGTGAACCTGCAAATCCATTTGCACCTGTTACTAACACTTTTTTTTCTTTCCAAAAATTCATCTTTTCACCTTACTTTCAATAAAATTTATTATCATATCAGCAATATACGCTCTTTCCTCTTTTCTAATACCTTGATGGTTCCCGAACCAAAATGAATTTTGCATTATATAATTAGCATTCTTAAGACCACCTACAACTTTATGTGGAATAAGTTTAATTGCCGGTTGTCTTGCAATATTAGGTACTTGGATTGGTCTTGTTTCTATTCCATGTTCTTCCAAATATTCCACCATTTCATCCCTAGTGAAAGGTGCACCTTGTTTTACTGTTATAGGATAACCAAACCATACATGTCTAGTTTTAGGTCTCTCCTTTTGGGTTATGATAAATTCGGAATAGGGCTCAAATTTTTTATTCCAATATTTTGCATTTTTTCTTCTAATCTCTATGAACTTTTCTAATTTTTTTAATTGATGTATACCGAAAGCTCCCTGTATTTCTGTTGGTCTAAAATTAAATCCTATATTTACAAACAAAAATCTTTTATCTATATAGTTATACTTTTTAGCATATTCTTCAAATCTTTTCATATGTCTTGCCCATCCAAAAACTCTTAAAGCTCTCGCTAATTCATCATATTCATCATTATTTGTAACCACCATTCCACCTTCAATTGTTGATATATGATGAGAGAAGAAGAAGCTGAATGTACCTATATCACCAAAAGTCCCAACTTTTTTCCCTCTTACCTTGGCTCCATGTGCTTCGCAAGCATCTTCTATAACAAACAGATTGTGTTTCTCTGCAATTTTTATTATTTCCTCAATTTCACATGGGTTACCTAATAAATGTACACACATTATCGCCTTTGTTTTCGATGAAATTGCCTTTTCAAGTTGCTCAATATTTATGTTGAATGTATCTAAATCAACATCAACTAACACGGTAATGCAATTAACATTTGCTATTGGATATACAGTTGTGCTCCAGGTTGTTGCTGGAGTAATTATCTCCGCATTTTTACTTATCTTATTTTTAAGAGTGGGATTAGTCAGAATTGATAATGCAATTAAGTTAGCTGAAGAACCAGAATTTACCATCGTTGCATGTTTTATGTTTAAATATTTAGCGAATAACCTCTCAAACATTTCTACCTTTTTCCCCATCGTTACCCATGTGGAAAAAAGAGAATCTAAAGCTTCATATACTTCTTCCCAACCGTATGATGGTACTTGTAATGGTATTTTACTCTTACCGGGAATAAACTTATACTCTTTCTCTTGTATAGTAAAATATTTTTTAACTTGTTCTTTTATTTTCTTTTTTAAAATGTCCTTTTTATTCATTAAATCACCTTTCAAAATAATCCAAATTATTTTTATACCATTCTATGGTTTTTTCTAACCCATTCATTAAGTCAACTTTTGGTTTCCAATTTAAAATCTCTTTAGCTTTAGCATTATTACAAACTAATCTCATAGGCCCACTTACTTCTTTATTCAAAACTATTAACTCAGAATTTAATTTAGAGGAAATCATTTTTGCTATTTCACCAACTTGAATTTCTAAACCAGAACCTAAATTTATAGGCCCACCAACGAAATTTGTATCTAATACCTTAACTAAAGCATCAACTACATCATCAATAAAAATAAAATCTCTTGTAGGTTTATCTGACCATATTTCTATTTTTTTGCTTTTCAAGGCTTGTGTAATAAGTGTTGGGATTAAAAAGCTTGGTCTTTGCCTTGGACCATAGACATTAAACAACCGAAAGTATATTATATTTAAGTTATGTTTTTTTATAAAAAAATCGCAGATAATTTCTCCCAACCTTTTAGAAAGAGTATAATAATTAAATATCTGTGTTGGATGATTTTCATCTATTGGAAAATATTGTGGCTCACCATATACATGAGCTGATGAAAAAAATATAACTTTTTTGACATTTTTTTTAAAAGAGTAAAATAAAATATTGAATGTTCCTTTTACATTTGATTTAAATGTTTCTTCAATATGTTTATCACAAGATTGAGGATCAGGAATTGCAGCTAAGTGAAATACCATATCTTGTCCACTTAGATATTTAGATATTTTTTTTGAAGAAATATCTAATCTAATTAATGTTATTTTGTCTTTAATTTCCTCTAGATTTTTCTCATAACCAGAAGTTAAGTTATCTATAACCGTTACATCATACCCTAATTTAACTAATCTATCAACTAAATGAGAACCAATAAAGCCCGCTCCACCTGTGACTAAAACTCTCATATTAATTTAATATTCTTCGAAGATATTAATAAAAGTTTTAATAAAAAATAATTTTATGATTTTTAAAAAGCAATATAATCTACAACTTGACATAAGAGGTATCATACATGTGTCATTTAGAGGTTCTAGAATTTTTTATTAAAAATATAAAAATAAGCGAGTTTAAAAGAAAAAGAGTTCTAGAAGTAGGCAGTAGATATGTTAATGGTAGTGTAAGACCATTGATTGAACGTTTTACCCACCCAAAAGAATATATAGGTGTAGATATAGAGAAGGGGAAATTTGTTGATTTAATTTTACCAGCAGAAAAAATAGTAGAATACTTTGGTCCGGAATCTTTTGATGTTGTAATTTCTACAGAGGTATTAGAGCATGTAAAAGATTGGAGATGTGTCATAGACAATATAAAAAATGTTGTTAGAAAAGGCGGATATATATATTACAACTCGCTCTAGAGGATTTGTGTATCACGGATACCCTTACGATTTTTGGAGGTACGAGATTGATGATATGAAGAAAATATTCTCCGATTTTGATATTATTGTTATTGAGAAAGATCCAGCTTGCGGAGTTTTTCTTAAGGCCAGAAAGCCTAAAAAATATATCCCCAACGATTTATCTGATATTAGTCTGTACTCTATGATCTTAGGAAGAAAAACTAAAATAATACCAGAAATTAATGAAATGCCACTATCTAGAAAATTTCTACTTTGTTTGAAGATTGAAATGCAGAGATTTTTACAAAAAATGAGAAAATTAAATTCTAGTATATTTGGAATATAATTTATAATCTTGAAGCATATCTTTTCCTTTTACGAAATCATTGAAATAATTGTCTAGAGTACTAAATCATTAATTTTAATCTCTTTGAGTATTTTGTCCATTTCTAACAGATTCTTATACCATTTAACTGTTATTGTCCTAGGATCATCTGGAATTAATTTTCCTTCCTTAAGAGCTTGGAATATTTCTCTCGCTCCTTCTTTTGGAGTGTATTTAGGGGAAAACTTTAACACATTTTTAATTTTATCAAAACTAACTCTATAGCTTCTGTTATCAGGAGAACCATACCATTCATAGTTAAATTCGATTCCTATACTATCAGCAATTAATTTAGCAAGAGGAAATATTTGAAAGTTTTGCTCATTTGAGCCAACATTAAAAATCTGACCATTTACGATATCGTTTTCCGCTTCTATTACCCTTATGAAAGCGCTACTTGTATCTTTAATATGAACAAACGGTCTCCATTGAGTACCATCTCTCATAATAGAGATTTTTCCGTTTTTAAACAGTCCTAAAACCATACCATTTATAGCTAAATCAAATCTCATTCTATAAGAAAATCCATAAACTGTGGCTTGTCTTAATGCAGTCACACAAAAGTTTTTATCAGCTAGTGGTAATGTTTCATTCTCCCAAAGAACATTTGCCTTAGCGTATGTTGTTAAAGGATTTACTGGAGAATTTTCATCAAGAATTCCATCTTGAAATCCATAAACGCTACAAGAAGATGCAAGAATGTATTTTTTTACTCCATGTTTTTTTGCAAGTTTAGCTACTCTAACTCTCCCCTTATAATTTATCTCTAAAGTTTTTTGAGGATCAAGTTCACCACTAGGGTCATTAGATAATGCAGCCATGTCTATTACCACATCAACACCATTTAATATATAAGGATCAAACCATCTAACATCATCTTTAACTATTTTTATTCTATCTTCTATCTCTTTTAAAGAATCAATTCCAAAAAACAATCTATCAAGAACGATAACATCATATCCTTTTTCAAGTAAGAGTTTAACTAAAACTGAGCCTATATATCCAGCCCCACCAGTTACTAACACTTTCATAAACTCACCTGTTGTTTAAGGTTGTCTAATGCTTCATCTATAGTTAAAGTTTTAACTTTTGTTGCCCTTTCTACCTTTGAAACATCTAATGCTACCTTACGTGGTCTTGGTGCAATTTGATTAAGCTCTGGTGTGGTTATTGGTTTAATTAATTCCCTGTTTAATCCAAACTTTTCTGCAATTTTTATACTAAATTCATATCGATTCAAGTTAGTTCTTCCAGTTATATGAAAAAGACCTACTTTATCTTTTTCACATAAAGTCAACAACATTTCTGCCAAACTATCAACGAGAGTTGGATTATTATACTGATCAATAACTGCTTTGACTTCTTCCCCATTTTTTAATTTTTTGATAAGCCATAATGCAAAGGGTTCCTTTCCTAAACCTCCTACACCAAATAAAACAGCGGTTCTCGCAATTATATAATCTGATGTTAAAATCTTAATAGCTTCTTCAGCAACTAGCTTAGTTTTTGCATAATAGTTTAAAGGGTTTGGTTTATCTTTTTCGGTATAAGAAGTAACTTTTTTACCATCAAAAACATAATCAGTAGATATAAATACATATTTACAACCAAAAGTCTTACAAGCTTCGGCAACATTTTTTGTTCCCTCAACATTAACAAGCCATGCTTCTTCAGGATGTAATTCACAATAATCAACATTATGTAAAGCATGTGTATCTATAACGAAATCGGGTTTTGTATTTTCAATCACTTTGAATACATCAGTCCGCTTTGTAACATCTAGTTGGTACACATTTTCTATGCCTGGTTTATGAGTATTGTATGTTCCAAATACTTGGTAATCATTCTTAGCAAGATTATATATCTTATTTCCCAATAAACCAGAAATACCAATAATTAAGATTTTTTTCACAAGATTTCACCTTTTTCTACCAGTTCTTTTAATGATGGCCATTTTTTATCTTTCTCTGATAATATTGGGTTTTTGATAGGCCAATTTATCTTTATAGTTTCATCATTCCAAATTACTCCACCTTCTGATTGTGGAGCATATAAATTATCAACAATATAAACAACTTCCGCAACTTCACTTAAAACTTCAAACCCATGTGCAAAACCACGAGGAATAAAAAGCATTTCTTTATTAAATTCAGACAAAATTACACTTACATATTTTCCAAATGTTGGAGAGTTTTTTCTTATATCCACTGCCACATCAAAAATAACACCTTTTATACATCTCACTAACTTTGCTTGCGAAAACGGTTCTTTTTGAAAATGAAGTCCTCTTAAAACCCCGTAAAAAGATTTAGAATGATTTTCTTGGATAAATTCAGTTTTAATACCAACTTTTTCAAAATCTTCTTTTTTGTAAGTTTCCATAAAGAGGCCTCGGTTATCCTCAAAAACTTTAGGTCTTACAACAATAACTTCTGGAATTTCTAACCTTTCGAATTCAAATGGCATAAAAAATATTTAACCATCAAAATATTTAAATATTTAATGTTAATATGTTTTTATGAAAGGTGTTATTTTAGCCGGAGGTACTGGAACTAGACTTAAACCTTTAACAGATGTTACAAACAAACATTTACTACCAGTATTCGATAAACCTATGATAGTACATCCATTAGAAACTTTAAAGCAAATTGGAATTGATGAAATTTGCATAGTTACTGGTGGCGAATATATTGCTGATTTTATGAGATTTCTTGGAAGTGGAAGTAATTTTGGTGTAAGATTTACTTATAAAATCCAAGATGGTCCAAAAGGAATAGCCCACGCATTACTTCAAGCAGAAGATTTCTTTAAAGATCAGAAGGTTATAGCTATACTCGGGGATAATATTTTCGAAAAAGTAGATGTACCGAAAGAAGCTTTAGAAGATGATAATGCATATGTGTTTTTAAAAGAAGTAAAAAATCCACAGAGATTTGGAGTGGCTGTTTTCGATGGAAATGGCAATGTGACTTATATAGAAGAAAAACCAAAAGAACCTAAGTCTAATTTTGCTGTTACTGGCTTATACATTTATCCTAACGATGTTTTCGATTTCATTAAAACTTTAAAGCCAAGCCAAAGAGGAGAATTGGAAATTACTGATGTAAACAATTGGTATTTAAAGCAAGGAAGATTGAAAGCGATAAAATTAGAGGGGTATTGGAGCGATGCAGGCACATTTTCTTCTTGGCTTAAAGCAAACATCTTAAGAGCATCTTTAGTCAATCCACAAATTTTAAACCATGTTAATTTGAAAGATTTGATAGAAGATTTGTTCTAGCTTTAAACAGATAAAATTATAAATTACAAGTTATATTAGGGGATACGATGGAAGAAAAATTAAAGCCAAATTTGATAACTGAGATCTTAAAAGAGATAAGAAATGTTAAGCACAAGCTAGAGAGAATAGAGAGTTTTATTGGTATAGAAGAATTAACAGAAGAAGATTTGAGAGCAATAAGAAAATCTGAAGAAGAAATAAGAAAAGGCAAATATGTTACTGCTTCTCAACTGAAAAAGGAGCTAGGAATTGAATGATTGGATTTACTTTAATTTATTCTGACTCTGTTAGAAAAATCCTTTAAAAGTTGCCAAAAGATAGGCAAATAGAAATAGTTAAGAAACTCGATTTGCTCCCAATAAATCCCATGCTTCTAGATATCGTAAAAATGAAAGGTTATGAAAACACGTATAGAATAAGAATTGGTAAATATTGTTATAGTAGTTGTCGATTTCGTCAAAAAATTAATTAAAGTTGTTAAGATTGATGTTAGAGGAAGAATTGGTTACTAGGCTCTCACATTTTAATTTTAAAGAATTTATAGAAGATTTGTTCTAAAAATTGAGATTTTAATGTTTAAAAAAGCTGCCATAAAAAGCCAATTCAAAAAACGGTACAAGCTCTATTTGAATATTATCAAAACTTTTTACTTCTCTATATTTTCCTTCATGCAACAAGATTGCTTTTTTTAAGTTTAATGTTTTCAAAATCTTTGCCAATCTATCAACTTCGCCTTTAGCCTTGGCTTCTACAGGAACAATTTCTCTATTCTTTAAAATAAAATCAATTTCTTTATTCCCCCTTCTCCAGTAAAACTTTGCATCTAGCAAAGAAGAAGCTACACACTCCAATAATTTTCCTCTATCTATTTCCCTATACAACCCAAATATTAACGACCAATGATAAGGATAAATTTTCTGAAGTTTTCTACTTACCATCATCATAGAAATTCTAAAGTTTTTCAAACTTCTTATTAAATAGGAGAATTTAAGGTAAAACAAATGTTTTTGTAAAGTTTTTTTTGCTATATGTAAATTTTTTGCTAGATTGTCTAAATTTAAAACCATGCCAGGATTTTGGTAGAATATTTCTATTAAATTAAAAAGCAAATCTTCATTTACGTTTTTAAATTTTTTTGGTAAATCCTGATAAATTATTTTACCAACAACATTTTCTTTTAAGTACTCCATTATTTTTCTTTCATCATTTTCAAAAACTATTTCCGGGAAAGGTTTTCTCAAATATTCCGAAAACATAAGAAAAAGTTCCTCTCTCCATATTTCAAAATCCTCAACTTTTTTACCAGTTTTAAGTTCAAAAAATTCTTTCAAAGATAGTGGCTCAACTTTCAAAAGAAAATGCCTTCCAACAAGGTTTGAATATGCTTCTTTTTCCAATTCCACAGAACTTGAGCCAGAAACAAAAAATTTTATATTTGGAAAGGCATCATAAAGCAATTTCAGTTTTGAACTCCAACCCTCCAATTTATGAATTTCATCAAAAAACAAATATATTTTTTCCTTTTTCCAATCAACACCTGTTATTTTTTGATATTCATCTAAAACTTTCTTTAGATCCTCCACTTTTTCATCAAAGGAAAAGTAAAGAACATGTTTTGGTTTTATTTTTTTTATTATATCTTCAATTAGCTGATGGAAAAGTGTGGTTTTACCAACTCTTCTCAATCCAGTTAATATAATTATCTGTCTCATACCTAGCATATTTTCAAGTTGTCTAAAAATGTCTCGCCTAAAAGCTGGAGCAAGTTCTTCTTTAACTTTTTCTGTTAACCACCATTCATTAAGAATCCTTATAGCTTCTTCAATCTTCATAAGTAAATTTAAGGAAACTTATATTTAAATCTTTAGTTTCCTCTTGGAAACTAATATACAATTGAAATAAAAATAAAGATTTAACTTTAAAAAATTTTTCAAGATCATTAATAACTGTGGCATTTGGATGATTTTATTCTTCCCATCCTAGTTTAATCTTTAAAGAAGCAACAAACTTTTTACCTTCAGCAGGAATAACTGCTTTAATAGATTTTTTAATAAGAGCTCTTGAAAGAAAAATAATAAAATGAAAAAAGATATTAATGAAATTACAATTTCAGCAATCATATACTCAAAAAATTTTAATTTAACATTTGTTCACTTTTCTGGACTAAAAATTTAAATATTAGTTCACAAAGGCTATTAAATAAACACTAAATGCTTAAATACTTTTATTACATATATAATTATTATGGAAATAATAAAATTTTACAACAGAGAGAATGAATTAAACCTTTTAGAAAATGTTAAAAGACCATTTTTTGCTATAATTTATGGTAGAAGAAGGGTAGGCAAAACAACCCTGGCTTTAAAATTCTGTGAAAATAAGGATTTTCTTTATTTTTTCGTAAACCCAAAAAAAGGCGAGACACAGCTAATTGAGGAATATTTTAATTTATTGAAAAGTAAGCTAAATTTGGAAGAATATGTAAGACCCAAAAATTGGGAAGAATTCTTCAAGATTATTTTTGAAAGATATCAAGGAATTGTAATTTTTGATGAGTTTCAATGGTTTTTAGACATTAATCCTCAAGTTCCATTTATACTTCAAAAGTACCTGGACACTAATAAAAAATTAACTATAATAATATTAGGTTCTGTAGTTGGAATGATGAAAAAATTATTTGTTGCTGAGTCATCCCCTCTTTTCAAAAGAGCTGATGTTATTATTAAACTAGAACCTTTTAATTTAAAAACCATTTTTAGAATTTTGAGTAACGCTGGAATAAAAGATATTGAGGAAAAAATCAAACTTTACATGGTTTTTGGAGGAATTCCTCATTACTACAATTTAATATCAATTTATGGTATAAAAAATTTTGATGATGCTGTAAAATCTTTGATTTTAGAAATGAATGCACCACTTAAAAATGAAGTCGAAGAAATATTCAGAGAGTCTTTTGGTAAGGATTACAGAACACATTTTTCAATACTTTTTGCTATCGGGCTGGGAGAAACAAAACTTGAAAAAATATCTTCATTATCTTCTATAAAGCAAACCTCAATAATGCCTTATATTTATGATTTAAAAGATTTAATCGAAGTGATAGAGGAAAGAAAATTCTTTGGTAAGAAAAAGAAGTATTATGTCTTGAAGGAAAATTTTTTCAAATTTTGGTTTAGATATGTTTATAAAAACTGGAGTTTGCTAACAATAGATTGGAGAAATGTTTTCGATAATATCAAAAATGATATTAACAACTATTTTGGTTTAGTTTTCGAGGATGTTGCAAGAGAATTTTTAATAGAATTATTAAGACTTGGCAAAATTTCTTTTACAAAGTTGGAAAAGTTTGTTGGTTATTTCAGAGAAAATAAAGAAAGGAAGAAGTTTGAAATAGATATAGCATGCTTCGATGAAAAAACAAACGAAATAACCTTTTTTGAGGTGAAGTGGAAAGAAATTAAAGCAGACGAATCTGAAAGTATTATTGAAGAAATGAAAAGGGTGACAAAATTTATTGATAAAAAGAAAGCATTTGGTTTAATTGCGAAAAAAGTAGAAAATAAAGAAAAACTAAGGAATGAAGGTTATAAAATTTTTGATTTGGAAGATTTTCAATTAATTCTTTACTAAGTCTTTCTTTAGCTAACCATTTATTCAGTCTTCTCCATTTTTAAAAATTCTTTTCCCATCTTTTATATAGGCTTTTATTCTACTTCTCACCACTTCTAAAACTAAAGAATTTGAATCCCATCCCTAATTATTTCTTCGACCAAAGGATCCCTTTTCCTTTTCAATTCTTCAAATTCCTTATCTTCAAAAATGTGAACTTGCACATTTTCTGGTAATTTTGATAATTTTATAAGATAATCTTTTTTATTTTTCTCAACTATGACACACAAATCAAAATCACTTTCTTCTGTTGCTATACCCTTTGCGTAGCTTCCAAAAAGTATTACTGATTTTGGGTTGAATTTATCGATTTCATCTACCACCTTTGCTAAAAAAATCGTTTTGGATGGTTGCAAATTTTTCAATTTTATCCTTTCCATTTCAAAAAGCTCCATTATTTTTTGTGCTATTAGGTTTGCAGAGTTTAGCCAATAAATCTCTTTTTTACCAATCTTCTTTTTTAAAAGAATATTGTGTCTCTCAAGCTCTTTTAAAGAGTTTGAGAGGGCAAAATTTCCAGCTCTTGTTATTTCTTTTATTTCTTTTCTTGTAGTTCCTCTACCTGGAGCTTCAGCTAAAATTCTTAAAATTTTCCAGGCTGTTTTATTTCCTAGAAAGTTTTCATACATCATAACAATCTTTGTAAGGTTTCTACAAAAGGTTCGACAATATCTTTAAAGAATTCTTCGGCTTTCTTCATAGTTATTTCTGTTAATTTCCCAGCATAGTATTGAGATTTTGCTCTTTCTTTTCTACCAACTTCAAGAAATTCTGGCAATTCTTCCATTGGAACAAACTCAATGGCTTTTTCAAGTTTCTCGATAATTTCTTTTTTCTTTAGAAAATTTTTCATTGCTTCTATTGTTGCTGCATGAACAAACTTTCCAGAAATTTTAACATCGAACTTTTTGGCAAGAAAAAACTTAGCTAAATTATGCATTGTATAGTATCCAGCTATTACAGCCCATCTTGGACTTTTCCCTATCAAAGATTTTCCTATTTCAAAATCTTCTTTCCATACTCTTTCATGAAAACTCAAGTAAGTTTTCTTCTCAATCTCTGGTAGTTTTCTAATTGTTTTCATTCTTACAAATTCTTCATAAGATAGTTTATCCATAAATATGTATTTATTTCTAGTTTATTTAAATATTTATCCATAAAAATGGATTAAAACATCCAGAATTATGTTCTAAATTTTAAATCAATAGTTGAACAAAAATATGTGCTAGTTGTTATAAACTTTGGGACAAGCTATTTCATTCTTATGAAGAATAGATTATTAAGCATACTCGTTATAAGTGCCACCATCTCTACTCTATCATTCCTTTTCTGTCTGATAATCTAAAGCCAAACATTCTCTTGTCAGAAGAAAATCCCATATTCGCTTATTACAGAGAATATGAAATGGAAGTAGTTTTGAATTGTCAAAGAATAAAGGAGATTGTTGAACCTCATGACAGGATTGTAGTTGCTACCGCCAAGCTATTGAATTCAACTCTCATAACAAAAGATTATAAAATAATAAGCTCCGGACTTGTTAAAACTATTTGGTAATTTTTTTAATGTCTAACTTCGCATAGTTTTATTGTTAGCCTAATATTTGTTATAAACAGCAAAGGAAAGAACTCATAGTAGTTTTTTCTTTTTGAATCTTTTTACTAGAAGTTTTATTCTTAATGATAAACTCGCATACCGTTAATTGATTATTTTTTATTCTACATAATAAAATTCTATTAAATCGTTGTAAGCTGTGCCAGCGGAATTGTTTGTTGAAAGATAAACCTTTGTTGTATATAATCCATCACTACAACCAGCAACATTTATACTTCCTCTAACTGCTGTTGGACTTGTTGAAGTTGTTGTTAAGATTGTACCGGCACAACCTTCTAGTGTAACATTTAATGTTGTTGTGTATCCACCAGAATTCCAAATTCTTGCTATTACATTTATGTATCTTGGTTTTATTCCATATAAAGAATCTAAAACACTTGTGAATTGTTTTTTGGGTTCGGGGCTTGTGCTTGTTGAAGAAACTTGAGTTTCATCGCCAGCATAAAAGTTTCTCTTTCCTAAAATTTTATATGTTCCCGTTGCTTGAGCATCGTTTATTTCTATATTACCATTAAAAACTTCTAATTTGCTTGAAGGTGAAGTTGTTCCGATGCCGACGTTGCCTGCTACTAATAATGAATTACCAGTTGAAGCAGGTTCAAGATAATAAGCAGAATTTTCTCTATCATAATAAGCACTAGCATTAACTATACCTGCAATATTTATTGGTCCAGCAAGAGGATTGCTTAGTTTGCTTGCAATAACTGCCCGATCAGCAATTTTACTTCCAATTACAGCAAAATCTTGTATGTCTGTAGTAGGTATACCACGAATACCTGCTGCAATTATTCCTGTGTTATAAATTAGATAATTAACATTAGTTATATTGAATGCGTTCATGTTTAGATTTGTGTCTATTGGTGTAACTTGTGAAAGTGGATGAAATTGTATTTCTGCTAAAACGGAGGAAACCAATAAAAATAACGGAATAAAAATCAAAATAATTTTTCTAAATGTTTCTTTTACCATTTTTACCAACTACAAAGTTAACTTTTTTCGCCTAAAGCTTTCTTTAAAATGTGTTCTAAAGCGGAGGAAATATCTGGAAAACCATTTTCTTCTGCATACTTCTCAAGCTTTATCCAAAGATTGCTTTCGATGTAAACTGAACGTCCCGATTTCACCATAATATAATATTATACTTTTGTAGTATTTAAATATTACTGTAGTATTATATTACATCGGAAATTAATTTTAATTTAACAAAAAATTATTTATGGAAGAAAAGGAAAAATCTAAGAAATTACTCAAGCTTCAAATAAATCTGAAGAAAACAATAATAATTTCTGTGTTAATATTGATAATAGTATTTTCAGTAGTTGTGCTAATTGCTACAAATGTAATCAAAATAACAAAAGTTGTTTCAACAACATCGCCTCAAACAGGGCCAATTATAACCACAACATTACCTTCTGCACCACCGTATAAAACTGAACAACAAGCTGGATCTGAAATAGGGGCACCAGTTGTTAATCCTGTAACTGGACAACAATTAGGAGTAAAGTGTCCACCAGATTTTTGTACGGAGCGTGCATATGGTTCAGCTGGCAGCAAATGTCCAAACTCTAATGAAACTTATTGGGAACAATATTGTTATAGATATCCTGAATATGCAAACAGTTTACGTGAATGTGATATTAAAAGAACATGCCACCTTTTAAGATGTGGTGTTGAGAGCGGAAGTTGCTAAAAACTATAATTCAAAATGCGCAATATAATTTGTTATGATGTTTAGAAGACAATTTATTATTAAAATAAAAAATTCGTCAAACTAATCCTTTAGCGCAAATTTTTTATATAAACTTACAAGTAAATAAGCACGGGATAACTGTAAAGTATATACTTAAATATATATTTTGCATTACAGAAATCTTTATATTTCACACGTGTGAAAATAATTTACGTGAAAAAATGAGTTTTGTTTTAATATACGACTTACCAAGAGAATTTACAACCGAAAGAAAACAATTAAATTTAAAACTTAAAAGAGCAAATGCAAAGAAAATACAGCATTCATTCTGGAAACATGATGACATTAATATGCTAATAAAAATTGCCATTTGGATAAGAAATATTGGTGGGAAAGCAGAAATACTTGAAGAAAGATTTTTATTCTAGCCAAACTTACATCCACTAATTTTTTCTAAATCTGGAATACTTTTAACTCCTGGCTCAATTTGATTATTAATTACTATAGAAGGTACTTGAGAAATTCCTGCATTTAAGCACGCTTGTAAATTCAAATCACAATTTACAAATATTTTTGGAGAAAACAACCCCAAAATATTTAATTGTATCAATGTCGCTTGTGCACCTTGTGGGCTAGCAGTTTGATTCAATATTCCATAAATTCTCAATCCTTTATCTGATAAGCAATCTACAAAATTCTTCAATTTTTGCATTTGATTTACAGATTCTTTAACAAATATAACACTTTGTGTTAAAAGCCTACCATCTTTAGTAACCCAAGCTTCAGCATAATTAACATTTCCTCCAATCGTTATTTTAATAACAGCATGATATAATCCACTGGTTTCTGTTAAGGCAACTACTTCAGCAACACTTCCAGGATTAGATAATTCATAAAGATTTTTTAGATTTGTTTTTAAACCTTCAATATCAACCGAAAAATAAGTTAAATAAAAATAAGCTACTAGAACTACAATTGCTATTACTGGTACCAATAAAAGTATCCTTTTTACTTCTTTCATTCGAATAAATATTAATTTTAAAACATTTAAAATTTTAACTTAATTTCTATTAAAATCTCAACAGAAACTTCAGTTATTTGAAATCACGATACTTATACAATTTTTATTTTAAAAATCAAATTTAACATTATGAAGTCTTACTTAACGCTTTTATTTTCATCAATTTTTTTAATTATTTTTTCAAGTTTTGTTTTTGGAGTATTTACTATAAGAGCTGGATTTTGCAATTCTAATGAAGTTTGTGTTTTTTCTATGTGGAATTTAACGAATTCTCATGTAAGTATTTGCGGCAATTATACAAACTATACCCTCTGCTCAGACGAAATGAGTTCAGTTACTTTAAGATTAAATTCATGTAATCCAGGAGAAAGCGCTTTATTAAACTTTTATCAACCAAACAATACTCATGTAGAATTAATCAACGGTACATATACTTATAAACTTTGTTCATCAACACCTAATCAAGTTTGTGTATTAAGAAGTAATTGTAATCCTGGAGAATCTCAGGTAATATCAATGTATAATTGGACAAACTCTCATGTAGCCGAATATGATCATTATCCAAATAAACTATGCTGCTTTAATCAAACAACAGCACCAACAATTTCCAACGAATCCGTTAACACAACATCAATAAAAATTGGAGAAGCATTTAGAATTACTGCTACAGTTAATGATGCCGGATTTGTTTCTTCTGTTATTGTAACAATAAAATATCCCAATGGAACTTCAGCCAATTTTACAATGAGCATTTTATCAGGAAACATTTACTTTTATGATTTTTCAGATACTTATCAAGTAGGAAACTATGTTTGGACAGACACTTATGCTAACAATAGTGTAGGAAATTGGGCACACACTAATCCTAATATACAAGTAACTACTAAAGGTCCTGTATGTATAGAAGGCAGAGCATCTGACTACTTTACAGGATTGCCTATAAGCAACGGTACTGTAACAGCAATAGTTAAAGAAAATGGAGATAGAGGATTTACTACTACAAACTTTGATGGTTCATTTAATTTTTGTTTTTACACAAATATAAATCCAAATAAAAATAGTTTTACTGTTGGATTAATAGCAAATAGTACTGATGGTAAAATAGGTTGGAACAGCTTTATCTTAGGTAAAGGACCACGTGCAGAACAAACACAAGTTTGTTCTTTTAGACAAATTCACTTTTCAGGAAAAGCAATTAGCCCACATGGTATAATAGATAAAGGCAATGTTTTAGTTAAGGTTAATAGTGAAAAAGGAATTTTCACCAATTCCACAAATTTCACTAATGGAATTTGGGATATATACATTTCTCCATGTCTTATATCTGGCGGACTTTACACATTTGAATTTATCATTTCAAGCGAAGATAAAATTTCTACTTTAACTATTCAGCAAATTGCTTGGTAGTGAAATTCAAAAAATTTATTTAAACTTAAATAACACCAGCATGATCTTTCAACCAATTATCAATAGCACTTTTAACATCAACAACGACTTCTTTACCATTAGGCAACTTCCTTTTAATAGTTATTGGTATTACCTTATTTCTAAATTCTTCCTTTGCTATTTCCATAGAACTTTTATTTCCTTCCACATTCACAAGCACAGGAGCACCTAGTGATATTTGTAAAGATCTCGCTCCCAATAATCTTGCAACTTCGAATCTTGTGAATCTATTCGCGGGCCAAACCATAAAAATCTTAAGGCTTAAATTTAGCAACTTCTTTCAAAAGATCAACGTGTCCCATAAAAAGTTGTCTACAACAATATCTTTTCAATTTCAAATCATTTAAGACCTTTTCTCTACTTTCACCAGCTTCTACTCTTTTTTTATAAGTTTCCCATAAATGGCCAACAACCTTGCCACATGAAAAACATCTTACAGGTATTATCATAAAACCACAATGTTAAAATTTAATCCCCTTTATATTTATACCATATTTAGTAGCCCAAGCTTTAAATTTTTTTATTTCCTCCGGGGTAAGCTTTCTTGAAAACTTTATCCAGCCAGTTTTCATTTTGGCCTCCTTTGGTGCTTCAGATGCTTTCCAAATGCAACTAACTGGACAAACCTTTATGCAACTAAAATCGTCTTTACATTTATCCCAAATCAAATAAACTTTACCATTTTCATCCATCTCTATAGCTTGATACGGACAAACAGCTACACACGCATTACAACTTATGCATATTTCTTGGTCAATTACTATGCGTTCATAATCTTGCTTAGTGTCTGACATAATTTATATAATAAATATTTTACATTTAAATTTAGAGGATTTAAAACTTTTCTGAAATTTGCTACTCTAAAATTCCTTTTGCTTAATTCAACATCTCTTATATTTTATCTTCTAATTTTTATAATTCTACCTAATTGATTTTGTGATAATCCTAATTGTAACCTCTTTTCTCTCAAAATTGGTCCTAGTTCTTTTACATTTGATAGTATTTTTATCCAATCCTCATCTGTCGGCCATTTGTCTTTGAAGTAGTGTAGTTTCCCACCTTTGCTACCACAACAGCAATTTTTTATTTCTTCAGGACATCTAAGGCCCACTAGCTTGAAAAATCGAAGAATGGTCTCATCTCCAGTTTTCGAAAACAATACATATTCTGTCTTCTCTTCTTTTCTAAATCCACTCTTTCTACTGGATGTTACAATGTAAAAGTTTAAACCAAGTTTTTTAACTTCTCTTTTAAAAATTCCACATCTTCTTTTAGAAACGAATTAGTTGCTAAACTAATATGTGGAACACGAACATCATCATTCTTCCTTCTTACTAAGCTCCGTCTCCTAAATACCAGAAGAGTAACGTAGTTGGAGTTAACTCTAAATCTCTTGGAATTCTCTTGACAGTTTTCCCACCGATTTTATTGTAACATTTTTCTCGTAAATTTAAGAGCTCGTCAATACCTGTTGTATTTATATAAAAACCAAGAGAATAAACCTTGCTTATGTTATTGTTCAAGGTAATGTAAGTATGAATTTTAACACCTTTGAAGATTTTTGCGATCCATTCGAGGAATTCTTTACTAGTTGCAGTTAAAGAATAGTAATAATACTTTCCTTGACGAACCCCTATTGTTGCATCTCCAAGTAGCGTACCATTAATTATCTCTAATAATTTCATATAAACTACTTTATATATATGTTTTAATATATTTAAATCTTTTCTCCCATCAATTTTGGTCTACAATCTATCTCTGTAGATTTAAAGCCTTTAAAAGTAACAAACAACCTTATAATAACTCTTTACCCTAAATTTTACTGGAAAGGAATCAAAAGTTATCTCTTTGATCTTTGCTTATGCCTTCGACTCCCTCTTTTACTAGCCCCTCTCCCACTTCCATGATGCGGCTCATTCCTTCTTGGGTCATAAACTAAAAGATTTCTATCATACTTCATATAAACATCTCTCAAATTTTTGTCATTAAAATAATCAACCAAACCTTTAGCAATAGCCATTCTTACAGCTTCTGCTTGCCCAACTATTCCACCACTTCTAACCGAAACATTTATATCCACTTTATTTGCCAAGTCTCCAGCTAAAATTAAAGGTTCCTTTATCCACATTCTCAGATATTCATTACCCCAATTTTCTAAAGGTATAGAGTTTATTTTAACCAAACCTTTACCTTCACTTATTTTCGCTCTTGCTATGGCTAACTTTCTTTTTCCAGTAACTATCTTCTCTTTTAACCCCCTTTTTACCATCTTTTTTCAGCTCCTAATAAAATTGATAATTCACCTAAGGTTATAAACTTTGTCGAAAGCTTACTAGCATCAAATTTTTCTACTCTCTCAAATTTTTTATTTTTAAATTCTTCCGGAATTCCACAAAAAACTTTCAAATTTTTAAAAGCTTTTCTTCCTTTTGCTTTATCCCAAGGAAGCATGCCTCTAACTGTTCTGCGAAAAATTCCATCTGGATATTTTGGAAAGAATGGTCCGTGATATACATCACCACGTTTTATTTTTTTTAAATAATTTTCTTTTATAAATTTAGGATCCCCCGAAATAACAGATTTCTCACAATTCACCACAACAACTTTCTCACCATTTAACAAATCTTTTGCTATAACTGAACACAACCTTCCAAGAATTTGGTTTTCCGCATTATAAATTTTCATAATCACACCATTATCCTAACATTACTTCCTTTTGGATTTACTTTCATAAGTTCTTCAATTGTCATGATTTTACTTCCAGATTCCTTAATTTTTTTAATTGCATTTTTTGAAAATCTCCAAGCAGCTATTGTTACTTGTTTAGTTAAACTACCATTTGCTAATACCACACCAGGAACCAAAATTGTCTCATTCTCTTTAGCATGTCTATTTATATCTGATAAATTTACTTCTACTTTTTTTCTTCTAGGTTTTTCCAATTTTTCAGCAACATCTTTCCAGATAGGAGCTTTTTCTTCCAAGGACTTCTTCCTCAATTCTATAATCAAATTTTTTAGGTACGGATTAGTTGGTCCAGTCCTTACCATAAATAACACCAATTAAATAAGATTAGAAAAATTAACTATTTTAAAATTTTCTTAATCTCATCTTCACTTAGCTTTCTAAACCTTTTGCCTCGCTCAATTACAGCAATATCTATAATATTTTCTTTCTTTTCCTTTTCAGCTTTATTTATAACATCATAAGCCAATTTTACTGTATCAACTAAATCCAAGTTTTCATTCCATTTTTGCTCAAAAATCTTATTTACAATCACAGCGCCTCTTCCTATAGAATAAGCTTTCCATTCAAAAAGCATTCCTGATGGATCAGCTTCTATTAGATGTATCCCAGATTTATCAACACCACCTACTAATAAAGAAACTCCAAAAGGTCTTAAACCTGCTATTAATGTAGAATATTGCATCCTATCTCCAAAAACTTTACCTATGTCCCAAACATCTATAGGCTCCTCAAATGTAATTCTATGAATTTGTGCTCTAATTCTTGCCATATCTACCAAAACTCTAGCATCTGATAAAAATCCTGCAGCAACAGCACCAATATGATCATCTATCTGAAATAATTTTTCAAAATTTTCTGAAACCATAAGTTTACTCACGGTTTTAACAGTTGCCAAAACTACACCATCTTTAAAAGTTATTCCTAATGCTGTTGCCCCTCGCTTTACAGTTTCTTTTGCATATTCCACTTGAAACAAACGACCATCTGGCGAAAATACAGCTATCGTACGATCGTAACCCATATATTCAGGTATTATATCTGGCATTCGGCATCACTATACAAATTATTTTGTTAATTAAACTTTTTATATTTTTAATTGATTTAATCAAGAAAATAATTTACATTTTTATTAACCAACAAATAAAACTTTTATAATGATAGATGTACATTGTCACTTAGAAGCTAAGGATTACGATCCTGATAGAAATCAAGTAATTGAAAAATGTAGAAAAGAATTAAAAGCAGTAATTACAAGCTGTACTCATCCAAGAGATTTTCAATTAACAATGAAATTGGTTGAAAATTTTAAAGGATTTGTTTTTGCTTCTGTTGGGTTTCACCCTGAATATGTGAAAGAAGCAAGAGAAAAGGAAATTGATGATTATATTGAATTGATAAAAGAAAATAAGGATAAAATTGTTTCTATTGGAGAAGTTGGTCTTGATAAATTTTGGATTAAAGAAAGTGAATGGCAAGAAAAACAAAAGGAAATTTTTAAAAAGTTTATAGATTTTGCTAAAGAAATTAAAAAACCATTAACTATACATTCGCGAGACGCATATGAAGATGCTGTGAAAATTTTAGAGCAAGAAGATGCGAAAAAAGTACATTTACATTTGTTTGGTGATAATAAATTGGTAAAAAGGGTTGCAGAAAACAATTGGTATATTTCTATAGGTCCAATAGTCCTGAGAAGTAAAAAACATTTTCAAATAGTAAGAGATATGCCGCTTGAATTATTGCTTTTAGAAACTGATTCCCCATGGAATCACCCAAAAGTTTTTACAGAGCACATAGCTTTAAGAAATGATCCAACATCTGTTAAGTTTGTAGCAGAAAGGATAGCAGAAATAAAGAAAATAAGCTTAGAAGAAGTAGATAAAATTACTACTGAAAATGCTATTAAACTCTTTGAGTTGCCTTTATAATTAGTATATAAAAAAATACATTTATGAGAAAACTTTCTTATAGAATTTATGAGATTAAGCAATCTAAGATAGAAGATAGTTTGAAAGTTTTGGAACAAAGGCCAGATATAATTTCTCTTGGAGCTGGCGAGCCAGATTTTCCAACACCACCAAATATAGTTAAAGCTGCTAAAGAAGCTTTGGATAAAGGTTATACACATTATTCTCCTTATGGTGGAAGAAAAGAATTAAGAGAAGCTATTGCTGAAAAATTAAAGAAAGAAAACAAGATAGATGTTGATCCAGATGAAATTATGGTTTCTTGTGGATCTAAGGAATCAATATTGTTATTTATGTCTGCAATTGTTAATCCTGGCGATGAAGTAATAGTACCAGATCCAGGCTACCTTGGTTATGCACCTATAGCAAGATTTTTAGGCGCTAATGTAGTTAGTTTAAAGTTGAGCGAAGAAGATAATTTTGAAATAAATGTAGACGAATTGAAGAAACTTGTAAATACAAAAACAAAAATAATTGTTATAAACAGTCCTTCAAACCCAACAGGCTGTTTAATAAAAAGAAAAACTCTGGAAGAAATTGCTGATGTAGCAATTGAGAATGATTTGTTTATTATGTCAGACGAAGCTTACGAGAAAATAATTTACGATGGTGAAAAGCATGTAAGTATAGGAAGTTTAAACGGAATGAAAGATTATGTTATAACTTTACAAACATTCTCTAAAGCTTATGCCATGTGTGGATTTAGGATAGGATACGGCGCAGCTAATAAAAAGTTAGTTGAGCAAGTGAAAAAATTAAAATTATGTACAACTATTTGTGCTCCTGTTCCATCACAGTTTGCAGCAATAGAAGCTTTGAAAGGTAAAGAAAGTAAGAAGTATGTTAATAAAATGGTTAAAGAATATGATAGAAGAAGAAAGTTTCTTATTAAAAGGTTGAAAGAAATGCCAAATATACATTGTATTAAACCAAAAGGCGCATTTTATGCTTTTCCAAATATAAGTGGATTGGGTATGAATTCAGAAGAAGCAAGCAAATTTTTCTTAGAAAATGCTAAAGTTTTAACTATACCAGGAATAGAGTTTGGAAATAATGGAGATAACTATTTAAGAATCAGTTATGCCACAAAATATGAGAAAATTGTGGAGGCAATGAATAGAATGGAAAAAGCTTTAAATGCTTTTAAACTTTAATTTATTTTGGCAGGGGACCAACTGCGGGGAGCTACCAGTTCCCTACTTTCGCAAATCTGGGATATGGCGAGCAGTAGTCTTTGGAAGGTATAGTAATCCAATATAGTCCAAACACTTGACTGAGAAGTCCAGACCTATGTGGTTCAGTACTTGATGAATCCTCCAGGTCCGGAAGGAAGCAAAGGTAAATCAAGTACTTGAATGCTCATAGGAAAACTGGACGGAGAAGAGTGTTTGGGTTTAACTATATTGGATTATTATATCGACTAAAGACACGTCCCCTGCCTTATTTATGTTTTTACAAAATTTAATTTGCTAATATGCAAAAATGAGAGATATTAGATTATTTCCATTCTTTTTTCCTAATAAGCGTGGATTGTCTAAATACTTTGCCCCCATCAATTTCATAAGCTACTTCAACAACATTAACTGGGTACAATTGATTTGCAACCAAATGCCAAAGCCTATCAATATCTCCTTCTCTACTCATTTCTATTCTACCTTCTTTTTCTTGCCTATATCTTAAAACTGCTAACTCAGATTGATATTCCCATATTTTTTTATGTATTTCAAAACCTTCCAATCCATAAAATTCATGTTCACCAATGTAATCTTCGTTAGGTCTACCATGATTACCATAATACCAATTTTTCACACTCTTCATTTCTCTAGCTTTCTTAAGATATTCTTGAAGTTTACTTTTCATTAACTCTTTAGAATTCTCATCTTTACATTCCACCCTAAATCTTATGTAAGGTTCTCTGAAAAAATGCCATGACTCGATAAAATCTTGATTACATTTAATTATATTATCATACAAATCAATTAGAAAATATCTATCATCAATTAAAACATCTATATTTACTTCAATCCAATTTTTACTTTTTGAGTTCATTAGTCTATTCTTCATAATTATCTTATAAATTAAAAAACGATTTAAACTTTTAATAAACAAATGCAAGAAGTTTACCACCAATACCCATTTCTTTAGCTTTTTTATGGTCCATAACACCTTTAGATGTAGTTAGAATTAATAAACCCATATCCCTGCTTGGCAAAAATCTTTTTTCCCATTTCTCAAACTCATTTACTTTTACAGAAAATCTTGGCTTTATAACATTAATATCTATAATCTTTCCCATTAAATCAACTCTAAACTTACCATTTTTACCATCATTTATAAATTCAAAAGAATGTATGTATGATTTTTCTTTTAAAAGCTTTAACACTTCCCTAACTAACTTAGAGCAATTTACTATACATTCTTTTTTTCCCACCCTTTCTGCATTCTTTAAAGTACACAACGCATCTGCTAATACATCATGCATCATAACTAATCACTTAATAAATTATGTAATTTAAATTTAAGTTTATATTTGCGCCAGCTGGGATTTGAACCCAGGTAACTAGCTTACTCCAAATCTTGGAAGGCTAGTGTGTTCTAGCTTTTTGCTCTTAGACCAGGCTGGACTACTGGCGCTTGTTTAATTATTCTATAAAACAAATTTATATATATGAGTAAAAAAGATGAAGAAGTTTATTCAATAATTGTTGAAAAATATAAAGAACTAAATTTACCAAAATCCTTTGTTGAATTCAGAAAACTCTTTCCTAATCACACAAAGTTTGATAAAGATAGTTTTTTAATAGATTTAGCTGGAACAATAAACCAAGAACTTAGTGATAGGTTGAATTTTTTACTTCATAGATTATATCATGGAGACATGGTTTTAATAAATAATGAACGAAATTTTTTAAGAGAAAAAATTGGGACAGAAAGATTATTTAAACTTTATGTAGAAATAAGAACTATGCAATTAAGTTTATTGAACGCTTTAGATAACATAAAGCTTGGCGGCGATGAGAAAATTTTATTGCAAGCCTTATCAAATGCTTTGAATTTTCTAAGAGAAGTTTTGTACAAAGAATTTGTAGAAATTTCAAAAATTATTATTGATGGTTGGAAAAATAAAATTCAAGAAAAAAGAGAAGCAGAGAGACCAAGTTATATAAGATGAATTAGCTTTTTTCTTCAACTCCTTCAAAGTCTTTAATAGAATACTTATATTCTCTATAGTTTTTAATCTCCCCTCTAATTTTTAAAATTTCTCGCGCAAGTATCCAAAATAATGTAGCTAATGCTCTTCTGCTACTGTTGTTGGCAGGTATTATAAAATCTATTCCCTTTGTTTCATTAAAGCTATTGCATATAGCCATAATTGGAACTTGTGCCTTTAAAGCTTCTTCTACAACTTTATAATCTGTTAGAGGATCTACAACAAAAACTAAATCTGCCTCATAAAACCCTTCATATTTCGGATTAGTTAATGTTCCAGGTATAAATCTACCTGTAACAACTTTTATTCCAGTAATTTTTGAAAATGTCTCAAGTGCACTAAAAGCTATTTTTTTCCTACTCGCTAAAAGCACATTTTTACTTCTACTTATAAAGTTTGCAGCAATCCTTATCCTTTCATCAGTTTTTCTAAGATTAAATAAATATAAACCATCTGGTCTAATTTCAAAAATAAATTCCTTCATATCTTTTGTTTTTTGCTTTGTACCTATGTATATTCCAGATGCCAAATATTGCTTTTTTGAAATCAAAAATCTTACTGGCATAATTATATGTTTTAGTGCAAATAACTTTATAAATAATTGGAGAAACTTTTTTACATTCAAATTAACAGAATTTATGATTTATAAATTTTAAATAACTAATTAGTTATGACAGAAGAAGAGAATATCTTGAAAATAATAATAGAGAAACAAAGCTGGGAAGAAATAATTTATTATGTAGTAAATGTAGAAAATCTAGATCCTTGGAATATAGATTTGGTAAAATTAACTAATGGTTTTTTAAAATTTCTTCACGAAGCTGAAGAATTAGATTTTAGAATACCTGCAAAAATTGTATTTGTTGCAGCAATACTTTTGAGGCTTAAGTCAAATTATTTATCAATTTTTGAAGAAGAAGAGCCTGAGGAAAATTTAGAACAAAAACCAATGATTTATGAAGAGCCACCAGAATTATTAGCATTAGGTATACCTTTAAAAAGAGTACCAAAAAGGCAAATAACACTAGAAGAATTGATAAATGCTCTTAGAAAAGCTCTTGCTGTTAAAGAAAGGAAAGAAGCTAGAAGAGAAAGATTAAAAAAAGAATTACAAGCAAGAATAGTAGAAGAAGAGGATATTGAAAAGAGATTAGAAAAACTTATGATGGAAATAGATAAATTGATTAAAGAATTGAACATAAGTAGGATAGAATTTAGGAGGATTGTTAAGAAATGGGATACAAAAAATATAGTTTATAATTTTGTCCCTTTGCTTCATTTAGAACAAAAAGAAAAAATAATAACTGAGCAAGAAAAATGGTTTGAAGAGATTTTTATAAGAAAGAGAGAAAAAATAGAAAGTGAAGTATAAAATTTTCAATTAAAAATTGATTAATTTCGAATAAAAAAACTATTATTATATGAATAAAAAAGCTTTGCTAGAAGCAGCATTGTTTGTTTCAGATAAACCTTTATCATTAGATAAGTTGTCTACAATACTTGAAGCTACAAACAATGAAACTAGGAAATTGTTAGAGCAGCTGAAAGCTGATTTGATGGAAAACGATAGAGGATATGAGTTGGTAGAGACTCCAGAAGGATTTGAATTAAGAGTAAAAGTCGAATATAGAGACAAAGTAGTAAGACTTGCACCATTAGCAGATTTAAGTGATGGTATGATGAGGTCTTTAGCTTTAATTGTAGCTAAACAACCGGTAAAACAATCACTAATAGTTAAATATCAAGGTAATAAAGCATATGGCTATATAGAAGCATTGGAAAAGAAAGGACTTATAAAGACAGAAAAATTTCAACGAACAAAACTTATAACTCTTACTCCCGAGTTTGAAAGATATTTTGGTAAAGAAGCAGAAGAGATTAAAAAAATATTAATTAAAAAATTGGAAGAAAGTAAATAATAAATTATGATAAGACCAAGTTGGGACGAATATTTTATGAATTTAGCTAAGGAAGTAGCGAAAAGAGCAACTTGTGACAGAGGCAGAGCAGGATGTGTTATTGTGAAAGATAATAGAATTCTTTCCACAGGCTATGTCGGCTCTCCTTCTGGATTACCGCATTGTGATGATGTTGGACATCTTATGAAAAAAGTTATTGATGATGAAGGAAAAATAACTCAACATTGCATGAGGACATTGCATGCAGAACAAAATGCAATAGTACAAGCAGCTAAGTTTGGTGTTCCAATAGACGGATCAACATTATATGTTAAAATGACACCTTGCTCAACATGTGCTAAAATGATTATAGCAGTTGGTATAAAGCGTGTTGTATGTGAAAAGCATTATCATGCTGAAAGGGAAAGCATAGATTTGTTTAATAAAGCTGGTGTTGAATTAGTTTTTCTAAGTGATGAAATTGAAAAATATGAAAACCAATAAAATTTTTATTTATAACACAATAAATAATAAAAATGAAAGTAATTGGAATAAGTGGCACAATAGGCTCTGGAAAAAATGAGGTTAAAGAAATAATAAAGCAAAGATTTAATTGTTATTGTGTTACTCTTTCTGATGTTATTAAAGCTGAAATAGAGAAAAAAAGAGGATTGCTAGATAGAAAAACTTTACAAGACATGGGAAATGAAATGAGAAAGAAGTATGGCCCGCATATACTTGCTATGCTTGCAGTTGAATATTTACCAAGAGATAAAGAAATTATAATTGTAGATGGTATAAGAAATCCTGCAGAAGGCGAGTATCTAAGAAAAAGATTTGGAAATAATTTTATTTGGATTGGTGTAGATGCACCTTTGGAGATTAGGTTTAAAAGAGCTACAGAAAGGCAACAACACAATGACCCAAAAAGTTTTGAAGAATTTGTAAAATTAGATGCCCGCGATCAAGGTTTAAATGAGCCTGAATATGGGCAACAAACAAAAAAATGTTTGGAAAAATGCGATGTTTTAATTTTTAACGATGGGTCATTAGAAGATTTAAAGCTTAAAGTAAATAATTTTATTGATAAAATGAATTTACTTTCTTAAAAAGTAAACTACAGTTGAAGTGAAAAATAAAACAGCGAGTATTAATAGAATTATTTTATAGATACTTAGATTTATGATATCTGCTTTTAAAAATGAAAGCATGAGATAAACTAGGATTAAAAATGAAAATAAAATTAAAATTATCATGAATTTTCTTCTTGCAACATTTCTATTATCAGCTTTCTTAAATTTTTTCTTTGCTACCATAAAAGTCTATTTCAAATACTTTTAACCACCTAAAGCTTTGTTGAAAGCTTTTCTAAACTTTTCTATATTTTCTTTAACTCTATCTACACTTTTTTCCAAAGCAGTAATCGGATTTCCAGACTTTACTTTAACTAAAATTTTTGGGTCTGACATAAAGGGGTGTTCTTGAATAATTGCTGCCTCAGAAACATCTTTATCATTCCAAAGTTCTTCTTTAATCAAGTTTAATAAAGTCATCGTTTCCCCTTTAACTTTCACTATTATATAGTTTTTATCCTGTTCTTCAATTTCAAGCTCCATAAATAATAACTAAGTTGAATTGATAAATATTTAAATTTTTTGAATACACGAATGATTAAAAATAGTGGGTCCAACCAGAATCGAACTGGTCTCTGTGCCTTACCAATATTTATTGTAAGGGCACCGTTTGTTATAATCCTATCCTAACCACTAGACTATGGACCCAATAAATAATAATAAGAATAAAGTTTTTTATTTTTTAACTTAATCCTTTTTTAAAAGATTCGATAATATTACTTGCTTCTTTCTTTGTAAGTTTTTGTAAATCTTCTTCATTATAATTCTTACCATTTATTTCGTAAATTTTTTTAACATAAGCCTTTTGTTTTTCTGTTGCCAACTGATTATTATTTCTACTTTCAATATTTTTACTTCTTTTATCTTTTCTGTAAATTGCAAATAGTTGTAATATTGTTGATTCGTTGTTTATTCTTTGCTGTTCCGCAAATTTTTTGAAAACACTGTATTCTTTAATAAAATCTTCAATATTTTTATCCATATTTTTCACCAAAATTTTTATCCTCATCTTGGGTTCATTGGATTATGTCTAGCTAATTAAACCAAGTACAGAAGCTATCATAAAGCTCAATTGTCTTATTTCAATTCTTGGTCTAAAAGCAAACCCATTATCCGGATTACTGAATTTTATTGTACCCTTATCACCATTTACTGTAACTTGATATCTATTGTTTCCATTTAAAAATCTTATTTTTGGCTTAAAGCTAATTACTCTAAGTGACTCTAAGAATCTATTTATGTAGTCGTTAAATTTGCTGTTATTCTCTAGACATCTACCTCTTAATATATTGTAAACCAGACCATCCACATTTTTAAATATTGCTTGATTCAATTCTGTTGAATGTTGCTCATATAGCTTTTTTAATTCTTCCGGTTTTAAAGTTATTGGAGTTATTTTTGTTTCTAATAGTTTTTCAAATACAGCAACTATTTCTTCTGTTACCGAATCTTTACCTCTATATATTTCTAAGCTTTTTGTAATTGTATTTATGAAACAGTATACTCTTTTCGTCACAGTTGTCTTTCCATTTTGACTGAGCAATAAATAAATCTCTCTTACATCTTCTTCTGGAAACGCTTTCTTAATACTTTCTTCTACACTTTCATTATACAAGTATTGTATGAATACTTCACTATCAGTATATTTGCTTTTTTGTGCAAGTATTAGGCAATTGTTTACTTTTCTTTTATCAAGCCTTTCTACAATATCTTCAACTGAAGTTACATTTTCTAGTTTGTATATTGATACCACAGCCATATATTCACCTCCTTGTAGATTTTAATATATATACATATATATTTAAATAGTTTTGTTAATATATAAATTTATCGGAAGTTTATTTCCGGTGAGTTTATGGAGCAAGTTAAATATTCAAAAGAAGTTGAATATGATACTGAAAATGCGAAAAAAGTTAAAGAGCTATTGGATAAAAGTATGAGAGGATTAACAATAGTAGAGATTGCAAAACAATTAAATCTCAACAGACACACTGTTACCAAGATTTGCGAAAGAATGCTTATAGAAAAGAAAATAAACTATGATGAGAAAGGTCCAGCTAAGATATTTTATTCTGTAGGTCCAAGCAAGTTTATAGGTAAGATAGTAATGAGCCCTATAGATTATATTTGGATTGATGTGTTCAAGCAACCAAAGTATCCTGGTGAAGAAGAATTTGTTAGAATAAACCAAACCAAGCACGATAATTTAATCAGAGCAAGCAGTAAGTTTAGATCAGTTGGTGCCGTTGCTATTAAGAAAAGCAATTTAGTAGAATTAATAAACATGCTTAAGGATGTTGCCAAGAAAGAATTTAATCTAGATGTTTAAAAATTAGCAATTTGCTATAGATGTGAATTTGGGTATTAGTGTAAATTTATTAGTATCTTAGATAATCTGTTTAGCATCTGTTAGTTTACTTTTTAAAAATAAAAAGTTGGCAATGCTGAATTTAGCCCGTCTTTTGTTTTTAGATGGCATTTGTCTAAGCGGGCATGAAAGCCCTTGCATATCATCGGACAAGCCGAACCGTTTCACCCCTTCAATATCACACTCAACAAATTATCATTGTTTAACCGATATTGAAAGGTCTCGTTTCTGATTTCGGCTTAACCTTCTCAGGTTGTAAGCGGTTTTGCTTACATCCTCAATGGACGGAACTTCCTCACTTCTAGTTTAACCTAGAAGCGAAGCCATCTTATCAGCTTTGCCAACTTAAAATATTTATCCCATTTTACTTTATAAATTTTTACGTTTAAATTTAAAACATGAAGATTTATACACTCATTTTAACATCAGCGACAATATTATTAGTTTTTTTAATCATTTTATCATTCGGACTAAATTCATTAACAAATTACTCTGTATTCGCTGAAAAATTTACAATATTTTCTCTTTTTTTAAGTTTTTTGACAATTATAATAATTTTTGGCTATTTACAAAAATCAAAAGATAACTTACAAACATTAGATCAATATGGACAAAAATATTTTGAAAAAATAAAGAAAATTTTGTCAGATTATTTTGGTAAGAAAAAGTTAGATGTAGAAGGTTTACTTAATCATTTACTTCCAGAAATAGAAAATATAATAAATACACCTTATTTTAAAGAATTACCTCAAAATATCCGAAATTTGATTTATGATATATACTTTTCATCTAATCCTAGAAGACACGGCCATTTTCATTCTAAAAGAGCAGAAAGATATTTAAGACAGTTAGCTAAAGAACTTGGATATTATTAACAAAAATCTTTCCTTTCTGTTTTTCTAAATAAAAATTTTTAAGAAAGGCCTCGGTTGGGATTTGAACCCAACCCAAGAGCTTACTGCTTAAAATCCACAGGCTCCTACGCTACCAGGCTACGCCACCGAGGCCATCAGACATCTTATGTATTTTCATTTTAAAATTTTATAAACACTTTTTTAAATGTTTGAATGTTATCCAATTTTAAAAAAATTCAAGAATGTTTGTGAAAAATTTTTCGATCGTTGCAATTACTCAATTGTATTTTCCTCTTAATGTAAACTTCCCTATTAACTTCATCAAAATTTCTAATTTTTTGTTTTATTTATTTAAGAATTAATATACATTGTATCAAAAAATTAACAACTCTGATTTAATGCTTTCAAATCTTTTGTTAACAATCCATATTTAGTTTGAAATTTAACATAATTTAAAACAAAACATCGAAAGCTTAAACCTTTCAATATTTTAAGCCTATTATTTTTAATTCAAAAGTTTAACAAATTAGCCAAAAAGCCAAAAAGAAATCTTTATATACTTTTTATTCCAATAATTATAATTGTCTCATGAACTTGGCGTTTGAACTTTAACAAACGTCGAGTTAAAATTTCGACTAAAGGATGAAAAGTTCTATTCTTGTTCATGAGTACAATTTAGCATATAATCCTGAGTTGCGTTCAGGATAGGTTGATTATTAGGTGAAACCTAGGGTAGAGATTGCAGGGACTCCCGCCAATTCTAGCTGATCCCGCTAGAGACCATTGCTATCCGGGTTATACTAACAGCAGGTGGTGTAATCATAATAAAGAGTATTCTGGAGAAGTTACGAGAAGTAAAAGAAGATAAAAAGAAGATGAGATTATTATCGTCTCATAAAATTCCTTAAAATTTTTAAAGATAAAATTAGTTTTGTAGACGACTGCATTTCTGAAAGAGACGGAAATACAAAGGTTTAACAAAGAAATTTCTTTTTAGATTGTGCGATTTTAAAAACACTACCTGCTGGTATAAAGCCATGCAAGCCGTGAGGGGTAAAGTGAGTATTGGCAAGATTTTAATTATAAAAAGTTGAATTAGTTGCCAATTTTCACGCCCTAGCCCTCGGCGAACTGCTGCGTAATATGCAATCAACCTACCCTATCCTGGGGGATAAACTCGCGAAAGTGAGCTCAATACCCCATAGTTCTATCCAACTGGAAGGTGGATAGAACGAAAGCAGCAATGCGGGATAGGATGGGATTGCATGACATCAGACTGTTGTCGGTGTAACGAACCGACAAATCGATAACGTCTAGGGGCTATGGAAGTAGGAGCCTCCAGACGGTCCCTGAGACATAGGACCGAGCCCTACGGGGTGCAATACCGGAAGTCGTTTAAAGAGCATAAATTTTAAATACTAGTAAGTACTATATATATATTAGGGTATGTAAATGAAACGGCTTTCGGTACATCAAGCAGGCGAGAAATGCATTAGCATGTTGCAATCTAACTTGATAGACTCTCTAAAACTTGTATCAATGATACTTGGGGATGGATTTGGAGACAACGAAAGAGTTGGTTTTGTTTCAAAAGACAAAACTCTGCTAAAGTTGTTTAGTAATCTAGTATTGAAATTAACAGGGAAATCTATAAAAGAAATATCTGGTACTAGAAGTCTTAGGATTAATGTGTGTTCAAAAAGTTTGATATCGCAGTTGCGAGAAATGGTGCCTATATTTAGAACAAAGCCGTGTAACCATAACCCAATGTGTCCATTGTTACAGGGAAAAGAAAGTGTAAGAATAATAAAACATGAACACTTGTTAATTAATGGTGATTTATTTCCACTAACAAAATTACCAGAAGTAATAAATGATTTAGACAAAAATGATTTAAAAGAAATACTACAAATCTGGTTTTCAATGGAGGGCGGCGTGACACTGTTCCCTAGAAAATTTAATAAAGGGTTTGGAGTAGAAAGAAAGGTTTTCTTAACATGTACCCACCCAATAATAAGATTGCAGCTTCAAAAACTTTTAAAAAAGTTTGACTTAAAATTCAAATTTGATGAAAAAAGTAAAAGTTTAGTTATCAGAGACAAAAAAAGTATAGAAAGATTTGCAAAAGAAATAAACTTTTTACCAGGTGTTAAGATAAGTTTAACTACATCTAAGTTTTTTGGATTCGAAAAATCCGCTATCTTAGGTCTTATATTATGGACATTTGAGAGACCAAAGGGATTTTGGAAACAATTTCAATCAAAAGATGAAATAAATCAATTTTTTATTAAGATGCTAATGCACTCGTGACCTTCGCAATTGGTTAACGCCAGACGAGGTAACCCGGAGTGCTTTCAGTCTTTGACTGGAAGCTTTTGCCAACTGAAAACAGGTTGGCGAATAAGGGGTGGGTAAGGGAAGATGAGTAAAAATCTTTATCAGTTACGAATTTTAGATGCTCATCTTCTACCAAACGGGTGCCAGCCACCGCGGTAATACCCGCGCCCCAAGTGATGGTCACGATTATTGGGCTTAAAGGGAGCGTAGCCGGCCTAGTAAGTCTCTGGTGAAATCCTATAGTAAACTATAGGGCTTGCTGGAGATACTGCTAGGCTTGAGACCGGGAGAAGGCACGGGAACGTTACGGGTAGGGGTTAAATCCGTTAATCCGTAACGGACCACCTGACAACAAGAATCTTTAAAGTTCTTGTTGGGTGAATGGCGTGATAGTTAAATCTATCACACATAAGGCGCGTGCCTAGAACGGGTCTGACGGTGAGGCTCGAAAGCTAGGGGAGCGATCGGGATTAGATATAGGGAAGGAAAAGGTAAAAAGATTAAGGCTTTTCCTTCCCTACTAAATACCCCGGTACATGGGTTTGGGAGGTATCTTCCGATTAAAAGATGAAGAATATCTAATCCTCTGAGCCATGAAGAATCTTCCCTAGCAAGTGGATTTTCTCGAACTCATGCGGGAAAGTCCTAGCCGTAAACCATGCCCACTTGACGTTGCAGATCTCTTGGGGGTCTGCAGTGTCGGAGCGTAAGTGTTAAGTGGGCCGCCTGGGGAGTACGGCCGCAAGGCTGAAACTTAAGGGAAAGAGAGTAGCCAGTACTTAACTACTATTTGCTAGGTAATCTAGTTAATTTAGGTTTTCACCCAGCAAAAAAACTTGTAAAGTTTTTGAATTTAAGATTCACCAAGATAACTAAATTGAAAAATTTTAAAATGATTGGTGGTTTACATCCTAAAAAAATATTAGGATTATAAAAACTGGCTTATCTCCCCGAATTGGCGGGGGAGCACACAAGAGGTGGGCGTTGCGGTTTAATTGGATTCAACGCCGGACATCTTACCAGTGCAGACAGCAGAATGAGGGTCAGTCTGAAGGGCTTACCAGACAAGCTGAGAGGTGGTAGAGCTATATCTAGATTTGTTTCTGGAATAGCTCCACTAAGCATGAGAAGAAAATCCCAATCTTACTGGAAATGAACTGATGTTAACTTTATATGTAAGTAAAAATATATATAAATTAGATGATAGAACCTTACATACTGGGGCTTTGGTTAGGCGACAAATATTGGTGGGGCAGTAGTATAGGTTTAACTAATACAAACATGAACTTAATCAAAGTCTTTAGAAACTTCCTAGAGAAATTAGGATTCCCTAAAGAAAGAATAAAACTTTCGGTTTATCACAAAGATCAAGTGATAGACGAAAGTGAATTAGCAAAAAAACTAAATATCCATTTAGAAAATATTAAAGTACACAAATTCAAGAAAGGCAAAAAAGTCTATTTTATAATTTATGTTAATTCTAGGCCTCTTAAAAGAATATTCTACTCAATGGCAAGTAATTTGGAAAATTGTATAAAAAATTATAAAGGACTTTTAATGTATATAACAGGAAGATTCGATTCTGACGGGTGGTTAAATAAAAAGTATCCGGAAGTCAGAATTAGTTATACTACAGAAGAAGAAGCAAGAAAAGATGCGAATCTTATAGAAAAGTTCCTTTCAATAAAACCTAGAGTTAGATTTGAAAAATACTCAAATACTTGGATTATTAACATGAAGGGTAAAATTTGGTTACAATTTATAAAAGATATTTTAAAATTCAGTAATCGGGATTTTCTTCGGCAAAGCCATCGTCAGCTCGTACCGTGACTATGCAACTTGAATAATAATTAATCAATTTACTGAAATTAGTAGTAAGGCTCGTAACGATACTTGTTGCTATAATGGTACTTGAATTTGCAATCATAGCTGAATTTACAGCTATGATTTTATTTGCAGTAGTACTTAAAGTAATAAAACAACAATAGTTAAAAAAAATTAAAATTATAAAGCCTGGTTGCATAGCGGGAAAGGCGTGCCGCTAAGTCGGTTAACGAGCGAGACCACCGCCGTATGTTGCTACTAGCTTCTCCGGAAGCTAGGCACTCATACGGGACTGCCCGCGATAAGTGGGAGGAAGGTGGTGGCGACGGTAGATAGGCAAAGGGCCTTAAACCGATCTATAGGAAAATTATGACTATAGATATCGCCCATGGCTCTAAGATGTCCTTTACCTAGCCGAAGTCCGTATGCCCCGATTGCACTGGGCTACAGAAGATTGGTAGAAAATTTTAAATATAAAAGTATTTTCAAACAAAAAATGATAGAACACTTGATGAGTTAAGAAGCAGAACTTACACCAAAAGAGATTCAAGACATAATTTATAGTTTAAAATTTAAAATACTAAGAGAATCTGATGGTAAAATACCATTTTACATACTTGGAAGTACCAGGAAAGGTGGATAAAGAAGTTACAAAAGCTAGGAAAGAATTTGGTATCGGAGACGAAAATATCCTAGTTCTAGAATTTCACCAGTATATAGGAAATAACAAGCCTATATGTATCATATTTTAAACAAAAATAAATTTTTACAAATCTGCCAATCTTCGGCCAAACGCGACGCACAATGCGTGCCACAATGGGATGCGACCCCGAAAGGGGAAGCGAATCCCCTAAAAGCACGCTCAGTTCGGATCGAGGGCTGTAAGAGTGCTAGTAGATGAAAATATTTTTAAAAGCTTCAGGCATTGCTAATTTAAAATTCCTATTACAACAAATGATAGTTTATATCTGCTAGCACTCCAGCAAACTCGCCCTCGTGAAGCCGGAATCTCTAGTAAGCGAACGTCACTAAGTTAAAGGGTCGAAAAATACCTTTAATTTTAAGTCTATTGTATGAACAAAGAAAAGAAAATTTGTAGTTTACTTCGCTTTTCCAGACAATCGGAATACTGAAATTTTATTAAAAGTAAAAAACTCGCCAAAATTTGGCCGAAGAGGCATTTCGATAATTAAAGAAGATTTTGATAAAGTTTTTATGAATTCAAAAGAGTTAACAACTATTTAAAATCGGTCCTTTAACGTGAAATCGTTCGCTGAATACGTCCCTTAGAAGCTAGTTAACTCTAGCTTCTGGATAAGCTCCTTGCACACACATGGTGTGAAGGAGAAACATCATTCCAATGAATAAAAATATTTAAATAGATCTAACAAGAAAAGAATTCAATCCAAATAAGAAGAAAAGAATCTGTAATTAAATTTGTTAGAGAAATTGGGACTTTAGAATGTTTCAGAGTAGGAAGAGGTAAATTTAATGGTTTAAGTAAAATTAGCTTATTATCTTCTGTTATATTGGAGTATAAAAAAACCTTCACACCAGTGGAACGCCCGTCAAGCCAATCGAGTGAATCTTCATCGAGGCTTGCGATGAGCAAGTCGAGTTGAAGATTCGCGAGAGGGGCTAATCTTAGAAGTTCTATAATAAAAATGAGAAAATGGCTTGACTCTGATTAATGATGAGTTGGAGGTGAATTGATTTGAAAATGAACTTCTAAGAGTCTAAAGTCGCCACAAGGTAGCCGTACGGGAACGTGCGGCTGGATCACCTCCTAATTTTAATTGTGTGCAAGCGGGATGTTACCTGCAACTCTACCTAGGCACTAAAAATCAAAATTTTTTAGAATAAGAGCTTTCAGAGTTAAAAAAACTATTTTATTTTCTTCTTGTAACTCTTTCTTTCAAACCAATTCTTAATCTGCTAAATTTTTGTTTAATTCTACATGATTTGCAAAGCATTAATGAACCTACTTTCAATAATTTTCCAACTTTTTTTATCGGCTCTCCACACATGTCACAGTTATGGTTCATTAAACTCAACCATTCATTTTTTCTTTTTAACCATTAACATTCCTGTAGGTCCTTCTACTACTTCATAATTTTCAGGCAAATCTACACAATTTTCAGGATCTTTAGAAAAGAAATATAACTTAGCACCACCTTTTCCTTCACGAACATGAAGATAATATGTAACTCCTTTACTGTTTTGTTTTGAAAATCCCATATTTATCTATAATTTTATCTTAAATTTAAATTTTACTTCACGAGCTTTGTTTCTTCTGCAACTGCAACTAATCCATTTGATTGTTCTTTTAATGGACAATAACCACGAATGCATCCCGAATCAAGCAATTCTTTTATTGCTAAATCAAATTTTATTGATGGAATTTCTTTTATCCATCTTTTTGCAAAAGGCATTTTGTTGAATTCAGTTTTTGCAATTTCCAAAATTCTTCTCGCTTCTTTCATTCTAACTGGCTTATCTTTAACATATTTAAAAATTAAATCTTGTCCAGAATCTATTACCCAGCCATCACCATTTGTTACAAAAACTTCTATTGCAATTAACTGACCTTCTTTTATTTCTGTTTGAATATTGTTTTTAGCGTTTGGTATTGATGGTTGAGCATGCTGCTCATATCTTTCTATAGCATGGCCAGAAAGATTTTTAATTGTATTAAAACCAAATTCTTTTACTGTGTTTTCAATTACTTCTGATAATTCACAAACTTTCACACCCGGCTTTAATATTTTCATAGCTTCTTCTAAAGCTTTCTCTGCAGCCTCTATCATTAAATGACTTTTGCTTCCAATACAAATTGTAAAAGCTCTGTCATGGGCAACACCATTTACTTGAGTTCCAATATCAACTTTAACAAGATCACCTTCTTTTAAAATTGTTTTATCATCAGATGTTGGAGTATAGTGAGCTGCTATGCTGTTTATTGATATGTTCACAGGCCAAGCTGGTTTAGCTCCAAACAAATTTATTTTATTTTCAATTTTTTCTGCAATTTCAATTATTTTCGCATTTTCCACAACAAGCTTTTTAGAAAAATCTAAAATCAAATCTGATACTTTCTTTGCCTCTTTATAATCCTTTTCAAAATTTTCATCATTCATAGTTTTCGAACCAAAGATTTCAATTAAACTTTAGTTAAAAGTCTAATACCATTTTTACCAATTTCAAATGGATAAACATCATTTCCATGAGCAGTTCTTCTCATTTTTCTTATTACCAAACTTCTTGATATTCCTCTTGCAGCATATGTTAAATAATGCAAAACTATAACTCCATCTGCTATAAATTCTTCAAACCCAAATCTGCTCAAAGATTTTGTTTCACCTTCTGGTATTTCTACTATTAATAAACTTGTGGCACCCGACCTCTTAAGTTCAAGTATATAATTGAAAATAGATGTTCTTAGTTTTCCTATATCTAAGGAAGATTCTTTCCAACCCATTGTTGCTACAGATAAGCTATCAAGAACAAATCTTTTAGCATTAATTTTTCTTATCAAGCTACTTGTAATTTGTCTTATTTCTTCTATACTGCTTGGCGGCTGATAGTGGATAATAAATTTGTTTTGGGAAATATATTTTTTAAATTCATCCTTCCATCCAAATTTTTCTACATCAGAAAGAATATCTTCAACAGATTCTTCCAAAGACAAATACACACAACTTTCACCAATTCTAAGACCATGGAGCAAATACTGTAATCCAAAAATTGTTTTTCCAGTACCAGTTTGTCCAGCTATAAGACATACAGAATTTTTTACAAATCCACCTTCTATAAGATTATCTAAACCAATTATACCACTTTCTACTCTCTCCTCAGGCATAATTATAATTTTTAAGATTGAATAATATAAAACCACAAACCGCCAATTTTATAGTTGTCTGTAGGTGTTTGTGCATAAAAGGATAAATTTTTCCAACCGCTTGCGTTTATGATAGAATTGAGATAAAGAGGAACTAATGCTATTACTTTATTTTCTCCTGTTTGTGGATTAATCTCTTGCAAAGAAGTGACACTATAATTTCCTAAGGAGAAGTAGTTTGCTATTTCTCCGGAAATACTTATGTTTTGTAAGTTTATTGTGTTTAAGTCTTCAACATAAAGGTTAAACAAAAGCATGTTTGGCTCAAAAGTTAAAGTTTGTTCAAATCCAGTTTCATTGTAAAAACTTGTGCTTATTGTGTTATTAGATTCTTGTAAAATTATATAGTAAGGACTTTCTGTATTTGAGCATAAGATTATTCCTTCGAATAAGCGATGGGCCGCACATAGATTAGAAATTTTTAATATCACCGGCTTAGTTTTATTAGATTCTTTTACAAACCCACTTGAAATACCATTAATTTTTTCATTAAAAGAAGTTTTATTGTTTTCTTGAATTTGTATAGTAGTTGATGTGGAAGGAATTTTTTGCTCGCTTGGGTTTATTATGTCATTTAAATTCTTATAAAGTGATTTAAAATAATCTGATTTATAAGTACTTACAGTAATTGCTATTAAAAAAATAAAAAAGGATGCTAAAAAAAGTTTATACAAGTATTTGGTCGACACCATAAACAACATCATGCGAAATGTTATTTAAGCCTACTTGTTTATCTATTCTAAAATCTTCTGGCATGCCCTTCACTTTATAAATTGGATAAACTAAATTCGAAAAGTATATGTAATCAATATTGCTTTTCTCAATATTAACATTTATACCCAAGGATAAAAAATAATCTTTATTTACAAAACTTTCAAGCCCAATGGTATTATTTGATTCATTGCTATATTTGCTTTGAACAAAAAGCTTACCTTCTAATCTATCTAAAAAGCTTGCACCAAAGTCGCTTGGATGATAGTAAGAATTTTCAACATCATTTCTAAGATTATCTATGTACCAAACTTTACCATTAGGTCCATCAACTAATATGTTTGTGTTATTAGGAATTACAGTTATAGCATTATCTGCACTATATACAAAAGGTACAGTTATATTATCATCTCTACTTGATTGTGAAACAACCGCACCAAATTGATTTGATAAATTTTCTATACCAAATGTAGAATCTGTAACAAGAACTTTTTCATTTTTGTTTGAAACTGAGCTTATAGCATCTATTTGAGAACTATTAAAAATTACAGCTGTACCATAAAACCAACCATTTTTTCCATTTGCTGAAATTAAGTTTTTTGTGTAATTTCCTATATACGGACTTTTAACTATAAAATTTGTTGTCTTGCCATAAGTATAAAGAACATAAATAGGATCTTCAAAATTTTCTATATTTACTAATTGATTTACAACAGCAGATTTAGTCAGATTTGCTACACCATTTTTATCAGATATATGAATTTTCATTTCAGCTGAAACTAATATGTTCCAACTATCATAAGGCTTAACTAATATTTTAGAAAAATTTATATCTGCATTAAATCCTTGAAGATTGCCAAGAGAAACCATTTTATTTTTCCAATCAATTATAGTAGAATCTTGCATTAAATCTTGCTGCGTTCCATTTATTGTCCCATTAAGTATAAGTTCTTTTATAGTTTCATTAGCTTCTTGCAAGCCAATACCATTAATTATCACATAATTTATAGCAGAAGATATTGCTCTAGTTGAAATTATTTCTAAAGCTTTACCACCATCTAATATTATGCTGTTGTAAAAGTTTAACATACTATTTACTCTATTCTCTATTGCTATTCTTTCTGAACTAAAATAAACAAGTCCTCTTTGAATGCTTATGAAAGATAGTATAATTATTGTTGTTACAATCAATATAAAACTAAAAATTACACCTTTCATTTTGGCCACACAACTACATTAAATATTGCTGGTCCCCAAAGCCATTTTATACCGCTAACAGATTTATTAGTAACATACAATTCATTTACAGCTACTCCTGCTGATTGTAAAATATTAATTAATCTTTGCCTTGCATCTTCTACAGCTTCTTGTGATGTACTGAAAACATTTCCATATCCAACTTGAGAAGGAACCAAAAATGTAAATGCTACTAAGGAATTTGCTGGAGATATAGCATAACCTGGAGTAAAATTCAAACTGTAATTGTTTGCACCATAAATAATTTCGCCAGAAGTATTTGTATAACCAAATCTGGCAAGCTCAATAATTAAAGGTTTTGGTGGATGATTGTATAAAACAATAGAATTTGCCGATATGTTTTGTTGAGGATTTGTACCGCTATAGTATAACCAAACTAGAAGTGAATCTACTGCTAAAGGTGTAAAATTAGAAGCATTAAATCTCCAAACAACATCTCTATAAAATCCAGCTATCCTGTCAGGGTTCGATGCAGAATATTGTGAAGAAATGTCTTTTGTTATATCTATTTGTCCATAAACATTAACTTTTGGTGTATATTTTACTTGAACATAAGAAGTATTAAATATGGCTCTTAATGGTCCTAAATTTTCTTGTATATTGTATTTGTCTATTTCTACAATAAAATAGAAATAGGTTATGCTTAAATTAGAATAGGTTATGTTGTATGTGTTTAATGCATTCATTATTTCTGTATTATTCCAAAAGGCATTATTGTTTATTATTCTTTTGGTTGAAATATTATATGTTTGTCCATTGTAAACAAATCTTAAAGTTGCGTTTGTACCAATTGCTGAAATATTAACTGCCATTTCATCAATATCACCAATAACAAAAATTGGCTTTTTATATCTTATGGAAGTATTTGATAAAACTTTACCAAAATAAAAAATATTGCTTTGGGGTAATGTTGATGGCTTCTCTGTGTAATAATAAAGAACAAAATGTGTTGTACCATCATCACCAGCTTCTGGTCCATTAGAACCAAATGTTCCTTCTAATCGCAATGTATTATAACCAATTCTTAAATATCGATTCAAATGAGTAAACCTTCCATTACCTGTTGCCACACCTATAAATTGGTCATTTATGTAAGCTTTAATTTTGTTATCAGTCCAAACGCCCTGTATGTACCAGTAAGAATCAATTAGAGTTGAATTTTCAGGAATTACCATATCATAAGTTATATTTACAACATTTCCATTGTTTCCACCAGCAGGTTTTTTAACACTACCACTAATAATATCTCCTTTTACAATAAGCGTATTGTTTTTTGTAGTTTTTGTTGCAAATGCTCTTGCTATATATCCTGAAACAGGCTTACCTACTTGATATCCTGATGCAATTTTCCCGCTAACTGCAATCATGTTAGAGCTGGTATTGCATGAGGAATAAATTGTTTCTCCACTTGTAGTCAAGTTAATACAAAAAGTAGAAATATTACTTAAGATATCTGCAGCTATATTTCTTGCTATTGTTTGATTTCCACTATACCAAAAACTTCCAATCAAATCTAAAACAGTTTTGTTCATGTCCCTTTCTTTCAATACAGCAGAATTAATTAAACTTTTAACAGTTGGCGAGTCTTTAATATCATGAGTTTTTAGTGTAGATAAAATATTAATCACATCTTGAGCATTGTAGCTTAATTTTTGATAGGAAATTTCTGGATATGGTGATTCAAACCTTATTGGTACAAACAAAAGCATTAAAATTATTAATGATATTCCAAGAATTAAATCTATTGTAAAAGCTATTCCTTTATCATTCATTTCCACACCATGGTTTCTATTGTAACTAAACTTCCGTTTAAAATAGAAGTCCTATAAATTTTAACTGTGTTTTTTGAATTATATGGATATAAACCAAATTCGAACTTAGTTGAGTTGCTTGAATCAAAAACTCTGTAATAAACATTATATCCTGATGCACCAATCAGCTCTAATACTTTTTGATATCCTATTGAATTAAGTTTATTAATCTTGGTATTATTCAAATATCCATCATTTGCTAATCCTAACTGGATAACATTTGATTCATCCCAATATTTAGGATAACCCTCATTAAACCATATTTGAGACGCTAAAAATAGCTTGTTGGATATTTCATTTTTAACAATTGTATCACTTATTTGGCTTGTGGAATAACCAAAATAAAAAAGTATTACAGCTAATATGGCCATGAAGATAGATGCACTTATAAAAAAGTCATAGGAAAGAGTTTGAGCTTTATGAAACATATATCACACCATTAGAATTTTTTATTATATTCCATCCTTTTGAAAAATTTCCTTGCACGCTTTTTACAAGAGTTGGAGAAGAAGCAAAACTTGAACCCCAATCAACTATTACAGTATAGTTGCCAACAATAATCAAAAAGTTAGTTACACCAAAAATATTATCATTTATAAAAAATTTCCTGCTATAGCCATCTCCAGCTTTAATAGCTATGTTTATTTCTGATGCTATTGCGTCTGCAAGCTTTTTACCTTCGGAGTATCGCCTTTCGTTTATTATATTGCTTGTTAAAATAGATGTGTTCGAAACTACTACAAACAATATTAAAATAAGTATTAAAACAAAAGACATAAACTCTATACTTACTTGAGATTTTAATACTCCTGTCATACTGTTACATTTACTCTATCATTTAATGCATAAATGTAAACATTATAATATCCAGATACTGTTGGTAGATAGCCTGTTACATTTGTAATTGTTATGTAAAATACATCTGAAATTCCGCTAGATGTTTTTACTTTAAAATTTATTGTTTTGTTTAGAAATTGTATTGACACTATCCCATCTGGTATGAAAATTTGTGTTGAAATTTTTGCAGGCGGTCCTTGCGAAAAAACCCAATCAACACTTTGACCAATTTTATTAACTGCCGCTCTTGCTAATGCCAAATTATTTTCATCTCTGTAATTTATCAACATTTGATTAGAGTATATTATATACGGTATAATGATCATTAGAGCTAAAGATACTATTATAAAGTATTCTATAGCAGTTTGTGCCTTTGTCGAGCTCATAAAATTAATTATTTATTGCAGAAATAATAATGATTCAAATATTTGATAAAAAATTTAAATAATTATAAGATGGTAGAAAGAAATCCTAAAAAAAATTTAAAAGGCAGACACAAGAGAATAAAAAATGAGTTAAAATCAATGACAGTTTATGACATAATGACAAAAGATGTTATTGCAATTGATTCCCAAAATTCTCTTGCAACATTTGTTAATGTTTTAAAAGATAGGAATATTTCCGGTATGCCTGTTCTAGAGCATGACGAACTTGTTGGTGTGATTAGTAAAAAGGATATCTTTAAATTGTTTGGAATAAATGATTTGAATGAATTAACAGAAGAGATGATGGAAAAGTTAAAAACAATGAAAGTTAAAGATTTGATGAAAAAACCAATAACTATCTACTTTAAAAGCAGTATTGAAAAAGCTGCTAACATGATGAAAAAATATTCTATAAATAGGCTAATTGTAGTGGATAAAAATAAGAAGATGGTTGGAATAATAAGCAAAACTGATTTGGTAAAAGGTGCCTCAAAAGTAATTGTAAAAAAAAGGATAGAAACAGCAATTGATGAAGTACTTAAAATCATTGAAGAAAAAGGTTCTATAACTATAGACGAAATTGCTAAGAAATTTCATGTTGACGTTTCTGTTATTGAAGAATGGGCTAAAATTCTGGAAGAGCATAGACTTGCTTCTATTAATTATCCAATTATAGGAAAACCCTACTTATCTTTAATAAAAGAAAGTGAATGATAGTTTTTTTTAAAAATTATTGTTGATAATAATGCATTTGTTATTTTGTGATACTAAAGATTTTCTTGTAGCAAGAAAAAGTATTTGGATATAAAGGACAGTTTCCCAAAATGATAAAAGTAATAAAATACATAAATTTAATTAAAATGATAGAAAAAATTCTGGAAGAATATATTGTGAAAGCAGGGGATGTTGTTGCTAGAATTGAAATTAAGTATTCTTCTAATGAATTTGTCCCAACTTACAATGTTATAACTCCAGTTATAGAAAAAGGTACAGCCGCTTTATTAGATAAGGTTAAAGAAAATTTAATTGCGCAAATACCGATAAAATCAGCAGAAATTTTAGACATAACAATGATGGAAAATTTGAAGAAAAAGTTGTATGACACAGGATTAGAAATGCTTAAGCGTGAATTGCCAACTGAAAAAGAAGATGTTTTAAGATATCTTATTAGCACAATAATTCACGAAATGCTTGGTTTAGGCAAGTTTGAAATTATACTTGAAGATGCTAATGTGGAAGATATAAGTATAAACAATTCATTTGAGCCTGCGTGGGTTTATCATAAAAAATACGGGTGGCTTAAAACAAACATAAGAATAGAAAAAGAAAGTGATATCGCTAATCTTGCTTCGTCCATAGGAAGAAGAATAGGAAGGCAAATAAGTGTTTTAACACCATTAATGGATGCCCATCTTCTAACAGGAGATAGAGTGAATGCTACTTTGTTTCCTATATCAACTAAAGGTAATACAATTAGTATAAGGAAATTTAGAAGACAACCATTAACAATTACAGATTTGATAGAAAATAAAACTATAAGCTTGGAAGTGGCAGCATTTTTATGGTTTGCTATTCAATATGAAATGAACATAATAGTTGCAGGTGGCACAGCTAGTGGAAAAACAAGTTTATTAAATGTATTAATGTCTTTTATTCAACCCAATCATAGAATTATTTCAATAGAAGATACAAGAGAATTATTTTTACCCAATTTCTTACAGTGGGTGCCATTAAATACAAGAGAACCAAATCCAGAAGGTAAAGGTGAAGTTAGCATGCTAGATTTGTTAGTTAATAGTTTAAGGATGAGACCTGATAGAATAGTTGTTGGAGAAATAAGAAGGGCAAGAGAAGCAGAAGTTTTATTTGAAGCAATGAATACTGGTCACAGCGTTTATGCTACATTGCATGCAAACACAGCTGATGAAACTTTTAGAAGGATGATAAATCCGCCTATAAATATACCAAGAGTAATGTTGGAATCTTTGCACCTTATTGTTTCACTTTTTAGAGATAGAAGAACTGGTAAAAGAAGGGTTTTTGAAGTTGCCGAAATTTTAATTGGTGAAGATAAACCGCACATAATTTACAGATGGAGACCTGCAGAAGATAAAATAGTGAAATATTCAGAAAGTCAAAGGGTTATGGAAGAATTGAAACTTTTTACAGGCATGAGTACAAATGAAATAAATGATGATCTCAAAGAAAAAGAAATTATTCTTGACTGGCTTGTTAAAAATAAAGTTAATTTGGTGAATGATGTTGGTAGAATTTTTGCAAATTATTATATAAATAAAGAAAAGGTTGTAAAAGCTGCTAAATCGAATACATCACCATTTAAAGTTTTATCTTATACATAGATGATAAAATGAGAATACCTTTTGTACCATTTCCAGTAAAAGTAGCTGTTAAAATGTCTCGGAGCTTTTTACCAATATCTAATAAACTGATAAAACTTTATCCTGGATTGGAAACACAATTAGCACAAAGCAATATAGAAATTAAAACAAAAGATTATTTGTCTATAGCTGTATTTTCTTCATTTTTTTGGTTTTTTCTTATATTTTTAATAACATTTCCATTTTTGGTAAAGGTTTCTTTAACCATGGGAATTTTTTCTCTAGCTATTTCAACTATCTTTGGTTTTGCTGTATATTTGAATATAATTTATTATCCTAAGCTTGTTATAGCTAGAAGGGTTAGAGATATAGAAAAAAATCTTGTATTTGCTCTTAGGCATATGTTAATACAAATAAAATCTGGTGTACCTGTTTTTAATGCTTTTGAATCTGTAGCATATGCTAATTATGGTTTATTGTCAGTGGAATTTAATAAGCTTTCAAAAGAAGTTATATCTGGCACTCCATTAACAGATGCTTTGGAAAATCTAATATACAGAAATCCCAGCAATATTCTAAGAAGAGTATTGTGGCAAATTATCAATTCTATAAAAGCTGGTGTAGATGTTGGAAATTCTTTATCTATTCTACTTCAAAATATTTCAAATGAACAATTGGTGGAAATAAGGAAATATGGAGCACAGCTTAGCCCATTGGCTTTAATGTATATGATGTTTGCAATAATTATTCCTACCTTAGGTTTAAGTTTGATTGTAATTTTATCACTATTTTCAGGTTTTTCTTTTAACCAAGCTTTTTTCTATTTATTTCTAATAGTTTTGTCAGTTTTTCAATTCAGCTTCATAGGTATAATTAAAAGCAGGAGGCCGAGAGTTGAATTATGAAAAGTAATATACTTTTTAGAATATACACAAGATTTGGTACAGAAGGTTACAAAAATTGGGTTAAAAAGAATTTAGCATATGCAGATATTTCGTGGTCAGTTGAAAAATTTGTAGCCTTGGCTTATTTATACAGTTTTTCATTTCAAATCGTATCGATAATTTTATCTACAGTATTTTTCTCTCTTTCTGGCATATTTGCATTTATTATTTCAGCTATTGTGTTTGTAGTTGTATTTGCAATTTTTCACCTAATGCTCATTGTTATAGCAGATAATAGAGCAAAAGCTGTTGAGCAAGTAATTCCGGATATGTTGAAATTGATGTCAATGAATTTGAAATCTGGAATGACTGTTGATAGAGCATTGTTGCTTTCTGCTAGACCAGAGTTTGGAATTATGGAAAGTGAAATTAAAAATGTGGCTAAAAAAGTTATTTCTGGTATTCCTGTGGAATCAGCTCTAAGAGACATAACAAAGAAAATAAAGTCAAAAATGCTTGAAAGAACATTCAAGTTGATTACAGAAGGTTTGGAGAAAGGTGGCGAATTGGCTTCATTGTTAGATCAATTAGCAGATGATATAGTAAATACTAATGTGCTTAAGAAAGAAGTAGCTGCGCAAGTAGGAATGTATGCTATATTTATTTTCTTTGCGGCAGGTATAGGTGCACCATTATTGTATAGCGTATCAACTACTCTTATTCAATCTATGGTTAAGATAAGCAGTATGACTAATTTACAGCCAGTTCCTCAAACTCAAGTTGGGACAATCCAATTAAAGAAAATAGAAATAGATGTGAATATGCTAATAATTTATGAACTTTCAGCATTAGTAATAACATCATTATTTGGTGGCATGCTTATAGGTTTGTTAAAAGAAGGTACAGAAAAAGCTGGTATAAAAATAGTTCCAATATTGCTTGTTTTAAATTTTGTTATATTTTTTGTAACAACAAAAGTTTTGACTAGCTTTATACCAATATAAAATTATCGTTTCAGAATTTTTAATTATGTCTAAGGCAATTTCACAAATAATATCTATAATACTTATACTCATTATAACAATTGGAATAGCTGGTAGTGCATGGTTATATTTTAATTCTGTAATCACAGGCATGTTTACTGAAAGTTTTATTATTGTAGATAGTAACAAAAATTACATTTTTGTTAAAAGCAGTGATAGCAAATACATTAATTCATTTAATGCTTTTTTTGATGATACTCCTATCAACATAGCTATTGTACCTCAAATATATGGCATAAGCGGATATTGGAGTTTAAATGAGGGAAGTGGCACAATCACAGCTGACAATTCTGGAAATGGAAAGAATGGTGTTATATATAATTCACCTTTATGGGTTAATGGAAAATATGGAAAGGCTTTAAGATTTACTAATACTTTTGGTCAAAGGGTAAATGCTGATTTTTCAATTGCTTTAAAAAATGTTACATTTTCTGTTTGGGTTTTTACTGATGTTAGTCAAACCGCTGATGATTGGAATTTTTTTGTTTATTTAATTGATTCTTTTAATATGCCTGTAGTAGAATTTGGAACTTGGGGAAATAATATTATTTTTAAACCATTTGGAATAAATGGAATGGGTTATGAGGTTAATGCTGGCCAATTGCCTATAAATTCTTGGGTTCATGTAGCTGGAGTTGTTGAAGGAAATCAAGTAAGAGTTTATGTTAATGGAAATCTTGTATCAAGTAGGTCAGATTTTCCAGGGTTTTCTACTTGGAGCAATAACAACATTAACATAGGAGGCTATAATAATAGAGTTTTTGATGGCATAATAGATGAAGTTTCTGTTTATACAAGAGCATTATCAACTTCAGAAGTCCGACAGTTGAGTAACGGACTAATACCACCAAACAGCATAGCAACAGTACAGATATTAAATACTACACCATTATCTTCGGGAACACACACAGTAAAACTTTGTAGTTCTAGTCAATGTAATAAGTATGTCATTGCTATATAAATTCTAAATTAAAATAATGGCAAAATTTATTTATGAAAATTAAAGGAAAAACAATAAAACTAAACATTGTTGTTATTTTTGTCGCATTGGTGCTTATTTTAGTATATTATAACTTTTTTTACAGCAAACAAGAAATTAAGTTAAATTTAAATTATGTTTATGATCCAAACTTTAATTGGTATAATACTAATGGTAGCTTACCAGTTGTTGAAGGTGGTTCTGCCATTTTTTATGGTAGCGACAAAACTAACGTTTATCAAGATGCAGTTTCTTTAAAAGGTATTGTTGCAAAAGATACATTAGTTTTAAATGCAGTTGTAACATTTAATATTGAAAGTTATTCGACTAATGCAAGTGACCATTTTGCAATTTTTCTTACAAATGATAAAGTAAATTATAATAAAGAAGAGTTCGGCTTCGTTTTACCGCAAAATAGTAATATGTTATATGCGTATGTTCAATCACCTTCGATAAATAAGTTCTTTGTATGGAATCCGATAACTGAAGTAAATAATGGGGAAATGTATAATCTTAAAGCAGTATATTCAATTGAAGATTATCAACCATTTGTGAATTTTTATTTAAATAACAAACAAGTATGGAAATATCCTTTTACAAAAGTTTCGAATAATTTATTTTACATTGTTATGACTTCTCACAAGTTAAGTGATTCAAGTATAAACACAAGCAGAAATTATATGAAAATAAATGATATTTATGCAAGAAACTATGTTGATTTATTAAAGTTTGTGTTAAATAATGTTTGGATATTAATTTTGTTGGTAGTCTTTGTAAATTCTATAGAAATAATTAATTCTATAAAAAGAAAAATTAGACTTTCAAATATAGAACAAGAGATTGAAAGGCTTGTTCAAACAAGGAAAAATTTAGAGATTAAATATTTTAATAGAACTATAGACGAAAAAACCTTCAGTTCTATGATAAAAGATTTGGAAGAGAAAAAGGCAAAATTGGAAAGTGAAAAGAGAAATTTGAAAGGCGAATAATAGTGAGGTTAATTTACTTTTAATCCTTTTTTATACATTCGTAGGAATTTGTTCTTTTTAAAAGTGCGTACCATGGAGCTAAGGATTCTACAAACAAACCAAGAATAGCATTGCTAATTAATTTCGCTTTACCACCAAACTTTTTTGGTTTCTCATTCAAATACAAGTAATGCATATGATAACCATCTCTAATGATATTTAAAATTGAATACCAGACTAAACCCGCCAAAGCACCTGACATAATAAACATACCTCCTGTAGGGTGTAAAATGTTTAAAACAGTAGCTGCTAATGACGGAACAGCAGAATACCAAGACACTAAAGAATATATTGATGGTATCTTATACTTTAATTCTATATCATTTCTCTTTATAAAGTCAATTGTACCTAAGACCCATCTCCTTCTTTGTTTCAAATGATCACCAATTGTAAAAGGCGGTTTTTCGTAGGCAAAACCCCGCATAACACCTATACCTTTCTTGTAGCTTCTACTTAACTTTACGATAAACAATAAGTCTTCGGCTTTATTTTCACCAAAATCCCAACCTATGGTTTCTTCCGCATCAGCTCTACATATAAAATGAGAACCATGGTAACCAAAAATTCCAAATTCTAAAAGTTTTATACAACCCAATATTCGATAATCATCTGAAGACCTTACAAGCTCTTCCACAAAAGTTACTTTATTCTTCCAATTTTGAGGATAAAGTATAATACCTGCACCACAAACTTTCTCATAACCTGAATTTAAAATAAAGTCTAGATTGCCTAGAATAGTATCCTCACCAACCATTGTTTCTTCGTCTTGATGATACACCCAATCATTCTTTGTATTAAACCCAAGCTCTCGTCTAAGTTCGGTGGCATAACTTAATGCTCTAGCTTTAAATTTTGTATTGTTTTTAGTTTTGTATTCAGCTGGTACAGCAAAAACTTTTACACCAAGATTTCTTAATTCATCGTATCTTCTTTCATAAGTTTTATAAGTATCTTCTTCTGTAATTATCCAAACATCACTATTTATGTTCATCTTGTAATCTTCTCTTATTCTTCTAGTCCAATATAAAACAGATTTCGCAGAATTTTCTACAGAATTGATATTTAAACCGCGAGTAACTATAGTATAAATTATCCTTTTGCTACTAATATCTTCTTTCTTATCAAGGATTCTTTTAACATCTATAACTAGATCACCTTTAGAAAAACTGCTAATTCCTGCATTGTAAATAGCAAAATAAGGTAATGGAATAAGCCAGCTAAATTTAAGCAAATGTAATGATGCATCAAATGCCGTATTAATTATTGGACCGCCTGGAAATGCAAGCCCAGTAAGTATAGAAAATGCAGCTAGTTTTCCAAGATTATGTTTTTTTCTAAGGCATTGATTTTCAATAGTTTTGTTATATTTATCTAAAGTAAAGCCTTTGTATATTTCAGCTTCTTCATACAAGCTTTTTTCATATAACTGAATACTTTCTAACATATTGCATCACTCTATTACTACTTATGGATAGTAAAATTTATAAAGATTTTGTTTTTACACTTTGCTTATCAGATGTAACAAAAATTTTTTAAATATCAAAGAAATCATTTAGTCTCTTAATAGCATCAAGCTTATCTCTATTCTTCAATCTAGAATTTTTAATTGCATCATTTAAAATCTGAATTGTACTTTCATAAACTTTACGATTTATTTTATATGGTGTTCCATCTTTTCCGCCATGGGCAAAAGAAAATTTTACAGGATCTTTCCATGAAATTTCAGTACCAAAAATCAATTGACTAATTAAAGCCAGAGCTCTGACAGTTTTTGCACCTACACCTTTGAAAGCAATTAATTCTTCATAATTTTCTGGCTGGAATTGATGTAATTTTGTTAATGCTTCATAATCTTTTAAGTCTATATAGTGCTGCTTTGGCATTCCAAGGTATATTAACAAATTGTTTTTAGCCGCAAAATATTTCTTTAACTTATTTGGATCTTCTTTTACTAAATCTACAGAGCATTTTCTCAATTCTTCATTTTCTTTTGATGTCATGTTCAAAACTTTTGGCATACTTATATCACAACATATTGCTTCATGCGGCTCTACTACAAAAGATTCAACATTTTCTGATAACCAATGATATCTTCTAGCATATTGTATTTCGGTATTCATTCCTTGCTGAATAACAGCCCATTTACCATTTTCACTAACAAAAAAAGTATGATGATAAAGGTTAAAGCCATCTTGTACCACTGAGCTATCCACTTTTGCTGACATTCTGCTTGCATACTTTAATCTTTCTATTTCTTTTGTAGATAATGAGAATTTTTCTGATAACAATTCTATTTCTTCTGGAACTTTTCTTGAAGCCTTACCTTTGCCTCCAAGTACAGCTATACCAAAATCTTCTAATTTAGCTTCTTTTAATGCTCCTGTTAATGTTGTAGATAAACCAGACGAATGCCAATCAAATCCTACAGTACATCCAAAAGCTTGAAAGAAAAATGGGTTAGCAATTCTTCTTAGAAATTCATCCTGTCCATATTCGGTTATGATAATTTCAGAAATAACTCTACTCAATTCTTTCATCTTATCAAAAAGCCATGGCGGACAATGACCAAAATGTAAAGGCAAATCTGCTATACCAGTCTTCATAATTTAAGAACTAAAAGTTTCTTTTATAAAGATATTGGAAGTTCATTTCCAGTGAGTTTAGACTTAATTTTTATCTTTACTCGGCTCATTTCCCATTTTTCAAAAATATAAATTTACAACCAAAACACAATATTAAGGTGAGAGATATAAAAAAATCATTTCTCTGCTACCTAGGAATTCACAAATGGAGTAAATACAAAGTTTATTTTCACTTTGAATCTAATGTTAAAGATTACGAACAATATTGTGTAAAATGTGGAAAAATAAAAAGATGGAATGTGCCAGTTTAATTATTCTTTTTATCAATACTTTCATTCCTAAGTATCTTTTAGTTCTTGATTCCCAAAAAATTTAAGGATTAAGAACTTTTATTTTAAGTTCTTCAGCTTTCTTCAAAATTTCCTCTCTTTTCTTCTTACCAACAGTATGCGCTATTTTAATTGCTTCTTTTTTAGCATCAACTTTTTCTAAATCCTTTAAGTTATAAACCAAAACCTCTTTAAATCCGGAAGGATGTAAGTATCTTAATTCCTTAGGTGCACCATAGCCTGGGCTAGGCATCTTAAATTTACTTTTTTGTTTTAGTGCTATTTTAGAATGTTTTCCGCGTGGCCTACGCCAACTTTCACTTAATCTTTTATAAGTTTGTGACAACCATCTTTTAAATTCTGGTAATTTTCTAGGGTTTACCATAAAAATCACTTTGTACTCCAATAAGTACCTTTTTCTTTTTTCCAATTTAAATAATCTTTCAATATCTTCGGGTGGTCTCCTGCCATTTCATCATAAGGCAAATTGTTTATGTTAAACCATTTTGCATCAGCAACATCATCTTTCCCCTTTAATTCTCCACCCAAGTAGTCAGCTATAAAAACAGTTGTAACATAATGCCCCCTTTTATCTCTTTTTGGATCAGAATATACACCAAGAATATCCTTAAGTCTTACATCCAGAGAAGTTTCTTCTTTTGCCTCTCTCAATGCAGCATCTTCAACAGTTTCACCATATTCAACATGACCCCCAGGCATCCCCCACTTTCCTTTAAACCAATCTTTCTTATGTTTTATCAAAACAATTTCATCTCCATTTTCTATAATTATATCAACTGTAAGAACAGGACTTTTATGTCTTTTCATTTAATCACCTTTACTTACAATCCAAATTCCATCTTGGAAAATTTTTCTATCATAACCAGTAATTCTACATGCTAATTCAATATTGCTGGCAGTCTGACTTACTTCATCAATATCAATACCAGTTACAGTTATGTCTTGCCCATCTACTTTCACTTGAGCATTTCCAACTATTTTTGCAACCCTCGGCTTTCTTTCACCCAAGAAATTTTGTATCAAAACTTTATCTTTATCAACCTTTACTGTAACCGGAAAATGACTAAAGACAACTTTTAATTTATAAGTATAACCTTTAGTTACACCAATCATCATGTTTCTAATATGTGCTAATATAGTCCCTACTAATGCTCTATAAGTTCTTTTATCAGATTCTGATGAAACTTTTATTTTATTATCTACTTTCTCTATAGCAATGTTCTTCAATTTAAAACTTTTTTCTAAAGTTCCCTTAGGTCCAGATACTTTAACCTTTCCATCATCTATATCTACATTTACATTTTCCATTATTAAAATTGATTTCTCGTACATGTTTATCAGTTAATTTTTTGTTTGATAGATTTTTAAATTCACTATTTTCTATTAAATTAATAAATTTTTGATAAAATAGTTAAAGCTTTTTTAGCTTATATTTCATGCCTTCTGAGATTATATAAAAAAGCACACCAAAAAACATTCTTGCAAATTTGCTTATTTTTCTTTTACCATACCTAACATTTACTTTAACTTGACCAACTTTTAAATTATTTTTAACACAATTAATAAGTATAGAATTTTCAACAATATAGCCACCATGAATGTTTATTATTTTCGGTAATATGCTTTTTCTAAAAGCCATAAATCCGCAATTTGTATCATAAAATTTTGTATTGAATAGAAAGTTGAAAATTTTCCTCCAAATAAAATTACCCATTCTGTTTGCATACGGAATTTCCTTAGGTAATCTAAATCCAGTAACTACATCAAAACCTTTAGTTAATTTATTTAATATTTTAAATGCATCATTCAAGCTGTATTGTCTATCTGCGTCAGCTATCAAAACATATTCTATTTTTCTATTTCTAAGAAAATTCATTCCAGTTTTTAAAGCCTCTCCTTTACCTTTATTAGTATCGTGCCTTAAAACTATAGCTCCTAAACTTTTAGCTATAGAATAAGTATTGTCTGTAGAGCCATCATCAACAACAACAATTTCTGAATTACGAAAATATTTTTTTGCTTCCTTAATCACACTACCTATATTTTTACTTTCATTATATGCTGGAAACAATATACCAATTTTCATAAAATTTATTTTGTTTTCTTAATATTACAAATAATGGGCCGATGGTCTAATGGCATGACATACAGAATGAAACCGCTTTCGCATAAAGATGAAATAAGCGGAGGTTCAGGGTTCGAATCCCTGTCGGTCCATGCACTTAAAGTATTTAAAGCTTTCTCTTAAGTTTTTACCATTCTTAATAAAATTTCTAACTTCACAATAGTATTCCATTTTGCCGCAAACGTGTAACTCAAATACCAATGGAAATAAGGATTTATCAAGTGTTTTGCAAGAAGTATCTTAAATTTATCACATTAACTATTTCAGAAAATAGGTTATCAGGAAAATATTAGTCTTTCATTGCGAGATAGTCACACGAATATCTCAAATGTAAGCAAGACAAGTATCTGTGAATTTTCTAAAGGTTAAAATAAAAGATTATTCTATAACTCCAGAGAAACTTTGGCATAAAAATGGCTAAAATCAATGACACTAGGCTAAGAGTCACGGAGGAAATATTATTGATTTCTAAGAGTAATATGATAGTGATAGATTGCCATAAAATTTAAAAAGTTTATCAAATAAATTGAAATCATGGCAAGTATTTATGTAATTCCTCATTTTCACTATGATGTGGCATGGATTAAAACAGAAGAAGAATATCTTGAAGAGGTTTATAGAATTATTCAAAAAGTTATACACATAATGGATGTGGATAGCCAGTTTAAATATACATTAGACCAATCGTACTATTTAGAAAAAATAAAGAAAGAAAAGCCAGAACTATTTAAAGCTATAGCTGAACGAGTTGCAGAAGGTCGAATTGAAATTGTGAATGCCGGTTACACTATGCTTGACCTTAACCTAGTTTCACCGTATACAATAAAAAAGTCATTCCAGTTAGCAAATGAATTTGCTGAAAGAGAGTTTGGTGTACAACCAAAGGTAGCTTGGATGATCGACTGTTTTGGTCATCATGGGCTTATGCCGAAACTTGCAAAGGATACAGGTCTTAATTACTATGTTTTTTGGCGTGGTATGAATAACATCAATTTAACTCAAGATTTTATTTGGAGAGGTGCAGACGGTACTGAAATAATAGCACATTGGTTAAAGTATGGTTATTCTCTATTTCCATATCTTTATAAAGAATTGACGGAAGCTATTAAGGTCTGTAAACCAACAACTGATATAATATTTATACCATTTGGTGCCGATTTCTATCTACCTGAGGAAAAGTTTATAGAACAAGTTCATCGAAATGAGGAAGCAAAGTTTGCTACACCATCTGAATTCTTTGCACAAATTGAGAAACAAAGAGATAAATTACCAGTGGTAGAGGGATAAATGTTATCAGACTACTGCAACTTTCGTGGCGTTTACAGTAGTAGACCAAGTTATAAACGATTGTTTAGGAGTGTCGAGGAAAGACTTATTAACTACCCACAGGCTAGTGATGATGATTGGAAGGATTTAATATACTGTGGATTTCATGACCTCATTTGTGGTACAGGGATTGATAAAACTTATCCTCCAGCTATAGAAAAATTAAATAAATTGAAGTCTAAAATTCCAACAAAAGAAGTATCAATAGGTAAAAAAACTTATAAAGGGGAATTTTTTAAGAATATTTTCTTTCAACTATCACTTGATCATGGTGATCTATATCATACAAAACCTGAGTTTAGATGCTATTATCAACCAGAAAAACTTGAGATAAATCTTCTGGAAGATGGATACATCGAACTTGATGTTGATGTTAATTTTAGACAACCACATCATAAACTTCAACTCGTGATCAAAAGTGGTATAAAAGAAGGTAATATCATACATCATCTTGGCGAGCACAAGATAGAAAGACAGTTGAATAAACTCTATCCACTCATCGGTTCTTTCGAATATGTAGATAAAGAGAGAACAAGAGGGTTCCAAATTTATGGTGATTGTTTTGATTATGAAGTCAAAGATAATGGTGATATATTTCTAACACTTATTCGTTCTGTTTCACTTCTAAGCCATGGAGATGCGGGACCACCAATAGAGTGCCCAGATGCATTAGAACAAGGAATGTATAAATTTAAGATATTTGTTCGACAGCTTGGTGATTAAAAGATTGACTTTCAAGAATAATTGCTTATTTAGCTAGAATTTACATCAGAATTACTTATTTTATAATGAATTTTTTGACACACACCTGCTTTACTAAGTGTTCTTTCCGAGGTTCAAATTTCGTTTGGTCTAAATAATATATAAAAGTTTAAAATAAGTAAAAATTAAAATCAGAATTTTAATAATCATGGAATTTATTTAAAAATTTTCAATTAAAATTTATGTTTATAAAATTTTAAAGTAAAAATACTTTAAATTATTAAGCTCCCTTCGTCTAGTCCGGTCAAGTTAAGCTGATAGGACAGCGGGCTTTCGAACTATCGAAAGCTTTGAATAAATATGATAGGAAATTTCCGCTAGCGTGGGTTCAAATCCCACAGGGAGCATTAGCTTTTATTTTTATAATTACCTGTCATAGCTAATTACTTATAAAACAATTTACAACATTTTTTAATTTATTTGTACAATGTACAATTTTTCTTGTTAAATTAAAATATTTAAACTTTTCTATACACCTTTTATTTAAGAAAAATATGGAGATTGAAGAAAAACTTGATACAACTAATAAAACAGATGATGAATGGAAAAGGATTGCAGAAAGTTTATTTTTCATCGGAAAAGAATACTGCGAAAAGACAGAGGTACATAAAAAAGGAGAATGTGAAGCTAATAAAATAGCAAAAAAATTGTTGAACTTGTATGCTAGTGACAAAGAAGCATTTGAAAAAGAATTAAATAGACATTTAATTGAAGAAGATGCACAAAAAGTAAAAAAAGCTATATACGAATTTGAAAAAAACAATAATTTAACACTAGAAGAGATTATTGGTACAACAAATAATCCTAGATTTACGGAATATTATAATCAAATATTTTCTACTGTAGCAGAATTACTTCATACAGACAGAAAAGATGAATCAGGCATGAGGAACGAAGATTGGTTAAATCTTAAAAGCATTAAAAATGACATAAAAGTTCCTAGTGTAGATTTTGATTTGTTGGAATATCTTATCGGGCAAGATGAAGTAAAAGATATAATGTATTTAATAGGTTATGGTGGTGTTCCAAGAAATGTGGAAATGTATGGCCCACCAGGAACCGGTAAATCATTAGCGGCAGAAGGTTTATCACAACTTTTGTATAAATTGAATCCTATAAAGAAAATTAAATATAACTACAATAAAGCCAAGAAATATCTTTTCTTAACAATGCCTAGAAAAGGCTCTATAAACGAACAGGTAAGTGGTGCCGTGGTCCATATGTTTTATGAAAAATATGTGATGCCTAAAATGCTTCAAATATTACCAAGGGGCGTGTGCGATGTGCTTGCATTCTATAATTATGATAACCCAAACAGACCATTTATAAGAATTCTTCCGCCAGGCTGGGGAATAAAATTTAGAGACGAAGCAGAAGCTAGAGAAGCTTTTTCAACAGATTCTAAAGAATTCATGATTGATACAGGATTTTCTTCACTTTATTCTATTGTTGGTTATTATTTAGCTCAAGTAGTTGCTACAGGCCAACCAGCAATCAATTTAGTTTTAACTCTTGCGCCTTTAGGATTTATAATTTTCCTTCATCTTTTTTGGAAGTTCCGAACAGGTATAATAGGAGAAGGAGGTAGCACCAAAAGACAACTAGAGCTTAGAAAAAGGTTGCCCGTGATACTTGTTAATAACGAAAGTTTGAAAGTACCATTTGTAACTTTAGATTCAACGAATCCAACAGATCTTTTAGGTACAACACAACACGATCCATACGGTGGTGTCGGACGATTAGAACACGAAAGCTTAAGACAAGGTAAAGTTCATGAAGGAAATGGAGGAGTAGTCTATGTAGACGAAGCCGAAGCAGTATTTAATCCCCAGAGTCATGTTTATCAAACGCTTGTTGCTGGATTAAGATCAGCTATGGAAGATGGAATGTATGGTATATCTTTTCATGGGGGCACAGAAGGTCATACGATGGCTCAGGTTACAACTTTTAATAAGCTTCCAACTAGATTCATACTGATTGTAGCTGGGAATAAACCTATAACGGATCCTGCTATAAGAAATAGAATATTCGCTCGAGGTTATCAAGTAAATGTTAATGATTTTATGCCTGATACACCAGAAAATAGAAGACGTACTATAAGATTTATTAGACAATGGATGGAGATAGAAAAAAGTAGAAGAAACGATGAATATTTAGACATGGATCCATATGCTGCCACACAAATTTTAGAGATTTCAAAATCTTTGTCTTCAAAATCAGGAAGTCTTACTGTTTTATTTAGAAGTTTGGGTGGATACATAATGGCTGCAAATGATTTGGCAAAATCAGAGGGGTCTCCAATAATTAAAAAACAACACGTAGAAAAAGCTTTTGAAACACACAGTCCTATGGAAATACAAGAAATAAGAAGAGCACTTGAGAAATTCAAACCTTACAAATCTGTATATACAAATGGTTATGCTATAGGTGTAGTGAATGGGTTGACTGTTGCGCATGCACCAATAATAGAGAGTATAGGTGTAGGAGATGTCACACCAATTGAAATTGCTTTTACACCAAGAGCTAGTAGATTTCATCAAGAGATTTGGTGGCCTGAAAAATTCCAAGAAATAGCAAGAGATTCTGTTAAAAATGCAGTTACAGTGTTTAAAAAAATAGTCGGAAAAGAAAAAGATGAGTACAATCCTAATAATTATGATTATAAGATAAACTTTGTTCAGGTATACCAAGATATAGATGGCGATTCTGCAACTATTGCTATTTTGGCCGGATTATTGTCAGAATTGTATAAAATTCCAGTAGATCAAAGTATTGCAGTAACAGGATCTTTGAGAAGTAATGGTGAGATATTACCTGTAGGCGGTGTTAAAGCAAAAATAGAGGCTGCAAAAAGATACGGACTTAAAAAAGTTATTATACCAGAAAAAAATAAAGAAGATGCAAATGTAAGCGGTATAGAAATTTGTTATGGAGAAAGAATAAGTGATTATCTTATAAAATATGGCTTACTAAAATTTGATGAAAATAATCCGAAGCATAAAGAGCTTATTCATAAAATTTATAAATTTGAAGAAAAATTAGATGAGGTGAAACAATATGACAAATGATAAAAAATCGTCTATTGAACCTGATTTGAAAAAGCTTGAAGATGAGAGAAAAGAAGCCTTAAAGAAAAGTGAAGAAATTATAGATGCCGATTATGTAAATAGTGTTATAAAAGATTTTGAAGAGTATGTTAATAGTGAGGTTTATTCTACAGATTATTCCAAGAAGTTGGGATGGTACGGAAGAACTAAGAACAGAGTTAAAATGTTTTTTAGAAATAGACCATGGATAGGGGAAATTATAAAATATTCTTTATATCCAGCGTCAATATTAATTGCATATTATTTTGGAGTTGATAGAATTTTTGATAACTATTTTATAGGTACGAAAGTTCATGAGGAATTTGCCACAGAACTTACTAAAAGTTATAACTATGTAGAGTTTATGGATAATAGAGCAGTGACCATAGCTACCAATCAGTTTAAAATTTCATATCCAATTAAATTCACTTTACTTACACCAAGTTTTTCAAATGTTACTGCTTTGATAATTGGTTTCCTTTCTTCAAAATATTTTATAAGAAAAAGGCAATACGGGAGAGCGATTTTCATACCTCTGTTAGCGGGAGTCGGCATTAGCGTATTGCCATTTTTCTTAATACCACATATGCCAGCATGGCATTCTATGCTAAGTAGCTTAAATCCAGAAATATATTATTCCGTACCAAAATTAATTAGAGATTTGTATTTTGATTTATCTAACGCTAACCCGGTTGTATCTTCACGTGGTTTGCTTCCCGCATTCCTTTCTTTGGGAAGTATGTTAATAAATTCTATTTATAGTTTTTGGAAGAGAAAACATGATATATCAGAAAGATATAATGATTAAGGTGATTTAAAATGGTGGAGTTGTCTAGAAGAAATTTTTTAAAATTAGCTTATTATACATCTACACCTATATTAATGTATCTTATTCTTAGAGATAAATTTAATTTACCAATGTTACCAAGCAATAATAAAGCTAATCTTTTCGTAAAAAAAATTACTGAAAATTATGAAATCTATAAAAAAGAATATCCCAATTTTATAGAAGTAGTAACAGCTATAGACCCCACCGAAAATCCAACTAAAAATGATTACATTATACCATTCTTTTACGATCCTTATATTGCTAATGGTAAATTAAAATTTATAAAACAAATACCATCAAGAAAAGTAAAAATTTCAGTGCTATCTTACGATTCAGATGTACCTCTAGAAAATATAAAATACAAAATTAATCATTACTTTAATAAATTTTTCGGTAACGAGCTTAAAATCACATATACAACAGATTATGAAAGTATAAATGTAAGAATTAAAAAACCTGATACACAAGTTTACCATCCAAGGTTTTATGATGATGTTGGATATGTATTAAATTATAAAGGTGATGATGAAGAAGTTGCTATTAAATTTATAAAAGACATTTTAGATAAAATTTTGCCATTATGTTTCGAAGAGAATTGTATACGCAACTATAAAGAGTTGCAATTCCTTCATTCAACAAATGAACTAATTTTGGGCGATAGATGTAAAAATTTTATAAATATGCTAATTAATGCTGAAGGTGTAAGTGAAACCAAATATTATAGTGAAGATTTTATGTCAAAACCTTATGTAGAAGTTAAAGTTAAGCCAGAGTTAATTAATAATTATAAAAGAGTTGCAATTGAGCATAATCTCAATATAATAAGGTTTTTAGCACAAGATATGTGGGACGAAAGTATGGTTGTAAAATTTAAAGAGCGTGATAAAAACAATATTTCATATCTTTTTTTAGATGGAATAAATATTGTTGATGTTTCTTTTGGATCTAGATTAGGAAATATGAAAATTTATTTAGTTTGAACTTATTTAATATTTTGAAAAGTATTTTTATCAATAAAAAGATTAGGTTTTTTATAAATGCAAAGGCTTTAACTTTAGAAACAATTTAAAATAAACAGTTTAAAGTTTTTAATAAAAATATAAATTTAATTAAAAAGATTGATGCATATGTCAGAAAAGGAAATAATTGAGATATCAATAGAAGGTGGCAAGGCATCTCCAAATTCGGCTATTAACCAAAAGATTTCTGCTTATAAGTTAGATGTTAATGAATTATTCAAAAAAATAAATGAAAAAACAAAAGATTATTCTGGTATGCAAATATCTGTGAAAATTATTGTTGACAAAAATACTAAAGATTATGACATAGTTATAAGTACTCCACCTACAAGCATTTTAGTTAAAAAAATTCTTGGTATAGAGTTAGCAAAAATTACGGAAGAAGATAAATCAAAAGGAAAAACTGTTTTAGGAAATTTGACTATGGAGCAGTGCTTGAAAATTGCAAAAATGAAATATGAAAGTTTGCTAGCAAAAGATTTAAAAGCAGCATTAAAACAAGTTCTTGGAACTATAAACAGCCTTAACGGGGTTTTAGTTGAAAATAAAAGACCGAAAGAAATAATAAAAGAAATAGATCAAGGTAAATGGGATGCCCTATTTAAATGATAATAGTAAGATAGATTGGCCAATATTTTTTAAAGATCAGATAAAAATCGGTAATTTAAATAGTTCTGTTGCTATTTGCACTCTATGGACAAAAAAAGAAATTATATATAGCAAGATACCAGATGACAAATATGCGGTATGTGCAAATCTTTATACAACCCAAGGTATAAATTATTTGATTAAAAATATTTTAGCAAACCCCAAGATAAGATATATAATTTTATGTGGTAATGATTTGATGAAAAGTGGAGAAGCTTTGCTCAATTTGATTAAATACGGTGTCGATAGTGATAGAAAAATTGTAAATTCTTTTGGATTTATTGATTCAAGTATAGATTTGAGTTTGATAGAATTATTTAGGAAAAATGTTCAAGTAATTGATATGCGAGGCAAGGAAGAAGAAATACCTAAAAAATTGGAAGAATTGAAAGATTTACCACCTTTTTCTGAACCAATTTTTATAAAAGAACCAGAAAATAAAATAGATAAACTATACTCAGAAGAAATTGGATTTAAAGTTTCAGGAAAAACTGTGGGAGAAGCTTGGCTCAAAATTTTAGATATTATTATGAAATTTGGTGAAGAAAAGTTAAGTGAGCATGGATTAATGCAGAAAGAGATTTTAAATCTCATGGTAATTGTTGAAAATTGTGAAGAAAAAATTGATGAATGGTTAAGGTTAACAAAAAAAGAATTGAAAAATTACTATAAAACATTTTTTAGTAAAAAAGTGCCGAAAGGTGTGCAATATACATATGGAAATAGATTATTTAATTTTAAACTAAATAACAAATCTTTTGACCAAGTAGAAAATGCAATAAAACATTTAAAGAAAAACATAAACACAAGAAGAGCTTTCGCATCTTTATGGAATGTTGAACTTGATAGCGATACTACAAATACAAACCCACCTTGTATAGTTCAAATAAGCTGGAATGTTAAAAACAATAAATTATACCAAACTGCAACAATTCGCTCTAATGATATGTTTAATGCATGGCCATTTAATGCCTTTGCGTTAATTAAATTGCAAAAAACTGTAGCAAATGAAATTGGATTAGATTTAGGATATCTAACAACATTTTCAATTTCAGCTCACATTTACGAGAACAATTGGCAGGAAGTAAAGGAAATTTTAAATAATTATTATTTTGGTAAAATTATGAAATTTGAACAAGATAAAAACGGCTACTTTATAATATCAGTGGAAAATGGTGAAATAATTGTTCAGCATCATTTGCCTGATGGAAGAAAAAGTAATTATACATTTAGGGGCAACAAAGCTCAAATTTTATATAGAAAAGTTCTTAACGAAAATTTAATATCTAGGCTAGATCATGCAGCTTATTTGGGGCATGAATTAGCAAGGGCAGAAATTGCATTAAAAGAAGGTAAGAAATTTATTCAAGACGAAGCTTAACCTTATTTACCGTCTATTTCTTTTATAATAATTTTAATAGCATATCCTGTTCCAAAACTTCTTCTTAACCCATCAAAATGTCCTCTTTTCCCCATATTATCCAGGGTATGCAAATGATAGTCTGTCATATATTCAAGTGCACTTTCGTTTTGTATTTTCATTGTTTCCCTTAATTGCCTCTTAATTTTTTCTCTTAATTCATATTCGTTATACATAATAATCACTATAAAGTAATTATACTTACATATTTAAATACTTTTCGGTGTTCTTACAATTTAAGCCAGTCATAAAAAGGTAAAAACATATCTTATTAAGAAATAATTTAAATTTTTATAATACCAAATAATTTAGTTAAATACTGCTTAGGCAGGAGGTCATTATGACCGATAAAATAATTGAGGCCATAAAAAAATTGAAGGAAAATTCTAAAAAAAGGAAATTTGAACAAACATTTGATTTAATAATTAATCTAAAAGAAATTGATGTAAAAAAACCTGAAAATAAGATAAATGAAGAAGTTAGGTTGCCTCATGGTTTGGGCAGAGAAGTAAAAATAGTTCTTTTTTCTGATAATATTAAAGAGTTAGATGGGGTTGATGTTTTAAATTCTTCTGATATAGAAAGACTTGGTAAAAATAAAAGGCTGGGTAAAAAACTGATAAAACAAACTGATTTCTTTTTAGCTGAACCAAAACTAATGCCGGCAATAGGTAAAGCATTAGGTCAAACATTAGCACCAAAAGGGAAAATGCCAAAAATTGTATCAGCTAATTTAAAATCTGATATAGAAAATCTTAAAAATAGCACAAGAATAAGAATAAAAGATTCGCCAGTAATACAATGTGCTGTTGGAAAAGAAAACATGGAGGAATGGAAAGTAGCAGAAAATATAATGGCTGTTATAAAACATTTAGAAACAAGGTTACCAAGAGGCAAAGATAATATAAAAGAAGTTTTACTTAAATTAACAATGAGTAAGCCTATTAAACTGGAGTTGTGGTGACAATGAGGAAAGAAGAAAAAATAAAAATGGCTGAAAAACTGGCAGAAGAATTAAATAAATATAGTGTAGTTGGAATAATTGATTTGTTTAAACTTCCAACGAGGCAAGTACAAGAAATAAAAAAGAAGCTTAGAGACAAAGCTTTAATAAAAGTATTTAAAAAATCCACAATTCTTTATGCATTTAAAAAAGCTGAAAAATTTAAAGTATTAGAAAAATATTTGCCATCTCAAATAGCAATTTTATTTTCGAACGAAGAACCATTTAAACTTTATCTAACAATATCAAAACTTAAATCTGAGGCTTTTGCAAAAGAGGGAGATAAAGTGGAGGAAGATATTGTTGTTCATGCTGGACCAACAAACTTATCGCCCGGACCTGTTATGAGTGAGTTTGGAAAGTTAAAAATTCCTGTTGGAGTAGAAGGTGGGAAAATTGCAATTAAAAAAGATACGGTAGTGGCAAAAAAAGGTGATGTTATTTCTAAAGATCTTGCATCTATACTAAGAAAATTGAATATAAAGCCTATTAAAATTGGTCTCAATGTGGTTTGTTTATTTGATGGCAATTTATATTTAAAAGATGTGTTGGATATGGTTGGTGAGAACTACTTGAATAAAATAAAAGAAGCATTCAATCAAGCTTTAAATCTTTCTATTAACATTTGCTATCCAACTAAGGAAAATATCAGCTATTTATTATTTAAAGCTTTTAATCAAGCTAAATTTATAGAAAATAAATTAATTGGAGGTGTTAATTAAATATATGCAAGAAATATATGCGGCTTTGCTATTGCATAGTGCGAAGCAAGCAATCTCAGAAGAAAATATAATTAAAGTACTTCAATCAGCAGGAATAACTCCAGATGCAGCAAAAATTAAAGCTTTAGTAGCAAGTTTAGAAGGCCAGAACATAGAAGAGCTTTTAAAACAAGCATCTGTTGTACAAGCTGCACCAACTACCACAACTGAAGAAAAGAAAGAAGAGAAAAAGCACGAAGAAGAATCCAAAGCTGCAGAAGCTGCTACTATGGGACTAAGTGCACTTTTTGGTTAATCAAAAATATTCAGAAATATGGTAGAGAATTGTATATTTTGTAGAATAGTTGATAAGATTGAAAAGGCTCACATAATTTACGAAGATAATTATAGCGTTGCATTTTTAGACATTAAACCAAGAAACATTGGTCATACGCTAGTAATACCAAAAATGCATTTTGAAACAATTTTTGATATAGACGAAGATATAATTGCTCATATTTATAGAGTTGTGAAAAAATTGGCACAAATAATAGTAAAAGCAGTTGGTGCAGATGGTGTAAATACAATACAATCCAATATAGTTTCTCAAGGTATAAAACATTTTCATGTCCATATACTTCCCAGATTTTTTAATGATGGCATGCCAATAGTTTGGGAATCTGGAAAATTTGCAAATGAAGAGGAATTAATGATTATAGAGAAAAAGATTAAAAGCTTAATTAATAAATGAAATTAATTGATTTTTATGGTAACAGTACAAGAAGTAGACCATCAAGATTTTATAAACAGATTAAAAGAAGAGTTGAAAAAGATAGAAAATATTAAAGAGCCTAGTTGGATGAAGTTTGCTAAATCTGGCTCTCATAAAGAAAGGCCTCCTGAGCAAAAAGATTTTTGGTACATAAGAGCAGCATCTATATTAAGAAGATTGTATATTGATGGTCCAATTGGTGTAGAGAGATTAAGAACTTATTATGGTGGTAGAAAGAGTAGGGGCACAAAACCTTCTAAATTTAGAAAGGCATCAGGAAATATTATTAGAAAAATTTTACAACAATTAGAAGGTGCAAGATTGGTAGAAAAAGCTGGCAAATCTGGTAGAAAACTTACAAGCAATGGTAGAAGACTTTTGGATAGAATAGCTTATGAGGTGAAAAAAAGTGAATGAAAATTTAACACCAGAACAATTGAAAGAATTGGAAGAGTTTAAAAAATTAGTTATAAGAAGGATTTTGTCAAAGGAAGCAATAGAAAGATTAGGTAGAATTAGAATTGTGAAACCAGAGCTTGCATCGCAATTGGAATTGTATTTATTGCAACTTTATCAAAGTGGAAAAATTAAAAAGGAGATAACAGATGAACAATTAAAGATGTTTTTAGATTCGATAGTAAACAAGCGTGAATTTAAAATAATAAAGTGATTTTTATGGGTAGAAAGAAAATTGTTGGAAGTGCGGGTAGATTTGGAGCAAGATATGGTAGGAAGCAAAAGGCAAAAATTTCAGAAATTGAAAAAATAGAAAAACAAAGACATTTATGTCCAAGATGCAAAATGAAATATGTGAAAAGAGAGTCGGCTGGCATTTGGATTTGTAAAAAATGTGGATATAAGTTTGCAGGCTTAGCTTATTATCCTTATATTGAGGCTGTTAAAGCTTAAAAGGAGGTTAAATATGTCTTACAAATGTTTTTATTGCAAAAAAGAAGTAAAAAAGATAGAGGATAGAGTAAGATGTCCATATTGTGGACAAAAAATACTTGTGAAAGTGAGACCAGAAATAATAAAAACAGTAAAAGCTATTTAGTTTGGCAGGCGTGAGACAAATGGGAAGCGAAAAAAAGATTGTTGTTCCGGGTGATTTTCTTGGAGAAAAGAAGGGAAGAAAACTTGGTACAGGTGTTTATCAAGAGGGTGAAAAAGTTTTTTCAAGTGTTTTAGGAATACCAAAAATTACTAACTTAGAAATTTCTGTTATTCCATTCTCTGGAATATATATGCCAAGAAAAGGCGATATGGTCATAGGTAAAATTAAAAGCGTGGAAGTTTCAGGATGGTTTGTTGATATAAATTCACCATATCTTGCATTTCTACCAATAGGAGAAGCTCTTAAAGAATATGTTGACTTATCTCAAGTTGATTTAAGTAGCTTTTTTGCTGTGGATGATGTTATATATTGCATGATAACAAAAGTAACACAAGATAAAATTATTCAAGTATCAATGAAAAAAGGTGGTGCTAAAAAAATTGAAACCGGTGTGTTAATTCAAGTAATTCCTACAAAAGTACCAAGAATAATTGGAAGAGGCGCAAGCATGCTTAAGCTTATTAAAAGCAAAACAAAATGCAATTTGTTAGTTGGTCAGAATGGTGTTATTTGGATAGAGGGTAAAAATGCAGCCAAGGCAATTGAAGCAATACTAACAATAGAAAAAGAGTCACATGTAGAAGGTTTGACTAATAAGATTGAAAAAATGTTAAGTGGTAGTTAATGGGAAAGAAAGCAGATTTTCCACTAGTAGTGGATGGTAAGAGGTTGGATGGCAGGTCGTTAGAGGAATTGAGGAAAATTGAAATGAAAACAGATGTAGTTAGTAGAGCTAATGGTTCTGCAGAAGTAAGTTTCGGTAATACTATAGCAATAGCTTCTGTATATGGCCCAAGAAACCTTTATCCAAAATTTTTACAAGAATCTAAAACTGGAATAGTTAGAGCAAGATACAACATGCTTCCTTTTAGTACAGATGATAGAAAGTCTCCAGGCTATGATAGAAGAAGTATTGAGCTTTCTAAGGTTATAAGATTGGCTTTTGAACCAGCTTTATTCTTATCAGATTTTCCAAAAGCAGTTGTAGACATTTTTATAGATATAATACAAGCAGATGGTAGCACTAGGATAGCAGCAATAAATGCCACAAGTTTAGCATTAGCTTGTGCGGGCGTACCTATGAGAGATTTAGTTGCAGCATGCTCTGTTGGAAAGATTGATGGCTTATTAGCAGTTGATATGTCTGGTAAAGAAGACAATTATGGGGAGGCAGATATGTCTATAGCAATGTTACCAAGTAAAAATGAAGTATCGCTTTTACAAATGGATGGTGACTTAACAAAAGATGAAGTTATGAAACTTTTACAAATGGGTAAAGATGCATGTATGAAAATTTATGAGTTACAAAGAAAAACTTTACAGAAAAAGTTTAACACAGAGTGAAATTTATGGAAGATTATTCCTTAGAATTGATTAGAAATGGTAAAAGAATAGATGGCAGGGATTTTTATGAATTTAGAAAAATTGAAGTTAAAAACAATTTTATTCAAAAAGCCGAAGGATCTTGCAGATTAAAGCTCGGCTCTACAGAAGTTATAGCTGGTGTTAAAATAGAGCTTGGCGAACCATTTCCTGATACACCTAATGAAGGAACTCTAAGTGTAAATGCTGAATTTTCACCAATAGCATCGCCAGATTTTGAGCCCGGGCCACCTGGAGAAGATGCTACAGAATTAGCAAGAGTTGTTGATAGAGGTATACGAGAATCAAATTGCATAGAGTTGGAAAAATTATGCATAAAGCCTGGGGAGCAAGTTTTTTCAGTTTTTATTGATTTGGAAATTGTAAATCATAAAGGAAATTTGCTAGATGCTTGTGCATTAGCTGCAGTTAATGCTTTATGGAATACTAGATTGCCAAAAGTAGAAAATGATAAAATAGTTAGAGGAGAGTATGTTGGTAAATTGCCTGTTGTTTGGAAACCAATTAATGTTACTGTGTGTAAAGTTGATGATAAATTTTTGCTCGATCCAATTTTAGAAGAAGAAAATGTAATTGATGCAAAACTTAGTATAGCAGTTAGAGACGATGATAAAATTTGTTCTTTGCAAAAACAAGGTAAAGGAACTATTAAGTTTGATGAAATAGAAAGAATGTTAGATATAGCTATAGAGAAAAGTAAAGAGTTGAGGAAATATGTTGTGGTAAGCTGAAATTTTTTATTAAATAAATTCAATTAATTTTTATGGCAGAAGTTGTAGTAACATTTAAAGTTTTGCCAAAGGATATAGATGTTAACTTGGATAAATTGGAAAATGAAATAAAAAATGTTATGAAGCCGGAAAGAATAGAAAGAGAACCTATAGCTTTCGGTTTGGTTGCTTTAAAAGTTATCAAGATTATTCCTGATGCTTCTGGTGTGTTAGAAGAAACAGAAAATAAATTAAAATCTATAATTGATGTTGGTGAAGTGGAAGTTGTTGAATTAGGAAGGAGCTTATAAAATTAATTACACCTACTGATGTGCAAACAGATTGGTGCAAATAAAAGCTTTAGTTATGCTACAGCTTTAACAGAAATAGGAGAGCTAGCAAAGCGTGAAAAGATATCAAACTTCATCAAGGAATTTTATAATTTATTAATTTGCCAAAAAATGAAAGTTAATCTAATATAACAATAGAATAAACAAATGATAATGATTTAACTCACGGCAACTGATGTACAAACAGATTGTGCTATCATTTCCTTACTTTCATCATAAGTTTGGGAAGTAACAGAAATAATCCCAGCATTTTTTAAGGCCTCTATACAAGTTTTAGTAATTTTACCACAACCTTCACCTTTTGCTGGATCGTTCAAATTATCATACTTAGAAGGATCCCATTTACCAACAACACTTTTAGCTATCTTACAAGCATTACAAACATTGATTAAATTTGTTTTACATTGCTCTACAGATACTGTACCAACAGAAGAAATATAATTGCTATATAAAAGATATCCGATAATAGCAAGCACAATAATACCAAGAATAAGCAATATTACTTGAGTTACAGCCAAACCTTTCATAATTATTACTTTAGTTAAACATATATTTAAAGCCATAGGTTTAATGTTTTTAAATGCCTAACTATTCTTTACCTTGCAGTTTTTTGAAAGTTTCTTCGTCCAAAACTATAAATTGTGTAGGCTGTTGTATCGGTTTAATTCCAACAACATAAGATTCTATTATTGAAAGTATGTTATCTACATAATGAAGTATTAAAGCTTCAATAGTTCTTGGTGGTGTCGGACCAGATTCTCCAAAATGGCTTGCTACTATATGAATAACTTGCTCAGGAAATTCCCTTCTATATAATTCTGCAACACCCAACATTGAATGGTCTAAAAGTATTCCTGTATGTTCTATGCTATCATTTTCTTTCTTCCATTCAAAAATTTTCATCACATCATGTAATAAAGCACCAGCAATTAAATAATCTCTATTAATTTTTACTCCATAAATATTTTCAATCAAATCAGCTATTTTTATGCAGACTTCTGTTACAGAAATTGTATGATTTAATACATCTCTTTCTGATGTGCCTATATGTCCTATTGTAAATGGAGTTTTTACTTCTTCTATTTTGCCTTGAGGATATTTTTTAAATTCTTTATGAGATAAAGATGGGTCTTTCAAATAATTTATTACTTTATTTCTCAGAGAATCGTCTTTTATATTTTGTGCCAATTTGATAAGCTTTTCTACCATATTACCTAATTTTGTTTGTTATCTTATTTAAGCCTTATAGCTTCCAAGTTTTTAGGAGCGCATGCTTCTATTTTAAATATTCTGCTAATAGAATTTGCCAAATCTGCTGCTTTTTGAGGTTCACCATGGACACAAATTACTTTGTTTGGTTTTGATGAAAGATGACCAATAAAGTTTAACAATTGCTTTCTATCACTATGAGCTGACAAGCCTTCTGCAGTATAAACTTCCATATTCAAATTAATCACTGTAGTTTTTCCATTACCCAAATTGACTGGAATTTCTTTCCAACCTTTTTGTATTCTTCTTCCCAAGCTTCCTTCGGCTTGGTAACCTACAAATATTAAAGTATTTCTAGAATCTTCAGCCAAATGTTGCAGATGCTGTAATACTGGTCCACCATTTAGCATACCGCTTGTAGAAATTATTATACATTCTTTCTCTTCCCAAACTTTCTCTCTTTCTTGCTGAGAGGCAATTCTTTTAAATATTGGATTAACAAATGGGTTTTCTCCAGAAAACATTTTTCTTTGCATGTTTCTTCCAAAATATTCAGGATAAGCGGTAAATATACCATTAGCATCCCATATCATACCATCAAGATAAACTGGATGTTGGAAATTGTTTTTAACTAATATAGCCATCAATTCTTGCGACCTTTCAACAGAAAAAGCAGGTATAAGCACAATACCTTTTCTTTCCATTGTTTTATTTACAACATCCATAAATTGTTTTTCAACTTCCTCTCTTCGCGGCATAACATCATTTCTTCCTCCATATGTAGATTCTATCACTAATGTTTCTATCCTTGGAAAATTTGTGAAAGCTTGATCTAATAAATTGCTTTTTGCAAACTTTTGATCCAACGCATAAACTAAATTGTGCAAACCGTCGCCTATATGCAAATGAACTATTGCTGAACCTAAAATATGGCCAGCAGGCTGAAATGTTAGTCTAATGTCTGGTGCTACATCAGAAACTTCACCATATTCCAATGTGATTGCATGTTTAACAGCTTCTTTTACACCGGATGCAGTATATAGCGGATTTACCGCATTTTTTTGCATCACATCAATATAATCCAACCATAGAAGAGTAGCTAAATCTAATGTCGGCACAGTCATATAAACAGGCCCAGAATAACCTCTTTCATACAAAATTGGAACAGCACCAATATGATCAAGATGACTATGTGAAACAATTATTGCATCTATTTCATTGTAATCAAATTCTTTAGTTCCAAATATAGGAAGCAAATCATCTAAGCTAGTTGCACTTGCTTTTATTCCACAATCAACTAAAACCTTGGATTTTGGTGTTTCAACAAGCATGCAACTTCTTCCAACTTCGTTCCAACCACCTAAACCAATTACTCTAATCCAATTTCTAGATGTTTTTCTCTCTTCGAAAATACTTTTTCCAACATTATTTAAAAACTCTTTTCTGAATTTTGCTTCAGTGTGCATCATTTTTCTAATACCATCAACTATGTCAGAGCTTACAGATGGTACTCTTTCTATTCTTGGAGACCAAAATGTTTCTAATTTTATTTTTTTAAACAATTCACCCCCCTTACCTATAACTAATCCAGGCTTTTCTGCAGCTATGAATACCAAACTTCTTTCTTGTTCAAAAAATATATTTTTAATTCCCGCCTCCTGCTTAACATTTTCCAAAATAATTTTCTTAGTTTCTTCCTTATCCATCAAAATAGAAGAATCTGCTCTAACTTCTATTCTTTTTTTTAATTGTTCCACAGCAGAGCGAATTATTTCATCACAATTTCTAAAAAAATCCCTATTCTTTGTATATACTATTATCTCTGAACCTTCCAATTCTAATTTATCTATAACATTTTTTGGTAGCAATTCTTTTACCTTTTCTAAAATCTCTAACATAATTCAAATCCAATTCAAACCAAATATTTTTGCAAAATTTATTTGTCTATTTCAATTCATATTTACTAAACTTTACACCATCCTTAGTTATCACACATATGTCAATAGCTTTTCCACCAGACGCAATATCTCTTTCTATAGCTGCTCTTATTGCTCTTATAGCTAAATCAATCCCTTCATCTATAGATAAACCATCTTTATAACTATCTTCCAAAACACCTAGTGCTATTGGGGAGCCCGATCCTGTTGAAAAATATTTCTTTTCTTCTTCATAACTTCCAAATGCATCAAATGAAAAAATTGATGGGCCACGCTCATCATCGTAGCCCGCCATTATTAATTGAACATAATATGGAAAATATTTACTACTTTGAAGAATGTTTGACAAAAGAGCTGCGGCAGCACCAAGCCCAATTCTTCTATTATGATGAATATAATAAAGTTTAAATTCAGCTTTTAAATATCTTGCTAAAGCTTGACCATCCGCTGATAAACCTGCCATAGTCATAGCTATTCTATCATCCAGCTGAATTATTTTTTCACTTTCTTTGCTTGCCACAAGATATCCTAAAGTACTTTTCTTTTCAGCTGCTAAAACTACAGCATCTTTACAAATTAAACCAACAGTTGTTGTACCAGATTCTTTTAATTTAAGTTTGGAACTCGTTTTCAATTTAATCATCCCCACTTATAAAATTTAAACACAATAAATATAAATAGTGATAAATCTATATAAATTTAATTGCTATTTAAAATAATTTATCGAAATTGTGAAATATGGTGAGAAAATGGCGAAAGCTTATGTGAAATTTACAGTACCAAAAGAATTGAGCGATAAAGTTTTACAACTTGTAGAAATTGTAAAAAATACAGGCAAGCTTAAGAGAGGTACAAATGAAACTACAAAATCTGTTGAGAGAAATTTGGCTAAACTTGTTGTAATAGCTGAAGATGTTGATCCAGAAGAAATAGTAATGCATTTACCAATACTTTGTGAAGAAAAGAAAGTAAGTTATGTTTATGTTCCAAGTAAGCTTGAACTAGGAAAAGCATCTGGTATAGATGTTGCTGCAGCTTCTTTAGCTATAATTGATCCTGGAGAAGGAAAAGATTTGTTGTCAGAAATTATTGATAGTATAGAAAAATTGAAAGCTAAAGTTTAAATTGATTATTATGGTATTGAAAGATGCATTTCCAGCAGAAGTATTGCAGTTGCTAGGAAGAAGCGGTGTGAAAGGTGTGACACAAGTTAGGTGCAAAGTTTTAGATGGTCCAGATAAAGGTAAAGTTTTAATCAGAAATGTAGTAGGTCCTGTTAGAATAGGCGATATACTTATGCTTAAAGAAACTGAAATGGAAACTGCGATGAAATTGGAGGAAAGGTAGATTTTTTTGAAATGTTTTGTATGTAAAGAAGAATTTAAAAATAATGGAAAAATGTTTGTTAAGAATACGGGAGAAATTTTTTTCTTTTGTTCTTCAAAATGTCATAAAAATTTCAAGCTTGGGCGAGATCCTAAAAAATTAAAATGGGCTAAATAAATCAACAGTTTTCACTCCAAGTGTATACAACATCGGTAACACCAGCACAATCTGTAATCACATTAACACTTTGAAAACCAGGACTAATTCCTGAAATATTAAAAGTATAAAGATAGCCAGGTGGAATTGAAAGATTAGCTGTAGTACAAGCAACAATTGAGCTACCAACTAAGCAAAGTCCTTGAGTTGGTGAAGAACCATTTTCATAAATTTCTTGAAGTCTTATTGAACCTAAGGTTACTATTCCATTATTTGCAAGCCTTCCTGAGAGATAACCTGTTGTACTGCAATAATTAACATTAGATAATGCTATACTTCCATATGTACAATTAATTCTTTCTCTAGATTGACGCTCAGCAATAGTAGTTGTGCTTTTGGTAAAACTTGTTACCCACATACTTACTACGCCAGCTACAGCTACAGTGAATGCTATAAGCAATACAGTTGCAACCAAAGGCGATATACCTTTCATAATTTATCAACATACTTTTTCTTTATCTGGCATTATGCCTACGCATGCCACAGATCTTACAATAACTTTTGAAAAGCTTGGAACATCATAAACACGATAACTCTGATAAGCACCTGCCGGGAGAGTTCCTAATTCTGATACTTGCGAGGTAGTGCCATTTGGAAAAGATAGATATAGGACAATTTTTTCTATAGGGAAAGGTCTCAAATTTTGAAGTGTTATATCTAAGGTATTATTTGTACTATTGTAATTACATTGATAAATATCAAAATCTGCAAATTGGCACATTTTTTGCGTTTCGTTAGCAGGCGAAGGTAGGGAAGTACGAACAAAGCTTGACGCCCAAAAAGAAAGTATCATGGCTACACTCATTGTTGCTGCTATAAGCAATACAGTTGCAACCAAAGGCGATATACCTTTCATTATAATAAATTTAGTTTTCGATATACTTAAAATTATTATGATTTCCAATAAAAAGGGTCAGGGCGAATTTTCAGAATATGTAATAACTCTTTTAATTAGCACAATAGTTATAATGGCAGTTTATTTGCTATTATTATCGATATACAATCTTCAATTGAGAGGCATGATTTATGATGAGCTTAAGCAATTGGAAATACAAACATTAGATTCTATAATAAAACTTTACAATACAGGTAGCGGATACCACAATATAGAAAACAATACCGCAATACTTATTGGTACAGTAAACCTGAATTATCCACCAAACGTTGCAAAAAGGAGCTATAAAATTACTTTATTATCACCAAACACAATTTATTCCATAGTAAATAATACCGAAAATATAACAAGTCAAGTTTTTTCAGGAGCAAAGATTATAGGAACCACGGAAAATCCTTTTGTAGAAGTTATAATTGATGTTCCAAATATTGATGCAGTATTACAAGGTTCTGTATCCAATGGCTTAAACCCAATATTATCATTCTACAAAGCTAATTTTAATGGCAACATTGTAAATATCATAACTCTTGGAAATAGTTCATTGCTTGCAACACTTACAAGAATAAGTTGGCAGTAAATTTAAGAAAAAATTGCTTGTAAAGCACCATTAAATATTCTTCCATATCTGGAAGCATTTTCCATAGTACTGTGGTTTTTATACATAATCAAAGAATAGGCTCCGTCACCAATGTTCCATATTATAGGCACTATTGGGTTGATTATTCCAGACATATTAGCAACAATTCTTCCGTATCTCAGAAATTGATAAGGAAAGAACTTTTCTTCTTTATACAAGTAATTTGACGCAATACCATCCAAAACACCCCATGTTAAAAGCAATGCTTTAATCCAACTTGTAAATGATAGGAAAATTCTAAAAATTATTCCCCCAAGAATTATCATAGGTAAGGTAAAAATTTCCAATATTCTCTTTTTTAAGTTAGCTAGTCTGTTGTTAGATTTATTCTTTCTTTTAACTTTTGCTGCCATATTTGCTTATAATTTAAGCTTTAAACTTTTAAATATTTATTGGTTACATAAATTTATTTACTAATATATATGTAAATAAGTAAATTGCAATTAGGTGTATAATTTTAATCAAAAGAAAAAAACTTTAAATTTTTCTATCTAAATAATTGATTATTCAATTATAAAGTTGTAGATTATGAAGACATTCTCAACTCAAGAAATAAAAGATATGGGTATTGCAGTAGTTATACTTACACTAATGTTTAATTTTGCCTTTTTCCACAGTTTTGATTTATTTAAGTTGTTACTATCATTGCTAATTGTAATAACATCTTTTGTGTTTCATGAATTAGGACATAAATTTATGGGGCAAAGGTACGGATGCGAGGCATATTTTAAACTCTGGCCGCAAGGTCTTTTATTGAGCTTGATTAGTGTTATTATTTCAATTAAAATACCTTTTATATTTGCTGCTCCGGGAGCTACTGTAATACAACCAAAAAAGCATGCTAGATGGGCTTTTGCAGAAACAAGGCTTACTATTTATGAATTGGGAATGATATCATTTATAGGACCTTTGATAAACTTGATTATATCAATAATCTTCCTTCCTTTCAGATTTTTTAGTTATATTTCTTTCATAAACTCATACATAGCATTCTTTAATCTTTTGCCAATACCACCATTAGATGGAAGCAAAGTGATAATTTGGAAAAATTGGCTTTGGTTGATAATGATTGTTTTAAGTGGCACTATAGTTTTTTATACAATAAGTTCAGGTTTAATATAGTTTTATAATGGATATTCTCTTACATCTTTAATAACTTTTTGTAGTTAAAGGCAATGTGAGAGAAAATTATATTACTTGTTTATATAGCCAAACCGTGGATTTTTGGAATAGAAATTTAGTTGAAGCCCATCGGTTAAATATTAAATATTTAACCGAGAAATATTAGAAAATGGAAGAGAGAAAAATCTTGGAAATACTTGTCGATTGGAATTATTGGGGAAATTTTAAAGAAGAGTTCAAAAATAGATTTTCTAATTAAGGAAGGGCAGATAATTAAGCAATTAATTCAAGTAACTTATGCTTCTAGTAAAGATGAAATAGAGAAAAGAGAGATAAATGCCATAATAAAAGCTTCTAAATTGCTTAATTGTAAGGATTTGTTAATAATAACATGGGATTATGAAAATGAAATAAAAGCAAATAATAAAATTATTAAATTCTTACCTTTATGGAAATGGTTTTTAAAGTTATGATATTTTTAAGCTTATAAATTTGTTAAAATTGTTAATTTGGGATTAAAGTAATTTGTTTTTGATTTGTATATTATTGAGTAGTATTTTTTATTAACTCTTGCTGGAAAAAACATTAAATACAAAAACTTTTATAAATTTAATTACACTATAAAAAATAATGATGAATATGCTAAGGACAGTTTTATTGTTCGCATTGTTAACAGGTATATTCCTTGGGGTAGGATTTCTCTTAGGTGGCACTTTCGGAATGACTATTGCTCTAATTTTTGCTTTTATAATGAATTTTATAAGTTATTGGTATTCTGATAAAATTGTTTTATCAATTTATAGAGCTAAAGAAGTTAGTTTTAATGAAAATCCGGAATTACATAAAATAGTTGAAAGAGTTGCAAAAAATGCTAAAATTCCAAAACCAAAAGTTTATTTTGTAAACACGGATATACCAAATGCATTTGCTACAGGAAGATCTATAAAACACGCTGCGATAGCAGTAACAAGAGGTATACTTAATTTGATGGATGAAGATGAGCTTGAAGCAGTTATATCACATGAAATAGCTCATGTTAAAAATCGTGATACCTTAACTTCAACTATAGCTGCAACAATTGGCGGAGCATTAGCTTATCTTGCACAAATAGCTTGGTTTAGCATTATTTTTGGAAACAGAAATGAAAGAGGAGGCAGTTTGTTATTATTTCCGCTATTGATATTTGCACCATTAGCAGCAACCTTAATTCAATTAGCAATTTCAAGAACAAGAGAATATAAAGCAGATTATGATGGGGCAATAATTTCCAAAAAGCCATTGAGCTTAGCTTCTGCATTAGAAAAAATAGAGAATAGTGTTAGCAGAATTAGATTAGAAGGAAATCCGGCAACAGGCAGTTTGTTTATAGTTAATCCTTTTAGAGGCGACAGTTTTGTAAATTTATTTTCGACACATCCAAGCACAGAAGATCGTATAAGAAAATTAAGAGAATTGGCGTCAAAAATAAAATAATTTTATGAAGAAAAATCCAATACTTTTGTTATCGAAAGACGAATCTTATTTGTTAACAGATACAGAAAAAGATTTTAATGTAAAAAGTGGCTTAATAAAAGCAAAAGATTTGAAAAATAAAAAGTTTGGAGATAAAATAAAAACACATTTGGGGAAAGAATTCTATATTGTTAGACCAAATATACTTGATGTGTTGAATAAAAAAGTTAAAAGGTCGGCACAAGTAATTCTGCCAAAAGATGTAGGCTTAATTTTAGCCTATACTGGAATTAGACCAGATAGCAAAGTTGTTGATATTGGTACAGGAAGCGGCTTTCTTGCAATTTTTATTGCTAATTTTGTTTCAAGAGGAGAAGTAATTACTTATGAGAAGAATAAGGAATTTTTTAAAATTGCTAAAGAAAACATAAAAATGTCGGGATTAAAAAACATAAAAATAAAGTTAAAAGATGCAAGCAAAGGAATTGATGAAAAAAATGTTGATTTAATAACCATAGATATCCAAAATCCAGAAAAATTAGTTAAAAAAGCATACAAATCTTTAAAGATAGGAGGATATTTAGTTATTTATTCGCCGACCATAGATGAACTAATTAAATCAATTAAAGCACTTAAGAAATTTAGTTTTTCGGATATGAAAATAGTTGAAAATATTGTGAGGGAATGGCAAGCAGAAAAAACCATTAGACCAAAGACAACAGGCTTAATGCACACAGGATTTTTAATATTTGCAAGAAAAATTTAAAACTTATAATCAAGCTAAAACTATTTAAAATTATGTCAGAGAATAACAAGGATTATGATATTTTGCCCGGAGGACCTACAATTACACCAGAGATGATAAATTTAGTTCACAAAACATTAGAAACACACGGTTTAATCTACTATTCAGAAGGAAAGATTTACATACCAACAGAAAAAGGCTGGCGGTTGCTTACAGAAATTAAACCTGTAAAAGAGGAAATAAATGCATACGGTTCTCAAGAAATAATAGCAACAAGCAATTCTTGTATTGGTATTACAAGGTTAGAAAAAATAGAGAATTTGAAAGAAAAAGAATGTATCATTGGTGTAAAATCGGATAAGTCATGTAAAGAATTAAACAATGAATTTAAAAATGCTTTAAAAGGAGGGAGTAGATTAAAAGTAACAATAGAAGCTGATGGTATAAATGATGAATTATTAGCTTATGGTTCCCCCGCACTTAAACTTTCAAGCCAAGAAGATATAATTATAAGAAAAGATGATTTTATAGACGGGAAGACATTAGCTATATTGTCAAACAAATCTGCTAATGATTTAAAAAAAGAATTGATTGAAAAATTAAAAAATCCTGAAACAAAAGTAAAGATAATTTTGGAAATTGTACCTTAACATAAAGTGTCATTTGCTATTTTAACTTAAACATAAATAAAAAATAATAAATAATTAAGTGAATTTTGTCAATGGGGTTGTCGTCTAGCTTGGTCTAATAAATTTTGCCAAAAGGACACAAGCCTTGGGAGCTTGTAACCTGAGTTCAAATCTCAGCAACCCCATAGAATTTCTCTTTTAATTAACCATTTTTATAGAAGGATTAAGACTAAAATTTATTAAAATACTTGTATCACAGTTTTCTCATGTCATTAACGAAAATAAATTTAATTTTTTGTAACCTAAAGGAAACAATCTACAAAATCAATATTTAGCAAAAATATTTAAAGCTTATTGTTCATTAATTATTTTTGATTTTTATGTACGAAGAAGTGTTTAATAAAAAAATTACAAGACGGGAAGCTATTTATGGTATGGGTAAACTTGGTGGAACAATTGCCTTTCTTAGTATTTTAGGTGGCGGATACGGTTTTGCACGTTACATTTGGCCAACTATTCCAATAAGAGATAATCCAACTATTCAAGAAGCTGATTTATATGTTGTCCAAACTTGGGTAGGGAAAAAAACTGCCGCACATGCTAATGATAATTTTACATCAGATGTTGCTGTGTATTTTGGAGGAGGTAAAACTTCTATTACTAAGGACTTTTTCGGAAATACAACAGGATTTTCTACTGTATCTAGTGGAACTCTTATAGGAACCTTACATTTAGAAGATCATGGTATTGGTGAAACTATGAGAGCAAGAGATTCTACAGGAAAAGTAATAGCTTCTTGGAATGAAAAGGTTGTGAGAGATTGGTGGGGTTATGCTGGACAAAGAGGTCAATTAATTGGTTTTTTAGGCGAAACACAAGATAAACCTCGTATAATAATGCCCGAAAACATACCAGTTTTCACACGTTCGAGAGATGTTTATTTAGGTTATTTTGATGACGAAGGCAATATAATACCAGCTGGTAAAATAGAGAATAAAATGGCTTTGAATGGTATTTTTGATAGAAGAGAAGGAACTACACTTAAATTACCAAAGCAACAAAAAATTAACGCAAGTTTTACCAAAGATGAAGTGGAAAAAGTATTGATAAAAGTATTAGATTCTAATTTGGAATGGACCCACTGGCTTTTTTCTTATGCAGCTGCAGGTGAAGTATACAATCAAGACGGAAAATTACTTTACAGAATTAAATCAGATTGGTGGGATCCAGATAACCCAGCAAGTTGGTGGAGTGGTTTAGAAATTGTAGATCCTGATGGAAGCATAATAGCTAAAATTAAATTAAATGCACCAAGCAATGTTAAGCAATTTGGATATGTTTTTTATGCTGATGTGGAAAAAAATGGTAAACTAAAGAAACTGGGAGAATATTTGTTTCATAAACAAGAAATGGAAGGCAAAGGTGAAACTACTTATTGGGTAGGCGAGTTGTGGGGAAAAGTAGAAGGTAACACTATTGAAGAAAAAAAGAAAAATATTCAGTATACAGGTTATGTATTGGATTTGATTCCGGATCATGTCCAATATGATGACGATGGCCCATTTTGGAATATAGATGAATATTTAGATTTTGCATTATTGTTACTTGAACCAAGTGTAAAGAATTTGGCAAATGCAGCAACATCTGCCGATATTTTGGAATTAGAAGATGCACTCAATGCACTAGTTTATGGTAGAAAAGTTTAGAAAATTATATACCTTCTTTTTGATAAATTCCTTCATACATTTTATTTGCAGGAGAAGAAAGTTTTAAAAAAACCATTTGAGCTACTCTTGCATTTTTCTTAATTTTAATTCCATTTTCATTTAAAACAACTAGTAAACAATTGCTTTTGCCAGAATACCCAGGATCCCAAAGAGAAGAAAATATTGTTGCCCCACTTCTAACCAATGATGAGCGCGGCCTAACAAATGCAATTAAATCTTTAGGAATGTTTACAATCTCATTAAAGCTAATTAAGTAAATTCCTTTGTTCAATAAAATCCATTCATCTTTAAATTCTATTTTCTCATATTTTGGTATTTCCCTTTCTTTATTTGAGAAATCAATAGATGCTGAGGATTTCAAAAGAAAAATTTCATCTAAGGTTAAATCAAAGCTTGCAGGCTGTAATTGGACCGATAAATCTATAAAATTTTCTATAAGCCTATCTTTCAAAATCCTATCTTTTATTTCTTTACTACTAAGTATCATAACTATTTTTTAGAAAGTTAATTTAAATAAATCCAAATATTTTTTCTCATGTTAAATAAAAATCATATTACTAAAGATATCAAAAATCCCAAAAATAAACCAACAGTTAAGAATGGCATGGCAGGTAAAGCTCTTGGCTTTATTGCAGTCTCTTTTATTCTCCAATTTAAAAGCAAAAATAGCATGATTGTTACTCCAACTAAGCTGAATAAAGCATACTTTAATCCATAGTTATTTAAAACAGATACTAAAAATATAAGAGGTAAAGCTATGTCGCCCGAGCCCAAATTGAAAACCCTAACTTTACTTAATTTTTTTCCATAATTTTTACTTTCGTTAAGTTTTACATTCAAATTGCTTGGAATAGATAGTGTGAATATAGTAGGTGTTCTAACTATCGATTTTGCCATAAATATCATATGCTTTGTTAAAAATACTGAGATAAAGTCATAAATGCTTACTATTAAAATAAATAAAATTGAAGGCAAAATACCAAGAGATGCTCCCAATAAAGCTCCTACGCCAGATAAAGAAAATATTATAGACAATGTGTTGCTTAAGAAGTTATGCTTTAACAACTTATACAAAACTAAAATAATAGAAAGAATAAGTCCTAAGTCAATATACCATATGGCTATAGGAAATAAAAAGCTAAAAGTAATCCAAGATGACATAAACAAAATAAAAATTTCTATTATCTTTAACAGGTTTTTTCTGAACTTAAGTATTAGTATTATTATAGCTGTTGCTGTAAGCATGTATAGGAAAAGGTAGATTGAATTTGATATATCTTGAGGATTATCTACTAATGGTTGCAACATACCAACTTGAATCGCTTCATAATAAATTGCTCCTATGTAAAGTCCCAATAATTGTACCGCAAGAAATATAGAAACAAAAGTTAATGTTATTAATTCTGGCTTTATCATAATTAGATTATGGATTTGAAAAATAAAATATTAGAAATATTGAAAGATAATTACCTTTGTGAAAATTGCCTAGGTAGATTAGCCGGAAATCTTTTGTCAGGATATTCTAATGAAGAGAGGGGAAAAATAATTAGAACTTATTTAGCTATGCTTATAGATTCTGGAGAAAAAATACAAATAAATCCTGCTAATCTTTATGGTATAAAATTTAGAAATGTAAAAATAGAAACTGTAAAGCCGGACATTTGTTTTGTATGTAAAAATTTCTTTATAACAGGGATTAATGAAGTTGTTAACAAAATTGTTAAAAGGATCGAAAAAATAGAGTTTGACACATTTTTAATAGGCTCAGTTTTGAATGATGATATGCTAAGCGCTGAAAATTACATCTGGGAAAGAATTGGTATAGAAAGTGTTGAATCTATTAAATCTGAAATTAATCGTGAAGTTGGAAAAAGGATAGAAAAGATAACTGGTAAAAAATCTAAATCTGTTAATCCAGATTTAACAATCTTGGTTGATTTGAAAAATAATAAAATAAGTGTTTCAATAAGAAGTTTGTATATAAAAGGAAGCTATAAAAAGCTTATAAGAGGTATACCGCAAAGCAAATGGTTATGTGTTAATTGTAATGGTAAAGGATGTATTAAATGTAAAGGAAAAGGAAAGCTTTATCCAACTTCTGTTCAGGAAATTATAGAGAAACCATTACTTAAAGCTACAAAAGGAAATAAGTCTTATTTTCATGCAGAAGGAAGGGAAGATATAAATGTCAGATGTTTGGCATGGAGACCTTTTATAATAGAAATTTCAAAACCTTTAAAAAGGTTTATAAATTTAAGGGAAATTGAAAGAAACATAAACAAAAGCAAGAAAGTTAAGGTTAAAGGCCTAACTATAATACAAAATGGGAAAGAAGAGGTTAGGAGATTGAAAACTGAAAGAGTTGATAAAACTTATTTAGCTGAAATAACTTTTTATAAAAAAGTGGATAGAAACAAATTGAAAGAACTTAAAAATTTGACAAAAGAACCAATAGTTCAAAGAACTCCTCTTAGAGTTTTACATAGAAGAAAAGACAAATTTAGAAAAAGGTTAGTAAAAAAAGTTTCTTGGAAGATAATTGGAGATAGAAGGATTTTGTTAAAAGTAAGAGCAGAGTCGGGATTGTACATAAAAGAGCTTATAACAGGAGATGAAGGCAGAACTAAACCAAATGTGGCTGAAATTTTGGATAATAAAATTAAAAAAATAAATTTAGATGTTATAAAAATACATAATTAGTTGTTATGGTAAAGAAAACAAGAGGATTTAGAGCAAGGACAAGAAAGAAATTAAAGCAAAAAGTAGGATATAGACCGCCTATAACAAAGTTTTTAAAAGAATTTAAGATAGGGCAAACTGTTGTGATTATGCCAGAACCTTCTAGCCAGAAAGGAATGCCATTTCCAAGATTTAAAGGAAAAGAAGGGAAAGTTGTTGGAAAAAGGGGTTCTGCTTACATAGTAGAAGTTAAAGATGGTGACATGATTAAAACAATAATTGCCAGACCCGAGCACTTAAAAGAAATTTAGACTTGTTTTCTATTATTAAATAAATATATTTATATCTTTCAAACGATAAATTATCATTCAAGATGATTTTTACATTAAATGGAGGGGAAATATATGAATGTAATATCAGAGCAAATAATATCGGATGCTGAAGCAAAAAAGATATTAGAAGATAGAAGTAATATTTCTGAATTGAAGCATGAGCAAAAAAATGCATTATCATTATTGAAAAAGTTTGTAAAAATTGATGTGGAAAGTGCTAAAAAAATGATAGAAGAATTAAAAAGCGTGGGAAGGCTTAGGGAAAAACAAATAATAGAGATTGTTAATATTTTACCTCAAGATAGAGATGATTTAAGGGCCATACTTCAAAAAGAATATACAATGTTTACTAATGAAGAATTGGAAAAAATACTTGAAATAGTTAAATCGAATAGTTAAAAATATTTCCTTCGGTGATTTTAATGAAAGATGATTATGTGATAGTGTTAGATTTTTTTCCTCGTGGAAAACCAACTGATAGGAGATCAGAACCATTAGCTCAATGTATAGGAGATACTTATTTTAATTTGCTAGAAGTTGTTATAAGAGATAATGTGACTGTTAAACCAAAGGATAGAATTTATGTTGGCGATGGGAAAAGAAATGAAGTTAAGTATATAAAAGGTAAGATAAGTTTGAATGAACTTACAAACTTTTCTAAAGGTATATTGGAAGAGGTTATTTTAGATATTGTTTCTAAAAATGAGAAGAGGTTTGTAGATTTTTTCAATAAAGCAGGGCCAATTAGCACAAGAGCACACACCCTAGAATTATTACATGGTATAGGAAAAAAACATATGTGGAATATTATTAATGAAAGGAAGAAAAAGCCATTTGAAAGTTTTAGTGATATAGAAAACAGAATACCAATGTTACCAGATGTTAAAAAAATTATTGTAAAAAGGATTATGGATGAGTTGGAAGGAAAGGATAGGTATAAATTGTTTGTTTCTACAAGGTAAGAATTTTCAATTTATTGAAATTAAAAATATTTTATGATGATTATTAGAAAAAACACAATTCTTATAATTTCTTTAATTTCATCAATACTTGGCTTGATTTTGATTTATATTTCATCAATAAATGCTAAACCAAGTTATATGGCTATAAAAGATATTAATTTGAATTTGGTTGGAAGAACTATAAGTACAAGCGGTTATATAACAGATGTGCAATTTAGTCCGAAGGGTCACATCTTCTTAAAAATAAAAGATGAGAATCATGAAGTTAGTGTTGTAATATTTTCGGATTTAGCTAAAGCTTTAAGTGATTTTGGAATTCATGCTAGAAATTTTACTAAAGGAAAAATAATAAATGTTACTGGCACCTTAGATATTTACAATAATAATTTCCAAATAATTCCAAGAAAGGTAGATGATTTAAAAATAAGGTAAAGAGAAATTTTTATTATTAATTAATCAAAATATATGGTATGTCAATAAGGACCTTAAGTAAAAAAATAAAGCTATCTAAGATTGGAAAAGTTAAGATGGCTCCAAGATGGGCCGATATAAAAAAATTTGGATTGAAAAGAGCCAGAACTAGAAGAATTAATGTTGATAAAATTAAAAGGTGGAGGAGAACTAAAATTAAAGTTTAGTAAAAATTATCTCATGCAACCTTCTCCTTTTTTACATTCACCAGTTCTTATGAAAATTTGACCAGTTGATGGGCCTGTACATTTTGCAATCACTCTTGCTAAGGTTATGTCAGATAGAGATGAACATTCTGTATTTACTATAGTTCCGGTAATTAGTTGACCAGGAAGTATGGTATTTGGTAAATTAGTACTATAATTTGTTACTGCACCACACGTAATGCTTGCATTAACATCAGTTAAAGGTAATGTTCCATAATCATAAGAAATTCTGACACCTATAGAATTATTGTCGAATGTCGGATTGTGAGTTGATATAGAAATCACAGAGTTGCAAGCTATTTGATCCTGAGAAGTTTGTGATATTTGTGTTGTTTGAGTTTTACTATAGCCAGTTATCCATAAACTTACTATTCCACCAACAGCAACCGTGAAAGCTATTAATAGTATTGTAGCAATCAATGGTGATATACCCTTCATTTATTATACCTTTTAATTTAAATTTATAACTTCCATATTTAAATATTGTGGTAGAAGAAAAAATTGTAACAATAAATTTGAGAAAAAAGCTTTTGAAGAAAGCGAGATGGAAAAGAAATAAAATAGCTATAAGTAGGATAAGAGAAATGATTAAGAGAATTTCTAAGGCCGAGAAAGTTGTTTTTGAAAAAAATCTAAGCAATAAAATATTTTCTAAACCATTATCTAAAATAAGAATTAGAACTATAAAGATTGATGATAAAAGTGTTAGAGCAGAACTTGTAGAGTGAATTTATGATTAAAGTTTTTCAAACAGATTTTGAAGGCGACCATAATCTAGGTTTGTTTGCTAAAGCTTCTGATAAAATTTGTTTGGCTGGAAATGTTGTTTCTGATAAAGTTAAAAAGGAAATAGAGAATATTCTAAATGTGCCATTGATTAATGTACTTGTTTCTGATACCAATCTTTGCGGATTGTTCGTAGCTATTAATTCTAATGGAATATTACTTCCGAAAATAGTTTCTGAAAATGAGATTAAGAAATTTAAAACTATATGTAAAGAATTTGATATGAATTTGGAAATTTTAAACTCAAAATACACTGCTATAGGAAATTTAATTTTATGCAACGATAAAGGTGCAATTATTAGCAAATTTTTTTCTAAAAACGAAAAGAGAAAAATTCAGGATTGCTTGAATGTAGAAACAGAATATTCTACTATTGCTAGAATTAACACAGTTGGTTCAGCTGGCTTGGCTACAAATAAAGGGTGTTTATTGCATAGAGATGCAGAAGAAAGTGAAATTATTTTAGTTAAAGATTTACTGAAAGTAGATGTTGGTATAGGCACAGCCAATTTCGGTTCTCCTTTTGTAGGGAGTTGCATTGTTGCCAATAGTAATGGTTGTATTGTAGGATTATCAACTACAGGATATGAAATTTCACGTATAATGGAAACATTTAAGATTTAAAAGAAGTAAGATGGCATTTCCCACAATACCAACGATCTTTATGTTCTGCCATATATGTAGCATCGCCGCACCTAGGACAAATCTTATTCTTTTTAATCAACTCACTGACTTTTATCGGTTTGTGTTTCATTTTTATCCACCTTAACATTATGTTTTTCTTTATAAATTTTAGCTTTTACAAAGGCAATATTTGTACCTTTTTTTGTAAGTATATAATTTATAACTATGTTGTCTTCGGGCACAGAATATCTTGCTGACAATTCCTTAATAATTTCTGCTTTGGAAGGTGTTGCGGCAGCATTATGATTTATTTCAATTTCCAATTCTTTTCTGTTTAAAAAAACATTTTCTTTCTCTTTTAAAATGTTCAATTCCATAAAAATTTCACCTTAATAAATTTCTTCTACTTTTAAAACTTATATATTTTTAATGGAAGGTAGCAGGATATTTAAAAATGAATCTGTTCTTAGTTATGAGTATCTACCAGAAATATTTTATCATAGAGATAGTCAAATAAAAGTTATATCAGAAAATTTATCTTTTCTAATGAAAGGTAGAAAACCGAATAATATTTTTATATTTGGATTACCAGGAGTCGGAAAAACAGCAACTGTAAAATTTGTATTTAGAGAGTTTGAAAATTATTCTGGAATAAAAACCATTTACATAAATTGCTGGGAATATAATACTTCAACTGCTATTTTATCTAAAATTACACAAGAACTTGGTTATCCTGTTCCTAGGCATGGATGGTCAAAAGACGAAATTATGGAAAAACTTATAGAAATGCTTAACAAAAGCTATAATTCTTTGGTTGTTTGCTTAGATGAAGCAGACCAACTTATTTATAAAGATCATTCAGCTTTGTATGATTTAACTAGAATAAATCAATTCTCAAACAAGCAACCAATGCTGATATTTATCTCTAACAATAAGCATATATTCGCAAAAGTGGACCCAAGAATTAAGAGTAGTTTAAACTTAGAAGAAATAGAATTCAAACCTTACAATTTGTTAGAAATGAAAGATATAATTAAACAAAGAACAGACCTTGCATTTTTTTCTGTAGAGCAAGGAGTAGTTTTGTTAGTTGCTAATACTGTTTTAAATTTTGATGGTGATGTTAGAGTTGGATTGGATTGCCTTTTAAAAGCTGGTAGGTTAGCTGAAGAAGAGAATGCTGATAAATTAAAAGTTAGTCATGTTAAGCAATCAATTGTAAAGTTAGTAAAGGTTAAAAGAGAATTATTAAAAGAAAGAGTTAGTGAGAATGAAAAAATAATTTTGAAAATTTTGGAAGATGGAAAGGAATACACATCATCTGAGCTATATTTGGCTTACTGTAAAGAAGCTAAAAATGCTGTAACAGAAAGGATGTTTACAAACTATATTAATCATTTAGCTAGTTTAAACTTGATTTCGGTTAGAAGAAAGGAAAATGTCCATGGTTTCACAAGAGTAATTTCTAAAGTTGATTGAATTTTAAGGCATTCTTCCAGAGCTTTGCCTTTCTTTCTCTTTAATTTTGTTCCATTCTTCCCATGTTACGGGATTACAAGTATAGTTAATTATATTTTCTTCGCCACCACAAGCTATTGGAGCATATCTTCTGCAATCCTCTTTAGTATTTTCTATTGTGTTGTTCCCAGCAGTATATTGAGCTTCTGTTTCCCCATAAGTAAATGATTTACACCAAATTCTACAATCACAAACATATTTTGGCGGATTATAAAAAGTACAACCAAGTAAAAATACAATTGGTAAAAGTAAAAATATTGGAAAAGTTTTTTTAATTTTTTGATTCTTAATTTTTGTCATATTTTATTATTTTGATATTTTGAATTTTAAATATTTAATCAAGATACAATCGAAATTTGAAAGCCCCAGGTGGGACTCGAACCCACGACCTACTACTTTCTAGATTTTACGAGGTAGTTGCTCTACCAGCTGAGCTACTGGGGCACACGAAAATTATTATTACAAAGATTTACCAAATAATTATATATAGCCGGTGATTTATTGTCAAAGTTAGTAGAAGCTGATTTTTGGCATAAGGAAAGAAATGGTGTAAGATGTGAATTATGTGCTAGAAAATGTTTTATATTAAATGGTAAACTTGGTTATTGTGAAGTAAGAAAAAATGTTAACAACATTTTATATTCATTAAATTATGGAAAGATAACATCTTTTAGCATAACTAACATAGAAAATAATCCTTTATTCCATTTCTATCCAAAATCCAAAACATTTTACATATTTACAGTTGGTTCTTATTTAAAAATTGATTATACAAATAAAAAAGCGAAAGAAATCTCTTCAAATAGCTTGTTAAATGAAATAACAAAAAGTAAGGTAAAATCGGTAACTTTTGGTCCGGAGCCTATAGTAGAAATGGAATATGTTTATGAGATAATGAGAGCTAATAGAAAAAATGGTATAGCCAATGTATTTGTTACAAATGGCTATTTAACAAATGTTGTAAATAAAAAAATTGTTAAACTTATTGATGCCGTTACTTTAAAAGTTTATGCTTCTCTTGACAAAAATTTTTATAAAAACAATTTATCTATCGAAAATATTGATCCTATAAAAATATTTATGAGGCAGCTTAAAAAACATAGAGTACATTTAGAAATTTTGAATCTTTTGTTTCCAAATGTAGGAGAAAACTTGGAAGTATTTAAAGAATTTATAGATTTTATAACAAGAGAGATAGATTCTTACACACCCCTGCATATAACTCAACTTAAACCTGAAAAACAATCGAAATTACAACAAATATCACAATCAACTTTGATAAAATTTTATGAAGAGGCTGTAAATGGTGGGATGAGAAATGTATTTCTTCATGGCTTTGCTAATAAAGAAGATACTTTATGTTACAATTGCAACCAAGTTTTAATAAAAAGAGAGAATGGAGTTGTGAAGAAATATATATTAGAAGATGGTAGATGTCCTAGTTGCGGATTGAAAATGAATGTTATAAATAAATAAGCTTTTACTTTTAAATTTTAAATTATGAAGATTTTATTGTTTTTGTTTTCGTTAATTTTAATAGTTAATTTGCCTGTAGCTTACTCCCAAATATCTTATTATGGGATAGAGAATGAAATAAATAAAGATTCAAGTGTTAATGTAAAAATGACAATCACATTTTCTGAAGCCATAAAAGAATTTAATTTTATTCTTTTTTATAAAATAGCCAATTTTAAAGCTTTTAGTAACGCTGGTCCTGTAGATTGTTCAGTAGAATATTCAAGCATAACAAATGTACAATGCAAATTGCAGCTTACTTCTGAGAAAAGAAGCTTGGAAATTACATTTACTACATCAGAATTAGTTAAAGGTTTAAACAACAAATTGTTTTTATTTAATGGAGATTTTGGTTTAAATAAAGATATAAGTTCTATGTTTGTTTCAGTAAAAATTCCAGAAGGCATGGTTCTCACTTCAAAAAATAACACATATCCAACATTACCGCAAAAAACCAATATATTAAGTGATGGAAGAAGAATAATAGTAACTTGGAGTTTATCAAATATTACTTCAGATACACCATTAAAGTTCCAGTTAGCTTACGAGCCTTCTAATTCTGTTGTAACTGATATATTTGGCTATTGGCTATATTTTTTAATTGGAGTAACTATTGCTACTATAGCTTCATTAATATTTATTAAAAAGTTTAGAAAACCAAAAGATGTGATACTTTCTGTATTGGATGATTATGAAAAGCTTGTTATGGATTGTATAGTAAAAGCAGGCGGAACAATAAACCAGAAAAAGATAGTGCAAGAAACTAATTTATCTAAGGCAAAGGTAAGCAGAGTTATTAAAAATCTTGTTGAGAGAGGCTTAGTTGAAATTGAGAGACTTGGCAGAACTAACAAAATTAAGCTAGTTAAGAAAAAATTTGGTTATTTCTAATTACTAAACTTTTTTCGTAGATTTCCACGATTTCCAAAATTTATCGTAAATTTTCTTAAAAAAACTTTTTTTAAACATTTTCAAATTTTGTCTAATGTGGAAATATCTTTGTTTGACTTTCATAAATTAATTTTTAACTTTTATAACTTATTTCTATTTAAGGCAGGGGTCGCCTAGTCTGGTCGATGGCGCAAGCCTGAGGCGCTTGTGGATTAGTTCCTCCGTGGGTTCGAATCCCACCCCCTGCACCTCGTTTTATTTATAAATCTTTTGTTTTTCCCCATTCTATATTTTTTGGAACAAGGTAGTAAATAAGGAAGATTTGTAAAATTCAAGGCAGCTTGTACAAAAAGTCTTTATGGGCATTGAAAAAATGCGAGAAATTCTAAGTTCCACCGATACAATAAGTTTTAGCAAGCATTTCTATGAACCTAAAGTACAAATTAGAGGCATTTCTGAAGAAGAAATTAAAAACAATCTAAAAAATCCAGTAAAGCTAATATCATTTGAGGATCAAGGAGAAGATTTACGAGGGCATAAATATGCGCTTTTATTTTCTAAGTCAAATAAGTATGATTTGAGGATAATAGTTTCAATAAGGAATAAGAATATTAATGTTATAACTGCTCATATACAAAATATAAAAAGGAGGAAGGTGTTTGAGCAATGGCTAAAGAAGCAAAGGTAGATTATGACGAAGAAAATGACATACTTTATGTGTACAGCGGTGAAAAGGCTAAAGACAGCTTGGAAATAGATAATTTTGTGTTAGACATATCTGCAGATAATAAGGTTGTTGGTGTAGAGATATTTAATGCTTCAGTTTTTATTAGAAAATTAAGTGGTAGTAAAATAAGCAAAGAAATTTTATCCGCAGTAAAAAAAGCGATGATTAGTTTTTATTCAGGTAAAGAATTTTTTTATGTATTTATTATTCTCCCGATTAAAATTAATGGAATAGAAAAGGAAATAAATTTACAAGTTCCAGCTCCAGCTGCCGTAATGGTTGAAACATGATTACTCATTTAATGTTTCATCAGAAGCCCTTGGTCTAGAAAAGTATTTAAAAGTCTGTTTAGTTACTAAAATTCTATAAATTATGGTCAAGCGGAGCATAAATAGCATAAGCAACAAAAACACATAATATTCAATAGAATTATAGAAAATACCGATTCTGGCAAAACAGTTCAAACTAGTGTTCAAATACCTGCATGCAGGAAAAGCATTTAAAGCTTTAATATGCTATTTCATAACGGAACTTATAAGGAAAATTTCTCGGTACAATACTTTTTAAAATGATGAAAGATTTAAATTATGATTTCTTTTTTACTTCACTTCAATTTTTTAGCGATTCTTACAAGCTCATCCAAACAATTTAAAAGACTTACCATTTCTTTCAACTCTTCTTTCGTGATGTTGTAGTATTCATGCGCAATCAAATTTCTGAGGAATATCAGTCTTTTGATAAAATCCAAAGTTTTCTTGTTTATCATTTTAGCTTCATACAACAACTCAAATATTTCCCTATACTTTGAAGGGAATCCTAGCTTTTTCTCAGAAACAATATACTCTCCCAATTCTATTGCTGAATTTACTGCTTGAAAGCATTCCATAGCTATAGAGTTAAATACAAAATAATTAGAAATATCTTTTTTAACTAAATTTTTTGCAGCTTTTTTATGCCTTTCTAAACGAGAAATAATCGAAGCTAATCTCATTTTAAAATCCTCCTACTCATTCTTTCATAAAAATCAGACATTTCCAAATATTCTCTTAAAACCTTTCTTTTAACATTCAAAAAATACTCCTTGTCTTTAACAAATAGTACCTTTCCGTATTTTAATACTTCGAATTGAATGTATAGCGGCAACCTATGGAAATTTATAACATCAAGAATTTTTGACGAAAAACTTGCTACCTCCGCTTCTATATTCTTATCAGGATTTTTCGTTATAACGGCTATATCAATGTCAGAAAGTGGTTTTGATTTTTTCTTTGCATAAGAGCCGAATAAAATTATAGCAACAATTTTGTTAATTTTTTTAAGTTCATTGACAGTCTTATTGATTTCGATTTTCATAATATTAAGTTAAAATTTTTTACATAAAAAACTTGATAAAAAAGATAATTGGTTACAAAGTTCATGTTACATTTAATTTTTAGTTGTGTTTTTTAGAATAGAATATGCACACGAATTGAAAGAAAAAAGAATTAGTTAATAAACGAACTTTTTAATTCAATCTTTGCTTTCTCACTTTAATTTTAAAATTATAAAATTCCATATAATTTTTTATGAAACTTGCCTTAGCCTCAATTTTTACACTTGGTATACTTTTTACATTTCTTTTGGCAATAATAGCTGGTGCTCTTTATTCCTTAGGAATAATAGAAATTTGGTTTGTTATTGTTCTTACAGGAATAATTTTTTTCTTACAATGGCTATTATCACCATACATTTCAGATATAATATACCGATGGCTTTATAGGTTAAAGTGGATTGGTATTGAAGGTTTAGAAGAAAAGGACAAGAAAGTTGCAGATTTTGTTAAAGAGATTTGTAGAAAAAACAAAATAAAAGTTCCAAAAATAGGTTTTATAGATGATGACAATCCTCAAGCATTTACTTACGGTTCTGCTGCTTTCAATGCTAGACTTGTGTTTACTGAAGGTATTTTTACTTATTTAGATACAGAAGAAAGAAAAGCTGTTTTTGCTCATGAAATAGGACATATAGTTCATAGAGATTTTATAATAATGACTTTTGCCGCATTTATAATTTCAATTTTATATCACATTTCACAAGTTTTAATTAGAGCTAGAAGTCGCGAAAAAGAAGCAGGATATGCTAAAATTATTGGTTTTGTGGCTTATATTTTCTATTTTATTGGAACTTATATTTTGCTTTTTTTAAGCAGAATAAGAGAATATTATGCAGATGAATTTTCTGTAAAAGCTACAAACAATTCAGATGCATTAGCTCAAGCTCTAATAAAAGTTGCTTATGGAATAATAGCCAAACCTGAAGAAAAGAAGCAAGTTGAACTTATGCAAGGTACAAGAACCCTTGGAATAATGGACTTCAAAGCCGCAAAAGGCATTGGGTTAACATATCTTGCTTGCTTAAAGTTAAAAAGTTGGGAGCCTATTCAAAAAGCTTTTCTCTTTGACTTAAAAAATCCATGGGCATTTATTTATGAGTTAAATTCTTCTCATCCTTTAGTTGCTAAGAGAATAAAAAGAATTGAAAAAATAAAAGACGTGAAAGCTTTTGATTTTGATAAAATTGAAAAATATCCAATAGATAAGAAGAAACTTTATACAAATTTCTTTAAGGATATTTTCTTCGAATTTTTACCTTTATTTCCATTTGTCTTATTTCCAACTTTTATATTACTCGTATTATTTAATGTTATAACATTACCATTCTCTGTAATTCATTTATTAGGCATGTTTTTTGTAGGTTTAGGATTATCAATTATAGCTAAAACTTTTTATAGATACACATCAGCGACACACAAAAAATCTAACATTTTAGATTTAATGGGAGATGTTTATGCTTCTCCTATAAGAGGAACTCCGGTTGAGTTAGAAGGAGTAATAGTTGGAAGAGGTATACCTGGATTAATTCTTTCTGAAGATATGATGCTACAAGATAAAACTGGTATAATTTATTTGAACTACGAAGGCCTAGTTCCATTTTTCAGCAATCTTATTTTTGCTATATTTAAATTAGAAAGGTTGGTTGGTAAAGAATGCAAAGTTTTTGGTTGGTTTATTCGTGGTTTAAGTCCAAGAATTGAATTAAAATCAATTTTAGTAGAAGGAAAAGAGATAAAAAGTTGGATTAGATTTTGGGGAATACTAATAGGCATTTTTATAATTTTAGTTGGAATTGCTTTTTCTTTTTTGTTTTCTAGTTTTATTTCATCTCTTTAAAATTTTCTAAATAAATTTTATTGTAACTTATGATATAATGGTCTAAACTTAATAAACCAAGGCTTACTATAGTTGTATTCCACATTAGCAATCATACATTCTCCAATCCTTAACTTTACAATAGCTGTTCTATATTCAGGCCCATACCTATGACTTATTCTTTCTAAATCTTTATCATAAGATGTTTTAAACCAAATTTCTGATGCAACATTTCCCAAAACAGCAGGACCAAAATCTGAAAAGGAATGAGTAATCAATAAAATTCCTATCCCATACTTTCTGAATTCTCTACATGCTTTTTCTAACATCAAAGCCGCTTTATTTCCAAAATTTGGTAATAATTTGTACGCATTTTCAAAAATTAGCAAGACTTTTAGTTTATCTGTGGTTTCCCAATTTTTATATATCATTTGCTCAAGACTGTTTTTTATAAACTTATTATAATCATTTTCTGTTAGCTGATCTAAAACAAAAACATTAATTTTACCTTCTTCTATATAGCTTGTAACATCTATATTCAAGTCATTGTAGGAAATTATAATTTCTCTATGATTGAATTCTTTTCTATTTTCTTCAGATAATCCAAATTCTTAATATAAACGCAACATTTTTTCTGAATCACATTTCATACCAAAATAATTCCATTGTTTTGTAGGGGTAAATACCAATACAGAGACATTTTTCAACAAACATTCTTCAGCAATAACCATTCCAGCAACTGTTTTTCCCGTTCCCGGAGCACCTACAATGAACATATGTTTTACCAATTGATTAATATCAAAAAATGCTTTTGAATTAACGCCAATTATTTTTCCCAAAAATATTGAGTTATCCGTTTCCTTAGGTAAAGAATCTATGCTTATTGGCGGTATATAATATCTTTCATCCCCACTTATTTTCTTTCTCATTATCCCCACATATAATGGTTAAAAATTATTTACCAACCAATAAATAACTATTTGTTTAACAAAAATAATAGAATAAATTAGTTATTTGATTTATAACCCTCTAGCAATTTTTCCTGCACTTGTCAAACCTCTAAATACACGCTTTCTTTGATTAACAATCCAGTTTATCTTAGGATCATTAATAATATTTGGATGATTTTTGTCGACAAGTATAACTTCAAACCACATATACCTTCCATCTTCACCTACATAGTAACTATTTAAAACTTCACAGTTAGGAAATTTTCTCTGAGCTTTTTCTTCTGCAATCCATCTTAAACTTTTCTTAGGTGTAAATTTTACCATACCAGCCTTACTTGGCTTTCTTCCTCTATGGTATCTTGGTCTAGTTCTTCCACCACGAATAACTCTAACTCTTGCTAAAATGTAACCTTGCTTTGCTTTATAACCTAAAGCTCTTGCTCTATCCAATCTTGTTGGTTTTTCTATTCTTTCCACTGTATGCTGTTTTCTCCATTCAATTAATCTTTGTTTTTTTATTCCTTCTGAAGTATCGCTCTTCCAAGTTTCTCTAATATGTTTATACAAACTTCCTACCAACTTATCACACCTTGAAAAATAATTTTATAAATAAAAGTTAAATATTTAAATACTTAAGCAAATAAAATATTTAAGAGGTGAAGTAATGCACCCAATAACTAAAATGTTATTTGGAGTAGTAATGATGGTCGGTAGTGCATATGCGGTATATGCTTCTATAGGTACACCATGGGACTTGTGGAGTGCTTTTGTTACAGTAGTAATGGGAGTAGTACCAGCATTGATATTCCTAATTGGCTTGTTCATAGTCTGGCTAGAGCTTGACGAAATAAAAATAGAAAGAGAACTTAAGAAAGAAGAAGAGAAAGTTGCAAAATCCAAGACTAAGAAAAAATAAAATTTTCCTATTTTTTAATTTTTATTTAGATAGAGATGGGTGTAAATCTAGGAAAAATCATTGAAGGTAAAGAGATTGAATTGAGTTTTTTATCTGGTAAGAAAATAGCAATAGATGCTTTTAATGCAATTTTTCAATTCCTTTCAATAATTCGTGATAAAGAAACGGGAGAACCTTTAAAGGATAGTAAAGGCAGAATAACAAGCCATTTATCTGGCATATTTTACAGAACAGCAAATTTAATTGAGTTTGGGATTAAGCCAATTTTTGTTTTTGATGGTGAGCCACCAGATTTTAAGAAAAAAACTATAGAAAAAAGAGAGAAAATGAGACTTGAAGCAGAAAGGAAAATGAAAGAAGCAATTGAAAAAGGAGAAGAGTTTTTTAAATATGCGCAAGCTACAGCTAGAATAAACGAGGAAATAATTGAAGATAGTAAGAAGCTTTTAGATTATATGGGTGTACCATGGATTCAAGCTCCGAGTGAAGGAGAAGCACAATGTTCATTTATGTGTAAAAAAGGGGATGTAGACTTTTCTGCAAGTCAAGATTATGATTCTTTGCTTTTTGGTTCACCACATTTAGTAAGAAATTTAACAATATCTGGCAGGAAAAAAAGACCAAATGTAAATATTTTTTATGAAGTTAAGCCAGAAGTAATAAATTTAGATGAAGTTTTAAAGGAATTGGAAATAACAAGGGAACAATTGATTATATTGGGCATGCTTGTTGGAACTGATTATAATATTGGTGTTAAAGGAATAGGACCAAAGAAAGCACTAAAATATGTTAAAGAAAATAAGAATTTAGAAAGTATAATTAATGGCTTAAGTTGGACAGAGGATGTTGATATTAATGAAGTTTTTGATTTTTTTATGAACCCTATTGTTACAGAAGATTATAGTATCGAGTGGAAAAAACCTGATATAGATAAGATAATTAAGTTTATGGTAGATGAGCACGATTTTTCACAAGAGAGAGTAGAGAAAACTATTGAGAAATTAGAATCTGGGTATACAAAATCTTCGCAAAAAACATTAGGAAAGTGGTTTGTGAAATAACATTTAAAAATTTTTTGCTTAAATAAAAATTATGGCAGAAAATATAAAAGAACAGTTAAAATTGTTTGAAGAAAAATTAAAGAAAGGTAAAATTGCTAATATTTTAGGCATGGAGACAATAATTATACCAGACTTAGAAGGACTTTCACCAGAGTTTATAGCATTATATTTGATTAGCCATCCTTATAAACGTATCTTTGTTTATAATGGTAAAGGAAAGGAAGTAATTAATATCTATTTTGATGTGACAGAAAGTGTATGCAAAATGGAAAAATTTGATGTTTATGAATTAGAAGAGCCTTATGGTAAAGAGATAAGGGAAATTCTTGGAATAGAAAAACTTTATTATATTGGATAGTTTTTATAATTAAAAAATTAAAGTAACTATCATGGAATTGATGGATAAAGTAATAAGCTTGTGTAAAAGAAGAGGTATTATATTCCCAACCTCTGAAATTTATGGTAGTTTTGCTGGATTTTTTGATTATGGTAGCTATGGGTCTTTAATTAAAAGAAACATAGAAAATTCTTGGATAAAATATTTTGTTACTAATCGTGAAGATGTTGTATTGATTGATGGTGCAATAATAACTAATCCTATTGTTTGGAAAGCAAGTGGTCATTTAGATTCATTTAATGATCCTTTGGTTGAATGCAAGAAATGTCATAAAAGATTTCGTGCAGATCATTTAGTTGAAAACAGTTTAAAAATATCGGTTGATGGATTAAGCAAAGAGCAAATACAGGAAATAATAGATAAGAATAAAATTGTTTGTCCAGATTGTAAAGGGGAGTTTACTTTAATTAAAATGTTTAATCTTATGTTCAAAACAAATGTTGGTGCTACAGAAGATGATAGTTCTATAGCATATCTTAGACCTGAAACCGCACAGCTAATTTTCACAAATTTCAAGCAAATTATGTTAACTTCAAGAAAAAAATTACCATTCGGCATTGCACAAATAGGCAAAGCTTTCAGAAATGAAATATCACCAAGAAATTTTGTATTTAGGGCAAGAGAATTTAACCAAATGGAATTGGAATATTTTATTCATCCAAAAAAGATAAATGAATGCCAATTTCTAACAGAAGAGCATTTGAATTATGAAGTTAATGTCTTAAGCGAAGAAATGCAAGATAAAAAAATTGAGTATAAGAAAATGAAAATTGATGAATTGCTAAGCAAATCAATAATTAAAACTCCATGGCACGCTTATTGGATAGTCGAATCTATTAAATGGTTAAATAGTATAGGAATAATGTTGGATAATCTTAGAATAAGACAGCACACAAAAACAGAATTATCGCATTATTCATTAGAAACATGGGATATAGAGTATAATTATCCTTGGGGATGGAAAGAATTGGTTGGAATAGCTAACAGGACAGATTTTGACCTAAAGCAGCATACAAAATTTAGCAAAAAAGATTTAAGTTATTTTGATGAAGAAACAAAAGAAAAAATTATACCCTTTGTTATTGAGCCGAGTTTCGGATTAGAAAGAATATTGCTGACATTGCTTATTGATAATTATTTTGAGAAGGAAGAAAATGGTGAAATAAAAGTTGTCTTAAAATTGAAGCCAGAAATAGCGCCAATTAAAGTAGCGGTATTTCCTTTGATGAAAAAGGATGGTTTGGATAAAAAAGCAAAAGAAGTTTTTAAAATGGTAAAGCAACATTTTATAGCAGAATACGATGATACTGGCAGTATTGGTAAGCGTTATGCTCGCGCTGATGAAATTGGTACAGTTGCTGCTATCACAATTGATTATCAAACACTTGAAGACAATACTGTAACAATTAGAGATAGAAATACAACTAAGCAAATTCGTGTAAGTGTGAATGAAATTGAATCTGTTTTAGAAAAATTTTTAGAGGGGGAAGAATTGGAAAAATTGGGCGAAGTTGTTAAATAATTATCCAAGACCTTTAATTGTTCCTGAAATTCCCAAAACCTTTAAAATAATTCTTATATCACCCAATCTACTTATTAACCCCAGACCAGCAATTAATTTATCAACAGACTTATTGTTACATCTAATAATTAAAGTTTGTTCATTTTCATCATAAGTATTCTTCAATATCCAAACAGACATGTTTGCCAAATTTAATTCACCATAAAAATTCAAAAGTGTATTAAAAATTGCCGATTCCAAATCAGAATAGCTTATTTTTTCTTCAGAAATTACTTTAATTTTTACATACCTGTTTCTTTCTCTCAAACTTGGTAACAAGCTTTTTAACCTATCTTTTTTATTCATTCGAATTCACCTCTGTTGAAATTTTTATTTTCAGAAAATTAATAGTTATGCAGTTTATATTTTGAAATCAGACCTTCTGCTTTATTCTAGAAAGTTTGTTCATCAAGCTATATAAACTATTTGCAATATTTTGTCCATCTTCTGTAAGCTTAACTAATTTTATTCTCCCTTTCTTTTCAAAATCAACCAAACCCATTTTTTTAAAATCTTTTATAAGTTTTACAGTATGCGAATAAGTACAGTTGTTTTCTCTTGAAAGAACAGTTGCATATTTTGGTCCGTCTCTCAAACCCAACAAAACTTCTACTGGTCTAATTCTAAAAAACATTTTAATGCCAAATTTTTCACTAGATTGCATCAATTCACCTAAAAATTATTTTTACACAATTATTTAAATATTGTTTTTTATAAAATTTTTCAAAAATAACTATTTATGGAAGATGTTGTACTCAAATATGTTCTTTTAAATTCTGTTGAACATGATGGAAAAGCTAACATTCAAGCAGTTTTAGGTAAAATTATTGCAGAAAATCCTGAGTTTAAAAAAAGAATAAAAGAAACTATACAAGAAATAGAGAAAGCAATTTCAAAAGTTAGCATGCTTTCTATAGAAGAACAAAGAAAAATGCTTAGCAAATTTGAAATAACTTTTAAAGAAGAAAAGAAAGAATACACTTTACCAGATTTGCCAAATGCTGAAATCGGAAAAGTTGTGATGAGATTAGCACCTTATCCTTCTGGACCACTTCACATAGGAAATGCAAGAATGATTATATTAAATGATGAATATGTAAAAAAGTATAAAGGAAAATTGTTTTTGGTTTTTGATGACACAATTGGCTCTGAAGAAAAATTTGTAATTCCGGAAGCTTATGAGATGATAATTGAATCTATAAATTGGCTTGGTGTTAAAGTAGATAAAGTCTTTTATAAATCAGATAGGTTGGAGATATTTTATAAATATGCGGAAGAGCTAATTAAAAAAGATATTGCTTATGTTTGCTTATGTGATGCAGAAACTTTAAGGAAATTGAGAAAGGAAGGGAGAGAATGTTCTCACAGAAGAAATTCTATTGAAGAAAATCTTGAGTTGTGGAACAAAATGTTGAAAGGCGAGTTTAAAGAAGGTGAAGCAGTTGTAAGACTTAAAACAGACATGAATCACCCAAACCCTTCATTTAGAGATAGAGTTCTGCTTAGGATAGTTGAAAGAGAACATCCAAGAGTTGGTAAAAAGTACAAAGTATGGCCAATGTTAGAATTTTCTTGGGCAATTGATGATTATCTGCTTGGAATTACCCATATACTTCGTGGTAAAGATTTGGTTATAGAAGATATGATGGAAGAATTTATTTGGGATAAATTAGGTTGGAGCAAAGCAAAATTCATACATTATGGTATGTTAAATGTAGAAGAAGCCAAATTAAGCAAAACCGAAGCTAGAAAAAATATAGAAAAAGGAATTTATTCGGGATGGCATGACCCAAGAACTTGGAGTTTACAATCTCTTAAGAAGCGCGGCATTCAACCTGAAGCCATTAGAAAATTTATTATTAATATGGGTTTAAGTTTAGCTGATGTAAATGTGCCCGCAGAAATTTTGTATTCAGAAAATAGAAAAATTATAGATTCTAGAGCAAACAGATATTTTGCAGTTTTAAATCCAGTAAAAATAAAAATTGATAATGCTCCAGAGATAACTGAAACAGAAATTAACTTGCATCCGAATTTTCCAGAAAGAGGTAAAAGAAAAATACCTGTTAAATTGGATAAGATTTATGTAGAAAAAGAAGATTTTGAGAATTTTAAGGATAAAACTGTTGCTTTAATGTATTTGTTAACAATAGACAATTTAAAGAATTCAAAATTTTTATCTAGAGAAATTCCTTTTGAAATTCCAAAGATTCATTGGGTTTCTGAACCAAATGTTAAAATAAAAATTTTTATGCCAGATGGCTCAGTTAAAGAAGCTTTAGCAGAACCAAGTATTAAAAATGTGAAAGAAGATGATATAATTCAATTGGTTAGAATAGGTTTTTGCAGAGTTGATAGTGTAAATGGAGAATTTCTATTATATTTTGCCCATAAATAATCATTACCATGTTTTAATTAAAGTATAATTACTTTCAATGAAAATTCCTAATGCAGTTAAATTTTGTCTAATATTGGCAATAAAGCTTCGTCCAGAGCAAGTTGCTGAATAATCGAATCCTAATCCAATACCTTTTCTAAAAGCATATTCTTTAACAAATTTTTTATATTCTTCCAAATTAAATAAAGCATCTTCACAGCTTTTGCTTTCAGCAACAGTAGCGTTTGCTTTTTCTTTTATGTTGTCAAAAATAAATGGAGCTTCGTTTAATATAACTGACGAAGTATCTATAATATTTGATGGTTCAAAAAGTCTGCTTATTAAGTATATCACAGAAATTATTGCTACTGTTGACAAAATAAAGAATTGTGCTTTCTTAGATTTTAACAAATTGTGCATGTGGTACACCATCAATAAATAAAATGTTTTCTTTTGATATAAATCCTTCTTTTTCGGCTATAGAAATTATTTTTTCACCCATAAGATTTCCTATTGTAGCCAATTTTATAAGTTTTATTGCACCTTCTTCATCAACAATATCTCCTTTATAAAATTTTTCACTTATCTCTATGTTTACATTACCGTATTTCAATTTTTTACCCAACAATTCTTCATCACATATTGCTACAACAATATCATATTTCACATTAAATATTTTATACCAAAACAAAAAGTATCACCCTAAACTATTTCTATTATTTTTATTCCTTCTCTAGTTATTTCAAATGGATGTATTAGTATAGAATGGTTTGTTCTTCTCATTTTTCTAACTGTAAGAGTTCTTTTAAATTCTTCTACAACAGGAACAAAATCAAGTTTTATAACACTATCGGCTGCAAATTCTACTATTCCACTAAAACTTAAAGCTTCTGATTCTTCTTGTATTGTGCCTGTGATTAATGAAGTAACTCTTAATTCTTTCAATTTTTCAGTAAGCTGCATTATTGCAACTTTTCTCAAATAATCATCTTTAATGAACATTTCTATTATTGATATAGAATCTAAAACCAACCTTTTTATTTTATTTTCAGAAACCATTTGAGCTATTTTTTCTCCCAAGTCGAAAACATAAAGTCTAGTTAATTTTGCTAAATCCTCATCACTAGCAAGCCTGCTTGGTAAAGTTGGTTTTATATGAAGAAATTTAATTAAGCCTTTCCTTTCCAAACTTTCCAAGTCCCAGCCAAACATAGCTTTAACATCTTCTTTTATATCACTTTCACTTTCTTCTGTAGTAACATAAAGGCCAGGCTCACCATTTTTAGCACCTTCATATAAGAAAGATGCTGCAAATGCGGTTTTTCCAGTACCAGTTTTTCCGGTAACAAAATTAACACTATATAAAACAAAGCCCCCTTCTATTTTATCATCAAGACCAATTATGCCAGTTTTAATTCTTTCTACCATTTTATCCTCTTTAACTTAAGTTTAATTTCTTTAATTTTTAAGCTAATTTTTTCAGACAAACTAACTCTTATTTCTAATAATTTCCATTTTATCTTATAAAAGTTTAGCTTCATTATGTTAGAATACCATTTTATATTGTAAGATAAAACTTTAAAAATTTTTGGTTTAGGTATTTTTTGTAAAATATGCAACTTTACCTTGGGCCTTAGAGATTCTATTGCTTTTGCAAAATACCCTTTTTCAATATATTTTTTGCTACTCTTCACATCAACTTTAATTGTAAACTTTAATTTGCTTGGCAAATGTAATAAATTTAATCCACTTAATTTTAACCAAGATACAAAAGATAATGGATGCAATTTTTTAATTATCAACTTTGATAGCTCTTCTTCCAAATTCTTTATTTTGCCCCTAACTTTTAATATTTCTCCCTGTTTTTGAGCCATTATTGTGAAGAAAGTTTTTTCATCTATTTTCCTCAAGAAATATTGTTTTTCTGTTTCTACTCTAGATTTTATAAGAGATTTTTCTTCTCGCTGGAGAGCTGTTATTTCTTTTCTTAAACGATAATATGGGAGCCATATTTGATTGATTATGTAAAAGGCAATTAAAGAAGATATTACTATACCAGCTATATTCCATTTGTTTAATGAAATGAATTTTATAAGTTGTAAACCAAGTATATCATTAGAAAGTTGAGTAAATTCTCTTTTAATTTCTATTGATAATGAAGAAAGCAGATTCAAGTTATCATTTTCTATTGCATCAAATGCAGCATTTATTTTGTTAAGTAAGGAATTTCTCAATGATTTAATTTTGCTTATATCAATACCCGCATTTTCCAATTCTGAAATTTCTAAATCAAGTCTAAAAATGCTATTGTTTATATTTATTAGTTCAGATATTAGTGGGTTTTGTTTAACAATTATTTTGAAAGATTGCTCTTTAACTATATCTGAAGAAACCATTCTTACTACTGATAAATATTCTCCTTCTTCTGTATAAAGTGGTACATGAATATTTATTTCTACAGACTTGCTTCCCCCAATTGATAAAGAAAACATCTTTTGTACAAATATTTCACAACATTGCTTACTTATTGAAGATTCTACGATTAAATTGGTATTACCTTTATTAGTTAATGATCCAAGCAAAGTGCTATTCATACCTCTAACTATTTCTATAATTGATTGAGAAAGTTTAAACTCAAAATCTTTTGTAATAATTGTTTGATTTATTAGCTCTCCACCTCCAACTAAACCACCAGCACCACCAGCTCCTGCACCAGCAGCAGGCTGGGAAACAGGTTTTTCTGTAGTTAATAATATACCAGGAATAACATCACCTTGAGAATTACCAAAGGCGTCTGAAGCATATATAAAAATTGAGAACTTTTTGTTTTCTGTAGCAGGAGCAACAAATGCTGCCGGATTAAAATAGCTTCTATTTGGATCAAAATTTAATATATTAAATTGTCTCTCGCATTGTGAGCACTGTGCGATAACTCTAGCATTTGTAACTACTTCGCCTCTTGAATTGTAAACTTGAACATCCATAGGAACAATATCACCAACATCGAAAAATGTACCATCTGTTGGAAAACTAAAAGTTATTCTAAAAATCCTTGATACATTTACTGAAGTTTGATTATTACCAAAATTGCCATTTTTGTTTACACTAGCATAAATTGTATAAACAGAAGGAGCATTTCCTGATGTAGGATTATCCAAAACATCAATAACATATGAGCCTTGGCTTGCCATTTGATTATTTACTAAAGTTATATTTGAGCCTCCTCTGTCCAAAATTAACGTTAAGTTGAAATCCTTTACAGTTTTGTTATTCACATTTAATACTTGAACATCTATGGAAATATTTTCTCTTTTGTTGTATATAGGATGATTTGTTTTTACAATAACTGTGTAATTATTAAATGATGTAAAATTGAATTGCTCAGTTGAATTAGAATTTCCAGAAACATCAAAAGCTATAGCTCTAAATGAATAATTTCCAGTTTCATTTATGTTTGAAAATATGAGACTATATTCTGTTGGATCAATTTGAGTAGCTGTAAGATTTTCTTTTACACCAGATGGATAAGTCATTTCAATAGTAACATTATCTATAACTGTATTATCAATTGCATTAATTTTTATTGTATTAGGTTCAAATAAATTGAAAGCATCAGAAGTTTGATTAATTATGCTAACAAATGGTGCTAAGGTATCTTCTTCTAACACATTTACAACTACAGTTTTATTTGCCGTGACATTATTGAAAGATGAATTTATCACGATAATAAAATCTGTTGTTCCTATGTTTGTTTCGTTTATAGTCCAATAAGCAATCATGCCATTAGGATTATCTTCAGCGGTCACATTCCCAAAAATCTTAATAAAAGATTCATCACTTGTGATATTTGCAACACTTTGATTGCTTATAGTCAAATATCCTGTAACATTTATTAAATCACCATTTGTAGGAATAATAAATAATGTAAAATTCTTAACACCAGCTGTAACAGGAACATTAAATGTATCGGCAGCACTTATTGTTATATTTCCAAAATTTACTGAAAATGTTTTGCTATCAAAAGCATTTCTATTTGCACTCACATTTACTAAAACAGTGTAATCTCCGGACCTGCTTGTATTTGTATATGTGCCAACAAATTGATATATATTATTTGCGAAAGTTTGATTGTAAGATAAGCTAATGATTTCAGTATAGTTTCTTGGTTTTGTTATTATAGCAATTACACTATCTATAGCTGAAGCATTTCCAGTTACATTTGCTATAATTGTTAAGTTTGATTTAATTGTAAGGTTTGTAGATGATAAAGCTGCAGAAACACTTAAGTTTCTTACTTCAAAAGATATGTTTGGAAGATAAGTAATCATGTTGTTAGTTGTATCGTTAACATAAATTTTGTTTATTTTATAATTACCTACATATACAGTATCATTGTAATTAAGGCTCCATGTTCCAAAAGATTCTGTACCAGATAAAAGAGATAATGTATAATTTGCTAAAGAATTTGAACTATCATTTATTTCTGCGATTACTTTTGATATTTTTATATTATCACTTGCTACAACTGTTAAAGTTATACTATCGTTCAAATTTACTATATAATTGTCTATAGAAACAGAAGATACAGAAGGCAATTCTTTATCTATTACATTAATAATTACTGATTTAGTTGTTGCATTGTATTTTAAAGTTTTGTCAAAGGCATCAAAGTTAAATGTCAAATTGCCTGCTTTACTTATGTTTATTATCCATGATGCATTAGAAGAGGCATTAGATAAAATATCTCCTAGAACAAAAGTATCATTGAGCGCAGCATCTAAATTAATATATTTCGCGGTTACATTGAATGCTTTTCCTGTTCTGCTAGATTGATTTACATTTTCTACACTAACATTTAAAGTAAAGTTTGAATATTGGTCAACGGTGCATATCACATTTCCGTTACATGTAATCAAGCTTATATTTAAAAATGGAACTTTTATCCTTGTAGAATCTTGATAATTAAAATTATTAAATCTTGCTATCCATATGTCTATGCTATCTTCTGGTACCATTTGTGCTGTTTGGTTTGATGTAATGTATAAAAATGTTCCATTACCTATTCCAGTTGCATTTATAACTGTTATTTTTCCTGAAGAATCATTGTAAAAGCTTAAACTGCAACCACTACCAAAACTACAAGTATAGCTTGAAGCATTTACATAATTTGGAGATTGTGTAAAATTGGATGGCGAATTTGGTGGTACAAAAATTAAAATATTCGGATTAGTTACAGTTTTGTTGAAACTAAAATTCAAATAAAATGTTTTTGTATCAGAAGCGTCTATGGATTTTGTTCCATCAAGAGAAATGTTTACAGTTGCATTTACTACTATAAAACTTTTATTTATTGTGCTTTGATTTATTACCCTAGTATTCCCTAAAGTATCGTTTACAAACAAATTGTTTATAGTATATAAACCAAGGTTAGTTGTGTTTGTGTAATTAATAAACCATATACCATTTTTCAAACTTCCACTTAAAAGACTCATTGTACTATTTATCCCATTTATAGAAACAACAACTCTGCTTACATTTGTTGCATCAGTCACATTTACATAAAAAATTATTGAGCCTCGCGTGTAAATTCTATAATCGTTAAATGTTGGGTCAATTGAAATGTCAAAACTATAGTTACTAGTTAACGGAGCAGTATTATCTATGATTATTGTTACAAACTGGCTGCTGTTTACATTATTCACAGTATCATTAGCAAATATTGTTATATTGTAGGCACCATCAGCCAATGTAGTTGTGTCTAATGTGCCACTATAATAATTAGAAGCTATTGGTGACATTTGAACTAAATTACCAGCAAAACTACCATTTGTAACTCTGTAAAACACTTTATCTACTCCACTTCCACCATCATTAACAATAGAATTAATAGTAATTATTCCTTTAACAATCGATAAGTGAGTAGGATAACTTATAACAACAGATGGTTTTTCTTTATCTATTCTTATTGGGTTTGAAATTTTGTTAGGTTCAATATTGTTTAAATTGTCTTTTGAACTATATACCACAAATTTTTCACAAAAGCTTCCGGAAGGACATGTTACTGATACAATTGTGCCTGTTGTATTAGGTATACATGTAGAAGAAGTATCAACACAGTATAGAGTTGTATTGCATCCTACTCCAATATCATTACAGATAAGAGAAATTGTTTGGTCAGTAGCATACCATAATCCAGTAGAATTATCAGTAGTAACCGGAGCTTGTTTGTCTATTCTAATAGCATTACTTGATTTTGTAATTTCAATGTTGTTAACAGTATCATTGCTTCTGTACTTTACAAATTGAATGCAAGTTGAACCTGAAGGACAAGTAACAGAAACTAATGTCCCAGCAATATTTGGTGTACAGTCTGTAGTAGTTGTATTGATACAATATAAAGTTTTATCACAACCCGAACCTAATGTACCATCGGGCAACGAGCCATCACTACAAGTAAGACCAATTATCTGATCAGTATTATTCCATTTATCAGGACCAATTCCTACAATGCTACTAGAATTATCTGTAGTAAATGGAGCTAATCTATCTAAAGCAAACCATGTAATATCTATTGCTTGGTTATTTGAAGTATCATTTGCAGTTGCATTCAATGTATAGTTACCATCAGACAAAGTTGAAATATCTATAAAATCTGTGAAGTCAAAAGATTTAGCATTAATAGCATTACCTGTAGCAAATGTTGTATTGGATTTTTGAATTCCGTAAGAATTGTAAATGTACCAACTAGCATTTGATATATTATTTGAAGCGCTAACAGTTTGTGCTCTTATGTCAAGATTGAAATTAGAATTTTTATAGATTGCTTTTGGAAAAACTATAGTAATGGTTGGTAAAGTATTATCAATAGAGAATGTAACATTAACATTATAATTCAAATTGCCAACAGTGTCATTTGCACTAACATTAAAAACAAAAGTTCCAGTTATAATATCGCTGCTATTCCAAACATCATCCCAATTGTTTTCTGCAGTTAGAAATCCTGATTTCATAATTTGGCTTAAGTTGCTTGCATTTCTTATTTCATACCACGCTTTATCTGCGCCGCTTCCAAAATCAGAAATTGTTGTTAAAAGCTGCACTATACCAGAATAGGTTGAATTAAGAGGATTTTCTATTGTTATTGTTGGTGCTTGCTTATCTATCTTAGTGGTATTTGATTTGATATCTTCTAAGTTGTTAAGTGTGTCGTTCGATCTGTATCTAAAAATTTGAATACAAGTTGAGCCTGAAGGACATGTTATATTAATTATTGTACCTGCTGTAGAAGGTTCACAAGATACGCCTAAACAATATAAAGTAAAATTACATCCACTACCACTATCACTACATGTTAATTCAATGGTTTGATCTGTTGAATACCATAAAGTTGTAGAATTATCTGTAGTGGATGGCGGTGTATTATCAACATTTACATTTACATACTGGGTATAGTTTACATTGTTAACAGTATCATTAGCGAAAATTGTTATGTTATAATTTCCATCTTTAAGTGCAGTTGTATCGAAAGTTCCAATGTAGAATCCACCAGAAGCAGTCATGCTAATTAATCCAGAAGACCATGTAGTGTTGCTTATGTTGAAGAATACTTTATCTACTCCACTACCAGTATCAGTTACAGTAGAATTAATAGTAATTGTTCCTTTGACATATTGATTGTTTGAAGGTGAATTAATTGTAACCGAAGGATTAGATTTATCTATTTTTATCAGATTGGAAGTTTTAATTGATTCTGTATTGTTTGCCGTATCATTAGAATGATATCTTACATATTGCTGACAAACCGAACCAAAAGCACAAGTTACGCTAACTATATTACCAGAAGTAGAAGGTACACATGTACCTGAAGAATCTACGCAAAATAAAGTTATACTACAGCCTGAACCAGCATTACCATCTACAGGTATAATATCACCTGATAAAGGTGGATCTGAACACGTTAATCCAATTGTTTGGTCTGTATTCTTCCATCCTACTATATTGCTAGAATTATCAGTAGTGCTTGGCGGCGTATTATCAACAATAAAGGTGTAAATGCTTTCGTTAAGATTACCAGCATTATCGAAAATTCTAATAGTCAAAGTTTTTGTTCCCTCTGTAGTCCAACCTGGATTGAATGGTGTATTGTTTTCAAATCTATCAGTGGTTGTGCCATTATTGTATGTAGAGTTTTTTATTCCTGAATTATCATCAGAAAATTTTATAGTAATGTTTCTTGCTGAATTTACAAATGAATTGTTTGCTGGAACTATAGAAAGTATGATTGGATTAACTCTATCTAGTGTTATTGTGTCATCCCCCCTTATTGGCTGTTCATTCCCAGCTTTATCTCTAACTTTTACATAAACACGTTTTAATCCATCTGTATTAGAGCATCCAGCACCTGTTGTAATATCAAAGTGAGAATAAGTTATGGAAGTGCTACTCGAAGGATACCATGGTATCCAATCTGTGTAAGTAACATTATCACAAGAAAGAGCAAAAAAATCTGGAATATCACCAGTACCAGCAACTATACCTAATGTTAATGTTGGCTTTACTTGGTTTGTATAAGGTTCGTCATTTTGTATTATTACAGTAGGTCTTCCAGGCGGAGTTCTATCAACAGTAAAGTTAACTTGATCAAACTTTCCCCACTTGTTGTCAGAATTCTTACAGTGAACATAAATGGTATGAATACCTTCGGTTAATGTAGAAGTATCCGCAACTCCAGTAACATTTTCTGTACCTGAATCAAATATCCCATCTTTAGCATAGAGTGGGGTACCGCTTCCGCTAGAGCCAATAGAATCAATAAAATATTCAGCTGCAGTTATTTTACCGAATAGTTGATCTTCAATACAAGTAGCATTTATTGATAGGATGCTATTAGTTAAGTTTTGTACACCAGTAGAACCAATAAGAATTGTGTTTTTTGTTGCAGGTGGGGTTAGATATTTTATAATTCTATCCATTATTGTGTTTCTTTTATTTATATCTGAAATTCCTTCAAAACCAAAAGAAAAGTATACAGTTTTATAATTTGATTCATTTAGTCTTACTACACCCGGAAATACAAATTTAAAACTTCGATAAAAATTTTGGCCATCATCACAGGTTATACTATATTCTTCTCTATAATAAAAAGAGTAACCCCTTACATAAGCCGTTGATGCATTATTAAACAAAATATAAGTACCATTTCGAAAGAACACTACACTCGGTGAATCTTGATTGTTCGCACCAGTACCTCCTGATATCCTTATCGATAAACCATCACCAATCGGGTCATTAGTTGCACCACTTAAATCTGTCTTTCCTGATTTGTCTTTGCAAAAATATGAAGAAAGTCCTGGAACAAGTTTATAAAAATTTGTTTGTCCTATATCGAATCCTATGTTTTCACCAGTAAGAAAAAGGTTTCCACCACCATTTAAATACCCATTTAAATTAGTTTGATCATTGCTGGTTAACGTTGGAAAAAGATTACCAGCATCTTGTCCAGTAAACCAAATAACAATGTCATAGTTAGATAATGTTGACAAAGATGGACCATCATCAGTACGTGATGTAACATTAAAACTGTCAAAGCTATAACCATTTGCAATTAAAGCATCTGAGTAGAATTTATAAATTGTGGTATTTAAAGTGTCTGATGGGAAGTGAGCATCTCCAACTAAAAGTATTTTAGGCGCAGGACTGTCAGCACTAACAACATTTATAATCAGTAAGAACATTATAAATTTAAGTAACAGATGTCGATAAACCATAAATAATTATTATCATATTTTATACTAAAAACAATAAATTTAATAAAAGTAAATCACTTATTATGAAAAAGGAGTCAAAAGATTTAGATGATCCTTTGGAAATAAAAAGAATATCTTCAGGAATACCTGGACTTGATGAATTAATGGAAGGAGGATTTGTAAAAGGCTCTACCAATTTGCTTGCTGGGCAAGCTGGCACATGCAAAACAATTTTTGGATGCCAATTTTTATGGGAGGGCTTACAAAAAGGTGAAAATGGATTGTATGTCACTTTGGAAGAATCAGCAAAAGATATAATTAATGATGCTCTACAGTTTGGCTGGGATTTTTCAAAGTATATAAAAGAAAGGAAATGCAATATTGTAGAAATGAAATCTATTGATTTGAATGAATTAACTATATTTATAGCTGATGAAATAAAATCTCTTCGTGCAGAAAGATTTGTTCTTGACAGTTTATCGGTAGCATCAATGAGCTGGAAATCAAGCCCAGAAGAACTATTCAAGATAAGAATCGGATTATTTAATTTTATTAAAAGTTTGAAAGAATTAAATGTAACAAGTTTATTGATATCAGAAATACAAAGAGGCAAACAAACCTTAGGAAGATTTGGGTTTGAAGAATTTTTAGTTGATGGAGTTATAATACTTCAACTTGTTGAAATGGATGTTCCAATGAGAAGCATTCAAATAACTAAGATGAGAAGAACAAACCACAGTGTTGAAGTTCATCCCTTTAGTATAACCAAAAAAGGAATTGTTATTAAGAAAATTTAGTTTTATTATAATGATTAATATGATTGAATATTTCCTGATTTTTATAAAAATTTTAGGTTATCTTGGAGTTTTTTTAGTAAGTGTTATATCAACATCTACAATTTTTCTTCCTACACCGCTTTATTTAATTATTATTACTTCTTCTAGTTTAGGAATGAATCCTTTTCTGGTAGCATTTTTTTCAGGTTTAGGTATGACTATTGGTGAACTAACAGGATATTTTATGGGGCTCGGCGGAAATTTAATTATAATTAAAAAGCACAAAAAAGGAATAAAAAAAGTGGAGAAATTTTTCAAAAAATATGGATTTTTTGCTATAACCACATTTGCCTTTTTCCCACTACCATTTGATGTTATAGGCATTTCTGCTGGAATTGGAAATTATGATATAAAAAGATTTTTTTTGGCAACTTTTATAGGAAAATTTTTCAAGGCTTTATTTTTAGCATTTGTTGGTACTGAGATAAAATGGATTTTAGATTGGTTTTAAAAACCTTATCTTGCACCTTCTGCCTCTTTCTCAATTCTTGCCCTTTCTTTTACAGCTTCTGATTTATTTGGGTCATTGTTATAAGCACCAATTATTTCCTCAACTAAAGCATCAACTATATTTTCCTTTTTACCAAAACATTTTCTGTAAGCAGCTTGAGTTATGTTTCTTAAAGCAACATCAACCCTTCTTTGCGGACTAGTTACTACAGCTTTACGTACAATTATTCCACCAACTTGATATGCTGCAGTTTCTTCACGAAAAGCAGAATTTTCTATTGCTCTAACTAGAACTTCAATCGGATTTTTATTAGTTATTTTTTCAATTTTTTCAAAGGCTTCTTTCACAATTTTATATACTTTTATACTCTTACCAACATTTCTACCAGAAGTTAACACGTGCTTCTTGCTTCTGTGTCCAGAAACCATAATCTTATTCATCAGCCTTTCTACTATGTTCATTTTTGATTTGTAAAATTGAGTAGACGCCAATCTTCCACAAGATTTAACAATTACCTTTGGCTCCAAATTTATATAAGCTTTTAGTCCAGGATCCAATATTTCTATTTTTGATGTTGACCATTTGTTAAAAATTTTTATTTCTTCCAAACCATCACCTAGCTGGTTTCTGCTTACGTCCTGCTAAAATTTCACTTAAAGCAACACCATTAACTTTAACAACTTTAAACTTGATACCAACCATACTACCCTTACTTCCACCTTGTCCACCACCAATTTTTTCTATAATTACTTCATCGTGTTCTGCAATTTTTTCTATAGCATTATAACCTGGAACATGTGCTGTTACTTGCACATTGTTTTTAATTAATTGGACTCTGACAGCTTTTGTCAATCCAGAAGCAGGCTTTTTCTGCTCAACTGCTCTTTTTTCTATAACTATACCTCTAGCTTGAGGTGCACCTTCTAAAGGATCTTTTAACCAAAGCTTTTTCATTCTTTCCACATAAGCAGTTTTATTCCATCTGAACTTTTTCCTATTTTGTCTTAATTTTCTTCCGCTAAATTCTCCCGGCAAATTAATCACCTTATAATCAAATCATTAACATTAGAATTTCTTCTTAAAATTTCTTTAATAATATTTAAATTTTTCCCATCCCTGCCTATAACAATTGGTTTATCCGCTTTACTCAATTTAATTTCTACTATAACTTCATTATTTTCATTTTTAATATTAATTAAATTGGCTTTTGGAATAATATTCTTAACAAATTCTACCAAATCATCAGAATATTCAAATACTTTTATATTTTTGCCCAACTTTCTTTCCAATCTTTTAACATTTACACCATTTTTACCTATGGCAAATTGAGCTTGATTTTTTTCTGTTATAAAATAAACAAAATTATCTTTTACTAAGCAATCTCTAACTTTTACTTTTGTAAAATTTTCAAAAAAGTTAATAAGTTTAATGCTTTCCATATCAAGCTTTATACTCATAATATCACTTTATTACTAGAACAGAAATAGGAAAAGGTTTACCACAAAATACTCCCAAATCTACACTACTTCCATTAAACATTTCTAAATTTGCTCCACTTATTTTTGAATTATGCTCTATTTCTTTTCTCATGTTATCTGGTATATTATTTGCAATAACAACTAATCTTGGTTTTTGTGTTTTAATATATTTTATCGACCTTCTGTAACCTATAATAATGTTGTTTTCTTTTAATGCTTTTTGTATTTCCTCTTTCAAGTCCATTCAGGTCACTTAATTAATGATATAGTTTAATTTTATAAAGTTTAAATATTCACTGTTTTAGCAAATTTTTAATATTTTTTAAATTCAAAAAACATATAAAAATTTTAAAATTCAATTAACTTTAATCGGGGGTGATAAAAATAGAAAAAAAAGAAATGGTGGAAAGAATATTAGAAGTGATGAAAGACCCCTCAAGAGTTAGAAATGTTGCAACATCTAGTCATGTACATCATGGCAAAACAACACTCACAGATGCTCTGATGGCTGGCGCAGGTATGATGGCAGAAGAAATGGCTGGAAAAGTAATGTTCACTTGGTTTGATCCAGAAGAGAGAAAGAGACAGCTAACAGTTTATGGTGCAAATGTTAGCATGGTTCATGAATATGAAGGAAAAGACTATTTAATAAACTTAGTAGACACACCAGGTCACGTCGACTTTGGAGGGGACGTAATATGAAAATACGTTAAACCCGAGCCATGAGAGTAGAGTAATTCTCTACCATGTAAGCAGTCGACGGGACCATAGTACTTGTGGATGCAGTAGAAGGCATCATGCCACAAACAGAAACAGTATTTAGGCAAGCATTGAAAGAATATGTTAAGCCAGTTTTATTTATAAATAAAACAGATAGACTAATTCGTGAGCTTAAACTTACTCCAGAACAAATTCAAAAAAGATTTGAAGAATGTATTAGAGATGTTAATTTGCTTATACAAAAATATGCTCCTGAAGAATTTAAGGATAAATGGTTAGTTAGTGTAAAAGATGGTTCAATCGCATTTGGTTCAGCTTTTAGACATTGGGCAATTTCAATTCCTTATATGAATAAAACTGGCATAACATTTAAGGATATAATTAATTTAACTTTGGAAGGAAGAGAAGACGAGCTTGCAAAAAAGGCACCTATACATAAAGTTATTTTGGACATGATTATCAGACACTTACCCAATCCTTTGGAAGCTCAAAAATACAGATTACCCAAAATTTGGAAAGGCGATTTAAATACACAAATAGGAAAAGATATGTTAGAATGCAATCCTAATGGAAAGCTTGCAATGATTATAACTAAAATGGTTCCCGATCCTCATGTTGGTTTTGTTGCAACTGCTAGAATTTTTTCTGGAACCGTTTTTAAAGGAAAAGATGTTTATATGATTGGTCAGCATAAACAAGAAAAAATACAGCAAGTTGCAGTATATAAAGGAATACAAAGGATTCCTGTAGAAAAAGTTACAGCAGGAAATATTTGTGCAATTGTAGGATTACAAGATGCATTTACTGGTGAAACTGTTTGCGAGCCAGATAACATAATTGAGCCTTTTGAAGAAATTAAGCATTTATTTGAGCCAGTTGTAACAAAATCTATTGAGCCAAAAAATCCTATGGATTTGCCAAAGCTTGTGGATATGTTGAAAAAGATTGGCAGAGAAGATACAACTCTAACTGTAAAAATCAATCAAGAAACTGGAGAATATTTGGTTTCTGGTTTGGGTGAACTTCATTTGGAAATTAAAGTAGAGCATAAGCTTAAAGATTCGGGCATAGATGTTGAAATGTCGCCACCAATTGTTGTTTATAGAGAAACCATTCTTGAAAAATCTCCAACAGTAGAAGGCAAATCTCCCAATAAGCACAATGTTTTAATTTTCCAAGTTGAGCCATTAGAAGATTCTGTTTATGAAGCTATGATAAATGGTATTATTCCGAGCAGTATAGAAGTTAAGTCAAAAAATATTCAACTGTTTAAGAAATTGGCAGAATTGGGAATGGATTATGATGAAGCAAAAAACATACAAGTAATTTATAATAGAAATGTTTTTATGGATTTGACAAAAGGTATACAATTTTTGAATGAAGTAATGGAAATGGTAAAAGATGCATTTAAAGAAGTTTGTGATGATGGGCCGTTAGCAAGAGAGCCATGCACAAAATTAAAGGTAAAATTGGTTGATGCCGAATTACATGAAGATCCTGTTCATAGGGGACCTGGACAAATTATGCCCGCTGTTCGTTGGGCTATACGACAAGCTATGTTAAAAGCAAATGCCACTTTGCTTGAGCCTAAACAAATAATTAGAATAGATGTTCCAACTGAATTAATGGGAAATGTGATAAGAGAAGTAGAAGGTAGGCGCGGACAAATATTAGATATGAAAGAAGAAAGAGGAGCTACTATTGTGATTGCTAAAGTTCCAGTTTCAGATATGTTTGGATTTGATGCTTCTTTAAAATCTATTACAAGTGGTAGAGGATTTTACAGTTTAATAGAAGTTGTGTTTGAAAGATTGCCAAATGAATTGAGAGATGGAGTTATAAAAAGCATAAGGAAGAGAAAAGGATTACCAGAAGAAATACCTAAACCAGAAGTTTAGTATGAAAATTTGGATTAATGGTAAGAAAATAGAGGCAGAAATTGCTAATAATTTTTTAAAAATATTCTTTGGTTTAAGTTTTTCTAAAAAGAAAAATTTGCTTTTTATAATGCCTTATGAATATAAATGGTCTTTTTGGATGTTTGGAGTAAGATACAAAATAAAAATAATTTTCATTAGCAAAGATAAAAGAGTAGTTGATGTAAAAAATGGCACACCCATTTCTTTTAACCCAAAAACATGGAAGATATACAAGCCTAAACATGATTGCAAATATGTTTTAGAAACACCTTTAAATATTAAAGTTAAAGTTGGTTCTAAAGTTAAATGGCAATAGATTTGTTAAAGTAACAATATTTTCGTAAAATTAAATTTAAAAAACAAAGTATTATTTATGCTGTACTTTTTTTTATTGGGATTAATAGATGTAATTGCGGGCTTGTTAATTATAATAACAGAAAATCTTTTTCTGTCAAATATAGCAAAATACATAGGAATTATAATTTTGATTAAAGGTATTTGGTCGATAATTACTAGTTTGAGGTCATTTTAATGACATTTTTTATATTGGGTTCAATAGATTTACTTGCTGGTATTATATTGTTGTTTAGTCAGCCCAGTTTTCCTTCATCTATATTTGGAATAATAATGATTATAAAAGGAATTTACAGCATTGCAACAGATATAGCTTATCTTATGTATAAAGAAGATTAGAAATTTATTGGTGTTTAATATGGAGAAAAAATTTTTTATTTTAATTGCATGCTTAATATTATTAATTTTTATTTCTTCCTTTAATTCAGCAACTGGCAAATTTGTTTTGCAAACTTCAAACAAATTAACAATATTAATTCTTTCATCAATTTTGCTATTTTTAATTTTTGCATAAATAAGGGTATTAAAAGTGGAAGAAGAGAATGAATATATTCCCCCAGGTATACATATAGAAATATCTGAAAGTATAGAAAATTCGCCTTACAAAAAAGAGATAAATAAAGGTATAAATAGAATTAAAAGATTTCTTCAAAAAGAGCTTTCTATAGGTGAAATTTACGAAAAAATAGTTAGAGAAATCGAAGAAGAAAGTTTTAGCTATGAAAGCTTTGGTAAAGTTGGCTATGGACCAAATTCAGTTACAATTCGTTTAACGATGAAAAGTTTTGCAGAAGAGCTTTATAAAGATTTTCCTTATAAACCATTTGGTATTGCAATGGGAAATAAGGTTGTTATTTCGATTAAAAACATTTTAGACAAAGCAACGAACTATGATGTTTCTGAAATAATAGAGAGAATAGCTCAGCATGAATTATGGCATGTTGCTGGAGGTGAAGATGATTTTTACAGCAAAGGTATAGCTAATCCTTATCTTACATACAAGATAAACAAAAATGAAAAGAGAAGAATTAAAGAAAGGATTTTGGGAATAATTAGTGAATAGAAAATTCTTGTTTTAAAGTTACCTAAGCAAAAACAATCTAAGTAAAAATAAAATAGCTGCAATAATTGTACCTATTAATAATCCTGTGAAAAACCTTTTCCATCTTTTATCGTCTTTAAATCTCTTCCAAGTAAGAGAAATAAAAATAGCTATACCGAGTGCCAAAATTAAATTGATTCCTATTATTACAAATCCAATTATTATACCAAAAATTAAGGCTAAAATGTCTAACATAATTATACTTTGAATTTAATAATTTATAAATATCCTGGTGCGCAGGCTATGAAATTAGTTAAATTACCATACAAATTGCCATCTGCTTCTGAGAAAAGGAAGAAGTTAAAAGAAATAATTGAAAAAAGGATAACAACAATAATTCCAGGTGTATACAATACTGCAGTTGCCATGATAGCAGAAAAGCTTGGTTTTAAAGCAGTTTATGTTGGAGGAGCTGCGATAACTTTAGGAATGGGATTGCCTGACCTTGGAATAATTACAAGAAATCAAATGTTATATGAAGCTAAGAAAATAGCTGATTTTGTTTCTCTACCTGTTATTTGTGATGTTGATACTGGTTATGGTGATATTAAGAAAACTGTAAAATATTTTGAAAATTCTGGAATTTCAGGAATTCAGATAGAAGATCAGGAAGAATTTAAAAAATGTGGCCATCTTCCAAACAAAAAAATTATTTCTTTAGAAGAAATGGTTGGAAAAATAAAAATTGCTGTAAAGGCAAGAAAAGATGAAAATTTTTTAATTATTGCTAGGACTGATGCAAGAGATGTGAATGGTATAGAAGATGTAATAAATAGAGCTAATGCTTATTTTGAGGCAGGTGCTGATGTTATATTTCCTGAAGCATTACAAACAAAAGAAGAATTTGAGTATGTTGCTAAAATGGTTAAAGCACCATTAATTGCTAACATGACTGAATATGGAAAAACACCATATTTTACAGCAAAAGAATTTAGAAAAATGGGATATTATTTGGTTTTATTTCCTGTAACTACATTAAGAGCAAGTTTAAAGACTGCTGAAGAAGTTTTGATTGAGCTTAAGAAATTTGGTACTCAGAAAAGGTTTGTAAATGAAGGCAGAATGAAAACAAGAAAAGAATTACAAGAATTAATAAGATATGATGAATGGGAAGCAATGATTAATAAAAAATTTGCTAAAAGGAATAAGTTATAAATTTGTTTTTACATCAACAAATATTTTTCTTAAAAATTAATGCTGAACAATTTTTTCTGTCTTATCTGCAAATTTTCTCAAACTTTTGAGTTTTGATAGTGAAAAGAACAATCTCTTTGGAGTTATTGTAAAATAAAGATAGGCAATCATATTTCTTATTATAACCAATTCTATCAAATCATTTTTCATATTTTAATCTATAAGCTTATTGTTAGCTAATATTTCAAATATTTCCCTGTAAGATTGTGGCATTTCAAGTTTTTTTGCACTTATTATTTCATTACCTAAATCTATTGCAGAATTTACAAGAGAAAAAACTAACATGGAACAAGAATAAAATTTACTTTTTTCCTTCAAATCCTCCCATTTTTTTATTTTTTCCTCTTCTAAATCTTTTAGATACTTTCTTATATCCGAAAGCACTTTACCAATTTTAACCTTATCAAATTTCATATTCCCAACCATACAATTTTTTAAAGTATTTATCTAGTATTGGCTTAAAGTCTAAAAAGTATGTTACGGTTTTTGCTTTAAGAGAATTGATAAATTTTTCATTTTTTAAATAAAGAAACTTACCTTCTTTAAAAACTCTATATCTTACTGGAAGTGGAAGTTCGTCGAAAAAAACTATCCTTAACTTTTCATTTCCCAAAGATTCTATATTTGCTTTTTCTTTTTCTTTTAAATTCTTTCCAATTACACAAATATCTATATCACTAACAGGAGTTTGCCTTTTCTTAGCAAAAGAACCAAACAAGATTACTGCTAGAACTTTTTTATTTTTAATTATTTTTGATGTTAAATTTTTCAATTGTTTCATGAATAAATTTTTGTAATAAACGCTTAAAAATAATATGTTGATTGGTTAAAAATCTATTAGTTAAAAATATTCAATTGATTTTTATTTTGTGAATTTCCAAAATTTAAATATTTTACTACTGAATATTAATTAATATGAGAGCGACACCTGCTTATTATTTAGCAGATATATTAAGAGGCGATTTAGATAACATATTTGGAGGTTATTTTGTTTTGGATAAATTTGGAAATAAAATAAGAGAACCTAATCATGATGCTGATGTTGTTGAAATATACAAAAGCTACCCGTTTTTACCGTTTTTAAGAAATAAAATAGCAAAAGTGTATTTTTATGGTAAAGTTTGGTTTTTAGAAGTGTATAAAAAAAGAGAATTAAGGGAATTAGAAGAAGCTTTATGGGCAGTTAGATTTGATAATTGTGAGTATCATGATGTGATGCTTAAAGTTAATTCTGGTCTTTCTGAAGAACAAATGAAAGAATTTGCTGAAATAATTAATAAAATATACGAGAGTTTTGATAAAGAAAAATCAATTAGAAAATTAATAAAATTAATAGAAGTTCTTGAAAAATCAAATGTAACAAATATAGGTTATGTATATTCATCTGGTGCTCATACACGCCCAGCTGTAGCAGGCGAGCTAAGAAGGTATTATATCTCAGATAGCTTAAAAATAAAGTTGAAAAAAATAAAGTTGAAATTTTGCTAATATTTTTACTAAACGATAACCCAAATTTATAGATATTCCCATATTACCTTGCCTTTATAGTTGTATATTATGGTTTTGTATGTAGTTGTGTATTCAATAGCATATCCTACACCTTCTCTACCAATCCCAGAATCTTTTCTACCACCAAATGGATAATAACCTATGCCATGCCTTGGATAATCGTTTATATAGATAGCACCCACTTCCAAATGTCTTATTAAATATCTAATCTTGTTTATATCCTTTCCAAATATAGCCGCATCAAGTCCATAATTCTTCTTGTTACTTATTTCAGCAGCTTCTTTAACATCTTTTACACTGAGTATAATTGCAATTGGTGCAAATACTTCTTTTCTAAACAAATATATTTCTTCAAGCCTTTCCTTGGAAGCTTCAATTAATGTAGGTTTCATATATGTATCTCTAATTCTTTTACCACCAACAAGTATTTTACAATCTTTTGATAAAGCATCTTCTATAGCTTTAATCGCCTCATCAACAGCTTCAACACTTATCATTGGTCCCATATCTACTTGCAAATCCCCTGGGTCACCAACTTTTACTTTTTTAATTTCTTCAATCAACAAAGACTTAAACTTATCATAAATGCTTTCTTCAACAAGTACCAATTTTATAGCATCGCATCTCTGACCGCTATAGCTATATATACCTTTAGCAATTCTTTGGGCACCCCATTCTATATCAGCATCATTAAGAACAATAGCAGTATCGCCGCCTCCCAATTCCATGATAAATTGCTTAATACCAGCTGATCTTAAAACTCTCAAACCTGTTTGAGTGCTTCCTGTTAGGCTTATAACGCCTATTCTTGAATCTTTAATAATTTTTTCCGCATTTTCACCTTTAATATTTAATAATGTTAAAGCCTTTTTTGGAAAACCAGCTAATTCTAAAATTCTTATAAACATAATCACAGGTATCGGGTCTAGTGAAGAAGGTTTAACTATAAATGCATTTCCTGCTATTGCAGAATAGGATAATTTGTTAACAGTATCAAATAATGGGTAATTAAATGGTGTTATTGCTAATACAATACCCACAGGCTCTTTTCTAACTATGGCTTCAGTTTCTGTAGTTTCATCATTCCAATCGCCAGGTATATAATCTCCCAAAATTTTCCTTAAGTCTAAATCAGCTATTCTTAGTCTATCAATAGATGCTTTAATTTCACCTTTAGCAGATAAAAAAGTTTTACCAGCATTTAAAATTAATGAACTAATCATATCATCAATATTTTTTTCTAACAAATCTGCTGCATGATGCAATATTTCAAGTCTTTTGTAGCCGGGTAAATTTCTAATATCCCATTTACCTTGTTTGTTAATAATATCCAAAGCTTTTTCTATGTCATTAGTTGATGGAATTGATATTTTTGCTATTATAGATTGATCTATAGGTGATTTTACATTTAGAAAATTTTCACTTTCTATCCATTCACCTGCAATATAATTTTTGAAAATTGGAATACCATCTTTATCCAATTTGTAAATTTCTTTAAAATCTGAAGAAGATAGTTCAAGTTTAACCATTATAGTTCACTTAAAATATTTTTATTGCTTCTTATTTTCTTAATTTTAATGTGTTGAAAAATTTTTTAAATTTGTTAACAGAACTAACTTAAATATTGGTTTGTATATTATAAACTATGGTAAAGGTGAAGAAGAAAAAGCAAAATATTAAGAAAATGCAACCTCAGGATATTCCTTTAATTCGCTTGATACAAAAAGGGCCGCAAGCTTTATCTAATATTGAATTATTAACTATACTTCTTGGAAAAGATGTTAATTGGGGTAGATACAAAACTACTTATGAATTGGCACAAGAGATTTTTCAAAAATATGATATTAAAAGATTGTCTCAAGCAAGTATTGGTGAATTGGATAAGATATTTGGGATAGGTAAAATTAGGGCTGCTCAAATTCAAGCAATTTTTGAGTTAGCGAGAAGAGTTAATTCTTATGTTGAAGATGTAAGGCCAATAATTGAAAAGCCTGAAGATGTGTTTAAGATTGTTGGAAGTGAAATGCAAGATTTGGAGCAAGAAGTTTTGAAAGTTTTGTTGTTAGATTCTAGAAACAGATTGATTAAAGTTGAAGATGTGTTTAAGGGAAGCTTGAATGAAAGTGTTTTTTCAGCTAGAGAAATTTTCAAGCTAGCTTTTGATTATAATGCTGCTTCAATAATTTTAGTTCATAATCATCCTTCTGGAGATGCTAATCCTAGTAATGATGATATATTTTCTACTAAAGATTTGATAAAAGCTGGAAATCTCGTTGGAATAAAAGTTAATGACCATATTGTCATTGGCAACAATAGTTTTGTTAGTATGAGAGAAAAATTTAAAACCTTGTTTGAGGGTTGACTTTATGGTAAAAATAGAAGAGAGAAGTGTTTATGATCATATTGCTAATTTTTTAAGAGAAAAATTCAATGCAAAAGTGCTAACAGAAGGCGGGATTGGAAGCGGATATGTTGATGTCATATTTTCATTTGACTCATTACCATTTGTAATGGAAGTTAAGCTTGGTAGAAAAGAGAAAAAACTTGCAGAAGCTGTTGCTCAAGGATACAAATATGCACAAAGCATTAACACAAGAAACGTAATTGCGCTAGTTCTTACTCAATTATCCCCAGGTCAAGAGATACTTATCGAAAAATTAGACAAACTTCAAAGTATTATACTTGGTAGTAAAGTTGAGGGGTACGTACATACCGAATATCTGGAGAAATGGGTTGAAAACATAACTCTTCAACAAGTTTTAGAGGAAATATACGAGAGGACGATTAAAAAGGAAAGAGAAGTAGATTTCAATTCTGTAGTAAAAGCAATAAGAGAAATAGTAGAAGATTTATATGACATAATAAGACAAGCGAGAACAGATGAAATTTTTGAAGAAGTTGCTAAAAAACTCGAACTTTTTGTCGGTATTGGAGAAATAAAAGATAGGGAAAAAGCAAAATCTCAAGTAAATATGCTTGCTTCTTATTTGCTTTTCAATCAAATTCTATTTTATCATATTTACAAAATAAAAACAAATAATCCTCAATTAAAACCACTCTCACCAATAACATCTTTGAAAGATTTACAGAAGTATTTTGATGACTTGAAGAGAATTGATTATCGTCCAATATACTCTATTGAACTTATAGACAAAATACCAGAAAAACTTGAGATAATAGAGAAAATCAACATGGTAATCAAAAACGTCTTGGTTATTAGAGCTGAACATATAACCAAAGATTTAGCAGGAAGGTTCTTTCATGCTTTACTTCCTAAGGAAGTTGCAAAAGTTTGGGCTGCATTTTATACACATCCCGTTGCAGCAGAGATATTAGCTAATCTTGCTATAGAAAGGTGGGATGAAAAAGTAATTGATCCCGCATGTGGTTCAGGAACACTTCTTGCCGCTTCTTATCAAAGAAAACTAGATTTATACAAGGAAGAAGTTGGTAGAGAGTTAACAGAAGAAGAAATTAGACAATTACACAAAAAGTTTTTAGAGGAAGATATTACAGGTATTGACATTATGCCTTTTGCTGCTCACTTAACAGCAATAAACCTTAGCGCTCAACATCTTGAAGCTACAACAAACTTTTTAAGAATAGCATGCATGGATTCTCTCGAATTAACCCCACAATTAAAGTCCAAAGATTTTGTTGAAAGGGGGATCTTGATAAAATCGTTTTCAAAGGAGCTACAAAAAACCTTAACTGGATTAAAGACACTTGTTTCAAGAGAAGGTGCCTTATCTTTAGCTGAAGAAAAATCGGAATTTAAATTAACTCCAGTAGATGTCGTTATAATGAATCCACCATTTTCTGATAGAGATAAACTACCAAAAGATTATTTGGAGAAATTAAGTGATAACAGCGATTTTGGAAAAATACTAGGAAGTATTTGTGGTCATCAAATAAATCTTTGGGGCTACTTTTTAGCTCTGGCTCATATGTTATTAAAATCAAAAGGTAAAATAGCCGCTGTCATTCCAATTAATTTGTTTAGAGGCGGTGCTACTAAAAAAATTAGGGATTTTCTTCTTAAAAACTATCATATTATGTACATAATTAAACCAATTGTAGATATAGCATTTAGTGAGTCGGCTGCATTTAGAGACGTTCTTATTATTGCTGAAAAACGAATACCAAAGTACGAAGACAAAACCAAGATATTGTTCGTTAAAAAATCAATAAGAGAAATTAACAAAAACGACTTACAACTTTTCTTCAATTTTAACGAAGATTACGTAAAAGTCAGAGAAATTTCTTATAAAGAACTTATAGATTCAAAGAGAAATTTGATGCCATTTCTTGTCTCAGAGGAGTTAAGTGAATTCTTTTCAAAAGTTGAAAAATCAAACAAATTAAAACATTTAGAAGAAAAAGAAATTGATATAGGTCTACCCTATAGGCCGAAGGGTGTTGCAGATGGCGTTTTTATAACTAACCCAAGTGATGAGAGTAGAATAAAAAATGCGTTTTGCGTGCTTTATAAAAAAACTTCAAATGAAATAATTGTTATTATTAAGCATCTTTCAAAAGAATTGGAAAAAATATCACTCTCCAAAGAATTTATCTCCCCTGCTCTTAGAACAAACACTGGAATAAAAAAAATCTACATATCCTCTGAAGAGGCAGATCTAATTATTAGTAAGAAAAATGATGATTATCTTCGAGTTCTTAGGAAATTTAATAAATATATTCCTCATCCATTTCCATGGAAGGAACATATAGAGAATAATATAGTAGATAATGGCTTTTATTTGATAATACCACGAAAAATAAATTTACGCTCACCAAATACTTACGTGATTTCAATAATTTCAGAAGAGAAATTGTTCTCTGCTGGTCCATCTTTATGGTATTTCAAAGATGGTGCCTACTCGAAGGATGAACTTAAAATTCTTTGTTCATATTTCAACTCTATAATAACCTTAGTTCAAATTCTTCTTTACAAATCAGAAACGCAGGGTGATTATTTTGAACTAATGAAAAGTGATTGGAGTATAATTAAAATTATAGACGTAGATAAATTAACCCAGTTGGAAAGAAAAATGCTACTTGAATTATTTAACAGGATTTCAAATATAGAGTTTCCCTCAATTTTGGAACAACTCGAAAAAAGATTCTGGGCAAGAGTAGAATTAGACAAAACAATTTTAAAGATATTAGGTTTTTCTGATGAAGAAATAGACTATTGGCTTCCAAAAGTTTACGATGCGATTGTAGAAGAATTAAAGGTAATGAAAGAGGTTAAATAAGAGATTAAAACCCTAATAAATAATCCACTTAATAATTTCCTCCCCAATCTCTAATTATCCATGAGGGTTCTTCTTAATCTTTTTATTTATATTGCTTCTATTTATCTTTAAGGGGAAAGCAATTATCCATTCGTGCCAATAGCACAGTGTACTGATTGGCTTAACCCTATGAAAGCCTGTTCATTTATGGGCACGGCTCTAAAAAGCCATAATTAAACCGAACCACGGCTTTCATAGGGTCCTTTCCTCTTCCACACTGCATAAACACGCTTTAAAAGCTTTCTAGCTACAGCAACTATTGCTTTCTTGCTTCCCTTGGTAATCTTCAATCTTTCATAAAATGCTTTCATCTCAGGATCAAATCTTATGGCAACATATGAGCATTGAATCAAAGCCCATCTTATAAGCTTATTGCCTTGTTTTGTTATTCTGCCAAACCATTTCTTGTTTCCTGAGCAATACAAGCTTGGATTCAATCCAGCATAGCTGCATAGCTTGCTGAAATTCTTAAATCTTTCAATATCAGCTATTTCTGAGTAAAGAAGTGCTGCTGTATATAAACCAATTCCAGGAATGCTTGTAAGCAATTTAACTTCTTTTATATCACATATCCTTTCCTTTATTATTTCATCTACTTCCATCATCTTTTCTTCTAAATACTCAAGCATGTCAAGCTTTCTGTTTATGCTAGCAATATTTAATTCTCTTAATTTTTGCCTGTTTTCCTTTGTGAATATGTTTTCTTCTATTATAATTATAATGCCATTGTATAGAAGACAATGCCTTATTTGATTCTTTATTCTAACAGAAAGTGTTTTTATTGAATATCTTTCTCTACACAAGCTTCTTAGCTCTCTTATGCTTTCTTCTGGAATATAGCTTTCTGGCAGATAGTTTGTCCTAAGCAAATCAGCTATTACTCTGCTATCTATCTTGTCAGTCTTTATTTTAGACTCAGCTATCAGCTTCAGCTTGGTAGGATGAGCTACTTTTACTTCACCATATCCATTTAATGCCTTTAGGAATGGCATTATCATCTCTGTCGATTCTATTGCTATCCTTAGCTTAGCTTTTCTTTTTAGCAATTCAAAGAAATCATAGAATTCTTTGCTGAAGTTTGTTATCTTACCGTGCTTAACTAACTCTCCTCTTTCTGTTAAAGCTGTAGCATAGCTAAAGCTTTTATGTACATCAATTCCAACATATATTATGTTTTTCATATTATCTCACCTAAATTTATTTTAATTGAAGAACCCTACATAGTATTTATGCCAAAACTATTGAAAAAATCTCGAGTTAAAGCTAGAGAAATATTGTTAGATTTATCAAAGGAAATTATTACAAACCACAGGAAAGATAATATGAACTTTTTTGCGCTTCAAAGTTTGAGAGATTATTAAAAATTAGTCTGTAACTGATTCATTCTTCAAAATTTAAAATAGGTTCACGTGAGTCAAATTTTTTATAAAATTGACTTATATAAAAGTCAAAAATTTAAATATTTTGACCCATATATATTATATGAAAGATGAAGAAATAATAGAAATTTTAAGCAGTCAAAACTTTTGGTATAAGGATATTGAAGTAGGAATTGAGAGGCAACATACTGAAAAAATAATGGAAAAGTTTAAAACTGGAGAAATAATTGTTGTTAGTGGTGTGAGAAGAAGCGGTAAATCCTTTACTCTTTTACAGGTTGCAAAAAAACTAACTGAAAAATTTGGTAGAAGAAGTGTTTTGCTTGTGAATTTTGAAGATTATAGATGGAAAGATTTAAATGTAGACTTGCTTGAAAAAATTTGGAATATTTTCATTCAAAGGATTTTTGAAGGCGAAAAACCTTATTTGCTGTTAGATGAAATTCATTTGATAGAAGGATGGGAGAAGTTTGTTAGAACTCTTTATTCTAAAAACATCCCAATTATAGTTGCCGGTTCTTCTTCAAAACTTTTGAGTAAGGAATATTCATCCTTACTTTCTGGAAGGTATGTTGAAACAGAAGTTTTTCCCTTTTCATTTAAAGAATTTTTAGTTGCTAAGAATGTTTCTTTCAAAGATGAAATAGAAATGATTGCCAAAAAACAAGAAATATTGAGAAATCTTTTTAAGTATTTTAAGATTGGAGGCTTTCCAAAAGTTGCTTTAACAGAAGATTTAGATTTGGTAAAGTCGTACTTTGAAACAATTATAGTTAAAGATGTTGTTGAAAGGTTTAACATAAGGGAAATTGATGCTTTGAAGAGGCTCGCCACTTTTTATATTGTAAATTTTGGAAATCCTATAACTTTTAGAAAAGTTTCAAACTCTCTAGAAATACCATTTGAAACTACAAGAAGATTTACCCAATACTTAAAAACAACATGCCTTTTGAAAGTTTTGAATTTTTATTCCACTTCTTACAAAAAAATTGAAAGAAATCCTGCTAAATTCTATGTCATTGATACTTCTTTTACTCAAGTTTATGGAATTGATATAAATGAAAACATTGGAAGAATTATGGAAAATGTAGTTTTGATAGAATTGCTAAGAAAGGAAAGCTTTAATCCTCTGTTTAAATTGTTTTATTTAAAAATTGAAAAGGGCGAAGTCGACTTTTTAATTAAAGATGGTGCAGCAATTAAGCAACTAATTCAAGTTACCTATGCAAATAAAAAAGATGAGATTGATAGAAGAGAAATAGAAGCTTTAATAAAAGCTTCTGAATTGCTTAAATGTGAAAATTTATTGATAATAACATGGGATTGTGAAGATGAAATTTTAATTGATAATAAAAGAATTGTTTGTAGGCCTTTGTGGAAATGGTTGTTAGAATAATAGCAAAATAGGTAATTTACGGCTTATTTAACTCAAATTTGTAATATTTTTTGCTTCTTGTTTGTTATAATATTATGATATCGAATTTTGTATTCATCGACTCTAATAATTTAAATATTGAAATTATTCATGCGACAAATCACTATAAAGCTACTATAACCAAGTTCAGTATCGTTGCTTCTTCATCTTTTTTTTATTAGAAGCAACAACTTTATAACTCTCTGTGGGTCTATTCTTCTATGCGCCTATTCTTATATCATTAATAAAGCATATACTTTTTAATCATCTCTAATACTTTTTTCATCATCTCTTTATATTCCTCTGGTGTGTAGATTTCTATTGTAGTACCTTCTATAGTGCCATCTGTCCATACGTTTACAACAAGATCGGTTTCTCTAATCTCTCTCCCGCTTCTTCTAAGTTCTTCTGCATACTCTCTTACATAGTAATTTACCCATGCTTCACACAACCTTTTTCCTTCAGGAGATACTGCTTCATGTCTACGAAGATACTCACCCTTACCCCCGAATATTTCCTCTGCATGATCTTCAAGACGTATTCTCCTCACCATATTTATCACCCCATTTATTTATTATTAAGTAGTAGTAATATTTAAATATTTTTCTTTATTGAAAAATATACATTCAAAAATATATGTTTTCTAAAAAAACTCTAATACTATTGCCTTAACAATCAATAAGCAAAAATATTTAAATTAACTAAAACATTTAAAAATTATAAAGATGATAAAAATATGTTCAAAGCTACATTAAGCAAACCATCACTACTTGTTGATTCAATAGCAACCATAGGCGAATTAATAGATGAAGGTATTTTTAAGTTGAAAGAAGATGGAATATCAATGATGGCAACAGATAGAGCAATGGTTGCTGCAATTGATTTTCATTTATCTTCTAGTGCTTTTGAAATATATGAAATAGATAAAGAACAATCTATAGGATTAAACATAACAAATTTACTTTCTGTACTTAAAAGAGTAAAATCTAATGATAAACTAACTTTGGAATTAAAAAAGAATGAGCTTGAAATAATTGTTGAAAATGAATCTAGAAGAAAATTCACTCAACCATTGATAGATTTGTCAGAGGGAGAAATGCCACAAATAGATCAGTTAGAAAATCAATATACAGCGAGAGTAGTTTTAAGTCCAGAAGAACTACAGAAAGGTTTAGAAGACGCAGAAATAATTACTGATAATGTTTTGTTTGAAGCAACAAATGATAAGTTTGTAATGAGAGCAGAAGGAGATATAAGCAAATCTGAACTTGAATTAGAAAAAGGCAAAAGTTCGCTGTTGGAAATATCATCTAATGGCATTGCAAAATCAAGGTATCCGCTAGATTATTTGAAAAAGATAATGAAAGCAGGGAAAATGGTAAATTATGTGGTTTTAAAATTTGCTACAGATTTTCCAATGAAACTTGAATTTAAAGATAATGATAACAAATTAAGTTTAGCCGCAGTTATTGCACCACGCGTATCAGAAGATTAACCTATTTTTCTAATTTTCTTCTGAAATTCATCTAACTTATTTTCCAAAACATCTAAAGAAAAGTTTATCAAATCTTCTACACTTAAGCCGCATGCAGTTTCAACATTAAAAATAAAACTATCTTCTATAGGCTCAACTCTTATTTTTCCTTCACTCAAATCAACACAATTCATACACAATATACAATTTAATGGTCTGCTCACAACCAATTTATCGCCTTTAAGATCAAAAACATTTACAGGGCAACTATCCAAATACTCTTTCTTACCATCAAGATCTTTACTAATAGTTATATTTGCCAGATTTTTATAACCCACAATTCCTCCCTGCCACTTGGCATGTTTTCTTCCTGTACCAAGTTTAGCTATAGCTGTTAGTTCAATTTCTTCATCTGGGCTAAAAAGCTCTGTTATAGGAATATTATCAAACACAGGATACACATCTTTATCAGTAGATTTAATATCACCAGAATAAACAACACCTGGACCCTTTTTCTTAAGAATTAATTCAACTTGACATCTGCTACATCCTTTACCTTCACATTCACATTCTTCCGGTAAATTGTAAGCTTTTTTATTAAAAGCAAAAGGTATTTGACCTAACCTATTTGCAATAATTTCGTCTGTAAGCACAGAATCATTTTTTTTAAAATTAACAATATCTATAGCCATTGTTGGAACTTCCGAAATTATAACTCTTCTTAAAGCTGAAGCTAATGATACAGGTATGCCTTCAACAAGAAAGCTTAATTCTCCATCATCTTTGCTAAGGATTTTAACTTCCAATATAATCACTTGATTAACTAAATTTTTTGTAAACTTTAAATATATAAATTTTTTGAATTTTAAACTTTTGCTTATAAGATAGATTTTATAATTAAATACAAAAATTTATAAGCCAACCTGCTTTAATTAAAAATTTTATTTGATTTGAAATATCGATAAGTGTTAAACTTAATTTAATTAAAAAATATATTGATTATTAGTGTGAACAATGGCTATATTTAAAATATTTGGAAAGAAAAAGCAAGAAGAAGCTACGCAACCTATAAATTTACCTTTACCGCCAGTTACAACAGAAACAGCAACAATAGAAAATGTAAAAGCAAAAATTGACCTTATATTAAGCAAGCTTGATAGCATAAAAACTGAGCAAGAAACTTTAAATGAAAGGATAAATGGTATAGAAAGAATTTTAAAAGAACTTTATACAATGGCTAAAAGTTAAGATAAGTTTTTACATTCACTTTATTAGATGAATCTATTTATTTTTTTCTACAATTAATTATCATATTATGAAAAGACTCAGAATTTTGGTGCATGGTAAAGTTCAAAATGTTGGATTTAGGTCTTATGTTAAAAATTTGGCAGATAAATTGAGTTTAAATGGCTGGGTCAGAAATAATCCAGATGGTTCTGTTGAAATTTTAGTTGAAGGCACAGAAAGGCTACTTGAAGAATTTTTAGATTATTGCAAAAAAGGACCTCCCTTATCTAGAATTGATAAAGTTGATGTTTTTGAAGAAAAAATTTCAGAAAAATTCAAAAGATTTGAAATATTATTCTAACTACAGAACTAAAATTAATATTGCCGTTTTATCATCATTATAAAATTGAAATTTATTTTCTGCATTTTCTATTAAACTATCTACAATTTCCTTTAAACTTTTTTTAGAATAAACAATTTCCAAAATTTCATCCTCGCTTAAGACAGAAGTTATTCCATCTGTGCATAATAATATAAAATCTCCAGATTTTAATTCCATTTCTTTTGTTTGAATTTTCAAATTTTCCATTCCAATAGTTTGAATTAACATGCTTCCAACAGAATGAGATACAGTTAATTTACTAATAGCGTTATTTCTAATAAGAAAAGCAGAACTATCGCCCACATGAGCCAAAAATAATTTATCTCTAATGCTTACGCAAGTTAGTGTCGTGTAACCTATTTTAGGATCAGATAATTTATCTCTAATTATTTTCAAATTTGTTTTATACACAGCTTCCTCTAGATTTTCTTCAAAAAATTCATTTAAATAATTTATAGCCAAATTACTAGCTTTTCTTCCATCAGGAGGATTTGTAACACCATCGCATACAGCAAACAACTTTTTCCTCTTATTACAAAGAAATGAATCTTCATTTTTTTCATGATGCCTACCTTTTACAGATTTTCCATAAAATTTTATCTTGAACATTTTTATACACAAATTCAATTATAGCCCCGAGCAGATTCGAACTGCTGTATTCAGCTCTCTTCCAATTGACCAGAGGCTGACGTCCTTGACCGCTAGATTCCGCGAGATTTAACTCTCGACGGGGCTTTCGGGGCTATTAAAAATTATAATTAAATAAAAAATTATTTCTTTTCTCATTTTTGCATAAACATAATAATAAATAGTTCAACATAATGTTACACAGTTTAAATATAATCAAACCAGTTTATTTACTTATTCTGGTCTTTCTGTTGCTACACCCTTCTTTAATTTTTGAATTATATCTGCCAAAGTCCTAACAGATTCTACAAGATTAGGAAGCGTATCTTTAAAAGCTCTTTCCAAACTAACTATTCTAGAACTAACATCTTCAACATAATTCTTTAATTCCTCCATTTTACTAAATGTGGTTTGTTTTTCACTCAATTTTTCCTTCTCTATTTCCATTATTTTACTATTCAATTCGTCCAATCTTTTGCTCAACTCTTCATTTCTTTCAGCAAGTTCGTCTATTCTACTATAAATTTCAGCAGCCCTTTGAGCAATCAAATAATCCAAATACTCTTCTGTAGAGTAAGCGTAATATTCTTGAGGTAATGATGTTTCCGGTACTTCTAATTTTGTTGGTGTAACAGGTTGCAATTGCTCTAATGTCGGAAGCTCTGTCTGCGGTGAAGATGAAGTTGGAGCAAGTGACGGAAATGTTGGCGTTTCTGTTGTAACACTCATTTTTAATGCCTGAGTTAAGCTTTTGTCAATCTCTTCTGGCGAAAATCCCTCTTTTCTCAGTATGTCTATTATTTCTGGCTCAGAAAAGCCTTTAGATGCCAAGTCTCTTACTCTATCTGCTGGTATATAACCTTTACCAGTTGTTGACTGTTTTTTTTCAAAAAAAGGCAATGCCATATAATTTAGTTTATATTTAAATTATCTATTATTCTTTTCCCATAGCTTCTTCCAACATCCTTTTTACTTCTTCTTTGGTTACAAATGTTGTAAGTAAAGGATTCATAAGATTTACATAATTTGATAATTCTTTAAATTCCTCCCTTTTAACAAACTTTTCAAATTCTTTTTTAATTTCATTTATTTGATTTTTTATTTCATTTACAGAAACAGATAAATTAAAAACATCAGATTTTATTTTTTCAATACTCTCTTTAAATTCTTTCATATCTTCTTTAACAGAAATTTCTAAATTTTCTACAGTAGATTCCAATTTCGATAATTCTTGCTCAGTATAAACAAGCCTCATATCTGTTTGATTTAATCTTTTTACAATTTCTGAAGTAATAACCCTTTCTGATTCTGTTACCATAAATTAAAATTTGTTTTGTATAAAAAATTAATTATGGTGGATTATGAAGTTAGAAACGGCGCGTTAGTAATTAATGCGAGAAATTGGGTTGTATCGCCAAATATAGAAGATTCTGAGGCAGCAATGGCTGTTGTTATAGACAGATTAATGGAAGTTAAAGATGTAAATAGAATAACTATATCTTCTTCAAGGGAAATAGAATACGGATTTGAAGACATGAAAATGTTGAGGGAGATTGCAGACGCTTATTACAGAATAGTTAATGTTGAAAAGCTTTTATCTGAAGAAAAATTTGGGCCAATAGAATGCTTAAACCTTTTTCCAAAAAGATTATCAGAATTAAAATTCTTGATTTTGGAAGTTCTAAGAAAGGATCCTATCGGAGCTTATGTTAAGATTAATATGGATATAGATAGATTAATAAGAACATTAGAAACTGGAACACCTATTTATAATGATTGTACTATAATTTATATAAATCAAATTTTAGAGCCCATAAGAAGGATATTATCAGAATGTACCTTGATAAAATTGGCTGAACCATTTTTACCAACATTCAGATTTGGTGATAGAAAAATATATAGAGAATTGTTTCGCCCAACAATAAGACCAACTTTTATGATGACAAGATTTATAGCATTGCCTCCGCGTAATAGCAAGCTTATAGAAAAGTATTATGTCGGTAATACATTGATTGAAATTTACAAAATTAAAGGTTCTGTAAGACCTTATTATCATGTTGTCGCTCCAGAATTTAAGCTTAAAGAAGAAAAGTATTTAATTTTGGACCAAGCAAGACAATATTTGGTTACACATAAGCCAAGCGAAGCAGAAATTATAGAGCCAGAAAAAGCAAGAGAGGTATTTATGAATATCAATAAAGATTTAATTAGAGATATTGCAATAAGAAATAACATCAATTTATCAGAAAAAGATTTGATAACATTAGCTGAAATACTCACAAGATATACTGCTGGCTTCGGTGTTTTGGAAATTTTGCTTTCAGATGATAGAATACAAGATGTTTATGTTAATTCTCCTGTTGGATTAAATCCAATTTATATAAATCATTCTGATTATGAAGAATGCGAAACTAATCTTATACCAACTATAGAAGATGCTGAAGCTTGGGCTACAAGATTTAGATTATATTCGGGCAGACCTTTAGATGAAGCTAATCCTGTGCTTGATACAGAAATAACTGTAGCTGGTGGAAGAGCTAGAGTTGCTGCTATTACAAGAAGTTTGAGCCCAACCGGCTTAGCATTTGCTTTTCGTAGGCATCGTGAAAGACCATGGACATTCCCGCTTTTTATAAAAGTTAAGTATTTTAATCCACTATATGCTGGGTTAATGAGTTTCATAATTGATGGAGGTAGAGCAATTCTTGTTGCGGGTGGTAGAGGAAGTGGAAAAACAAGCCTTTTAAGTGCATTGATGCTTGAAATAATGAGAAGATTTAGAATAATAGTTCAAGAAGATACACCCGAAATACCTGTTAATATAATGCGCCAACTGGGCTATAATATAGAAAATTTAAAATCAAGATCAGTAATAACACAAGTTCAAACTGAATTATCAGCAGAAGAAGCACTTAGAACATCACTTAGACTTGGAGATTCTGCTTTAATTGTTGGAGAAGTTAGGTCAAGAGAAGCTGTAGCTTTATTTGAAGCAATGAGAATTGGAGCATTAGCTAATGTGGTTGCAGGAACCATACATGGTGAATCTGCTTATGGTGTTTATGATAGAGTTGTGCATGATTTAGGCGTGCTCCCAACTAGTTTTAAAGCTTTGGATTTAATTACAATATGTAATAAACTTAGGTCTCCCGATGGCTTGCATACATTTAGGAGAGTAATTGAATTGACAGAAGTTAGAAAGAAGTGGAAAGAAGATCCTTTGGAAGAAGGAGGATTCGTAACTTTAATGCAATATTCAGCAAAAGAAGATACTCTTAAACCAACTGATGTTTTATTAGAAGGGGAATCAGAGGTACTAAACGAAATTGCTAAGCGTGTTAGAGAGTGGCACGGCTCTTGGGATTTAGTTTGGGAAAACATACTTCTTAGAAGCAAGATAAAAGAAACAATTGTAGATTATGCTAACAAATTAAATAGGCCAGAAATTTTAGAAGCGGAATGGACAGTTGAAAGTAATGAAATGTTTCATTTAATTTCTGAAGAAGTAAAAGCTGAAGTTGGTGGCTCAGATTCTAAAATGATTTATGAAAGATGGCTAGAGTGGTTTAAGGAAAAATTGAAGTCTACCTACTAACAATATAAAAGTTTAACTTTAGTTAAAACTAATAGAAGTGTTTTCAATATTTCTATCATCAAAGTATTATAGTGATAACAATGGGTTACTATAAAAAATTGTGAAATAGATAAATTATTTCAAACGATAATTTACAATTTAAAATAAACAGTAAAATTTTTGGATATTATATAAAATTACTTTGGACTCCCAATTCTTTATCTTATTTGCTCTATTTTTTCAACCACTACTATACCACCACGTTTAATAAAAAATGGGTGTATATAAGTTGAATGATTAGTTCTCCTCATTTTAATTATAGTTAATGTTCTCTTGAATTCTTCTGCTACTGGTACAAAATCTAAATAAATTATAGCATCAACAATAAAACCTATATATTCAGACTTTCTTGGACTAGCAAGGTATTCTGTGCCAGTTTCAGCAATAAGTAGTGCAGTAACATGCGACTCTCTGAGCCTATCTGATAACAGAGACAATTCTGTTCTAATAACATATTTTGGCTCTTCTGAAAACATTATTTCTATTGCAGTAGCGGGATCTATTACAACACGCTTTACCTTGAATTCTTCTATTGCATGTAAAATTTTCTGAGTTATGTCAAATACAGTTGTATTCATTAACCTTTCTTTGTAGCAGGATCATAAATTGTCCTCACTTTTATTGGCAGAAATTTTATTAAATTAGATTCTACTAATTCTTTTAAGTCCCACCCAAATGTTTCTTTTACATCTGCAATTATATCTCCTGGTCTCTGTTCAAAAGTTACGTATAAACCATGTTCACCATAAACTTTTGCTCCAGTATAAATAAACTGAGCACCAAATAAAGTCTTACCTGTTCCAGACCTTCCGGCTAACATTATAGTAGAACCAGGAATAAAGCAACCTTGAATTAAGTTATCCAAACCTTCTATTCCAGTTGGTACTCTGTTATACTTTGTTTCATTATTCATTGAATATTATTAGTACTTCATTAAATTTATCTTTAGGTTTTTTCACGAAAAATTAAAATATTAAAGATTAGAGTATAAAGTTTTATAAGTGTATGATAGAAATAACCTTTTTGGGCACATCCTCGGGGATTCCTGATAAAAGGAGGGGACATCCAGCTATAGTATTAGAGTATTCGAGTGAAACTAAGGATTATTTATTGTTTGATTGTGGTGAAGGTACACAACTTAGGCTAATGATGGCAGGCATTAGCTTCATGAAAATAAATAAAATATTTATTACACACTGGCATGCTGACCATTTTGCAGGTTTGATTCCTTTATTAGCAACCATGAATTTGGAAAAAAGGAAAAAAGAATTAAAAATTTTTGGACCAGAAGCAGGAAGATTTGTTAAAAATATTTTGGAACTTGGATATTTCGGTACAAGATTTCCAATAATACCCATAGATGTTAAATTTATTGGTGATGAAATTAACAAAATTGATGAAACGAAAGATTATGAAATATTTTCTATACCAACATTACATACTGTGCCATCTGTAGCATATTGCTTTAAAGAAAAGGATAGGTATAGCATAAATTTGAACAAATTGAAAGAATTGGGTTTAAGCAGAGGACCGTGGCTTAAAAAGTTAAAAAGAGATGGAAAGGCAAATTTTAAAGGCAGAGAAGTTAAAATAGAAGATGTTGCTGATATTAAAAAGGGTTTGAAAGTTGTCTATACTGGTGATACAAAACCTTGTGATAATGTTATAAAAATATCTGAAAATGCCGATTTGCTTATACACGATGCTACTTTTATTGAAGAAGATGAAGCTGTTGGAAAATCCCATGCTACAGTAAAAGATGCTGCTGAAATTGCAAAAAAAGCCAATGTAAAAGAGCTTATACTAACCCATTTTAGTAGAAGGTATGCTAATATAAAAGATTTGGAAGCTGGTGCAAAAGAGGTTTTCGAAAATACTAAAGCAGCATACGATTTTATGAAAATAAAATTGAAATCACAAAAACTATAACTTGAGCTTCCTACCAAGAATTATAAAAATAAAATCAATAATTCCAATTGAAATTGAAGGAATTGCTGAATTTGAAACTAAAAAACCAATTATAATTAGTATAATTGGTCTAAATACCAAGCTAAAAACTATTCCAGTTATTATAAAGCTTAGAATTAATTCTAAAATAAACAGTGCCATCAAAAATATGGGAAGTAATTCAAATATTGGGAAAATTATTCCAAGTATCAGCATTACTAATTTAACAAAAAAGCTCGTTAACTCAAACCCCAATATAAATATTAAAATCCTTAAAATAATGTCTGCTTGTATAGGATTAAACCAAGCTAAAATTATAAGCACAATCCCTATCAAATCTTTTTTAAATCCCACAAATTAATTTTAAAATTTTAATAAATTATTTATGAGAGATGTTAGTTGGAAAGAATCTATAGAAATGTGTTACAAATTGGCAGAAATCATTAAAAAAGATAATTATAAGCCAGATGCTTTAATTGGTATTTCACGCGGAGGTCTTATACCTTTGGGTATTTTAGCTTACATGCTTGATGTGAGAGATGTTTACACAATTTCATTAAAGTTGTACGATGAAAATAAAATAAAAAATGAAGTAGAACAAATAACACCATTTCATTTAGAAGATTTGGAAAAATATAAAAGAGTACTTGTTATTGATGATGTTGTTGATACAGGTACAACTATTGAATATGTTTTGTCCAAATTTAAATTTGGAGAAATAAAAGTAGCAAGCTTGTTTTATAAGCCTAAGAAATCCAAATTAAAACCAGATTATTATGTTGAGGAAACAGAAGAATGGATAAATTTCCCATGGAGTTCATTGTATTTTAAAGATACTTTTATTTAAATACAAGAAAATATAATTTGCATTAATGCCACATGAAGATTTGATTAAAAAATTAATTAAACAAAGGAAAATAATAATCATTGCAGTTGTATTGTTATTCCTAATCGGTTTTGCAGTTTATTTCTCTTTTTATTATCTTGGTTCTGGAATGTATGCAGCATACGCTCCATTATACGAAAGGATTACCCCATATGCACCATATAAACCATCAGTAGAACCAACAATTGAAATAAAAGAAGGTAGAATAACTATAGAAACCATGAATGCAGATAAAGATTCTGATATTATAAAAGGTTATGCTAAAGATTATGGTGGTTATGTTGAAAATTTTAAAAAGAGTGAAGATTACAGTAGAATAACAATATCATTAAGTGTTAAGATACCAATTGATAATTTTGATGGTTTTTTTGAGAGGATTAAAAAAGATTTTAAGATAAAGGATTCTGATTTACAGTTTTATAGAATTTCAATAAAGGAAGAAATTAGCGAGTTAGATATTTTAAACTACACCATGAGAGATTTGGAGAGAATAAGATTTGAAATAAACAACATGCCTACAGGAAAGGAAAAAATAGAATTGTTAATGCATCTAACTGATAAAGAATTGGAAGTAAGAGACAAAATAAATAAGGTATCAACATCACTTTTAAGAAAAGAAAGTTTAAGCAAATTCTCAACAGCAATTATAACTCTTGTACAAGAAAAACCAATAATGATAGTTCCAGAGAATATTGGAAGGCAATTTAATGAAAAATTAAGGTCAATGATTGAAGATTCAAGTTTAATTCTAATGGATATTTTAACAGGTATTATACCTTTTGCATTAAATGTAGTCAAGTATATAATCTTTGGTTTAATAATTATAGTTCCTCTTATTGCTATTTACATTTTCTTAGGTAAAATTTACAAAAGATTTGAAAAGAAGTTTAAGTGATTTTTACCAGGAAATTACTTTGATAACTTCAGTATGAAATGGTCTAGCACAACTATTTGAGATTTTAAGTGAGTTTTTGCTTTGGCAAGAAGTTTGTTTAGAGAATACGAAGCTTTCATTGAGAAATAAAGTATCTCTTTTATTTTTCTAAAATATTTTTATATCTTTCCAATGGAATTAATACAACAAAAGTTTGGAATCATCAAAACTATTTTAATAAAGATTAACAGTTGGAAATTCTCTCTATATTTTTAAAATTGCTAATTGCCGTGCTAAAGCTGTTATTAAAATAAAAACAGAATAAGTCCAATAGTATACGAAATTAATATTATCACAACAAAAATTAGTCCTATTATTTTTAAATATTCTTAGAATAATAAAGCATTCCATAACCAAGAACACCACCAACTTCTTTAGGATTTAAATACTGAAAAGTAGCGATGGGTAGAAACATAGAGAGACCCATCAATGACAATCCAACTTCATTATCATGAGAATTTATAGGTTGAATAATTCCTGAAAGCGAGGAGTAAATAATTAATATAAACGATATAAAAGGTACAGAAGATAAAATGATTATTATTTTTTATCTCAATCTCATAAATATTATTTTATTTTCGATACATTTTATAGTTAATTATTTTCTATCAAAAATGCAGGGGGCAGGATTTGAACCTGCGAAGGCACTAAGCCAGTAGGTAACTTATATCATATTTTTATCAAAGCTCAATTGAAATCTTGAGCCTACTGCCATTAGCCAATTTTTGACCAGACTAGGCGACCCCTGCAACAATAAGTAAATTATACATTTTAAAATTTATTTACTTCAAATTTTGCTACCGACAGATTATTTATATTTCAATTTTAAAAACCTTAAAACTCAAATAATTTAAAAAACAGTTTTTTTGTTCACTTAATATGATGTAGTTTTTAATTTTCAATAGATTAATCTTTAATCAGACATCATTATTTTATGATAGAAATAGGTCTTGTTGGCAAACCATCATCAGGCAAATCAAGCTTTTTTAAAGCCGCAACAATGATTGATGTAAAAATTAGCAGCGTTCCATTTACTACCATAGAACCAAATACAGGAATAGCTTATGTTGTTGTTGATTGTATAGAAAAAGAATTTAATGTTAAATGCAATCCAAAATCTGGATACTGTAAAAATGGTAAAAGGTTTATTCCTATAAAATTGATTGATGTTGGTGGTCTCATACCAGGATCACATGAAGGAAGAGGTATTGGTAATAAATTTCTTGACGACTTAAGGCAAGCTTCAGTATTGATACAAATAGTTGATGCTTCCGGTACAACTGATGGTGAAGGTAAACCAACAAGCAATTATGACCCTTCAAATGAAATAGAATTTTTGAAAGATGAGATAGATTTATGGTTTTCCGGCATTTTGGAAAAGGCTATTAAAAAAATAAACATAAAAGCAATTAAAGATAAAGAAGAGATTTTAAACATTTTATCAGATCAGTTAAGTGGTTTAGGAGTTGCAAAAAGCCATATAAAAAAAGCTTTGGAAAGTTGTGATATTTCTGATATAAAAAGATTTGCATCTATAATTAGAAAAATATCAAAACCAATAATAATTGCCGCAAATAAAATTGACTTAAAATCTTCACAAGATAATTTTGAAAAATTAAAATCAAAATTTAAAGATTTGAGTATTGTTCCAACAAGTGCTGAATGCGAAATTGCACTTAAAAAAGCAGCAGAAAACAATTTGATTGAATATGATGGCACCAATGGCTTTACTATAAAAGGAGATTTGAATGAAAGGCAAAAATCTGCTTTAGAATTTATAAAAAATAATGTTATTGAAAAATACGGCTCTACAGGCATTCAAGCTTGCTTAAACAAAGCAGTATTTGAAATATTGAATTATATAGTTGTTTATCCTGTGGAAGATGAAAATAAACTTTCTGATAAAAATGGAAATAAGTTTCCTGATGCCTTTCTTTTACCAAAAGGTTCAACAGCCTTAGATTTAGCTTATAAGATTCATACTACCATAGGAGAAAAATTTATTTCAGCAATTGATGTTAGAACAAAGAAAAGGCTTGGAAAAGATTATGAACTTAAAAACAATGATGTTATAAAAATTTTATTCTCACGATAAAAAATTAAAAATAGTTAATGAAGATTGGCAAAAATATTTTTATGAAGACACTAACTAAAGCAATATCGCCATTAATTTCTTTTGTTTTAATAATAGCTATTGGAATTACATCAATATCTGTTGTTTTGATAGCCGGAAAACCTTTAATAGATAGAATTTTAGAGTCAATGATAGTAAATGAAGCTTTTAATAATATGAATATTCTTTCTAATGCTATTCGCGAAGTTGCAAGCGGCGGCACAGGAGTTTTGATTCCTATAAGACTTTCTGTTTCTGATGGTAGATACGGAGTTGATAATTTTTCTAATAGCCTTTATTTTGATTATACTTTAAAATCTGGTATTATTGAGCCAGGTACTTTTACTAAACAAGGAGACATTCAAATTATAGCAGGTGGTGCAGGAGCTAAAGCTTTTGATAATGGAACTTCATTAATACTTGAAAATGAGATACTTAAGCTAGTCCTTAATAAAGTTGGTAATCCTGCAAATTGGGCCAGTTTAAATACCAAGGATAATATTAAATCAATACAAAACAAAAAGACTGGACTTACAATTATTCCAAAAGATAGTTCAATATTAATTGGAAATGATGCAAGCTCTTCTTTTGGAAATGGTTATTCTAAACTTGTTATGCCTGGCAATAATTTACCTTTAGCTGAAGCTATATTTTTTGTTAATACCACAAATTATCAATACACCATACTTTATTCTCTACCCAGTTTATCTGATTATTTTACTGTACAAATTCAAAATACCACAAATACAAACAATACTTTTAATTTCAGATACAATATTTCTGTTAACGGTTTTTATGATATTTTCAACATAGGCGGTAATGTTTACAATATGGAAAATATAACAAACAATAAATGTTGGACCAAAGACAACATATCCAACTATTTTTCTTGTTCTTACTATAACAACAATTTAACAGGCTTAATATATTCTGGTGCTCCTAATCAATTTATTAACATATGTTTCAGCAATTCTACAACAGATTACATTTTTAATCTAACAAGCAACACTTTACAAAAAATAATTATTCCATTAGCATTAGGCACATGCAGCGATTTAGCTAATAAGTATTACCTTGTTACTACTTATGGACAGCCTACTACTAGCTTTAGTAATTATCCTGGTTTAATTTCTCAAATAATTAATTTGAGACTTAAGCTAAATTATCCAAATATAATTCTAACTGGAGACGGTAATACCATAGGTAAAGGAACACATAAACTATGCATAGAAAAAATTGGAGTGAGTAATAATTTACCTGTGGTCAATATAAGAAGATGTTAGACGAAACTAAATTACATCTTTAAAATTATAAATTTTTTTAATAAAATGATTTATTATTGGGATCCTAGCTCAATCCGGGAGAGCAATCGAGGTAATTAACCGTTGAAGCTGAAGACCGATAGGTTTAGAAACCCGGTAAGTGTTCTGGGTTCAAATCCCAGGGATCCCATAAAAAAGCATTATAAATTTTTTCAATAATTAAAAATGACAAATTACTTATTCACAAATAATTAGATGTAAAACTTAATTGCATATTGTTTATAAAATTTCCAGAATTTAAATTTTAAACACGTCTTCCTCTTCTTCCACCCTTCGGCCTTAAAGAATACCCGTGCTGTATTGGTGTGACATCTTCTATACTACCAATTTTCAATCCAGATCTTGCTAATGCTCTTATAGCAGGCTGAGCACCCATTCCCGGAGATTTGCTATACTGACTACCTCTAGCCCTAACTCTTATATGTACTCCAGTAATTCCCTTTGCTAAAGCTTCTTCAGCAGCTTTTTTGGCAGCAATCATTGCTGGAAAAGGCATTCCACCTTCTCTATCTTTATCAGTCACCATACCTGCGGACCATCTTGAAATTGTTTCTGCCCCCGTGAGATCTGTTATATGTACTATTGTATTATTTGCTGTACTAAATATATGTGCCACACCCCATCTAATCTTTTTTTCTTCCGTCATCTATTCACCAAATTATTTTTTATCAACAACAATAGAATCTTCTTCATTTATTGGCACAATATAACTTGGATAAGTTACTTTCCTACCATTAATTTTAACATGCCCGTGTGTTATAAGCTGTCTAGCATGCTTAATTGTGTTTGCTAAACCTTTATTTTTCAAAATTGTTTGTAATCTTCTTTCTAACAAATTTTCTACAGTTAATCCAAGAACATCATCTAATGTTGCACCTTCTTTTAATAATCCAAGCCTCACAACTTTATTTATCAAAATTCTTTCCTTTTCTTTATCGTGTGTAGCAGCAATTTCTCTTGCCATTCTTCTGAATTTTCTAACTATAGCTTCAGCTCTCCAAATTTCTTTTTTGTTTTTTAATCCAAATTTCTTTAATAATTTTTTCTCTTCTTCTAATCTTTGTTTATCCCAAGGTCTTAAAGGCGTTTCATATTTCTTTTTTTGTCTCTTCATACAATCACTTCTTTTCTTTTTTCTCCTTACTTTCAGCTTTTTGCATAGCAATTCTTACAGCTTTTCTAATAACACCCACAGTTCTACCTTTTCTAAAAGAGCTTCTTGTTCTTTGACCACGCACAGGCAAACCATGCATATGTCTAAAACCTTTCCAAGTTTTAAGGTCGATCATCCTTTGAATATCAAACTTAGTGTAAACATCTATGTCTGAACCAATCAAATGCAAATCTTCGCCTGTTTCCAAATCTTTTCTTCGATTTAAAACCCAACTTGGTAAGCCAAACTTATGAATATTATAAATAACATTTTCCAACTTTTCTATATTTTGCTCATCCAAAGTATTTAATTTAATACTAGGATCAAAACCAGCAACAGCACATATAGCTTTACTCATAGTATAACTTATTCCTTTTATTCCAGTTAATGCTATATATAAAGATTTGTTTCCATCCAAATCTGTATTCGCAACTCTAACTATTGATTTTTTTACAGCTTCTTTTGCTTTTACAGGCTTTACTTCTTTTAATTTTTCTTTTGGTTTTGCCTCCTCTTCAATTGTTTTCTCCTCTTTTACTCTACTTACTCCCATATCATCATTCTATTGAAATTTTAAATTAATAAATATTTTCAGCTTGCTCTTATCAAATGTTTTTACATAAAGGTTTATTTTTCTGACTTTTCTTTTTTCCTAGCTAGCAATTCAAACATACCAGTACCTGAAGGTATTACTTGTCCTATCATCACATTTTCAAATATTCCTTTAAATTCATCTTTTTCATTTCTAACACTTGCTCTAACTAAGTGCTTGATGGTTTCTTCAAAAGCAGCTCTTGCTAATATAGATGTTTTAGCTCCAGCAACACCATACCTACCAATAGGCTCAATTGTGCCAGAAAAAGTCATCATATCAGCAACAAGATTAAGATGTCTTATGTCAACATCTAAACCTTGTTCTTGCAACGTATTCATTGCTTCATTTATAATAGCATTTCTGGCAGCTTCTATACCCAAAACTTTCCAAATCTCAAAAATATTGTTTGTAACAGTTCTGGTAGCATCAACTTCATTTAACTTAAGAATCTCTTCAAAATTTGAGCCTACAGTGCTTATAATCCATTCATCTCCCTCTTTCCTAACTATAGCACTTGATATACCTTTTATACCTTCCACATTTATATCCAAAACTTTTTCCCTCATTTTTCTAATATCAACTTCTTTACTTTCTTTTTTAGGCTTTATTACAATAGTGTCTGCCATTTCTTTTACATCGAAACCTTTTAAATGTTCTTTCAATTTCTTAATAACTCTTTCACTCTTTCTTTTATCTATCAATTCTATTTCTAAGTAATTTTCTGCCAAATTAATTGAAATACTTCTAATAACATCTTTAACTTTTCTTTCAACTAAAGATTCTGCTAATTTTGCAGCATCATCTCTATTATTGAATTCTTTTTTTAAGTAAATTGTAGTAAATGGTGTTTCAGGTTCTTTCTTAGCATCAAAAATTTCCATAAGTCTAGGTAATCCTTGAGTAACTTTAACACCAGCTGATCCTGCAAAGTGATATGCACGCATTGTATTGTGTGTTATTATTCCATCAAAAGTAACAAATGTTTCTAACCCATCTACAGAAATGTCATAAACATATTTGCTATTGGAATCTACATAAGAAATCTTTTCTATCTTATCCCAAACAACATCAGAATTTACTGCATTTTTTAATTCAATTAACTCATTAGAAATGTCTATATTAACTTTTTTTGCTATTTCTTCAAACTTTCTAATATATTTTTTAAGAGTTTCTCTTCCTATTAGTTGCCTTTTTGTGAAATTATTAACATATCTTGTTGGAAACTTTAGCTTTTTGGCTATGGAAAATAAAATGTCTCCTATTCCAGGTATCATGTCTGTATATTCTTTTGCTACACTCTTTTTCTTGTATCTTTCAATCAACTTTTTAAGCAACTTTTGTCTTTCCGGTATGGATGTACCAATTGAATTAAGAAAACATTCTGCATAATTATAAGGAATCCATAGCCAATGACCATCATCTGATTTACTTGAAAATATTCCAAACCTGTTTAGCAAAATAGCTATACCATCAATCAATTCCTTAGACTCAGAAGAAACTCTTATACCTTTTCTGTCTAAAGTAACATTACCATTGCCATCAAAATAAGCTTGTAGCAAACCTTTGACAAAATCTTTTTCAGCACTAAATGCAAAATATGGTATTTTTTTATTTCTAGAATTCGTTCCACAAATAGTTTTTAAAAGTTCAAAAAGTAAAAGAGAGTTTATGTTAATATCGCGCCCTCTTGAAAATCCTCTAAAATTATCATATTCATTAATAGTTAATCCATCTTCTTCTGTATCAGAAATGCTGACAAAATGTTTAGTGCAATTTCCTTCTGAAAGATAAGCTCCAACTAGCCAACCAAAAGAAAAGTCCAAAGGAAGCTTGTTTAGCAAAAACTTGCTATTTTTATTAAATTTGTAATTTATCGGATAAATCTTATCACCAATAACATTAATCTTATCTGATAGCATCGTGGAACTTAACTGTATTTCTGTAATACAATTTTCTGGTAGAAACTTCATTATAGGCAATCTATCACCAACTTTTAACTCTTTACCGCTTACAGGAATTATCTTATTGTTTTTTCTAATAACAAAAGAATGATAGTCTGTGGCAACAATTTTTCTACCACTAGAAGTTTTGATTTCTAAAAGTTTTTTTGGCGATTTATGCCTAATCACAGATTTTATTCTTTTTGCTTTTAACTTTTCATCATTATCAATACTATAAACATAAATGTTTAAATTTTCCGGCAAATCTAATATTTCTGCATTTCCTTCAATCCTTGGGAAAAATTTGTTTAAAAGATTATCAACAAACTTTCCAATTTCTATGGGATAAATAATATCATTTTCTTTAATTAATATTTTTTCTTCATACGGAAGAGACATCTGAGTACTAGGTTCAGAAATACTTTGAGCAGAAATTATACCTATTGCTTCACCAGGCTCATATCTTCTTAACAAATATTCCTTTTTTATTTCTTCCAACAATTTCATTTTTTTCTCAGAATCTAACTTTTCCTTTTCAACAAATTTCTCAAAATCTTCCATTAATTGAGGTGGTAACTCTACATCAACCAAATAATCTTCTTGCGATTCTTTCGACATCTATACCACCCTTTTCTATCTTAGATGGGTCTAAATCATAACCACCTGGCAAAAATTGAATAATATTTCCAGCACTATCTCTTACAGTCCCATCATACTCCACTTTCAAATCTTGTAGTGCGCCAACAAGCCTGCGTTCCATATATCCAGAATGTCTTGTCTTTAGCGACTTATCCATTAATGATTCTCTTGAATTTATAGCATCAAAGAAAAATTCAAATGGAGATAGACCATCAACAAATCCCCTAGTAACAAATCCAGAGGTTTCAAGTTCCATTTCACCTTTTTTGAAATGAGGAAATACTCTTTGATAATAACCTCTTTCTATCCTTTCACCCATCATCATTTCTTGACCAACCATAGCTGCTGTTTGCACTATGTTTACAATATCTCCTCTTGCTCCACTAATAGCCATTTGTAATGTTGGATTATCTTTCATATGTTTAATTATGACTTCGCCAACTTCATTCAAAGCTTTATTCACCCTTCTTTTAATTAAAGTTTCAACACTTTCTTTTGGTGTTTTTCCAAGAAGAACTTTTAACTCACCTCTTTTATACTCTTCTATCAAAGCATTTGCTTCAGATTTAACATTTTTTATTATTTCTTTAACCTTTTTTTGCCCAGCTTCATCTAATAATTGATCGTGAATGCTTATGGAAAATCCATATTTCATAATAAAGTTTAAAGACAATCTAGATAATTTATTCATAAAATCCATCACGAAAGAGCTACCATATTTATCTAACATTTTACCCAATATTTTCCCACTTTCAGCTCCAACAGCAGCTTTATCAATATAACCTTCTTTTAATTGTCCATTCTCAATTAAAACTCTTTCTCCTGTTTTTGTTTGTATTTCTATTGAAAAATCTTTTGGTAAAAATAAGCTGAAAATTTCTTTACCAGTTAATTTATCCTTATCCGGGATTTCTATTTTTGGATCTACTGATTTTATTAATTGAACAAAATCCTTTCTATCAAATGTGAAATTGTATTTTGTAAGTAGATAAAGACCCGTGATATAATCTTGTCTAAAACCAATTATAGGACCAGAAAATCTTGGACTTCTTATATTTTTTTCTACAGACATTAAATTTTCTGCTTCAACAATAGCCTCTTCTATTTGTGGTATATGCAAATTCATTTCATCTCCATCAAAATCAGCATTATAAGGAACAGTAACAATTGGATTTAACCTAAATGTTTTATGGTCAAGAACTTTTACTTTATGACACATTATGCTCATTCTATGCAGCGATGGCTGACGATTAAATAAAGAAATATCACCATTAATCAAATGTCTTTCTACTATATATCCTGGTGCTAACTCCTTTGCCAATTCTTTCTTATTTTCATCGGTAATCTTTTTTCTTCTACCATCTGGTCTAACTATATAATTTGCACCAGGCCAATTGTTTGGACCATTTTCAACAAATTTTCTAATACTTTCTATATTTTTCTCATTTACTTTAACAGGTACAGTTAATTCCTTAGCTATAATTTCAGGTACACCAACCTCGTCTATATTTATAAACGGATCCGGACTTATTACACTTCTCGCTGAAAAGTTAACACGCTTCCCAGCAAGATTTCCTCTAAATCTTCCCTCTTTTGTTTTTAATCTTTGTGATAAAGTTTTTAATACCCTTCTCGATCTATGTCTTGCCGGCGGCACACCAGTTAATTCATTATCAAAATATGTTGAAACATGATATTGAAGCAATTCCCACAAATCATTAATAATAAATTCTGGTGCACCCAATTCTATATTTTCTTTCAATCTTTCATTTATTCTAACTATATCAACAAGTTTGTGAGTTAAATCATCTTCAGATCTTTCTCCAGTTTCCAAAGTTATCGAAGGTCTAACAGAAACAGGAGCAACTGGAAATAATGTTATAACCATCCATTCCGGTCTGAAATTTTTAAATCCCATTAACTGGAAATCATCATCAGTAATTTTTTCCAACCTTTCTCTTATTTGTAAAGGATTTAATATTTCATTACCCTCAACAAAAGTATAAGGTTTTATAAATTTAATTTTACTTTGTGCTGTTTTACAATAAGGACATTTTTTCTTTACAATTTTTACCAATTCTTTTAAACTAACTTTCTTTTCACGCAATTTTTCAATTTCCTTCTCTTCAACTAATATTCTGCTACATTTTTTACAAATAACTTTTAGTATTGAGAAAATTATCTTTGTGTAAAGAACATGTACCACAGGCTTAGTTAGTTCTATATAACCAAAATGTCCTTGACATTCACCAATTGTGCCACCACATGTTCTACATCTTATACCCGGATCTACCACCCCCATTCTAGGATCCATTACTCCTCCTTCAATAGGATAACCTTCTTCATCATAAAGCTCTGTTTTTGTTATTTTAGCAACAGCCATTTTCTTTATCATTTCTGGAGAAAGTAATGTGAATTCGATGCTACCTACTATCATGTTATTCACCCTCCTTTAAAATTATTTTGGGATAAATGAGCATACTTTTCAATTCATCAAGCATTAGCTTAAATGCATAACTCATTTCTACATCAATAACATTACTTTCATTACAAACAGTACATATTTTTCTATTTCTTATTTTATCTTCGATTGCAACTATACCACAATTAGCACAAATAGGTATAATTGCTTTATCAGAGTCAAATCTTTCTTTTAATGTCAAAGCTGCACCATGGGCTATTAAACAATCTTTTTCCATCTCACCTAGTCTCAATCCACCCTCCTTACTTCTTCCTTCAGTTGGTTGTTTTGTAAGTAGTGTAACTGGACCACGTGAACGCGCGTGTATTTTGTTTGAAACAAGATGATCTAATTTTTGATAATAACAACTTCCTATAAAAATTAAAGAATTGAAAGATTCACCAGTTTTTCCATTGTACATCCTTTCCATACCATTGCTTCTAAATCCATAGCTATGTAAAAGATTTTCTATATATTTCCTATCTGTAGGATTAAATGCAGGAGCTAAAATATATCTTCCACTTAATGCCGCAACTTTACCTGCAATAATTTCTAATAAATTTCCCATTGTCATTCTTGATGGTATACCATGTGGATTGAAAACAATATCTGGAACAATACCATCTGCTGTAAAGGGCATATCTTCTTGTGGAACTATAGCTGCAACTACACCTTTTTGTCCATGTCTTGTTGCAAATTTATCACCAACTTCTGTGCGCTTATCACTTCTTACAACAACTTTAATTAATTGATTACCATCTACAGTTTCTGTAATAAATACTCTATCAACAATTCCACTATCACCATGTCTTAAAGTAACAGAAGTTTCTCTTATATTTTCTATACCAGCAATAAGTTGTTCTGCTGTACCCAAAAATCTCAGTGGAGAAACCCTACCAATAATAACATCATCAGAATTAACTATAGTTTCAGGATTTGCTATACCATCTTCAGGAAGCTTTTTATAAGCATCTTCACCCAAATATCCTCTAACACCAGCTTTTGGTATACCAATTTCATCTTCTTGCCCACCCATATACTTTTTCTTCTCAGCTTCATATGTTCTATACATTATTGACCAAAATAAACCACGCTCTATAGAGCTTTTATTAATTACAATTGCATCATCCATATTATAGCCATCAAAACAAGCAACAGCAACAATAACATTCATTCCGCCTGGATGATCTTTATAGTTTATTGGCCCATGCACAAATGTTTGTACTAATGGAATTTGTGGATAAATTAAAACATTAGATTTTGTATCTGTTCTGTTTAAAAAATTTGTTGAAAATAAACCTATACTTTGTTCAACCATTTTTGCCCCATAGTTAACTCTATCCCCTCTATTAAATTCTGGGAAAGGTATTGTAGATGCAGATAAACCAAGAATTATTGATGGATTAATCTCCAAATGTGTATGCTCGGGAGTTAATTCTGATTCATTTAATGCTATGTAAGCATTTTCCTCTTCCTCTGCATCCAAATATTCTATTATACCATTTTTTATTAAATAACTCCAACTAATTTCACCATTTTTAAGTTTGGTTATATGTTCCTCTGTTAATTTAGGTTTACCATTTTCAACAACTATAACCGGCCTTCTTATTCTACCTTCGTTAGTTGAAATTCTAATTTCATCCAAATGTTCCAAATAAGCAACATTAACCTGTTCTGATAGATTTCCTTTCCTTCTATTTTCAATTATATTTTCAACTAATTTTTTTGGATTGTTTGTTTTTCCAACATATTTTCCATCTAAGAATATTTCTGCCATTCAACACCCTCCGTTTTTTTAATAATATTTTCCAAGTTAACTACTGTATTTTCATCAACACCCTTTGTAACTTCAGCCATGATTGCTAAATATTTCCTTAAACCTATTGTTGCACCTTCTGGTGTTTGACTAGTGCATAATTTTCCCCAATGTGTTGGATGAAGCTCTCTAGCCTCAAAATGCTCTTGTGTTGATGTTAATGGAGATAAAACATTTCTCATATGAGACAATGTTTTGATATAACTTCCTCTATCAACACGCTGACATACTCCGGTTCTACCACCAACCCAAGTTCCAATTGCCATAGACGATACTATTTGATTTGTTAAAACATTTGCTTCGACTATTGCTTGCAAAGGTGGCATTCTTCCTCTTTTTGTCAATTTTCTATAGTTATATGATACGCGTGTAACAAGTCCCCATTTGCCTAGAATAATTGACCTCAATAAAATTTCCATCAAATCGCCAGCAAGTCTTACTCTTTTATTTGAATAATGATCTAAATCATCTTCTTCTGTTTTTCCCAAATGTAGTTTAATCAGTTTTCCAACAGCCTTTGCTAAAAATAATGCTTTTTTAAGCCTATCTTCTGGATTTTGACCAAGATGAGGTAATAAGTACTTATCAATGAGTTTTGTTGCTCTATCTATTCTATATTCTTTTTGAGGTATTTTTAAATATTTTCCAATTTCTTCTAACGCTTCATTAACAGTAGATGATGTTGTTTCAATCAAATTTACATAAAATTCTTCTTGAACCTCTTCATCATCAGATATAGCTACAATTATTTCTTTATCACTTGTTAATCCAAGTGCTTTCAACAAATAAACAACAGGCAATCTTGTAACATTAGCAAAACTAATTGTTATAATTCCATCTATTTTTCTTTCCATAAGATGTCTTTGAACATATCCTTCTTTTTCAGAATGAATTCTTGCAATTTCTTCTATATTACCAGAATTAACTTTTGTTACAATTATTCTATTTGGTGCAATTTCTTCTACCAAGACCAAAAGTCTTTCTGTACCATTTATAATAAAGTACCCTCCTGGATCATCAGGATCTTCACCAGCTTGTATTAATTCATTTCTACTCATGTTAGATAGTGGACAAATTTTTGATTTTAACATTACAGGCAAATCTCCAAAATTCATATTCTTTGGCTCGCTTTTAATATTGTTTAAAATTGTTGTCATTTCCACATACATTGGAGAAGCATAAGTTAAATTCCTTATTCTAGCCTCTGATGGCAATATTGGTCTTGTTGAACCATCAGCTTCTTTTACTGTAGGTCTATCTATAGAAAACTTACCAAGCTTAATTTTCAAATTCCCTAATTCTGGAACATCAGGCTTTATTACTCCAATCTCATCCAATATTTTCTGAATCCTTCTTTCAACAAATTCATTATAAGAATCTATTTGAAATTTTACTAGACCTCTTTCTCTAATAAATGAATTTAATAATTCAACAAACATTTCATCCATATTATCAACCCTTTATAACAACTCTATAGTATATAGATTTACCAAAAACATCATCTTTTCTAGTTATTTTTATCACATCACCCACCTTTGCTCCTATTAACTTTACAACAGGATCGGTAGAAAATATTCTTGGTAGTTGTTTTAAAGTTATTCCATATTTAGCTAACAATTCCTCCTTTTCTCTTTCGCTTAATATTTCATGTTTTGGTACTAATTTATGTTTCAATATATCTATTTCGCTCAGTAAATCCCACCAAACAATAGCATTAAATAACAAAATTTATATAAATATTTTTTACTTTTTTTATAAAATAAATCAAAAATGTCGAGAGTTTTTTAATCATAAATTGTCACCAGAGACAAACTGGTTATTCTATAATTTAATACACTAAAGTTTTTAAAGCTTTCTCTTACCTTAAATTTAAGTCAAATTAGTATTTATTTTTAAAATTTAACCATTATTGTAATAAGTCATGAAGGATAAGTTCTTTCTATAGTTGAGATATTACGAGCATTTAATTTGTTAAATATATATGTAAACTTTTTTAAAACGACAAATTAAATAATTTTTATGAAATTTGTAAAGTGGCTAAAAGAATTATCAAAAAAAGATTTGCCTCTAGTTGGGGGGAAGGCTGCTAACTTAGGAGAAATGTATAATGCAGGATTGCCTGTTCCACAAGCTTTTGTTGTTACTGTAGATGCTTACAAAGAATTTTTGAAGAGAACTAAATTGAAAGGGAAAATATTTAAGATTTTAAAAGAAACAGATTTTAACAACCCAACAAATCTAGAAGAAAATACAAAAAAGATCAGAGAATTAATTGAAAATGCTAAAATACCAGAAGAAATAGAAAGAGAAATAACAGAAGCTTATGAGCAATTGTCAAAAGAATCCGGAAAAGATGAAGAGTATGTTGCTGTTAGAAGTTCTGCTACTGCAGAAGACGTACCAACAGCATCTTTTGCTGGCCAACAGTTAACATTATTAAACATAAATGGAAAGGAAAATGTTGTTAAGGCTGTTCAAAAATGTTGGGCAAGTTTGTTTACTGCAAGAGCAACATTCTATAGACAACAAAAAGGCTTTAAACATGAAAAGGTTTATATTGCAATACCTGTCCAAAAACAATTAGGAGTTTTAAGTAAGGATGAATATTTACAAGGAAAATACAAAGCAGGCATAGGTTTTACTATTCATCCTGTTACTGGAGAAAAAAACAAAATTGTTGTAGAAGCTTCCTATGGGCAAGGGGAAGCTGTTGTCAGCGGAGAAGTTAATCCTGATACTTATGTTATTGATAAGGAAAGCGGAAAAGTTTTGGAGGCTCACATTGGAACTAAAGAAAAAATGAAGATAACAAAAGAAGGTGGAGAATTGGAAGAAGTAGAAGTCCCTGAGAATATGAGAAAAGTTTTGTGTTTAAGTGAAGATGAAATAAAACAGCTTTGGAATTTAGCAAGAAAGTTAGAAGAACATTATCAATTTCCACAAGATTTCGAATGGGCTAGTGAAAATGGAAAAGTTTATCTTGTACAATCAAGACCAGTAACTGTATTTTACGAAAAGAAAGAAGCAAAGATAATTGTTGAAAGGCCACCGATTCTAAAAGGATTGCCAGCTTCTCCAGGAGTAGCCATTGGAAAAGTTAAAGTTTGTCTGACAATAGAAGAGGCGAGACAAAAACTTGAAAAAGGAGATATACTTGTTACAAAGATGACTTCTCCAGACTGGGTTCCATTCATGAGAATTGCCAGTGGAATAATAACAACTGAAGGTGGTATGACGTCTCATGCTGCGATAGTATCGAGAGAACTTGGCATTCCTTGTATAGTTGGAGCCTCTAATGCATTAGAATTTTTGAGAGATGGAATGATAATAACTCTTGATTCAAGAAGTGGGCTAGTTTACGAGGGAGAAATTAGAGAATTGTTAGAAAGGGAAAAAGCTCTAGAAGTTCGACCAGAAGAAGCAGCAAAACTAAAAACGAAAACAAAAATATTGATGAACCTTGGAGTACCAACAGAGATTGAAAGATATAAAGACTTGCCTTTTGATGGAATTGGCTTGATGAGAATTGAGTTCATAATTGCTGAATGGATTAAAGAACATCCTAATTATATGATTGAAAAGGGAGAAGAGCAAAAGTATATTGATAAGCTTGCTGAAGGAATAGCGATGGTTGCAAAAGCAATATATCCAAGATTTGTTGTCGTAAGGTTTAGCGATTTCAAAACGAATGAATACAGACAATTATTAGGTGGAGAAAAGTATGAACCTATAGAGGCCAATCCAATGTTAGGTTGGCGTGGAGTCTCTCGTTATATTTCTCCGCAATTTGAAAAAGCCTTTAGATTGGAATGTAAAGCAATTAGAAAAGTTAGAGAAGAGTATAAGCTTGATAATGTTTGGGTTATGCTGCCTTTTGTTAGGACGACCTGGGAAGTTGAGAAAGTTTTGAAAATAATGGAAGAGGAAGGGTTGAAAAGAGGTGAGACCTTTAAAGTTTGGTTAATGGCTGAAGTTCCAAGTATAGTTTTCTTAGCAGATAAATTTGCTAAATATTGTGATGGGTTCTCTATAGGAAGTAATGATTTAACTCAACTAGTTTTGGGAATTGATAGAGACTCTTCAATTTTAGCAAATATGGGTTATTTTGATGAAAGAAATGAAGCTGTACTAAGAGCAATAAAAGAGATAATTAAAAAGGCCCACAAGAAAGGTGTTACCATATCAATATGCGGCCAGGCGCCATCAGTATACCCAGAAATAACAGAATTTTTAGTTAAATGCGGTATTGATTCGTTGTCTGTGAATGGAGACGTTGTAACGAAAACAAGAAAGTTGGTCTATGAAATTGAAAATAAATTAAAATAGCTATATAGAAGATATTTCAAATATATCACAACTATGACCTTTACTATACAATGGTTTACCTTTCTCTTAATCCTTAATACTTCTCTTTCTGCTAATTTGTTAAGAATTCTTTTCACACTATCAATAAGTATTCTAATCAATAATGTTGATATCTTCCAACCTTTCAATCAAACATTAGTCTGATTTTAACTCATTTATTCCTTCAATTTTATCAAAGAAAAAAGATGCTAAGAGTGTTTATAAGGAATTTAGTATTGGTCACGAATCAAGTTAGAAATTTTTCTCGCTCTCATTATTTTTTCTTTAGCCATTTCCATAAATTCTTCTTTACTTTTTTTAACTCTAGCTATTCCTAACTCTACAGCCTTAATAGCAACTGCAGCTGCTTCTTCATAAAAAGCTTCGGTTTCATCCATTTTTGGTATGATGTAATTTTCATTAATTCCTTTTTCTTCAGCATACTTTGCCAAACTCTCTGCAGCAGCTATAGCCATCTCATCCAATATGTATTTTGCGCCACTATCCAAAACGCCTCTAAATAAAGCTGGAAATATTAAAGAGTTGTTAATTTGATTCGGAAAATCGCTTCGCCCTGTTGCAACAATTTTTGCTCCAGCCTCTTTAGCTTCATGCGGCCAAATCTCTGGAACAGGATTAGCAAGAGCAAAAACTATAGCATTTTTGTTCATAGATTTTATCCACTCTTTTCTTATGATGTTGGGACCTGGCTTAGATGCAGAAATTAAAACATCGGTGCCAATAAACGCTTCATCTATTTTCTTCTTTTCACTTAAATTTGTTTTTATAGCTATTTCATACTTCCATTTGTTTGTTTTTCTCATCTCTTCTATATCTTCTCTACTAGAATACAAAGGCCCCTTGCTATCTATGACAACAATGTTTTCATATCTGAATCCATACTTTGTTAAAAATCTTATAGCAGCTATATTAGCGGCACCGGCACCAAAAACAACTATTTTTGTATCCTTCGGTTCTCTATTTGTTAGTTTTAATGCATTTATTAAACCTGCTAATATTGCAGCTGCTGTTCCTTGCTGATCATCATGCCAAACTGGTATTTCTAATATGGATTGCAATTTTTCTAAAATGTAGAAACATTTAGGCGATTCTATATCTTCTAAATTAATGGCAGCAAAAGAAGTTTCTATAGATTTTACTACATCAACAAACTTATCTGCATCTTTTATGTTTAATACTATTGGTATTGCATCGACTCCTCCAAGATATTTAAATAATAAAGCTTTTCCTTCCATTACAGGCATTGCAGCTTCTGGTCCAACATCACCCAAACCCAAAACTCTTGTTCCATCAGTTATTATTGCAGCTAAATTTCCTCTAATAGTCAAATCGAACACTTTTTCTTTATCTTTTAATATAGTTTTTGAAACCTCAGCAACACCTGGTGTATAAATTATTGAGAAGTCTTCATAAGATTTTATAGGAACTTTGGGAACAATTTCTATTTTTCCTCCAAACTTTTTTGATAATTCTACCGGGTCACTCATTTTAGATAATTTAAGAAATTCTAGTATAAAAACTAGTTTTTCTCATGATTATATTCCCAATAGTTGCTCTCAACTTTTTCCGGATTAAAATATTTCATTGCAACCTTTAAACCTTCCATCACATCTGATTCTTCTTTACATGTTACAATTTCCAAATCTATTAGTTTGTATTCTGGCCATGTGTGAATAGCTATATGACTTTCAGCAATCAAATAAATCATGCTTAAGCCTCCTGGATTAAACTTGAAAGATAGTTTTTCGATGAAAGTCATTTTTAATTTATCAACAATTTCATCAAAAACTTTTTTAACAAAAGATTCATCACTAAATAAATCTTCATCTATTATACAATTTACCAATTTTAAATTCAAATGTTTTACCTTCATGTTTCAATATAGTGCCCATGATTCCCAAAGTCTCCTGATTATTATTTGCGTTTTCTATTATAAAAAATTTCACACATAAGAGTAAATATTTTTTTCAATCGGCTTCTTTTTAATTTTACCAACAAATTCTAGCACATATAAAGCCGCAAACATAGTTTCTTTTCCATTTAAATCAATATTCAAATCTTTCATTTTTTTCTGAATTATTTCATCTTCTTTGTGATGTAGATAAAATTGATAAGAAATTTTAGAAGGCAACAACTCTCTTATTATAAATCCAAGATTGCTGATGCTCCTTTGCAAATGAATATATCTTTTGCCCAAGGCTTCATCTCCAAGAACCATAAATACCATTCCACCATCTTTTGACAAAATTTTGGAAGAAAATTCCAAGAATTTTGTTGAACCAGTAAGATTATAAGGTGGATTAGTGTAGCAGCCATAAAAGTCTTTTAGACTTTTAGATTTCCTTACATCAGCATTTATTGTATGAATATCTAAGTTGAATTTCTTGCTTAATCCATCTATTTCATCTAATAAGCTCTTATCCTTATCTAAGGAAAAAGTCGGAATATCAAGAATCATTTTCAGCGGAATTGAAAGAAAGTCGTCGTCACCAATAAAAATAAAGTTTAGTTTGGCCGGAAGATAATAGGAAACTTTTGAAATTATTGTGATTGCAGATTTTGTAGTTATTGATATTTGATCATATTTTGCCTTCCATTTAAATTTTGTCTTCGGATTCAAGTTGTACAATAATGGTCTGTTTAAATCTATCTTTGATTTTATAATGGTTCTTAATTTCTCCAATACTTCGTCTTCACCCAATGGCTTTATGAAAAATGAATCGAAATTTCTTTCAAAAATTATTTTTTTGTTTTCTATCTTTACTAATCCTTTGTTTAGTAGAAAATTAACAAACTCATAACCAAGCCATATGTCTTCATTATACTTTTTAATAAATTCAAATATGTCTTTTGTAAAATAAAGTATTCTAATTCTGTCCAAAAAGTTAAAGAATGTGTTGAGCCTGAAGAAGATAAAAATATCATCCAGTTTTCTTTTTGACAATTTCCTGTTCCCACTCCAACTTATGTAATTCTCTTCAAAAAATTCTTTTGCATATTTTTTATAGTCTTCGTACAACTTCTTGAAATAGAAAAAATCTTCTTGAGACATAAATTATATTTATGTATAAAAAATAAAATCACAACTATTTTTTTAGAATCAGACAAGATTCAGTTTATTCACTAGAAGATAAAGAAGTTGGTGAAAACAAATTACCTGCAAAATTTTACTTTTAAAAACTTTTGATTTAGAAATACCAAAAGATACGGACTTGAAAGAAACTCAGCAGGCTATACTATGATTTAATGAAAGAATTCAAAGAGAGTGAAATTATAAAACAAAAATTTTACAAACAAATCTTCTAACTCTTAAAACTCGTAGCAAACGAAATTGTAAAAGAATGTCAACTGTTTGAATGGAAATGTAAATTTGATAGAACTAAAGGCCAAAAAGGTTTTGTCAAGTTTGAAATGAAATTAGAATTTCTTCAGAATTTATTCACATGGAAGAAGAAAGTTTTAAGGCATTTGATTTTACCGAATCATGTTGAATGCTGTACTTTTCCAATTTTAGAATGGATTTCAAAAATAATGAGAAATTATCTAAGTATGTTTTTAATTTCAATTGTAGTATAGCAATCATCACAAAAAGTTGTTTTAGTTGCGTAAATTTTCTTTAACCTTTCTATCATCTCGTTTTTATCATTTGTTTCTTTATATTCAACATGCATTAGGCATCTTTCATTTTCACAATGCTCCAAACCGAATATATGTGCGATTTCATGAATTGCAATTTTTGCAGTAGTATCTGTTCCTAAATACATACAGAAAGCAATGTTTCTATCAAATGGACTATATCCAGGGCATAATACATGAGTTTGTTTCATATCTTTATCAAAAGCAGGTTTATAAACATCTTTTGAAGTTACTATTACTGCTATGTCCTTTTCATTCAAACACACATCAAAACATTCTATAACATCATTAACTAGTGGCTTATCTTCTTTAATTTTGAACCTTTTTATTTTATACTTGCTAAAAAAAGGTAACCAACTAAATATTATATCAACCATTCTTTTTGCTTCATTTAAATCTATCTCTTCAGTTATATACAAATTTAAAGAAAGATTTCTACCAAGAATTTCTCTTATAGCTAAAACTTCACTCCATTCATACACATGGTTTATAAATTCATGAGCTAATTTATTTGAATTTTTATAAACTTCAACAAATTTTTTAGTTTCCAATTCAATAACTTGATCTTTGACGTGATGCATTGTATTTATATGATAGATTAAGCTGTTAACATATATACTTAAAGCATTCGGTATTTTGTGTTTTATGTCATTTCTCCCCTCATAATATGATACAAATTTTCTAAGTACTCTGTAGGCTGAATCTAAAATATCGTTTATTTTCTTTAAATTCTTCTCATCATCTTTTTTTGAAATTGCAGATTCAGCAACCAATCCACATAACATAAAGACATTTTCAACCAATCTGAATTCATCTAAGTCTTTTAAACTTTCAGTTAAAGTTTCTAAATCATCAGTAAATTTTTCGTACACTTACTTCACCTTTCAAATTAATATTGAACATAAAATAATTTAAATATTTTATTTTTGAACAATGTGCAAATGTGTTTTGAAAATATTTATTTAAGAAACAGTTTAGGATTTTCTAAAAGCTCAATTAATCTTTTTGTAAATCTTGCAACTTCTGCTCCATCAACTACTCTATGATCAAATGATACAGAAAGCGGTAAAATTTTTCTTATCAGAATCTCACCATTTTTTACAACAGGCATGTCTTTAATTCTTCCTGTTGCCAAAATTGCCACTTCAGGATAATTTATTATTGGAGTAGACCAAATACCACCTATAGTACCAACATTTGTTATTGTAAATGTCCCACCTTTAAGGTCAGCCAAATCTAAACTTCTTGCATTTGCTTTTTCTACAAACTCTTGTATTTCTTTTGCCAATTGGAATAAATCTTTTTGATCAGCACCTTTTATTACAGGCACTATTAAACCATCTTTAGTATCAATAGCTATTCCTATATTATAGTATTTTTTCAAAATTATCTCTTCATTTTCTTCATCTAAGCTAGCATTTAAATAAGGATGTTCTTTTAATGCAATAACCAATGCTTTAATTATATAAGGTAAGTATGTTAAATGTATGCCATTTTTTTCAGCCTCTTTTTTATCTTCTTCTCTTATTTTAACCAATTCAGTTACATCTGCTTCATCCATATGTGTTACATGAGGTGCTGTGAATTTTGATTCTACCATGTGTTTTGCTATAGTTTTTCTCATGCCTTTCAATGGTATATGCTCTATATGTCCATAAAAATCATATTTTCTTTTTACAGTAATTTGCAAAGTTTTTTCAGATGAAGCCTTTCTAACATCTTCTTCTGTTATTCTTCCACCTATTCCAGTTCCTTTAATTTTTGTTAAATCAACATTTAATTCACGTGCAAGTCTTCTAACAGCGGGTGTAGCTAATACAGTTGGTTCAGAAGGTTTTGTAATAGTAGTAACTGGTTTTATTTCCTCAACCGCTTCTTCAAGATAACCTACAGCCCCAGCTGGCACTAATTTTGCTTCAACAGTTTCTCCTTCTTCAGCTATAGTAACAATTGTTTCACCAACTTTAACTGTATCTCCTGGTTTAAAGTGTATTTTTAAAATTTTTCCAGATTTTGGAGATGGTATTTCTACTATTGCCTTATCAGTTTCAACTCTTCCAAGAACTTGATGCTCTTTTACAAAATCACCCTCTTTAACAAACCATTCAACAATTTCACCTTCAGCTACACCTTCACCAAGGTCAGGAAATTTAAATTCATAAACCATGGAAATTCACTTTAAAATTTAATAACTTCTTCTATCGCCTTAGCAACTTTTTCAGCAGACGGCAAATAATATTTTTCAAGCTTGGGTAAGGGAATAACTGTATCATACCCCGCTACCCTAACTATTGGTGCTTCCAAATACTCAATAATATTTTCACTTATAACAGCAGAAATTTCAGAAGCAAAACCACAAAATTTTGGTGCTTCTTGAGCTATAACAACTCTACCAGTCTTTTTAACAGAATTTATTATAGAATCTTCATCTAATGGAGATAAAGTTCTTAAATCTATAATTTCTACAGAATATTTTTCCCCCAACTTACTAACAGCTTCTCTTATAGTTTTTATCATTGCTCCCCACCCAATTACAGTAACATCACTCCCTTCTTGTAAAACTTTAGCTTCACCTATTGGAATAGTGTATTCTTCTTCTGGAACTTCCTCTTTTATTGCTCTATATACTCTTTTGGGTTCCATAAATATAACAGGATCAGGATCTCTAATAGCTGATATTAAAAGACCTTTTGCTTCATAAGGCGAAGACGGAACAACAACTTTTAAGCCAGGTGTATGAGCAAAATAAGTTTCTGGCGAATCAGAATGATGCTCTAAAGCTCTTACGCCTCCACCATAAGGAAATCTTACAACTAGCGGCACATGAAACTTTCCTCTACTTCTAGTTCTTATTCTAGCAGCATGGTTAACAATTTGATCTAAAATCGGAAAAGTAAATCCATCAAACTGAATTTCAGCTATTGGTTTAAAACCATTTAATGCCAAACCAATACTAACACCAACAATAGCAGACTCAGCTAAAGGTGTATCAATAACCCTTTCATCACCAAAAATTTGCCAAAGACCTTCAGTTACTCTAAAAACACCACCATTTTTTCCAACATCTTCTCCAAGAATAATTACTGTTGGATCCTTTTCCATTTCTTGTTTTAATGCCAAATTTATTGCTTGAACCATGTTTAAAACAGGCATACTAATCACATTTTCATTTGTTTAATTAACCTTTTTGGCAAGCTTTCAAAAGTGTAATTAAAAATGTCTTCAAATTTTGGCGGTGGAACAGATTCAGCTTCATTTACTGCTTTCATTACCTTTTCTTCAGCCTCTTTTTTAATAACCTCTTTTTCTTTTTCGTTCAAAATACCTTTATTCATCATATACTTTTCAAGCCTATCTATAGGATCTTTCTTTTTCCATTCATTAACTTCTTGCTCTGTTCTATATCTTCTTGCATCATCTGCAGTTGTATGATCACTAATTCTATAAGTAACACATTCAATAATTGTTGGTTCGCCACTCAAAGCTTTTTCTCTAGCTTCTCTTACCGCTTTATAAACAGCAAAAATATCATTTCCATCAACTTGTATTCCATTAAAACCAAATGCTATAGCTTTTTGTGCAAGAGTTTTTGCAGCAGATTGTCTTGACCTTGGAACAGATATTGCCCATTGATTATTTTGGCAAATACCAACTAAAGGAACTTTAAATACACCTGCAAAATTCAAAGATTCATAAAAATCTCCTTTGCTTGTAGCGCCATCACCAAAATATACAAACACAACAGATTTACCTTTTTTCATTTTTTCTGCCCATGCAAATCCAACTGCATGAGAAACTTGGGTTGCAACAGGAATACAAACTGTAAATATATTTATACCTTCTGGTATAGCCATACCACGTTCATCACCAGCCCAGTATTGATATAACATTTTCATAGGAAATCCTCTAACTATATAAACACCATTATCTCTATAAGTTGGAAATACCCAATCTTCCCTTTCCATAGCAAATGCACTCCCAACTTGAACAGCCTCTTGTCCTTTTAATGGAGCATATGTTAAAATTCTACCTTCTCTTTGTAAGCTTAATGCAGTTTCATCAAAAGTTCTAATCAAAACCATGAATTCATACATTTTTTTTATTTGCTCTACAGAAATTTTCGGAAGAAGACTTTCATCAACATTTCCATTTTCATCTAAAATTTGTAAATATTTTACATCAAATTTCTCTACTATTTTTTCTACCATTAAATTATAATTTGTTATTTACTTAACTTAAGTTTTTTAATACTTTTAAGTTTTTCATAGCATTCGTCACAAAATTTATTTACATTGTTTAATCTCCCGCTTGTCATAATACAGTTTACTTGCTTTCCATATTCATGATCAAACAAACCATTTCTATGGGCTTCTTCGTGTGCAATTAGCTTTGTCAAATCTTCATCACCAAATTGAGAAACAAACACTCTACCACCAATATTGTGACCAATTAAAATCACATTATAATTTATTATCGGCTCATCTAAACTCAATAAGCTAGGAGCTTTGTAATTGCTAACTATTTTTAAAATTGTGTGCAGTTCCAATGCAAAAAATTCTTTATTTTTATAAGTAATTCTTTTCTTTATTTTGTCTAAAATCATATAGTCAAATGGCAATATTTCTTCAATTTGGTTGTTAAAAATATTTGGTGGGAAAAAACTTTTAGCTTCCTGATAAATCTTTTTAATAGAATATTCTGCTTCTTTTCTACCATCGAGCAAAATTAATCTCTCAGCCATAATTTTATTTTTATAAAAATAATTTAAATTTTGTATCCAATACCTTCTACAGAAATCGTTTTATTTTCCTCATCCAATTCAAATTTCACATTTAACATAGCTTCAATAACTTTTATGTTAGATTTTACATGATCTGTAAATTCTTCAACTTTTACTTTAGACTTACCATCAGCTAATGCTATAAAAACCAAAATTTGATCTGACATCCATTTATCTAGTGTAGCATTTGACTCTATTGATTTGATTAGACTTTTAGCACATTCTTCACCAACTTTTTCAGCAGGTTTACCTTTTTCACCAATATTGTCAGAACCTATTATTGTATTTTCGTATTTTGCCCAAATAGCAATACATGTTCCTGGAGAAATGCTTTTAGTTACAAATGAGTCTATTTTTACATTTTCTATACCATATTCATTTAGAATTTTTTTAGCAGATTCCGCTTGTCTATCTGCTACATTTTTTGGCAATGAACCAGCTACAGAAATTCCTTCAACTGATTTAATTTTTCCCTTATCAATCAATTCTATAGCATTTAATTTTTTAACAGGATAAACTTTAATATTAACTTCAGCTCCACCTTTTGGATAAAAACCTTCTCTAATAATTTCAATTTCTGCATTATAACCCATTTTTCTAACAATAGGTAAAAATACATTTTTTGTAAAATGTATAGTGGGACTCCATGCCGAAGCTGTTGAGCCTCCTGTAACATGAATATTAACTAAATTATTTGTAAATGCTGCAGGAATTTGCAAACTTTGATACAAAAGTCCTATTGAGCCTGCTGTTGATATTTTTATGTTTAAATCTTTACTTTCAAGTTTTTTAGGAATAAATTCAAGCTCCTTCGATCCTAAGGTTGCTCCTTTAACTTCAGCATTGCAAAGTTGAGAGACAGCTAAAACTCCTTCTAAATGCTGTGTTTTTAAGCCTCCATCTTTTCTAGCACCGCGAATATTTATAACTTTTATAGGCTTATTGGTGATAGCAGAAAGTCCCAAAGCAGTGCGAAGTATTTGGCCACCCGATTCTTTACCATCAAGGATTATCATAATTTAAAATTCTTTTTATTCATTAGTTAATTTTTCTTCTTTAGCTAATGGCATAATAGCAACTAATAATGTAATTATTTCTATTCTTCCCAATACCATAACTAATACTAAAACTATTTTCAAAACAATTGGTAGAGAAACATTAGTAATTCCAACAGAAATACCTGTTGTAGCAAAAGCCGATGTTAATTCAAATATAGAATCTATAAAATCAAAACCATAAAGTGTAAAAACAAAGGCAAATGAAAAAATCATAGAAATTGCTAATAATATTAGCAATAAATAAGATAAAACATCTGTAGTTTTAAATTCCTTACCTTCGAAAGTAAACTTGTCCAAATTACCCTTTATAGCACCTTTTATTATCCAAGGTATAGATTTTAGAAATATAAGAAATCTTAAAATTTTTATTCCGCCGGAAGTTGAGAAAGCACAGCCGCCCACAAACATTAGAAAAATAAACAAAATCTTTACACTTGGACTAAAATATTTAAAATCAATAAAACTGTAGCCTGTGGTAGTTGAAGCACTTACAGAATGGAAAAATGCTGTAATAATATCAAGGTTACTTAATATTGATAAAATGATTGTGAAAGAAAAGATTATTAAAATTAATGTTATAAATTCGGTTGTAAAAGCATTACCAAATTTACCAGTAAATAATTTATGATGAACAATAAAGCTTGTGCTTCCTAAAATCATCAAAATACTTAAAATGAAATTGTTTGGGAATGATAGAAAAGTTGAAAAATTGGAAATAGGAGAGAAGCCCCCCGTTGATATTGTGCTGAAGACTAACGAAGTATTATAAAGTAGGTCTTTTATTCCGAAAAAATAAAATACTCCTATAAATATTAATACGTAAATTGTATACACTAGAAAAACTTCTATGTAAGTTTTTTTCAATGTCGATGTTATACTTTCAAATCCCATTGCCTTACTTAAGCTGTTTAAAACTCTTTCAGAATAGAAAAATGCCAATAAGATAAAAACAATTCCTATTCCACCAATCCATTGTGTTAGGCTCCTGTAAAAAACAATTGATTTTGGTAAAGAATCAGGATTTGAAATAAAAGTTAAACCTGTAGTTGTGAAACCAGAAACACTTTCGAAAAAACTGTTTATTATCTTTGAAATTATGTCGGAATCATAAAAAATGTTATTGTATAAATAAGGTATTGAGCCAATTGCTCCAAGCAAGAAAAATACTATTGTAATTAAAACACAAGAGGATTTGAAGTCCAAATCTTTTCTTTCACATAATGCATTCATTAAGAATCCGGCACCAAGAAAAACAACAGAAGAAATAAAAAATGATATTACAGCTTCTTTTTCATCGTACAAAAATGCTACAACAACTGCTAAAAGTATTAAAAGTCCGGTAGTTTGAAGTACAAATCCCAAATTTGCTAATACAGGCTTCATAAAAATTAATTTAAAATGTTTTTAATAAAAATATTGAAAATTGCAAATTTACTGTATTTTTTCTTCTATTCTTATCATTTCATTTATTTTTATAACTCTTTCCCCCGAAATTCCAAATTTTACATAATCGCAATTCAAACCAACTGCCAAATGGCAAATTAGAGAATCTTCTGTTTCTCCTGATCTGTGGGACATTATTGTAGCAATATTGTTTTTCTTAGCTTCTTTTACAAATTTAATTGTATCTGTTATTGTACCTATTTGATTAGGTTTTACTATAGCTGCATTAATAGACTTGTTTTTAATTGCAATTTTTAATCTATTTATATTGGTTACTAACAAATCATCGCCGCAAACCAAAACATTTTTCAATTTTTCTTTAATTTTTGCGAAAGAATTAAAATCGTCTTCATGAAAAGGATCTTCCAAATATTTTATGTTGTACTTAGAAACAAGATCTTCTATAAATTCTAATTGTTGATGTTCCGAAAAAGTATTACCATTAGAATAAACATAATTTTTTCCGTCCCACAATTCAGATGATGCCACATCTATACCAATTGATAAATTATTTTCATTTGAAAAACCTCTCAATATTTCTAAAATTTTATCAGAACCTAAGGAGCATCTCCATGCGGATTCCAAATCTTTTCCAAAATTGAAATTTCTGTCTATTTCCTTAAGTTTTACACCAATTTGTAAATACACTTTTGATAATATTTCAACAGAACCTAAAAAAGATTTTTGCTTTTTAGGAAATAAAAGATATTCTTCTACATCTTTCAACCCCTTCGCCCCAACTACATTTGCTAAAGGTAATGGCATTTTTATTTTTCTTTTACATAAATATTCGAATACATCTTGATTGTTTTCAATAGCAATAGCTTTAAGAAAAGCTGAAGATAAAGCAATAGATAAATTTCCCCCCATTTTACTAAAATTTTCCGTACCATCAATTTTTTTCAGCAATTCGTCAAACTCTTCTTGCGAATAAAATCTCTTATTTAAAACCCACCTTTTAATATTTGGAAAATTTTTAACTATATTTTCTAATGGAATAGAAATAGCTTCATGCTTACCAACACTGGTGCCAATTGGTGCAGAAGATTTAACATTTGTTTTACTTGTTGTTAACTCCACTTCTATTGTTTCTTTTGAGTTAGTTGAAAATACTTTTCTCAATTCCAAATTCTTTATTATCATTAAATAATTTTTTGTTTTTGAAAAATAATAAAAATTAGAGAAAATTGTTTTTAATTGTTTAATTAAATAATGTGCATATTTTGTATTAGTTTCAGCATTCGAACAGATTTAACAGATTTAACATATTTTGAAATTGTTAAAGATTTTGTTGAAATCAATTGAATATGATAAAATTCTTTTTCATAAAAGTTGGGGAGAAAGTCTTCTAAAACACATTTTCTGGTTAATCCAAAAACTTTAGTAAGTTATTTATCGATTTTGTGTTACTCATAATTTCTATACATAATATTCTAAACATAAAGTTTTTAAATATTAACAACAACAACATAATATGAAAGAAATATCATTTAAATAGCAAAAAAGTGATATTATGAAGTCTAGTAAAAGTGTTTCACTGGATATAAAATACTGGCAAGCTTTAGAAGAAGTAAGAAAGAAAAAAGGATTACCATCACTTTCAAATGCTTTGGAAGAAATTCTAAAAGAATATTTTGGTTGAATAAGATGAAATTAACAAAAAAAGAGAAGGAAGCTCTAGGAGAATTTGTTAAAGTTTGCAAGAAAAAGTTAGGAAAGAATTTAATTTCAATAATACTTTTTGGCTCAAGAGTTAAAGTTTATGCAAGAGAAGACAGCGACTATGATTTATTGATAATCGCAAAAAATTTGCCAGACATAAAAGAAAGGCTTAATCTGTTAGAAGAAGGGGAGAGCACAATTTGGGACAAATACAAAATAAAAATTTCTTCTTTGCTTTTAGAAGAAGGAGAAATTTTCTCTCCTGTAAACTCACTCTTGTTTGGAGTTCTCTCTGGTTATAAAGTTTTGTTTGGAGAGGAAAACTTTAAGAAAAACTTACAACAAGCAAAAGCCTGGATTGAAGAAATGGATCCAATTTATGTCGAAGGTGAGAAAGAATGGAGAATAAAAGAGTTGATAAAGAGTTGGCAAAAGAGTATAGTTTAGCTTTGGAGGATGGAAAATGAAAATTCCTGAAAATGTTGAATTGGCAATAAAAGAATTTGTTGAGGCTTGCAAAGAGAAATTTAAAGATAATTTAGTAAGCATTGTTTTGTTTGGAAGTTATGCAAGAGGAAATTTCAAAGAAACTAGTGATATTGATTTACTTGTTATAGTTAAAGAATTGCCCAAAGGGTGGAAAGAAAGGAAAAAACTTTTTGAAGAAATTGTTAGAAGAATTGATGAAAAGTATGGGAAATACCTGGAAGTTATCCCATTGACAGAAAAAGAGCTTTTGACAAACATTGACCATTGCAATTCTTTTTTAATAACACTGTTTTTGGGACATAAAGTGTTTTTTGATAATAATTTTTTCACAGAGAGCTTTAAGAAGTTTGCAGACATCGTTAGAAAAGAAAGGATTTTATATTATGAGGGTGAGAAAAAATGGGAGATAAGAGAATTGGCAGAACAATACCTTCAAAGTTTTGGATGAAGCTTGCTGAAAAAGAGCTAAAAAGAGCTGAAGACGCTTTTAGCAAAGAGGATTATCCAGAATGCGTTTTTCATTCTCAGCAAGCTACGGAAAAAATGGCAAAGGCCTTACTCGAGCTTAACAAAATAATAGTTAGGGATCATTATGTTGCTGATAAACTTAAAAATATTTTAAATAGAGAAGAGTTGATAAAAAGCATTCGATGGTTCGAAGAAGATAAGAAGTGGGAGATATCTAGATATCCAATAGAAAAAGCGGAAGCAATCCTCATACCAGATGAAATTTTTGACAAAGAAGTTGCTCAAGAAGCTTTAGAAAAAGCCAAATTTGTTGTTAGTGAGATTGAAAAGATTTTGAAAGAAAAGTATGGCTTGAGGTTGGAGGAAGAAAAATGAGCGATTATAAAATCTTTAACAAAATGGAGAAAAAGAAAGTTTTTGAAATTGTGAAGAATGAGCTTTCAAGATTTGAGGTGAGAAATTTTTTGATTTATGGCTCTTTTGTTAGAAGGAATTACTCAAGAGATTTAGACATTGCAATTTTTGATAGAATAAGCGAAAATAAGCTTAATAAAATAGCTGGTAGCTTAGAAAAGAAAATTGGAATTGAAGTTGATATTAGAAAATTTGATGAATTGCCAGAGCCCATAAAATACTTAGCTTTGACTCAAGGAAAAGGGATAATTGATGAAAAGTTTAGGAAAGAGGCTTTTGATTTTCTTCGTGCTTATATTGACTTTGTTGAATGGTTGAGAAAATGGTCGTAGAAAAATATCAATTGATAGAAGAGTTAAGAAGAAGAATTGAAAAATGGAAAGAGGATGAAAAAGTTAGCTTTGAAATTTTTAGGAAGGATTTGGATAAACAAAACTCAATTTGCTATAACATGCTTATAGCAATACAAACAGCTATAGACTTAGGTAATTTAATTATTGAAAAGAAAAAGTTAAGAGTTGCTTCTACTTATGCTGAAATTTTTGAAATTTTGGGAGAAGGAAGAATTATTGACAGAAAGCTGGCAAAACAACTATCATCTTTAGCTAGGTTTAGAAATGTTTTAGCGCACTTATATTGGAAAATAGATTACAAAAAGGTTTACAAGGTTCTGAAGTTTGGAAGAAAAGTTTTAGAAAAATTTTTAAAGTTGGCTAGAGAATATGAGTTATAAAATTTTTGTTATAAGAACTTTTTTCCTATTTTTTTCCCTTATTTTGCTTTTGCCTTTAGTTAAAGCAAGTGTTGTTTTAAATGCAACCGATTTTATTGGATTTAACATTTAAGCAAGCTAAATTGCAAAATAGTTTTTGTAAGAATTACATTTGATAAAGGTAATGGCATTTTTATCTTTCCTTTACACAGGTATTTGAATGCGTCCTGATTTTTTCAATAGCAATAGTTTTAAGAAAAACTGAAGATAAAGTGATAGATAAATTTCCCTGTTTTTACTAAAATTTTACGTACCATCAATTTTTTAAGAAATCCATAAATTTATCGCATCTTTTTTTTAAATACAATAATTAAAATCAAAAAACATTAAGGTCAAAAGTTTATTGTTCGAAAAATCGAACATATGTTCGAAAAATAAAACTATTTAAATGTGAAAAACAATAGATTATCTATGATAGAAGATATTCTAGATACTAAGACAAAAATTAAAATAGCCAAACTTTTTGTTGAAACTGGTGAATCTTTTCAAGTCTCTGATGTAGCAAAAAAACTAAAAATTTCCAAATCAAGAGCAAGTGAATGTTTAAGAGAATTGGACCAAAAAGGTGTTTTAAATAGCAAAGTTGTTGGAAGGAGTGTTGTATATAGTCTCTCGAAATCAAGCCTTGCTAAAATTGTATCTGCAGCTTTAATTCCAGAAAAAAAGCTGTTAGAAAAAATAGAAAAAGTTGTACTCTCGGAAATCAAAAAGTTTAAACCTGTTAGCTTTGCGCTATTCGGTTCAGCTTTAAGGGGTTTAAAAATTGATAGTGATTTAGACTTTATACTTTTGTATGAAGATAATATTAAAAAAGAAGAGATTTACGAAATTAGCAGCAAGCTAACAGAAAGGTTAGGCTTTAATATTTCAATTTTAACGATGAAAACAGAAGAATTTAGAATAAAAGCAAGGAAAGGTGAAGAATTTATTATAAATGTTTTAGCTAATCATAAATTGCTTTATGGAAAAGAATTGGAAGATGTTGTATGGCACGGGAAATCAGAAAAGAAGAAGCAGTAAAATTTATCAAAAAAGCTGAAGAGTTTTATTATTCGGCTTTGGAAAACTACCAAAAGGGAAGATACGATGTTTCTATTTTCGATTCTTCTCAAGCTATAATTTTAGCCAATGATGCATTTTGTATTTTCTTTTCAGGAAGAAGACCAAGTAAAGATCATAAAGAAGCTATTAAACTGCATGTAGAAGCTTCGTTGGGAAAAGAAAATAAAAAAGAAATAGTTAAAGATGCGTTAGAAAAAAGAAGTGAGTTTGGCTATACAGAAAAGAAATCAAGTGAAGAAGATGCTAACAAACTGCTTTTAAGAGCAAGACGTTTCATAGATTGGGTAAAAGAAAAATTAAGCTGACTTCCAATTACATAAAAAATAATCGTAAGCTTATATCTGAAGAAAAAACAATAAAATCTGTCTCATATAAATTGACTATTTAAATTTTATCTGTGTGCATTTATGGATTGGAATGCGTAAGCTTATGAACAATTAAAAAAGGTAAGGTATCATAAATGTGTGATAAAAGTAGAAACATAAACAAATTGTATATGTCTCTATGGAGCTTAGAGCTTCTGTTTAAAATATTTTCAAATAAGCAATGGTTAAAAGAATATTTAAAAACAAAATAATATTTATGAAAAAAGTTGCAAAAAAAGCAAAGGAAAATAGATTTGCAAAAGTAATTGTTGTTGCAGCGATAATTTCTTTATTGTTAGTTTCTTATTATTTTATTCCAAAATATAAACAAAAGGAAGAAATTAATGTGAAAAGTGATTCAACATCTACAACTTTAAATCAAGATATTATTGTTGTTGAGGACAATAGAATTTTGCTTTTTTCGAATGGTTTTAATAGAAATTTAATAAAATTACCAATAGGAGCAACATTAATAATAATAAACAAAGATAACAAAACACACAATTTAAATTTTATGGAACTTGATGTAAATTATGTTTTGGAGCCAAATGATAAATTAGAATTCCCAATTACAGAAAAAGGTAAATTCAGGATAAATGATAAAGAAAGTGGGAGTGTTTTAAATTTGGAAATTGTCTAAACAATTTTTATTCTTCCTCCTCTTATTGGAATTATTCCTGGAGGACAAGCCCAGTTACCATCTGATAAACATTTACAATTACCAGCTAAACTTCCAGGACTTATGCTAAATACAAATGGGTATGGAGAAACTGAATTATCACTTCCTTTGCAATAGTAAAGTCTACCATTGACATTTGCATATCTTTGTGAAGATGTTTCATGATTTAAAATAGTTCCAGCTAAGCAAGATTGAGCTAATCCAAAAGCTGAACCTGGAATTACATCATAACATTTGCTGTTAAAGCAATAGCCATCATAATAGGTTCCCCAATTTATA